>JAAUXT010077837.1_pt1 | contig 13427 bp, 14 predicted proteins | sample 7278171 | NCBI WGS metagenome assembly JAAUXT01 (sample SAMN14350112, study PRJNA611818) | marine sediment metagenome | isolation source: surface marine sediment (1.8m) | place: French Polynesia: Moorea | collected 2018-08
CATGAACATGACGCCGCCGAGCACACCCACGGGCATTGGCCCGATCTGCACCACCGGCATCGTCATTCCAACGACGGGCATGACAACGACTGAGAACGGCAACCAAACGATCGGGCGCGGCGGGAAATACCCTTCCCGGAATGGTCGGCTTTAGATTTCAGCAGGCGTTGAAAACACGGCCAGGTGAACCCTTGCCAGTCGATGCCGGCCGCAGGGCGTTTTCTAATTCACCACGAAGAGGCGGCCGAAAGCTAAGGCCGCCAGCATGAGAAGCGCGATGCCCCCTGACATCTCAGCGCATCCCATTCGGATGCTGGACGGTACCCACTCGGCGCTAACGGTTTTTTGGGTTGATGCCGCGGCGCCGGTGGCCATCTGCATGCCGGCCATGGGGGTGCGGGCCGCTTTTTACGAGCCGCTGGCGCTGAATCTGTGCCGCAACGGACTTAATGCCGTAACGGCGGATCTGCGCGGGTTGGGAGCGAGTTCGGTGCGGGTCGGCCGTGGCACGGATTTCGGCTACCACGACATGCTGACCCACGACTGGCCTGCCGTCGTGGCGGCCGTGCAGGATCGGTTTCCGGGCAACCCCACCTTTCTGCTGGGCCACAGTCTGGGCGGTCAATTGAATGTGCTCTACACCAGCCTTCATCCGGAAAAGGTTGAGGGTCTCGTGCTCGTGGCCTCCTGCTCGGTTTGCTATCGGGGCTGGCGCTTCCCGGGCAACTATGGCATCTGGCTGGGAACCCAAGCGGCTTTGGCCCTGGCGGTGCTGCTGGGCTATTTCCCGGGGCGGCGCATCGGATTCGGGGGCACGGCCGCCCGTACGGTGATCCGGGACTGGGCCCGCAACGCCCGTACCGGACGCTATGACCTGACCAACAGCCCGCATGATTTCGAAGCCCGCCTGGCATCCTTGGGCCGACCGGTCCTGGCGGTGTCGATTGCCGGTGACGGGTTCGCCCCACCCCGGGCCGTGGACAACCTCTGCCGCAAGTTTCCCGACGCCCCGCTCACACGCTGGCATGTGCAACCCGGCGAACTGGAGACCGAAGGCCTGGATCATTTCGGCTGGGTGCAGCATTCGGGGCCCATCGCCGACCGGGTCGCAGCATGGGTGGCGACAATGAAGCGCCACGGACACGACAACGCGTTGAGCGGCGGAGAAAGCATTTGCCCGGGATCGGCCAGCGCCAGATGAACATCTCCGCTTTTCAGAAGATCTTCGGCGTCGGCCCGTCAGGTGCGCTGCTCAGCCTGTTGCTGCTGGCCCTGTTGTGGTGGTTCGACGGGCTGGCCGGCCGGCCCGCCGTCACGGCCCGTGCGGATCTGCGATACGCCGCCGCCCTGGTGCTCATTCTTTCCGGTGCCGGGCTGCATGTCTGGTCTTTCGTGACGCTGCACAACTGGTGGCGCCACGACCGCCTGTGCACCCGGGGCCCGTTCCGTTTCGTGCGTCACCCCATGTACACGGCCTGGATCACGCTGGTCGCCGGCGGGGCCGTGCTGGCGAGCAACTCGTGGATCATGCTCGCCGGTCCCGTTGGGCTGCACCTTCTCTGGCACCGCCTGGTGCCGCGGGAGGAGAAGATGATGGAGGCCGTCTTCGGCGCGGCCTATCGGGAATATGCCGCGCGTACCGGTCGGTTTCTGCCCCGCTGGCGGCCGTCAAGGCGATGGTGAGCCGCATATCTTTTTCGGCGCTGTCGCTGCCTGGTCGAAGCCGAACAGCGCACTCTGCATGATGCGCGTGAGATAGACGGTGTGGTCGGCGGTGAAATAGGCGCCCCGCCGGCGGTGCGTTGTGCGGCGATAGCGGCGGGCATGTTCTTCTGACCAGAAGAAGACACTTTCCTTTCAGAAGTCGTCGATGATGCTCGGCGCCTCCAGTTCGGAGCGCTTGATGTCGGGCACGAACACGACAGGGCGGCAGCCCTCATCCCGGACGTTATAGCTCAGGTCGCTGTCGATTTCGATTTGCATGGACCGCCCGCTTTGGGCGCATTGGGAATCGACCGTGACTGCCAGGTTTTCTTTTCTCAGTCGCCCCTGCACGAAGGGCGTCGCGAAAGCGTCCACCGCTCAGGCGGCATGGAGCCTTTCGCCCGTGCTGAAGGTCATCGCATGCGGCGTGGTCTCCACCGTCAGCGGATAGGCCCAGATGACTTCACCGGCCGGATTGCGGAAGAGAAAGGTCATGCGGGCTTCGAGATCGGCCAGAAGAGAAACCACCCGTCGTTCGGGCAGTGCCAGTCCGGCGGCGATGGTTGCGGGGGGCAGGGGGGTTCCCAGACGCGGCAGTTCACGTACGCTGAAATGGTGTATCGCCCGGTGGTCCGGGGTCATGAAACCCATACCGGCCGCTATTCTGCCGCGGGCCCGGACGACCTGTTTTTCCCACAGAAAAGGCGGTACGGACAGCATCAAACGCCAGAAGCCGCTCATGAGTCGGTTGGCCATAATTAAATTTTCCTTTCCGCGACGGCCATCGAAAATCCCGCAATGCGCATGGGGTATTTCGGCTTAGGCCGCCTGCCGTTCGTTCTTTTCTCCACGTCCCGTTGAAAAAGAGATGGCATCATGCTGAATAGGAGGCCAAAGTGTGAAGCCGTAAACGGGTCAAGCGAAAAATATCGATTGCCGTCGTGATCGATACCCTGCATTTTTGGTCGCCAACCGTGGCGACGGAGAATAAATGGCAAACGATCTAAACCCGGCGCTCAAGCTCGATGCCAGGAAGCCGCCGCCGTTTGTCCGACTCATGACCATTTGCTGTCTGGTGACCTTTGGTTGTTATTTTGCGGTGTTCATGCGGCTGCCGGTGGTTCCGCTCTACGCCCGGGCACTGGGCATTTCGATTGCCGAAATCGGCCTGATCAACGCGGCCTTTTTTCTGATGGCCGGCCTGCTGTCGTTTCCAATGGGGCGTGTGGCCGACCGGTACGGCAGCAAGCCGGTGGCCGCCGCCGGTGTGCTCGTGCTGGCCGTGGCCGCCGGCCTGCTCTATTTCTGCACCACCTTTGCCCGGCTGACCGGGGCCTACCTGATGTTCGGGGCCGGGATTGCCGCCTTCGGTCCCACCATGATGGCGCTGGTGGCTCGGATTTCGCCGCCGACCCACCTGGGCCGCGCCTATGGCTGGTACACCACCGCCCTTTTCGGGGCCATGAGCCTGGGGCCGGCCCTGGGCGGCTACATGGCCGGCGGCTTCGGGTTCGTTCCGGTTTTCGTCACCATCACCGCCCTGCTGCTGGCCGACCTGGTCGGTCTGCTGCTCATACTGCCCGGGCCCGAGGAGGGAAGGGAAGCGGCCTCGGTGCCGCCGGCGGTTGGCGCCACGCTTAAAGGGCTTCTAAGCAACCGCACGGTCGTGGGCTGTTGGCTGGTGACGCTGGGGGCCTGCTTCGGGCTCGGGATGTTCACCAGTTTCATCCCCCTGCATGCCAGGGCGCAGGGATTGGCGGCCGGGCAGATCGGGCTTGTCTTTTTCGCTCAGGGGCTGGCCAACGGGCTTTCGCGGATTCCCTTCGGCTATCTCAGCGACAAGCTCGGACGGCGCCCACTCCTGGTGCTGATCGGCATGCTCGGCTTCGCCTTCTCCCTGGCGGGGCTGGCGGCGGCGGACCACAGGGCCGCCTTCATTTTGTGGGCGCTGGTGTCAGGTGCCAGCCTCGGACTGGCCTTTACCTCGGTGGGCGCTTTGATTGCCGCCTCCGTCGATGCCGACGCCCGCGGCGTCGCCATGGGGGGCTACAACACCTGCATCTACTGGGGCATGATGATCAGTTCCCTGTTCATGGGCGCCGTCATCGAGGCCACGGGGTATGCCTGGGGTTTTTATCTGACCGCCCTGATCAATCTGGGCTTCAGCGGGATTTTTATTCTGGCGATTCGGACCCCGAAATCCCGAAGCGGCCGGATGCCGCCTTGAGGGCATCCACCCTCGAGCAGGCCGCAGGGGCGGGGTTGCCAATACCCACATCAAGAAGGTAATACATTCTTGGCCTCGGGTCGCCACGCAAGAAATCGGACCGGCCGGATGCACGCCTCTGCCTATGTGGACGCCCAGGTTTGAAACCCGGCCGCAGACACCCACCAGAAGACTTGTGCCGGCATCGTTCGATGCCGTGGGCAGGAAAGATACAGGAACGCCTTCCACATGGAAATGAACGACCCGCATCCACCATCAGAACCGCCATCGCCCGCCGAGGTGCTCTTCGACTATGCCATCGACCGTGAAGACGTCAAATGGCTGATGGCGCAGTTGCACGTGGAAGCCGCTGTCAACCGGCATACGGTCGAGTACGAGTTGCAAATCCTCAAAATCATCAGTGTGGGGTGGAGCATTGCCTATCACCTCGAAAACGCACCGGCGAGGCAGCCGCTGCTGGAGGCTTTCTGGAATGCCGTACAAACCTATGCCCAGAGCCTTTCACAGACCACCGAACTGATGATCGGGCAGGACATCGACTATTTCCTCACGCTGCGCGAGCGCCTGGATGCCTATCTGGCGGCCATGTCCGCCAGCAACGAGAAAAACGACGCCGCCGCGGTCATCGGTCCCGCGTTTGCCGAGAAATGCGGCAACGCCGAAGACCTCTTCACCCGCATGACCGGGGCCAAGCTGTTCATGTCGGTCGTCAGCCGGGTCAAGACCTATCTCGACGCGACATCCCCATCGTAAAGGCACCGCCTTGCAAGGCGGGCGGCGACGGATTGGCACGGCCGTGCGGTGGGGCTTGCATGCCTGCCCCATCGACGGGCGCATGGTCTTTGGCGATGCGGCCGGATGGCCGGGGGATCATAGCGACAGGGGACGTTTCTGGTTTTCGCGACTGCGGCGTTGGGCACGTTGCAGCGCCACGCCGATCACGCCCCCCAAGGTGTTGAGCAGCAGATCCAGCAACTGCGAGCTGCGGGAGGGGATCCAGGCCTGGGCCAGCTCGATTCCCAGGCTGAGCGCAAAGCACAGTCCCGCGCAGAACAGGAGCTCGCGGCGCGAGGCGGCTCGGCCGAAGTCGGCCCGCAGCGCGCTCACGAAAAAACCCAGGGGGACGAACCCCAGAAGATTGAGCACCACATCCTTCCAGAAATCGCCGTCCCAGCGCATATCATCCCAAGGCAAATGAAGGATCTCCTTCTGCAGAATCCGCACGTTCGCAGGGATGATCAGGGACCGGGTATCGCCCATGCGGTTCAGGGCTTTTTGTCCCGGTACCTCATCGAAGAGGTAAAGCATGGCGGGCTCGGACGGCACCAACAGGGAAAAGTCACGCGTTTTTTTCCACAGCCTGAAGTGCTTGGCGATGGTCGCCGGCGCGAGGGCCCGCGTGTGGATGGCCAGGCCGAAAAGATCGCCGTTCCAGGAGTGGCGGGCGTAGACGGAATTGCCCACGACCAGGGTGGCGGGGCCGCGGAGGTTGGGTATATTTAGGGTCAGTTGGGTGGTGCGGGCGACCGGGCGGCCGTCGATGAAGATGCGACTGCCGTCGGCATCCGAGACCACGGTGATCAGGCGTTCGACCCCGGCGGGCAGGGCGTTGTTCGCCGTGAGTCGCTTGAGCCCCATCCGGCCGCTGTAGTCGTTGCCGTGCATGACAACGAGCGACGAGCGCCACTGGCCGATCAGGAGCTGTTCGTCGTCACGGCCGCCGTGGAGCATCAGCAGGATCTGGAAGCGCTCGCGCTTCAAGGGCTCGGCCCGAACGGCCAGTTCGAATGCCAAGCCCGTTGCGGGCGTGAGCGACGGCTCGGGCTTGACGCCGAAAGCCTTCCGGCAGTAGGCCATGGCGTAGTGCCCGAATGTCAGGCCGGCCCTGTCCGGGTGCCAGGTGACCTGGTTGTTCGTGGCGGTGCTATCAAACCGCAGCCCGAAGAACAGGATGACCAGAACCAGCACCGTGCTGATGCCGGCGAGGCCTCGCCTGGAAAGATAGCCTTTGGTCGCGATGAGCGTTACCTGTGGTTTGAGGTTTCCGTTAGAAAGGCGGTCGTCATTCCGATCGGGGTCGCCGCCGCCCCCCATCGGTCGTCACGGCGTTTGCCGCCGGCGCATCGATACACCACCAAGGGCAACATAATACGGTTCGGCCCCCAGCGTAAAGCGCTGGGGGCGCGGGGTGGCTTCGCACATGAATTTTGTTGACGGTAAAACGAAGGCGGCGCTCATATCACGGCGTGTGCCGATCCTTACGTCGGGGCGGGCCCCCGGTTGGCCGGACGATCTCTGGGCGGGCCGATATGCGGGATGGCCCGCGAGGCGCCCGGCCGGATTTGGGCCTCCCGATTGCCGCGTGCGCAACACCGGCCCTTACTCGCCCTCTCCGCCGACCGCGAATCCGCTGGGGCCCAGACCGGTGGATGAAGATGTGCCCGCGATTTTGGCAAGGTAGGTATCGCCCAGTTTTTTAATGTGGCTGTGGACGTTGTCGAAGTAGTTGTAGTGGATCTGCTCCTCCTCGATGACTTTTTTGCGGCGCTGCGTTTTTGCTGCGGGGGCTGCTTTCGGCATGGGAGGCCTCCTTGAATCAGTTGACTGTTTTGCGGCCAACAAAGGCAGGTTGAGTCTAAATAGGGATTACCGCCTTGCGGCGCAAGTCCAAACAGGCGCTTTTTTGGCAGCGGGGAAATTTACCCATCGTTGCGAACGAGGAGGCGATCCCTCCCTGTCGTATGCGGGACCAATCGCAGCGGATCAAGTTGCGTGTCCGGCGCCGTTCAGAAAGGCCAGGATCTACATTTTGGTTTTGCGGCCGTAGGGGATACGAAGTTTCTGCATGCGCTTGCGCAGGGTCGAGGGGTGGATTTGCAGACGGACCGCCGCACCGCTGGGGCCCTCCACCCGGCCCTGGCACATGTCCAAGACGCGGCGGATGTGACGGGCCGTCACCGTATCAAGGGCCAGCGGTTCCGCGCCCGCGTCCTTCGGTGGTTCATCCGGCGGAGGCCGCTTGGGGATCGGCGTTCCGATATCGGTGAGATGCAACACCGGTCCGCGATTGAGGATCAGCGCCCGTTCGACGGCGTTTTCCAGCTCCCGCACGTTTCCGGGCCAGGGGTAGCGCATCAGCCGGTCCATGGCTTCCGGCGTGATCGAAGGGGTTCGGTGCCGCTTCATCTCGCTGACCTTTTTTTGGATGAAGTGCTGGACCAGGGCCGGGATGTCGGCCGGCCGGCGGCGCAGGGGCGGTATGGCGACGGGGAAGACCCGCAGACGGAAATAAAGGTCTTCCCGGAAATCGCCCTGCATGAGCATGGTTTCGAGATTTCGATGGGTGGCGGCAATGATGCGGATGTCCGCTTTGATCGTCCGGGTGCCGCCCACGCGGACGATTTCTCTTTCCTGCAAGACGCGCAGGAGGCGCACCTGGGCTTCGGGAGGCAGTTCGCCCACCTCGTCCAGAAAGAGGGTGCCGCCCTGTGCGCGCTCGATGAGTCCGCGTTTCTGCGAGAGGGCACCGGTGAAGGCACCTTTTTCGTGGCCGAAGAGTTCGCTGTCCATCAGGGTGGGGGGGATGGCGCCGCAGTTGACCTTGATAAACGGCCCCGGACGTCTGGGGGATGTGTTGTGGATGGCGTTGGCCACGACCTCCTTGCCCGTGCCGGTTTCGCCCAGCAGCAGAACCGGGCTGTCCAGCGGAGCCACCTGACGGACCTGCTCCATCACGCCGCGCAGCCCGAAATCGGCCCCGATCACGTTTTCACCGGCGATGCGCCGCAGTTCGTCGTGCAAATAGCGGTTGTCGTCGGCCAGAAGGTCGCGCAGGGCGGAAAGCTCCCGGAAGCGCAGGCTGTTGGTCAGCGCCACCGAAAAGGGTTTGTTCAGAAGCCGCATCAGGCGCATGTGCTCGCGGGTGAAAGGGGCCTGCCCGTCGCCGAACACGGACACGATGCCCAGAAACGTGCGCTCCAGGACCAGATCCATGACCAGGGCCGGCTGGTCCAGGGCACCCAGTTCGCGCGCCACCGGTTCCGTGACGGGGTCGTCGCCCAAACGCATGATCAGGCGGACCCGGATCGAGCGCTGCTCCTCGACCTGGCGGCGGCCTTCTTCCGAGAGCTGGGAGCGCACGCTGAGGGCCCGACTGCCTTCTTGCGTCGCATTGGCCACCGTTTCGACGATTCCTCGCTCCCGGTCGTAGACATGGAAGCTCATCTGGCTGGCCGGAATGAACATGCGGATGTACTGCAGGCAGTGGTGCAGGGCTTTTTCGATTTCCAGGCTGCCGCAGATGCGCAGGGTGGCTTCGCGGAAAAAAACGGTTTCGTCGACGGGCACGGGCTTACCTCAGCACATAAACTGTTAAATAGAGTAGTAAATTATAAAACTGCTATATAATACAGTAAAAACTGTCAAATGGCAAAGACAGTATTGGCCGATAATTACAAATTATTGAAAATATTTGATAATAGATATTGGTACAGTATGTGCTTTGATGGCAAGTGTTTATATCGTCAAACGGTCTGTTTTCGCAACCCGAGCGGTCAGAAGGACAAACCCATGCCCCGCCATCAACCATCGACGCCTCAGGAATGGATGGAAATGATCCGTATCCGTATGGATCCGTCCCGACGCAACGGTGTCGAGGGGCAGATCATGGCCCATCTGGAAGAGATCGAGCGGACCCAGGACGCGCCCCGGGTGAGCGTGCGACGTCACCTGTCCATCGCCAACGATCTCATGGTCGTTCTGCAGTGGCCGGTCGCCCCCGAGGCCGCCGGCAGCAGTCTGGCCTACAGCCTCTGCCGGGCGTTCGAAGCCTACGGCCTGGTGGACCACACGACCTGGAGCGCCGACTGCCTGAGTGCGGGGCCCCTTTCTTCAAACCGGGACGGATTTCCGCCCCCATCAGCGATCAACGAGGAGCATTGAGCATGAAAGACGTTGTCATCGTATCGGCCTGTCGGACCGCCATCGGTGCTTTCGGCGGTACCCTGAAGGATTTAAACGGGGCGACCATCGCCCAAACGGTGATGCAGGCCGCCGTCCAGCGGGCGGGCATCGACCCGGCCGTCATCGACGACGTGCGCTTCGGCTGTTGCATGGAACACCACGATACCCTGAATGTCACGCGCGTGGCCGCCCTCATGGCCGGTATTCCCGAAACCGTGCCTGCTGCCACCATCAACCGGGTATGCATTTCAGGCATGGAAGCCGTCATTTCCGGTGCCGCCATGATCCAGGCCGGCATGGCCGACGTCATTCTGGCCGGCGGGGTCGAGCACATGTCCGGGGTGCCCTATGCCGTGCCGGGCGCCCGCTGGGGCTGCCGCCTGCAGGACCAGGTTTTCGTGGATCCCATGATCCACGCCCTGCACTGCGGCTCCCACGTCCTGCCGCTGGCTCCCGGCGGTCCGCTCGATATCGAGCAGGCGCCGGCCAAATACTTCGTGGGCAAGCCCTATATCATGGGGCATACGGCCGAATTCGTGGCCCAGCACCTGGGCATCTTGCGTGAGGAGATGGACGCGGTGGCGCTTAGAAGTCAGAACAGTGCCGAGCGCGCCAACGACGACGGATCGTTCGCGGCCGAGATCGTGCCTGTCGAGGTGCCCCGGCGTCGCAAGGAGCCCCTGGTCTTTCGGCGCGACGAACACTTCCGGCCCGGACTGACCCTGGCGGACCTTGCCAAGCTGCCCCCGGCCTTTGTGCCCAAGACCGGCACGGTCACCGCCGGCAATGCCAGCGGCATTAACGACGGCGCGGCTGCCATGATGATCATGTCGGCGGAAAAAGCTGCGGAGCTGGGTGTCAAACCCCTGGCGCGCATCAAGGCCGTCGGGCGCGGTGCCTGCCACCCGGAACTGATGGGGCTTTCCCCGGTGCCGGCCGTGAACCACCTGATGGCGCGAAGCGGCCTCAAGATCGAAGATTTCGAACTGGTGGAGGTCAACGAGGCCTTCGCGGCCCAGTATATCGGCTGTGAACGCGAGCTGGGGCTGGACCGCGAGATTACGAACGTAAACGGCTCGGGCATCGGGCTGGGCCATCCGGTGGGGGCGACCGGCTGCCGCATCATGGTGACCCTCCTGCATGCGCTTGCGCAGCACGGTAAGAAACTGGGGCTGGCCACACTGTGCGGCGGCGGCGGGGTGTCCATGGCCTGCGCCCTGGAAATGGTAGATTAAATCGGTTTTATATTTTATGGTTTCCGCCATGCGGAGACAGCTTATCCACTTTGAAGGGAGATAGGGTGTAATGGAATTTGAACTGAGCAAGGAGCAGAAGGAAATCCAGAAGGCGGTGCGGGAATTCGTCAAGGGCGAATTCAAGAAGGACGTGATCGAGGGCCTGATCGAAAACCACCAGTACCCGGAGAAGATCTGGAAGAAGGCGGCCGACCTGGGCTTTATCGGGATCCATTTCCCGGAGGAATATTCCGGGCAGGGCATGGGGGTGATGGAAAACATCCTGGTAGCCGAGGAACTGGCGCGGGGCGACAGCACCGTGGGCTGCTGCCTGCTGATCGCCGATTTTGCCTCCGAAATCATCCTGCATAACGGCAGCGAGGCCCAGAAAGCCAAGTGGCTGCCCAAGGTGGCCGAGGGCGAGTGCCTTTCCTGCGGCGCGTTCACCGAGCCCGACCACGGATCGGACATCACCTCGGTGGAGACCACGGCCGTAAAGGACGGGAATGAATGGGTCATCAACGGGGCCAAGATCTTCATCACCAACGCGGGTCCGCTGGCCGGCTTCTACTGCGTCCTGTGCCAGACCGACCCCGAGGCCAAGCCGTCCTACCGCGGATTGAGCCTCATCCTGGTGGAGGCCGACCGTGCCGGTATCAGCACCCAGGATGTGGGCCACAAGATGGGTATCACCCTCTCCTACACGGCCGAGGTCATTTTCAAGGACGTGCGCGTCCCCCTGGATAACCTGATCGGCAAGGAGAACAAGGGCTTCTACCAGCTGCTCGAGTTCTTCGACGAAAGCCGCATCCTCGTGGCGGCCCAGGCCCTGGGAACCGCTCAGGGGGCCTATGACCGGGCGCTGGCCTACGTCAAACAGCGCGAGCAGTTCGGCAAGAAGATCGCCCAGTTCCAGGCCACCCAGCACAAACTGGCCGACATGGCCACCAAGCTCGAGCTAGCCCGGCTGGTGACCTACAAGGCCGCCTGGAATTTCGACCAGGGCCGCATCGACCCCAAACTGACCTCGATGGCCAAGATGTATGCGGCGCGCACGGCTGTGGAGGTCGCCGACGAGGCCATCCAACTCCTGGGCGGCTACGGCTACATGCAGGAATACGAAGTGGAGCGCTTCTACCGCGACGCCAAGATCACCGAGCTCTACGAGGGCACCAAAGAGATCCAGAAGAACACGATCGCGAGTGCGGTACTCGGCCGTCTAAAGTAAACGGCCAGCCGGAGGCGGCATCTTCCGCCCCCGGGCGGTGTTCTCGCCTCCTGCCGGTCCTCGGCGTAGCGTAGGCTACGCCTGCGGGCGTCAGGTCGGCTCGGGTTTGTTGAACACAGGCATTTGATGATTCGGCGTGAAATCCCGCCGCAAGGCGGGGCCCGGAAACGGAATCTACCACCTCCGGCCGGTCTCTGAGCATTTTGGAGGCGGCATCTTCCGCCCCCCCGGCTTGCGTGGCGCGCCTGGCGGGCGAGGTTCAAACCAACGGCTGTTTTGCTGCGCGCGCAGCGTTTCGCGCCGGCATCAAGGACACCCTGCGCATCCGCAGGATGAAAGGAGACGCATGTCCCGTTCGGTCATGATCACCGGCGCTTCGTCGGGAATCGGCGCCGCTTTGGCGAACGAGCTTGCCGCGCGCGGCCACGATCTGGCGCTCTGCGCCCGTCGTCTGGACAAACTCGAAGCGCTGCGCACCGCCATCCGCCAGCACCACGCCGAGGCCCGGGTGGCGATTCAGACGTTGGATGTGACCCACTACGACCAGGTTACCCCCGTCTTGGAGGGCCTGGCCGATACCCTCGGTGGTCTGGACACGGTGGTGGTCAACGCCGGGATCGGTTTGGGGGAGAAGGCCGGCAGGGGGCAGTTCGACAAATGCCGCCGGACCCTCGAAACCAACCTGCTGGGCGCCGTCGCCACGGCGGACGCGGCCATCGGGCATTTCATGCCGCGCGGCCAAGGCCACCTCGTGGGGATCAGTTCGGTCATGGCCTTCCGGGGGCTGCCGAACATTGCGGCCTACAGCGCGTCCAAGGCCGGCCTGGCAACTTACCTGCAAGCGGTTCGACCCTACGTCCGCCGCAAGGGCATCGACGTCACCATTTTCTACCCCGGGTTCATCGACACGCCTCTGAACGATATGCTGCCCCATCGTCCCTTCCTGATTTCGGCCGAAAAGGGGGCCCGGATCATGGCCGACCGTATGGCGCGCAAGGTCAAAGCGGCCATGATCCCCGCATGGCCCTGGTCGCTGGTGAAATGGATCTTGCGCGTGGTGCCGGATCGGTTCGTTGCGGGCATGTAGCCGCGTCGAGGTCGATCTCGCTCTGCTGCAGGGCCGCCAACCCGATCCGGCGCGATGGTCGCCCACGCGCGTGGATGCGAAAACGTGTCGCACCGGCGCGTCCGGACCGCGCCCTTACGCCGTGACAATCAACAGGTGGGTGTGTTAAGACCCGTTTCCGTAAGCTAGCCGACATCTGAATCGATCCAAGCGGAAGCGCCGCCGCCGAGGTGGAAGGAAAGCAAGATGCCGGTCTCGGCTGGCGCTCACGGATCAACATCCCGCCACTGAAAACGACCCCCAAAGGAATGACGACATGACTGCCAGAGCCAGCGTTCATCGCGTCCGAGAAAAAAAGGACGGGCATTGCCGTGAAGAACAGCTGAGGGAAGGCCTCCTTCACGGCGGCGACAGTCCTACCGCCTGTCTGCAACCGGTCGATTCGAGCGTTGTCGCCGATGGCCTGCGGGCGGCCGCCCTGCTCGTGTGTCTTGCCCTTGTGGCGTGCGCCGCAGCATCCGCGCCCCACATTGGAAAGACCGCCCGTCCCGAGAACCGCTTTCCTCTTTCCGAACTGCCCGCTTCGGAGACAACCTGGTCCGCCAAGGACCTCAGCCTCAATTACCTGGCCGTGAATCAGGGCGGCAATCTGGCGATCAGCGGATTTGTCGCGTTCAGCCCCAACTTGGCCAAATACCCGAACATCAGCAGCTTCCGCATCTATCTGCATTTCCTCGATGGCGGTGGAACCGTTCTTGATTCCAAATTGCTATGGGTAACGGCCATGCAGGTCGATAAGCGGTTTGTGCGCTGGACATTTGAAAAACAGTGGAACGTCCCGCCGGGCGCGGTGGCTTTGGCGTTCAGCTATCGGGGAGGGGTTGTGGATGGGGGTGGCGAAAGCAGCAACAGTCCAAGCTCTGCCGGCTGGGAGGTCTACCAATCCCCCTGACCCCCTAGCCGTTCAGTCGCCGGGCAACGGTCGATTTTAGCGTCTTGGGGGTC
>JAAUXT010080564.1_pt1 | contig 13427 bp, 9 predicted proteins | sample 7278171 | NCBI WGS metagenome assembly JAAUXT01 (sample SAMN14350112, study PRJNA611818) | marine sediment metagenome | isolation source: surface marine sediment (1.8m) | place: French Polynesia: Moorea | collected 2018-08
CACATCAACAGAATTGCACAGGAGTCCTTCGAGCGTTCGTGAGATGAAACCCTTCGAGGACGGCAACACCTTTGTGCATGTCAACCGTTGGCAACACCTTCATGCATGTTTCCATCGCCGTCTGAAGCAATTTGTAACTCTACCCAAATCTCTCATTCGGCGTATTCATAAAAGGAACCCCCATTCCCCTCTTTGCTCCTTTTTTGCAGAAATTACCCCTTTAATATATTCGTGGTCAGATGTTGGAAGCAGATAGCGTCGCGTCGGCAGCGACGTGAGAATAGAGCACTAATTACGCTCGTGACTTTATCAACGGATTGTAACGTGAAGCGCGCAAAGGATCGGGTAACGAGTCGGGACGCTTTGAGGGCGCACTGCAGCCCACATCAACCTGTGCAAAGAGACCTTTTCCACGTCAACGCACTGACAGAACACCAATCTGAAGCTGAAAGGGTGAGGCTTGAAACGGGAGACGCATTTGTTTCCATCGAGTGATGGGGATCAAAGTCCTGAGGGGAAAAAAGTGACTTCGTGCATCAACAGTGAGAGGCCAAAGCGCGCATGTTGCAGAATTATGTCTCGTCCCCTTGCTTTTTTGGGAAACTGTCGCAGTTTGACGCGCTTTGTATTTTCCAGGCTTTTATTGTTGCTATCAGCTACGATTGTATCACCAAACTCAATTTTTCTGTTGCCATGACGTTCAAGAGTTTTTCGAAGCTATGGAGAAAATTGACTGTATCGCTGCTTGCCACTGTTGTGGGACGTCAGACGCTATCAGCTGCCCTCGACAGACTCGCCCTCCTCATGGGCGGAGAGCAAAAGGTCGCTGACAGGCTTTGTGCGCCCTGAAGTCACTTCAACTCAGCTGCAAGGCAGGCAGGGGACGAGCTGCCTTGAGGACCTTCCTTGTGTGCATTTCGGTTGAATTCGAAATTTGGTGTCTTTTCCATTTTCAAATCGTTTTGAATCTCTTTTGTTGAGAAGAGACGCAGCTTTTGATTTTCGTTGAATTTTGGAATTCTCAGGAACATACATCGTGATGTGGGACAAACACTCTGTGACCTTCGAAATTATGAAGAGGTAGCTCTGGGGAAAATTGCTTCAAACTCGTCAAAAACCAGACGCACACCAGTTACCAAGCCAAACGCTGCACAGCGCAATGACTTTTCACAAACACATGCTTGATAGTGTCATGAGTTGTGGAAACTCACATCAAACCCTCGTATCCAGGCACTAGTGAGGAGCGGCAGTTGTGAGCGGCACCCCGGGAGTGCGAGGGCGGCGGGCGGGACCCTGCTGCGCCGCCGAGAGACTCTCAGCCTGGGCCGCGTCGAAGCCCATATGGTGCGACCCGCAACCCGCTGCAAAGCCACAATACCCGACCCTCCCTGTTTCCCTCCCGCTGAAAGTCATGAAACACGGTGAAACTCAGTCTGTTTCGGCAGGTGGTTGTCTCTCGTCAGTGTTGATGTTGTTTTCGTGAAGTCAACTGTTCTTGGGCCCACGTACACGCACGCCTTGGTTCAGATATACGCGTTGAACTCTGTAACCTGCAGATGCAGGGTGAGATGGACTTCTGCTGAACCAGAGATTCCTGCCACCCGAGATTTCCAGGTCTTTCTTGGTCGACCTCAACTGAGGCTGTTTGCATGTTTTTCTTGCAGATTTTTGATCCTCAACACACACAACAGCACCAGCAGGATCTTGTCTTTGCTGTGAAAGACACGTGTGTCTCTGCTGTGAAAGACACGTGTGTCTCTGAAATGACACTGAACCACAGAAAGGGAGATTTCGACGTCAGGCGAGACTTGAGAGATGGACACAATTTTACAACATATGTCAGTGAGCCCCTTGATACCCCTAAAAGTCCTGTCAAGCGGGGCTCTTTACAACTCTTTTTGAATATTATCTTTGTATAATGGCTACACTATCTTCTTGCTGAGCTGAGTCCTATTCAGCGATCTGATTTCAATTTCACCCTGAGACCCTTCCCCAGCAGTCAACCCCCCCAGGACCTTTCAACTCAGTCGAGGCAACCTCCAAAATGATGCTCAACTATTCAAATTTAATGATGTAGTGAATGTTCAGAGATATAAATCAAAGGTTGACGAAGGCAATTTTATCTGCGAGCAGTCCAAATGTTTCTGCTGCAATTTGCCAACTTTGGTTTGTCGAGTATCTTGGGAACAATACAAGATTGGCACAGTTGCCAACTTGATTGGCCTAAAAGCATCTTGTTGGGGATTTTTTTTGTTCATTTGAATCATTTACAAATCTCTGGAAATTGGGATTTCGGACTTTATGTTTCTTTTTCATTTGATAAAGATTAAATAAACCCTTGTCCGTTCTCAGAAGTGCCCAAGTTGGCAAGGCGTTGTCGTCCAACCCGACCTGTTTTGATGTTCCTTTGCTGGTGAGAACTTTTGAGTTTTGTGTGAGTTTTCCCATCCCTAGACCCTATCATATCCACTCAGTCGATAGTGCGCAATGTCTCTTCTTGGTTGCCACTGTCACAGACACGAGATGTGGGAACCACCGAAGAAGTTCACTTTCAGCGGCGAACTCGCTCTTGGTGGGGGTTGCGTGCATGTGTGCATTTTGACCATGCCTCTAATAGCAGGTTTTTGTTGAGGCCTTAGAATTGCTGCGCATCGGAGCATTATGAATATGTCGCGCCGCTAAATACCTGACGACTCAACTAGACATTTTATTTGACATTCACGTCTCCAAGAACATTGAATCAAAGACATTTCCCTTCCGCCCTCTGTTTAAGGTGGCATAGTGCACACTCTGAACTCGGCACAAAATATTAATTTTGTTCCAAAGAAAAAATCATTTCTTTCTGTGGTGAAAAGATGAGTATGAGTATTTCCCAATGTGCGATGATGCCAGTTGGTGTGATTCATCTTCTGACGAAATAAAATGAGCTTGGTTGAAGGAGGGCGCGTCAACTGCACAAGTCTCAGTCGGCGATGTTGCGCCTCAAGCCCGTGTCACATGCCCAGATGTCTCCTGTACAGTGCTCCAAAGAGTGACAGCAACAGAACAACTTTCTTTCTTGTGACAGAATCGACAGGGTCTTCTGTGATTTTCAGTGTGCGAATAATTGTGACCAAAACGAATCGTTCCAGAGACGTCCCAAGTTCACTGCAGAAACAGAAAAAACGACATCCCACACCCTTAATCCGCTTGGTACATTCTTTCACCCTTTTTTCTAATTGATACCTGTGTAATCTCCAAGATTGTCGCACGAAAACTTCAATACGGGCTCCGCAAAACACAATACGCAACGACGGCCCGTGGAAAATCTGATTCGATGGATTCATTGGAAACGTCGGGCTGAAGACGCCCTTCTTCAGGTCCAGTGGGTTCACCTTTCACCGGTCTCATTGAAGTTTTTCAAATTCTCTTATCTTTCGGGTTCAACTTCGCATTTGACCTGGTGCATAACACAGAAGTCGCGATCAGAGAGGAACAATGCTCCAACTGCACCCTCGAGTTACGATCGATCAGGAGGGTCTTCACCATGTGCGGGTACGCCGCACTTCGAATCTCAACCTGCAAATTTTAGCCTGTGTCTTTCCGATAAAGTTGACTTCGTGCCCAGTTGTGATTGAATTTTGACAAATGTTCACGGCACAGTGTGGGATGACTCGGAAAGTCATCCATTTTCCAGACACGTGTTTTTGTGTTATTTAGCACGCATAATTTACTGTGAGAGTGTTCAAAATCTCCGCAATATGGCCAGCACAAAGCGTATGACATTTAAACCCTCATTTACAGAAAATTACTGCAAGTGTCTTCGTAAATAACCACCCCCATTGAGGGTTGCATCACATGTTTCTGTGCACTGTGCACCCTCTATACTTTCCACCTTTCATGGCGCTGTCAGTTTTTTAGGCAGATGCAAATTGTGGCCCATTACCCAGGACGCTCGGCCCGGGGCTGTGGACTTAATGGTGGTGACACTGTGCGCAATCTGCAACGTTGTGCTCAATATCTTCAGATTCTATCTTACAGAAGTCTTCATAATCACAGGACACAAGGAACACTGTGTTGCTTTGCGTAGTTAATCGGGACAGGTGTGTTTGTTCTTGCCCTTTTCGACTTCATAAGGAAGTGTCATCAATCTCCTGGTTCTCTTGAGCAAGAATTCGAGAAAGAGTGACGTGTTCAAAACAGAAAAAACGGACCTGAAACAGGTTTCGATCAGATCAAAATGATCCTTCAGCTGGAAACAAAAAGCAATAAAAGAGCTCCAAAACGACCATTTCCTGTTTTCCTGTTGTTGCTGCTTTTGTTGACATTTGATAGGAACTCTGTTCAAAACAAGTTACACCTGAAGTTGATCCTGGCAGGATTGAACTTTTGGAAGTGGATCTCTGTCATTTTCACCTCGCTCAACGAAAGGGGCACCTGCCAATTCAAACTTGTGCTCTTTTTGCAACACCTCTCAATAGGTCTCTCTCCAGGATAATTTTGAGAATCACAAGATCTGCCCCCGCCCCCAGTTCAGGATCTCCAAACAACCAAATTGTTGCTGTTGGCGTATCCCTGTGAGGTCCGCTGGTGCGATCCTGAAGCCACAAACAGGCTCCTGGTGGCCATGTCCCTGAACCTTTCCCTGTTTCGTTCGGCATGGAGATCAAGAACAACACGTGCGGCAAAGCTCAAGAAACCCGACATGCCCGCATTCCTGTCACAAAACTAAAGACTGCATGTTTTCGACACAAAAAGTTGACGTGTTGCACCCACACACTGAACCTGTGATAGGCACCAAGCGGGCGTTTGAAACAAAGAAGTTTTCGTGCACACCACAGCCTCTTGAACTTGATCAAACAAATTCAATCAAAAAGCTTTGACGACCAAACAACCACTCCACGAAGCGTACCAATGGTGACCAAACCAAGTGTAAGAGTTTGAAAACTCAAACAGAAGCCGCCGCAAACTCTCCAAGTCGAGTCGCTCGAGGCGCAGCACTTCCTCCCACTGCAAACGGAGACACTTTGATTCCCGCAACGTCCACTTTTCCTTCGAGTCATCAAAGTGTAATTTGAACCAAGCTCCAGCCATCAGCTTGATGGGAAAGGAAGTGTTACTTTGGTCAGTTTTAGTGCTGTATTGTGTGCTTGTGTACTTGACTCTCAGGCAAATTAACAGGGTGAAAGATCAACAATTGGTCATCTCACTGCGCTGAAGTCTACGTAACTCTACGATTGCCTCAGGAGCTCAGGCCATACTGCTTGTGCAGGTTCAAAAGCCTGTGAACTTAAAGTTGGATACCTCCTCAGTTTGTTCAGGCCTCTTGGTATTTAATCTAAATCCAATCACTTGTACAATAGGTTTCAACAAACAAACGCCAGATTGAAACCTTTGTGCGTCTGGACAGTCCAAATTCCTAACTGTAACCAATTTTCAATATTTGCACGACTGTTCAATCCCCAAAGAATTGCTTGATAATTTATTCCCTTTATTGGCATTGGACCTTCTTCGGCAAAGAAAGGGAGCTTTGTCGTCCTTCCAATCAACCGAACGGATCGTGAGTCCACAAAGGAATCAAGAGTTTATGTTGACCTGCAAATTGAAGGTTTGCAGAAAACGGAACAGGTTCGAAGTAAACCTTGAATGTGAACTGAGACCAACAAAGATATTCTTTCTTCAAAATGTTCCAAAGCCTTCAGGCAGTCCAAACTGAAAAGCTAAATGTCTGAATTTTCAGCAATTATTATTCTCCAATTGGCAAGAGCCTGTCTGCAGGAGGGACGCGAGCGTCTCCTGCGGGTTGACGCGGTGCGTTCCGGGCAGAGCGGCGCACACGGGCTCCGTGACCCACGAAACTCCCGAACAGAAGAAACAGCTGGGGAGTTGCGGGGCGAGGGCGCGTCGGGAGTCGACTCGCCCCGGAGATGTCCCCGGGTCGCGGGGCGACTGTTCCTCTGCCAGGTTTGAGAACAAGTCATGTGAAATGCCTCCCTCGCTCCTCAGCTGTTCTTTTCGCCGAGCACCAGTGTTGTAAACGAAGCAATTCAGTTGCCGTGTTTGGTGAGTCGACCAAACTTAGTCTCTCTCCTTGTGGGTTGACTGTCAGTCAGGAACCCAAACTTGTCCATGGCGTCGGTTCGCGGGATTAAGCATTTTGGTGATGTTCTACTCTTGCGTACGGCCCCACGTCGCATACAACACCAAACAATCCCTTTTTGGTGGGTGACAAACCGTGAAATAGTGAGTGAGATTCTGCTGTAATTGAAAGCATACTTGATCTGCTGGATTTTCAAAGCAAGTTTCAAAGGATGTGCTACAGTTTCAAAACCAGTGAACCTGATTGAGCCATATGTTTGAGGGTGATATAACTCAGCCAAAGTGAAACCAAATAATGTGTGATTCCATCTAATGACAACCTCCACTGACATACCGCACAGACAAGTTGCACGAAGAGATTAGAGATTTGCCGAGATTCGTTTCTGGGTGGGAGCCCTGGACAACCGATACCCTGTGTTTAACACGGAATCCCCTTCGTAGCGCAATGCGAGGGGTTTGTCCGCCACTGAAAGACTGTCGGACTGCGAGAGGACACAATGGGACCTTGGGACATTTCATGGAATAGCTGGAGATCAAGAGGCCGCGCGCTGTCATTTGCGGGGAATATTGAGCTGATGTTATCAGCAGTTGGATTGAGATCTCTTAGCTGGATATCAGGCTATAATGAAGGTCACATTTGTCAAGATCATTGCCATTTTGCACTTGGTGAACCAAGCTGCGTAATTTTTCACTGGCCATGCAGGCTGTCCCTGCAAATGGGTTTGATTGCAGCGCAGATCGCATGCACGAAGACATTGCTCAAAATAAATGGTCTCGTTCCTCTAGGAGCCTCTGCGAAAATTCGAACTGTCACACTGCCACATGCATGTGTGGAACAACAACAGTTTACTCTTGTGCAGAAAGAAGCACGACAGGTTGTGCAACTCGCTGAAGTACTGCAAACCTACATTTGACGATTTGAACCTCAACACTTTGAGGAGAACGCAGCGTAGACTCGTGGTTGTGTGTTGAGATGTGTGAAAATACTCAACACAAAACAACATTTCTTTCCTTTGCCTCAACTACATGATAACGAAGAATGGCGCTGAAAGAAAAGCCATGTTTGCAAACCTGAAGTTCTGGTAAAAAGCTCAGGACTCGTGATTTTCAACAAAAGAAGCGAAACAGGAAATGGTACAAAAAACGAAGTCTTTCGTCAGTGAATTTACGTAAAGTCTTGGAGATTTCCAGAAATATTTGCCTGGTTGTTTACAGAATCTCATTCACGTTTTCTCAAATTTCCATGCGTTCCATAGAAGGAGAAGTACGAGTATAGTGTTCTCTGCAGTGGTCGATTGGTGAGTCTCCCCTTTCATACCTCAGATAAACTACTCGTACCAAAACCAACCAGCTCTTCTTGCGACAGCTCAAGTTTTTCAGGGACAGAACAAGTGCAAAGAAAAATGACCTGAAGAAGCGGAGGTTCAGACAAATAAGCCTCGATGCCTTCGAGTCATCTGCTGAAGAAGAAAAACCCACAAGAGGTTCTCAATTATTTTCTTTCAGATTGCATCTCGGATGAGTAATGGCGGCTTCGGGCTGCGGCCCGGAAGCCACATTCATTTTTGATAATTTTCACGCTGAATTTGAGATAAGGTTTCGGGCTGCGCGGCGGCGCCGGGGGCCGCCCCGGGCCCGGCTCCTGTGCGCGCCGCAGTGTCAACAGCCCCGCCCGGGTGGGTGGGCCGGAGCTGCCGGTCGGGTTCGGCTCCAGGTGTCGTTCTGATGCTGGGATGTCAGAAAGAACGAACAGAGCAAGTCATCCGAAAATAGGTTTTCCAACTCACCAAATCACACATCACAACCCAGCAACGACGGCATAAATGTGCGCTGTGTCACACAGCTTGGATGGCCTTCAGTTGAGTTGCCTTTGTTGTCGTTTTTTTGGTCTGAAACTACATCCGCCAAAATTAATGAGGAAATTGTAGCAAATTTGGAAGCTCATCATCATTTTCTGTGATGAGTCTGGTGCGGAGGACGGAAGTCAGAGGCGTCAGGTTTCCGCGCCTGCACTGGACAAGTCGTGAACACGTACTCGGCTGACCAAGTCGTTGAAGTCTCCACTGAGTAAGTATGCGCCGTGATGAGCACAACCAACAGATCAACTAAACTGTTATGTGTGTTTCAACAAGACAGTCACAAGAAAGCAATTTCAACTGGACAAAAGAGACAAACTTCCTGTGCAAGTTTGAGATTTCAAAGAAACAACGCGATCAACATGGTTGCGGCGTGCCCGTCCTGAACCTTTTTGCTGATCTGCCGTCTCAGTTTCATCGCAACTGCTCATCTCACTCGCTTTTTCTATGTCCAAAGATCCAACTCATTCCACTCAAGCACTAGACTCACATACTTCTCGCATTCAAACCGCACCTGCGCCACTTGACAACCCTGTGTACCCAATATAGTATTCAAGTACACTCGTAACCCAAGAGTTATCTCTTTCCTATTGCGTTTATTAAACATTGTGCGAGCGGATAGTTTTACCCTTTCGGGTGGATTTGGGTACAGGCGTCCAAAGTGTGCCATTCTGGAAGCGCTCCAAAGTGGCACTGAGGGCAGATTGAAACGCAAATGACTGGGCACAAAAATGCATCCAAACATGGCAAATATTTACTGCAAACATTTTTCTCAACAACAAGGCGAGCTTTGTGGATTGCAAAAAATCTTCACTGCTAAACAGAGTCACAACAACCAAGTCAATTTGGGAAGGTTGTGTCGGTGCAGTGTTTCCGTTGTTTTGAAAAGAAACCTACTGTGGGAGAAAATAATCTTGGGTTGGTTTGTCAAGATTGTTTGCTGGATGCGCCAAATCGGTTCACGTACCCAAATCGGGTTCCCTTGCAAGACGCAACGCACGAGTTTTTGCACCTTTGTGACAAGGCTGTTCTCAGCGTGTACGCAGTGGGGAGTGTAACACAGATCCAGTTGAACGACGCACGCTGAGTGCTAGGCTCGAGTAGACCTGTCCCAAGACGAACCACGGTTCTTTTCGCTGAGTACGTGCTCAATGACACCAATCTTTTGTCACAAGCACGGACTTACAACCTTCCAGTTTTGCACAAACAATGAAATCACCATCTGCGAGAGAGATTTCCACTGACGAACTTGTTTGTGCCATCAAAGAGCATCCATTGCTTGAGCAAATGGTCTGATTTTCACTTCATATTTAAGTTGTCATTAAACTTTCAAATTAACCTGGGGTTTGTGGCAGCCTGCCATGCACAACAAAGTCTAGCAACGTGTGTGCGTGTTCAGACGGACTGATAGTCGGCGCATTTTGCACAAATGTCCACTGATGAATGTCATACAGAATCCGCATGTTCCAAAATGTGCACCCGGAGAAAGAAACTTTTCAACCTCTTCATCCACCAGACCTTTCAGCTGTTCTGCAAATATCTGCAGCGACTTGTAAGAGTGACGCGTCTGTTCGAACAGCTGTGTTTGTTGTTTCGGGAAACTTCAGTAAGTTACTGTCTCCAGTTGCCCTGCCAACATTCAGGTTGGTCTCAGTGATTTTTTGTGAAGACGCTTTCTTCTCTCGACCCGACATGTCACCAAATCTGACAATGAAAATGTGCTTCAGACGCGGATGACGCCAACTGCTGGCGATGCTTCACAAAACCTTATTTGGGTTCATAGTGAAGGGGCGAGAAGGCCGTGATGCTGTGCTGTCCTCTCCGCTTTTGGCGCACCAGCACTCACTCATTCTGAGCGCTTGCACTACCGACTTGACAGACAACACACACCTGTTCGCCAACATCTCACAACACGAAATACTCGTATTTCTTTGTCAGTGTGAGACTACGCCGACCTGAAAATAAGTTTTGAACCTATTTGTGATTGAAAGAAAATTTGAGTCCACGCAATTGGCGCAATTGTACACGTGTACTTGAAATCACACACGCACGCACGCACGCACACACGCACGCCCTCCGCCAACAAGTGCAAACTGCTTGTCCGTTGTGACAAGTTCATTGTTCTTCATATTTGTACTCACAGCTACAAGCAGAAGGTCTGTACCTGTTTCTACCGACGTGCAGCTCCAGCAAGTCTGTTCACACAGAGAAGATCTTGCTGCACCAGCGCCTTCATTAACCCATCGTGTGAGAAGCTCCGAACTTCTTGTGAGGTCTGCGAATCTTCGGAGCAACTGACTTCGAAGTTTGTGCAGTCACGAATCCATTCTGCATGGAAGTAAAGACTCCGTCACACTTCGCACATTACACGCGTTGTTCATTTCGTGCGTGTGACGTCCTTCTGAAGACACTTTTCTTTCAAGCGCATAATCCGAGGCGTCAACTTCAAATTTTTCAGCTGTCACGTGAGTCGCTCCTCTGCAGGTGAGTTTCACAATCCACAGTCCTGAATCACAATCCAACAGCTTTGTGCGCAGTCTGCGTGCATCTGGTCCCGAGTCTCCCGCGCCGCCGAGTTTTCTCACAAGCTGCACGCCGCCTGTTTATGTTGACACTGACACAGAGAAGGTTGCTTCTGTTCTCTACACCCAGTCTGATTGCACCACCATGCAGCTCCCTGACTTTTTATGTAGTTTACTTAACTCATAGACTCCCCCGGGTTAAGTGAAATGGCTACCCTGGTGTGCTCCGATTAAAACAACAGCGGTTATCGCTGAGCTCTCCACTCAGTGGCTTGACCCGGGTCCATCGAGCAATCTCAGCCTCAGGCACAAAAATGCTCGGTGGAAATGGGGTTCGGGAACCCCCCTCCACAACTCTCCAGTTTTTCTACTTCTGTCATAATAAATTCTATATCTTCTGTTTGTTTTGTGGGGTGTTTTCTCGGTATTTTGCTGCAAGGGGAAGCTCCCTTCAGGGGATCCAGAGCCTGAAGCGGGTCCAGCGAATTCGTGCAGCTGGAGCAGCAGGTGCTTCACTTTCTTTTATTTTCAAAAGCACAAAACCACACAACTGTGAAGGTGACGACAGAACGGAAAGCTGATTCTGAAAAAAAGCTGATTTTTGTGCATGTTCAACTGGCACCAAGTTGCAGTCTGTGTGTCTGGATCACTCGTGCAATTCACCAGCTTTTGTTTGCATTCTGCACAGCAACTTGTTGTGAGGATTTCCCTGCTTATCAGGACTTTCTTGATCTTTACATTCCAAACGTACGTGAACAGACGCGTCTGTGACAATAACATTTCTTCACAGTGCAAGATTCAATCTGGAAGTCTTTCTATTATTGCAGTGGTATCGTTACACCTTATGACTTCGCTAAATATTGTCTCAGCGCAGTTTCGCAGGAAGCTAATATTTTAGGTCAAAACACGCCCCTGAAATCGCTACCTGTCGATGTTTGCCTTTGATCGTCCCCAATACGTGTGAAAATGCAGAAATATTTGACAACATTCTCCTCAGGCAAGTATGTTTGGAAACTTGAAAGACTCGTCATGAATTAAGGGAAGAAGCAACACTCACATTGCACTGCATCTGCACAGGAAACGGCAACTCACGGGGTGCAGGGTGAGAATGAAGCTTCAGACGTCATGTAGACATCGCCAACTGCAGGTCGAGCAGACTTTGAAACAACTGACCAGCCCTGACCACGCTGACCTGCAGCTGTTCAAGACCGTTACCAGTTGATGAAGCTGTGAGCCCGTCGCGCCGATGTGACGTTCGTGAGAAAACGTCAGCTCAACTGAAAACAACAGTTACACGCACTTACCACAAAGATGCTTTTTTCTCAATGGAAAGTGGTCTTTGGAGAACAATGCTTGTCATTGCAATTGAAAACGTCGGGTTGAGTGAAATCAGAAAAAAAAATCCGTTTGACCTGCCACAGAACTCTGCCGAATCACAATCCTCCGTATCAGAGAGCATCTAAAAGCATTCCAACGGCGAAAACAAATGAGAAGCCTGACGATCAACGGGGTTCATTTTTCACCAATTTTGTGGCACCAGACGTTTTTTGGAAGTCACTTGTGCCCCTTGGCGCTGGAAACTCGTCGAAAAAATGAATGAAACACGGCGATTTTCACAGTGCAGGGTCTCAAGAATCACAGAGTTCTTGACTTGCGAGCGAACAAACAAGCGGCGCATTGAGAGCGCGGGATCGGTGAGCGGGTTATCTGGACGAGCGCAGCTGTGAATTCTCCAAACCGCCAGAACAAATACACTTCATAACGCTTAATGGGTTTATCTGCCATCAGCTTGAGTGATCTGTAATTCCATGAAAGAACACAAGTGTGATTTTTTCAGCACTTTAACTTTTTTCAAGTCAACAGAAACTTTTTTTTCTCGGTGAATGCCCTTGTTTTTTGTTGTGTGCTTGGATGGAAACCAGCTTGCGCAACCAAATCGCTCACAATCAAAGAAAAGAGCGAAAATCCTTGGACTGCGGTGTCATTCTCGCTGAACTTCTGATAAGCAATTGGTCAGAATGTTTGCGGTGATCCACTGAAACGAGATCAGTCGGATCGGGTCAAGTTCTCGTTTCGCGAGCACTGTCCTCTGCAAACGACGCACGCCAGAAAATGAAAGGAGTACTCGAAAGTAGTCATGTTTCTGAGACTTGGTGTGATGCATCTTGAATGCTGTACTTGCGTGTTTCAAGTTCTTTGTCTTCATGTGAACCAAACGATTTTCCAGAGTTTCTGCAAATGAAGTTCATTTCTGGGCGGCTGGGGGCGGGGCAGCTCCCCGCCGCGTCCTCGCCCCGAGGCGCGGGAGCCGAACCGCTGCAGCCGCAGAGATAGGCGCCGCTCACACTCGGGTGAGAATCTGCAGGTGGCGATGCTCATGCACCACTCACACGCAGGCGCGAGTGCATGGAAATTTTCACTGTTTTTCAAAGTGCGTTCATCGCGGGTCTGAAGCCTTGACCCTGGAAGGACACTTTGATGACGTCCAGTATTTCGCACTTGTCGCTTTGGAGGCAGTTTTGACTTCGTGTGACCAAGAGACCCATTGGCAACTATCGAAGTGTCAACAAGACAGACACGGATCTATTGTTCTGAGCTGTTCCTCTCCGCCAAGAAATTGGAGATCAGTTTCGGCCGCTTTGTTCGACACTGGAGAAACATGTCTTCAGCAGAACTTTGCGTTGCTCTACCTGCAGGTGGATGATGGTGCAGGTGCGCGCTCCGAGCGACTGGCGCGGACATCGCGGATCACTGCAGCGAATCAGGGGAGACCAGGGGGTCGGTGCACCCGGCACCGCCGAGATAAGTTGTGCTCGCTGCTCTTGCTCATATTCTTCACCTCCGTCTCGGAGACGCGGGAAAGAATGTGTGGGTCCTGTAGGGGGGCGGGCGCGGGGGGGGGCGGGGCGGCGGGGCGCGGGGGGGGGGGGGGGGGGGGGGGGGGGGGGGGGGGGGGGGGGGGGCCGCGGGG
>JAAUXT010039534.1_pt1 | contig 13425 bp, 9 predicted proteins | sample 7278171 | NCBI WGS metagenome assembly JAAUXT01 (sample SAMN14350112, study PRJNA611818) | marine sediment metagenome | isolation source: surface marine sediment (1.8m) | place: French Polynesia: Moorea | collected 2018-08
ATGGCAGGAATCAGCGGGAACTCTTTCAATGGCTCTTACCACGTACAACCCTACCAGGGGCGCCCCCGCCCCCCGCCGGCCGGCGGGGGCGGCGGGGGGGGGGGGGGCGGGGGGGGGGGGGGGGGCGGGGGGGGGGGGGGCGCCGGGGGGGGCGGGGGGGGGGGGCCTGCGGCAGGGAAGAGTGAGGCAGGGGCAGGGAGGTGCAGGGTCGGGCAAAGTGTGGCAGAGTGGGCTTGGCAGGGCAGGACAGGGCAGAACCGGGCAGTATGGGCAGAGCAGGGTCGTGGGCTCGGACCACATGGGGACTGGGCCTGGTGTTGTGTGCGGCTCGGGTCCCAGGGGAGCCCGTCCTCACAACTACCGCTGCATGCAGCACCGTGGTAAGGAGCAGCCTCGGCTCATCCAGACTGCCACAGTGGAGTAAGACTCAAGCGTACGCTTCAAACGTTTATTGCACAAACCTGTCTCAAACTGAGTAGCTCTCGACAGATGCAGGGTGTCGTGGGCGCTGCTTTAAATAGGCGGCACAAGCTGCGAGTCCGGTGTGCAGCTTCAGCTTTGCGTAGCTCCACTGAAGCAGCTTCATCGGTACTCAGCACCTCGCCCGAAAGCTGGATTGTGCGCATGTGGGAAGAGCCAACTCTTCCACACAACATCCCCCTGCCTTTCAAAACTTGTTGGCCATAGGTAAGCAGAGCTATGATCGACCAGGTTCGGAAACAAGGTACAGAAATCAGAAACAATCAGAAAAACATGAAAGGACCTTTGAATTTGCCATGTAAACCGATTTCATAATGACATCTCATCTACAAATCACATTTCTCATTTCAATTTCATGGTTTTCTGGAATATTTACACATTTTCACACAACTTTTTGTGTCCATGACAACAAATGATGTCACTTCCAGGATTCTGCACTGGAACTCGGCTTGTAACCGCCATACCACTGATCAATGGAGCAATTTTTCCCTCTGGTTGACACATAGGGGCACCTGCAAACTACGCGCCTCATTTTTGGTCTCATTTGCATAACATGGTGCAGGCATATGGTCATCTGGTAAGTATTGCTACCATTCTTTCTTGAATTTTGATGGATGAACAATAGATTACACAGTAAAAACCAACCAAAGTATGCACACATAACACAAGCTATGTACAAACAAACTTTGAAATGCAAACTGGTACATTTCGCATGACTACAGGTAAAACAAACTTCGTGGTATTGCAAAACCATGGCAAAAATTTACATCACCATCTTTCCCCATGCAGGTCACCCAAGAAGAACTGAACGAGGCCATACACTGCCTCTGCAATTTTGATCTTTGTGGACTTGTGAGCCCCGCCATATTCATAATTACAGTGCGAGTGTGGGCCATGCAGGGCCTGCTGTTGCTGATTCCGCAAGTTTACCAGAACCTGCCACTGCACATGAGGGCAGTCTGCACCTTTCGCATGAACATCTGGGGGCAGATCATGTACCTACACATGCGTCAAAGTAAGTGACCAAAACATACTTTGCCGCAAAGCACCAGCCATAATTTTGATAATTTTGACCAACCTATGCTGTGCTTTGTGAATTTTGACAGTTCACAACCTGCCTGTGATGCAAGTCTGAAGGTAACCTTGCACCAATTGTTTCACATTCCGGTTCGCAATTAACCACACAAAAATATGTACAGCTGACCAAACAACAGTCGAAACCATAACCAAAGTAGAACAATATCATTTTGCCTTTCAGCTCAGATGCCTGATAACGTAAGATCAAACACCTACCAGTACATCTCGCATGGCATGCATAACATGTTCCAGTTGCTGTTGCCCAACAAGGCCTAGAGATTAACATTTTCCTTTGCAGGGTTTCAGGTCAATGAAACCACACCATATCCAAAAAATAATGTCAGTGTTTGAGAGTCTCATTTCAGAGTCCATCTGGCTGAAGTCCAAGTCCATGTCATCTTCACACTCAGTCCCACCATGCCACACCGCTGCTCACACCTCATTGCTGGTGACCTGCATCACCTGGTGGCTATCCGCCATCGCACAACGGAGAATGCCTCTCTCCTCCGGCGAAGCCTCATCTGAAAGCAGGTACTGGATAGCAAGCTGCACATCCTCAGGCAGGCTGTCACATGATGTCTTGACACACCATGGCTGCATCTGGTTGTTGAGTTGCCTGGGAAACCACAGTTTGGTGCCGCAACGAATGCAGGCCAGTCACATTGCCTCCAGTTGTTCCCCGATGGGTCCCCCAACTCGTCTCACCTCACGCTGCCATTGTGCGTGTCACTGATGATGACAACGTCAACATTCGATCTGAGCTGGCGTGAGTTGTTGGTGTGCAGGAGTGCTTAGTTCACCCATCAAGGGTGGGTCCCCTGGGAATCGGGCCACCACAGGCACCAGGGCCGTGTGCTGGATGGACTGCGCACCTGGCATGGCTGCCTCTGCCAACACCTGTGCCGGTGGTCGACCATGACCAATGGTCAAAGTTGGAACAACCTTCCCCACACACATCTTGTTGGTCGAAGTTGGCTGTCAGTTTTCTGTGGTCATGTCAATCCCAAGTTCAATACCCGAATCAGTTGAGCCCAGGCTCAACTTCTGACAGTGCCTGATGCAGCACTGCCGACAGTTGCGCTGGGACTGAGCGACAGCGCAGTCACCACCCGCCAAGCGGGTCACATTGGGATTTGTGATGGACGGGGCTGGGGTTGGGGCACCCATCTGGCGGGCCTCTGGGACCGCGAGTGCTCCTGGCCGAAGCCAGGCAAAGCCTCACGTGGTCTCCAGGTAACCAGGAATGGCGCTAAATACAGCATCACCCTGGCAAGCACCAGCCAATGGAGTGCACCGATGTGCTGTCAACAGAACAGACACAGCCATATGGACTGAATCACCACACACTTGGTCAACTCATGCTGCCCCACCTCGGTCACCTCACCACTGGTTGACACTGCCAGGAACTCGGGTAAGTTGCTCACCTGCATGTACAACCCCATTTCATTTGTGACTGGGACCCACACCTCGTCCACCACATAGAGCATGGTGGGATCTTGATCCACACCTCACAACATGATGGGAATCTGAATGATGAGTTATCCCTTGACTGTGGTGGCTTCAACCCCTGGGATCTCGTAGTAATCCTGAGCATCCGTGAAGACAAAATCAGGTTTAGAAGTTGACTTTTTCAGTTTTGTTTGCAACTGATTCAAAACTCTCTGAAGACTTGTTTCCATCACCAACTGTGCCGGCAACCACCCCTGATGCAGTTGCTTGGCTGTGCATCACAACATGATTACCTGTTACACTATGACATCTTGCAGCCAGACATATTTGAACAAATATGGTGTGATTGTTGCATCGATGACATGATGAACGTACTTGTGCTGCTCCATGGCCTTGACTCTCGCGGCAAGCTGTTGCAACTTCTGAGTAGCTTGAAACAGTGTATTCACAGTTCCATGCAACAGTGTTTCCAAGCACTTGATCGAGCTTGTCAGTTTGGCAAAAGCATGGTTGGTGACTCGAGCCAACACAGTGAGGTCATTGTGCAACACAACCTCCTCTGTAGCAATGGTGCTCACGATATCTTTGAGCTTGTTAACCTTTTTCTTCAAGCTGTGGAGTTCATATGCATTGTAGATTTGAAAGCCCAAGTCCAAAACAATGCCTGCTCCAGCCGCAACAGCTCCAGCTGACAGCTTTTGGCAACCAGCTGAGGCGCTTTGGTCTGGCATTTCAGCATGGTGTGGGTCAAACACACCAGTCTGGGTTTGGTTGATCTTGGTTCAACACTCGCGCAGCCAACTGCGAATGTCATTTTTGTTGTCTGGAGGTGGTCGGGCATTTACCAATTTTGCACCCAACCAATCATACCAATTTCCAACAAACATTCTGACCAGCTGTTGATCCAGTTTTGTTACCTTAACAATGAATCCATTGCACAACTCCTTGAAGTATCAGTTGATGGCAGCGGATGTGGCTTCCCTTGCTTGAATTGAGTAATTTTGAGCTTGAATGATCCAATCGCAGCATCATTCAAAAGCGCTTCTTTCCCGCAGCATCAGCCGCTGAATCTCACCCATGGTTGGCAAAATTTCTTGAGGAACCAAGGGTCTGCTTTTGCCCAAATGAACTCAAAACTTGTGCAACAAAGCCACAACCAAGTTTGTTTCCACTCTCATGATCATTTCAGCACCAGGCAAATGCTCCCGCAGGAACATGGTCTTCCACAGGAACAAAGTTGTCCCCTCAACCAAGTCCTCCAGGGTTGTTCCCTCTGGATCAGTTGCCTCTTCCACCTTGGCCTGGGCTTTCCGCATTGCCTGCGCAAATCGCCTGTCTTGTGCCACTGTCAGGTTCAGCCATGCTCTCTCCTGAGCCAAAAGTACTGTCAAATTTTTGCGATCAAATTCCGGTAGTGCCACTGCCTTGGGAATTCCCAACTGAAACTTTGGCCAGTACACCCTAATCACTTCCACTTCTCTTTTCATGTGGAATGCCTGATAGTAGGTTTTGGAAATCACTTGCCAAACCATTGGTGTGATTAACGCACACAAGTTTGGATCATAAAGCGCAGGTTCATTTAGATCACACCAGAACCTGAGTGGTTGAAGAATCTGACCAAGCTCCATCTGAGGACTTAGATCTGGCATCAGCACCTGGAGTAGCAAGTCCATTCTGTCCACACCGAAAATGATTTGGCCTTTCGGGTTGAATGCCACACCATAACTAGCAGACAAGTGGCTCTGCCACTCTGCACCAATCATGCCAAATGCAATCAACATGATGCCAACGAAGAACCACATACTCACTTTCTTTGTTAGTAGAGTGCTGATCAAAGATGAGTTGGTTTCCTGTTGTTTGTTGATGTATACATGCAAAGTCAACCACCAAGTCTTCAAGCTTTCCTTGATGATTTAAATTTTGTTTGAGAAAGAATTTTAAATTGATGAGATGATGCGAAAAATTTTGTCCAAGTTAAATCAAACACAAAGTAGCAATCGGTTAACACACTTGTGGTTGTATCGCTTCCTGATTGGAGATCAGATATAAAGTTGTGTTTGCTTTTCAATTTATATTTGTGTTTGGACTTGGCATGGCACTGCTGCTGCTGTGTCACACCCTTGCGTGGGTGAAGCTGCTTGCGGGTACACAGAGTTTGTGAATAGTTCACCCCACTCCTTGAGTGCAGCATCAGCCTCATCCATTGCCAATGCCAACTCCTGACTTGGATTCTTCAAGTTCATTTACCAAAGATGGTACAACTTGAGTTTGTGCCTTTCAAATACCTGCAGAAGCAATTTTCCTGCCCAGTCTGCCAAGAGATATTTATTTGGACCCAGGATAGCCTGTATGACCACCGGGCCCACCCATGGTCAGACCAACTTTCGAGAATTGGCTTGCAGGGTCGACAGGTGAGGTCATTTGAACATGACCAGATTGCTCTTGCACAATGCAGGGACCCTGGAAATTGCTCTCTCCACTTCAACTTTTTGCAACTTGTGCTGCCTTTGTCTTTCTGACAGAATGTATTTCTCCATCTGTCAAAACTTGCGGAACATTGCATCCATTTCCTCAGCCTCAGTGTGGTACGCAGGCATTACATCACCTGTGACATCCAGTCCAGATAGGCCAGGGGGTTTCTGGATAAAGATCATCTCGTATGGACTGAAGCTGATTCTTGGGCACACTGAGGTGTTCATTGCGTACACCACAGGTTGCAGAAATAATGGCCAGTCCCTCCCTGTTTCATTGAGGAATTTGCAAAAGATATTGTTCATGGACTGGATGTATCTCTCCATGGGGTTTGCACCGTGATTGTGTACTCCCACAAACTGCACTTACACCTGATAATGCTGCACCAGCATTCTCATGAGGTGCCCTGTGAATGATGGATCCTGGTCCATCATAATCAAGGATGGTTTGCCCCAATGATAGAACACCTTCATCAGTAAGAGGTCCAACACCTCTTTGGCATTTGTTTCCTTGATTCGCATTGCCTCAGTGTACTGCATGATCAAGCAATTCATGACCAGGATTTTGGTGAATCCAGATCATGATTTGATCATGCATTTGACATCCATGCTCATCCGATCAAACGGGTGAAAGTTGACTGGAATCCTTGCAAAAGATGCAATGGGCAACTTTGCAGGTTCTTTCGCTTCCTGGCACCTGTGGCACAATTTGATGTATGTAATGATGGTGTCATACATTCTTGGAAACCAAAAATGCTGCCGAATCATGTGATATGTTCTGTTCACACCTTGGTGTCCTGCCACCAGTTCCTCATGGTACTTGTGCAACACATATGGTACAAACCATTCAGGAATGCACAAGCTCACCTCAGGAAACCTGTGTTCCTTGGTTGGCCAGACCACATGAAACATCAAGCCGCTGATCATGACATACTCTCTTCCCATGCTGGCACAGAACTCTCGATCTGCCTGTCCTGACAGACCTGTTTGCTGAGTGGTCAGGTATTGGTAGATACCCTTGAAAAATGGTGACCATGAGTACTCAGCAATGAGCTTGTGCACACCGATTGGAAGATGCACATCATGCAATGCCATCTGTGACATGCATTGCAGCAACTTGTTCAGATCCTTTTGCTGGGGATACTGAGCCAGGACTGTACCCCCTTTCTGGATGTTGGCCAGAATGGTCATGTAGAGTGGCTTTTCCTCCTGAGCTCCCAGATCCTCTGGCAGATTCATTTCGGCTGCTCGATCCATGGTCTGGTTGTGGGGCAAGTACCCATGGAAATCTGTTTCCATTTCTGGTGGATACACCTCCTCACAGGCGCGTTCTCATGCCTCCAGTGCCTCAAACCCGGGATCTTGCTTCAGTCTTTCCCAAAGCATTTCTGCAATTTGCTGCATCTTTGGATCAGCTATTGGCCTCCGCACAACTGGGGTAGTGGGCCACAACATTGTAGCATCTTGAGGTGGCAGCAATGTATCAATTACTGACCTCTCTGGCTCGAGGCCAAGACGCTCTGTTTGTTTTGGCTGCTCAGCTGTGTTTTGGTTTGTGGTTTCTGGAGATGAAGTAACTGCTGGCTCAGATGGAGTGGCTTGCTCAGCTTGCTCTCTTGCCCACCACATGCTTCTCACCTCCATGGGAGCAATGAGTGACCTTGCTGCATCAAACAAGATAGGGATGATACCATCCGTTTCCAGTTTTTGTGCCACCCTGGACAAAAAATCAGCAATCCACATGTCTTGCCCCTTCTGGTACTTGACCACAAAAGAATACTTCTGCAGGATTTCCAGAAGTCTCGCCATGCAATCAGTACGCAGCTCGTCTTTGGCTTTCATGATGTACACGATTGCTGAGTGGTCCATGTATACCTCAAAGTACACATGTGACAACAAGTGATGAAATGCTGTGATGACAGCTGTCATGCCTGTCATCTCCAGTTCGGTGATACCATAGCGGGCACAGACCGGAGGCAACTTTCCGGAGTAATACCCCAAAAGTCTTGGTTCTCCATCTTGCACTTGGAACAACGTGCCTCCACATCCAGTCTTGCTTGTATCTGACTGGAGCTGAAACAGCCCAGTCCAGTTTGGTAAGACCAACACTGGAGCTTTTGACATTGCTTCTTTGACAGCTTTGAAAGATTTTTGACACTCCTCCATCCACTCAAACTTCACACCCTTGTGTGTGAGATCATAGATTGGAGCCAGCATCTTTGCCAAGTCCTTGATGTACATTCCAAGGAAGTTGGCCATACCACAGAACCCTCGGGCCTCCTTGACCATGGTCAAGGTCTTGACTGCTTGAATGGCATCAGTGCAAGATTTGTGGGCCTGGATGCATGGTTGCCCATCCTGCATCAGGATGTCATGACCCATGTAAGTCAGACATTTCCTGAAGACCTGACACTTCTTTGGCAAAATTTTGAGACCGTACTTGATCAGGTCCTTGAACAGATGAATCAACTCAGTGACATGGTCTGTCATCTTTGAGTGCACAATGATGTCATCCATCACTGCCAGGTGGTGCTTGGTAGCCACCTTGACCATGTTTGGGTCTGACTTTTGCAGCTCTTGGTCTTTTTTGGTCTGGATTTCTGTCATCACCTTGGTGATGAACTGCATCCAAACTGCTAGGGATATTGACAACCCCATTGGCAGATGGGTCATCAAGTACGATGGTGACCCTGAATAGGGTGTGATACCACAGTACTGTTGTGACTCCTCGTCCAGCCTCAGAGTGTGATATGCATCTCGCAGGTCAATGACAAGATTTCACACTCTGATGAACCAATCTGCTGCATTGCATCTCAGACCAGTGGGATGCTCGGGTTGATACTGACTATTCTGGAGTTCAGAAGCTGAAAATCAACCACCATCCTGTATGGCATGCTTGAATTCTTTCTTGGAATGAGCATGATGGGGCTGCTGTACGAGGACATTCCCCACCTCATGTAGCTGAGGAGACAGCCTTTCTGCATTTCCTTGTCCACCCCTTCCTTGACCTTGTATGGGCATACAAAGAATGGCAACTTGTCTTTCATCTCCACATGCACTTTGAGGTAAGGGCACACCCCTACTTCATCGCAGAAGGAAAACACATCCTTGTACTTGAGCAGAATTTTCTGGAAGTGCTGTTGGTTCACCTCAGTCAGCACTGAATCATCCAAATTGATGAACTTTCCAATGCACTCCATGTCCGTCATTGTCCACCTCAGATCATCTTCTTTCAGCCATGGGTATGGATCGTCTGGATCTATTTTGGGCTCCTCTGATGGCGCACTGTCATTCAATTTGTTTACTCTCTCGAGGAATGTAAACATTTTGTTCAATGTGCTGTCATCATCAAGGAATGCACACTCATCCGGGAAGCTGTTGATCAGGGTTTCACAATCTTTGAAAAAGTAGCTTGTTGATCTCAGATCCACCCCTCCTGTGAAAAAATTCTGTGGCAGAATTAATGGTTTTGTGCTCTCATTTGTGATTGTGACCTTGAAGGTCCTATCCTGGTCAACAAACACTTCCGTGGTTTGGAACTCCTTTTGCGGATGCATCCCTCCATGCGACAGGTCCAACTTGGTTGCACACCTTGATGGTGTCCAGTATTGAACCTGCTTATTCTTGATTGCTGGCACAGTCATTTCAATTGTTTTCACTGTGCCTGCCGCAACCTCAACTGGGTGCTTGACGTACACATTGACTGACCACTGCAAAAACTGCATGTGTTGTCTCTCACAGTTGACTGTCGCCTCCAATTCAAACAAGGATTTGGATCCCAAAATAAGATCCAATTCAGGGTCCATGTTTTCCATAACAAGTGCGAACACTTCGAAAACATGTCCTTGGATGATGACAGTGAGGTGCACCGCCTCCTGAATCTGATGGTATGTAGAGTCAGCAACTCTGATGTGCACTGTGTGCACTGGGTACATTGTGAGTGCATGTTTCTTTGCCACTTCCTTCACCCATCGCCTGTTGCAGATTGACTTTGATGCTCCTGTATCAATCAGGATCTGCAATTTGCCAGATTTCCCTTTTGACTCATACAGAGCTCCATCTGCATAACACAGGTTTGTGACATTGAAGTATGGCTTTCCATCTTCCCCAAAGGGTGCACCCTTCTGTGAGGTGATGTAAGTCATACTGATGGAAGATGCACTGTTGAATTTGGATGAGATGTTGAAAGACATTTCCTCATACTGCTCATCCGCACTACTTTGCAACGATGTGGCTGGGCCAGGATACACTGTCTGCAACACATGCTGGGCACTGCTTACACCCTCAAGTTTCTGCTGGCACTGTGTACCTGCCTGGTCCCCAACATACTGAACCACATCGGTGGTGAGGGACCATACATATCCTGTTGGTGCCAGATTGTAAGTGCCATCCAGCAAATTTGGCCTGTAACCACTCACACAATCCCAGTGTGAAAGACCAGGGTCAGACAGCTCCCAGGCCATTGCCTCATCCTCTGAACCCTCAAGTTCCCCGACTCCAATGTTCTTCCTGACATGGTCAGTGGAATTCACCTTCCACAGAGTCTCCCCTGAGGAACTCTGGTCTCAAGTTCCGTATGACCATGCCAGTCACTGCTGCAACATGGCCAGCTTTCCTGGTTCTGTGACACTGAGCTCTGCTGAGGACTGGCCAGGTTCTACAGCAGTAGCCACTGGCATATCACTCAACCACCCAAAACACTCTGGACATCAAAGGGTTTCCCTCTGAAAGTCTGCCTCCGCATCCTGATGTTCTGGTGACTCTTGCAACAGGAATGGTATACTATAATCTTCCTGAGGAGAATCGCTCTCAAGGCACACTGCGGGTTGTTCTGCTCGGGGACTGCCAGATTTCTGTTCTGCGGGTAACTGAATGGCATGACTCAGCCCCACTTCTAGTTTGATGCCTCCTCTGGAGTGCCAAACTGAATGAGCACCTGGTTCTTTTCCTGGTACACATTCACCTCCTCAGTTGGCATCAACTGAGTTTCCCCACAACCCACAATCTGAGGCAACAGCTGCAGCTGTTCCTCTGCTGAGTCAGCAGTCTCAGAACTGTCTGGGCCTGACTGCGCCACATTGACACGATTCTGTCTGCTGCTCACATTCCCTCCACAAGTGAGGTTGAGATATTTGGGTGCTTGGGGGCATTTGTTTGGGTTTTTCAGGCAGTCCCGTGCCAAATGAAATGCACTCTGACAGTTGTAGCAGTACATGGGTGAGCCATCAGCTTTGACCATTCTGCCTGGCAACTCAGTGCACACTGTTCCTCTGGCATTTGGGTCAAACGGTTTCTGTAGACCCTGGGCCTTTTTCATCCCTCCGCCATTGTTGTTGACAATTCTGACATAATTCAGGATGGTTTCTCTGACTTCCTGTTCCACTGATCTTGGCATTCCAGCATTCAGCCAAGCCACCAATGGAATAGCTTGCTGCTGCTGGGTGCTCCAGCTGGCAGCCCCCTGTGTTGACTGCAGATTCCATCCAAGCTGTGCCTGCTGTTGCTGATCCTCACTTACATATGCTTGCATGAAGCACAGATCAACTGTGCTGGTTGCTGCTGCTGCTGGTTTTGGCTGATGGTACGCCTGCTTCAAATTCTGCAGTGTCTGATGGATCTTGCTGAATGAGTCCAGCTGATCTGTCACAGACATGATCTCCAGTGGCATCTGAGCTTTGATCCGATGAACAATTTCTTGTTCATCCTGATGCAACTTGGTGCCCAATGAATGCACTTTGTCTGCAAACTCAAGGACTGTGGGAAAATCTTGCGGTATCATGTTGTACCATTTCCAAATCCATGCAACTTCTCCTCCGCTTTCAAGGTCATACTCAGTTTGGAAATCATTCCAAAATGTCTTCCACTTGTCAGCTGTGTCCAGCACAACATCATGTTCTGACATCAACCAAGCAAGCGGTCTTCCCACCAACTGTTGCTTTAAGGCAGCATACCGATTCAGGTACACCTCCTTGTTTTCATTGTCAGATGGTGTGGGTGGCATATTGCACAGAGCCAACAATAGCCAAGCTGCCTCTGTTTGACTCTTGAATGCAGTCGGATCTTTGATCTTGTCCGCATCAAACTTTGGAAGTCTCATTGCATCCTGCAATGTGAGAGGTTGTCTCACATTCAGATTTGGATTTGCCATGTTGTCTTCTAGCAATGTGATGTCAGAATGTCTGCAATTTGTACCTGATGATAGTGCAACTGGGTCTGTTTTGTGTTGCTTGATTTGTGGTCTTGACAGGTATTCGGCGTTTTGCAGCTCTGGTAGGGTTTGTACCTGGGCTTCTGAGTACTCTGGGGTTATGAGTCTTGGTAACTCTTCCTCAGCTTCCTCAGTTGCACTCAGTTGATTTACCAACACTCTGTTGACCTTTTCAGATTGTGCAGCACTGGCACCCTTCTGCATGGGTTCTGGTGAATGATCCTTGGAAGAATCCTCTGAACCTGAACCCTCAGACATGGTATGCTAAACTGATGTTTCACCACTGGTCTCGTTCCCTGACTCAGGAGATTGAAAAACCTTGTAGTCGTCAGAAGTGTGTTCCTCTGAACCTTGTGGTTCCGGTGGATTGTCCTGGAACCTTGGTGGGGTCCCTGAACCTCTGCCTGGGGCAATACTGTGTGCTCACGAAAGATGAATGCATGAACCCGAAGGTTTCGGTCCTGCTCTTGGATCAGCTGGTTCTGACCTGCTTCGCTCTTCGTATCCTCCCCTTTGCTCCTGTAAGAAAGCATCCCAATTAGCTGAAAAGTGATGCTTGACTTCTGAAGAAGCAGGTTTCACCTTCCACTCGAGAGTTTTTGTCACAGGATCATAGTGAAAGCTTTTGTCTTTGAGCAAGTGCCTTGAACTGTAGTATTGTTTACTACCGTCCTTGACCCAAACCAAATCATTTGCTTCCTCTACTGCTGTTCTCCAATGTTTACAAGGCCAATATCTGTTGTCTTTCCAGGTGACCAAGCCTGACTTCTCAGCCCAACTCGGATTCTTTGGAAGAAACAACTGATAGCATGGGAGTTCTCTCTCATCCAAGACTCCAGTGATTGCCTCTGCAACATGTTTTCTCTTTGAATCTGTCAATGAACCTCATCTCAAACCAATCAAAGCATAGGAGTTTTCGGATTTTGAAACTTTTGGAGCACAAGGATTCTCGTAAATCATGTATTGCAAAAGATTCATGTGATTCATGGTTGAGCCAGTCAAGATGTTAGTAACTGTAGTGTCTGGCTTCAACTCTTGTGTGGTTCGTACCCGCATTCCATTGAGTTTTCAACGGTCGTGAGATCTGACTGAATCTAAATAGTGTCTTTCCAAAATGATGAAATCGTGAAAATACACAACTTTATGTGTTGAAGAAATGTTTCCCATGAGACTTGTCATTTTCCATGTTCATTTCCGATTTCTGTTTGTCACAATATGTATCCCAAGGTGATCCTTGGTCTAGCACTCGAGAACCTCCATGTTGTGTGTGGTTCAGGTCCTGGGAGAACCTGTCCTCACAACTGCCACTTCATGTGGGACTGCAGTTGGAAGCAGCCTCTCAGCATGGCTGGACTGCTGCAGTGAAGTAAGACTCAAGCATATGCTTCAAACATTTATTCACTCCTGTCTTGATCTGGGTGTTCAGCTCAAGCTTTAAGATGGAATGCAGGGTAGTCGTGGTTGTGGCTTTTATGTGGCAGCACAAGGTGCAGGCCTGGTGCACAGCTTCAGCTTCATGCAGCTCCACTGATGCAGCTTCATCGGGTACTCAGCGCCTTGCCCGAAAGCTGGATTGCGCGCGTGGGAAGAGCCAACTCTTCCACACGACAATCTTCTCAAATTTAACTCTGAAATGTTTACTTATCTGGATTGACATTGATTATCAAATATCTATAAATCCAAAAATCCAAGTTCTGTATGCAGTTATTCACCGGGTTATGGATTTTGACATATGCATGA
>JAAUXT010079401.1_pt1 | contig 13422 bp, 10 predicted proteins | sample 7278171 | NCBI WGS metagenome assembly JAAUXT01 (sample SAMN14350112, study PRJNA611818) | marine sediment metagenome | isolation source: surface marine sediment (1.8m) | place: French Polynesia: Moorea | collected 2018-08
ATAGTGTGCTGTTGGGAGTACCTCATACAGGGCACTTTCCACTCGGACGATCGTCCGAGTCAAAAATGCACTGTACACTTTTGACAACCGGGGCATTCTGACACTCCGACAACGTGCATGTCTGCTGCATGGAGAATTCTTGCTCGTACTCGTATCAACTCAATGCAGAACCGTTTGGGGTGCACATCATTTGTGACTGTTTAGATCTGTTTTGCCAGCTTGTTGCATGGTCACACAGACAATGCAAAACGCTTTGAACGACACTTGCTGCACGCAGAAGCTTGGAGCACTGTACGAGTACGTACAAGGATTGACCCAGCCAAACAATCAATACACTGCAGGGACCAGGTAGATCAACCAAAACTCAATTGGCATTGACATTCCTGCAAATGTTGCTCTGTTTTGCTGTCAAAATTCGCTCATTCGATTTTCTTTCGAGTGCCCAAACGCTTCTCCAAAAGGAAAGAAAAAGTGGAAAGGAATGGTTTTGTTTGTTTAAAGCACGCAAAGATTCACCTCTTGGTTCTTCCTGAAACAGGCACAGTCCCCAAGCGTATTCAAACCATTCGCGATAAACAGCTACTCACTCTGGATTGTGATTTCTCGTCAGGTGTACAGGCTCCTGATCCAGGGTGCAGGAACCAAGCAGCAGTGACCTCCTTCGCTCACAGCGATCCGATCCTCAATGTGCTGATTCAGCATTCAGTCACCTTCTCACTCACCAGATGGTGCGTGAGGTTCTGCGTGTGATAAGCAACCATGGAACTTTCAGCTTTTGCATCGATCTGTCTTGCGGACTGTGACGGAGATCTCGACTGCATGTCGCAATTCAGTAGCAGCACGAGAATTATGCACGCTGAATTGTGTTGCAACTTTTTCAGCACACCATGTCCCAAAATATATTCTATCATCACGATACTCATATCTCTGCCTTGTGTTCAGTCTGGTGTTGCGGGGTTGGCGCAGAATGCACATATTTGGTGCTCTCTGCGTGCGTGTGCTGAGAGAAGTGGACCATGACGACATAAAATGTGCACCACTTTGAAAAGTTTTTCGGTCCAATTCACTGTTCGAGCAAAATCCAGTGACCAACCAGCACCTGGTCCAATGCAGGTAGATGTTATTTTTCAAAAATATACGAGATTGCGTTGTTCCATGAAACCGACGTACCTCTCAAGACAATTGAGGGTTGACGGTGAAAAAACAGCCCTGGTCGTGCGGAATCGATGTTCCAGTAGATCAGTGTCCGGACACTTTTGTTTTTGGATCTTGCGCACTTCCTTTGGGTCTCCCAGAGCTTGCAGTGCTGCAAGTTTGGAAAGTGCTGCTTGACAAGTGTTAAAATTGTGCGCCCACTCCACCTCCTCAAAAACCGCAAACAAAACGGCACGTGTTTTGTTCGACCAAGACAAACAAACAATGACTTTTTGGGTTGCATGATGCAGAAACAGTTGCTTTGTTCACTTTGTCTCCAGGCCCTGCTTTTGAGTCACATCATTCGTTTGTCACACCCTGTTTGAAAGCTGAGATTGATCAGCTTCCCAACAAAAGGTTTCACGGTTTGGAAAAGTGATTTCACTGGAGGTTGAGTCTGCTTGCTCACAAATCCATTTCTTGTGCTCAAAACCACTTGCCCCAAGAAATGTACTGACGTCGCATGGCGTGTACCCCCTCCCCAAAATTGTGTGCCGGTGAAGGTCGAACGCCAAGTTCCAGCCCCCGACCCTGATCCTGGATCTGCTGGTGTGCACTCAACGATCGAGACTTGTTGTTGGTGCAGCCTGACTGATTGTCCTTGCATGGAAACGGGCAGATGTTGAACGGACCAAAACCACAATGTTGTTTATGTGATCTTGTGATCAAACCATGCAGCGTCAAAACCAAAATCCAAAGATTCAGAAAATTTGGAGTATCTGGGGATACTTTTCGCAGTTTGTGTATTTCAAACTGTTGAACAAAACTTTGTCTGTAATTTGCTGTGCAAGTTCGCATTTATCGACCTGGACGTGCAGCTGTTTGTTTGAATTTTCTCCACATTTCTCTTCATTCGTATTTGTTGCGTGACTGAAGCACAGCTCGCAATCGAAAAGTATTTGTTCTGGTTGTGCGCGTTATCCTTGTGTTTGGAACCAGCGAATCACATGCAGGTATTGTGTCAACACGATAAGCTCCGATCAACGAGCAATGTCTGATAAGCTTTTCAAGCATTCCTGACACTGTTGTGGTTTATCTGCAACTTGGATACGTGAACGAGTGCTGTAGCGTTGACCATGTGTCTGCATGTTGAGCAAGTCCATGGATTGCATTGGCGACCTGCCACGCCCGTCTTGCGAGTGTCGTGCAGAGGCAATGACAGCTTTTCTTGAAACTTTTGCTTCCAATGCGCTCATTTGTTGGGTACATTTCAGAGGGAGCCGTATTCGACGTGCGCTCCTCTGAGTACACAAGTAAACATCATGCTTTGTGTGCGGAAAGAATTAGCACAGACAACGGGCTTCTCAGTTTCCAACAAACACAGCTCTCTGCGCTGGGACAGACACAGGAGCCACGATGAGGATCAACAGAGCCACGCAGGTGAGCTTTTTTGTCTTGACAAGTTTGACGTTCGAACTCAGCAGAATGATGGGAATCGCGTCGCAAACATTCCCACCGTTGTGTGTACCAAGTATTACAACTTCGTTCATGTGCCAACACTTTAAAATTGGGGATCTCAGCACAGTTCACTCAACAGGTCAGTTTGTCAGTTGATGGCAGAAATCAGAAATTTCCACCGCAAAGATTAATCACCCCTTGACCCCGTCTGGCGATCACTCGGCGGTGAAATGACAAATTTTGGGTGCGAATGAATTCCTTTGTTGGCCTGTGTACGAGTGTGTCTGCGTTTTCGAGGCTGCAGCATGTCCACAATTTCACTGGCAAGTCAGCAGCAGAAAGGACAGACGCCTCTATGTCTTGGACTTGTGCAAGAATTGAGAGCAAGGAGCAGTGCGTGAGGCAACTGTGAGTGTGACACGAGTCCAAGCGAGCGCGCACCCCCTCGCACGAAAGAGGTGCAGCCCCCCCCCCCCCGACCGGGATTGGGTTGTGACATGACACGACAGGACCGGGAAATCCTGGCCAAGATACGAAGTTTCTTCGGTTTCAACTACACAGAGCCTTTGCCTTGAAGGCAAATTGCAACAAGGGAACATGATGAAGCATTTGCGCAGCCCAAAAGACTCTTTCTGGGAGGGTTCTTTTTTGGATGAGAATTCGCAGTGCTGACAAAATTGTGAAAAACATCTGGCAGATTGACAGCTCACAAGGCACTGGTCCCTGGAAGCCGCGCCCCCAAGATCTCTCTTCTTTGCTGTCAAGTGTTTCTGTCGGGGTCGGCAACTTTTCGCCCGATTCTGGATTTGACCGCTGCACAAGATCTGTTGCGCATTTCAGGTTGTTCTTGGCGTAGTTCTTCTGTACTTTTTGCTGGTCTTCATCTTGATGTACAACACGAGTGAAGGGGACATCACAGACGACATCGTTGATCTCAACTACTTCGAGACTTCGCGGTTTTTCTTCCAAGAACACCAGGATTCTGTCCAGATTTTGAAGGAGGCATTACCGAGTGATGAAGAACAAGAAACAAAACAAGCCACGAGATCGTTACAAACTGTCATTAGAATCAACAGCACTCGCCTCTCGCTCAAGGACGAACAAGGAAATGTCGTTTTGAACACGTCCGTGGGAAGATGTTTCTTTCATGAAGACCAATGGAAAAGCAAAAGCGAGAGGAACCACGGAGCAAACTCCGGAAACAAAGCCCGAGAGGGGACGCTTCTGAGAAGGTGGAATAGAGAGAAAGAGATATTGACTTTCCTCCACATTGGTGAGAAACATGCACACACAAATCTTAAGAAAATCTGTGTCAATACTGTCAAAATAGGCAGAGCTATTTTCACCTGAGCAGACCCACTCTCGATAGAACCTCGGTTTTCGGGCCAAAATCGTCTGTGGAACCTCTCGCACAACAGTGATGTTACCAAACTCCATGCAGTGAAGCAATAGAATTCTTTGTTGCAGGCAAGAGTGGTGGCACTGCTTTCCGGTCTGCTCTGCTGAAGGCCCACTTGAAACAAGGCTGCAAGCTGCAAGCGGTGAAGTCTGTGAAGCAGCCTCAACTTGTCTCCTGCCCAGGCCAAATTCCCTGTGTGTGTGATCAACATTTTGACTGGACGGTGATCCAGAGGATGCTTGACTCGGGAATTGATGTGGCTCCACTGGTACTGCTGAGGGACCCTGTAAAGAGAGCAGTGTCACATTTCTATTTCCTGAAAAACATGCCTTGGACTACGGACTCACGCATGCGTCAGCAGAACCTCAGTGAGTACCTGAGCGACGAGGCGTCCATGCTGGAAACGAGGGACATCTGGCAAGACGGACAAGCCGCTGCAAGCTGGCTCGCGGCCACGCACATAGGTACGTCCAAAGCGCCCCTGGAGGGAAGAGTTCCCACTTTTGTGATTTGTCACAATCCTCTTTCAAGCAGAGCTCCACGTCTCTGAAGGGTCTGAAGAATTTCATCGGTGTTTGGTCTTGTCTAGAAATTGAAGTTGTTGAGCCTTGGGGAAAAAACTCACGAAAATCGAACACAAAATGAGAATTCTTGAACTGAGCATCAAGGAAAATGTATCAGATGCGTTCCAAGTGAACGAAACACGCACGGTGCGGCAGGACACGCGATCGTTTGCAGGGAACTGGGTGGTTCGGCTGAACGGTAGTGACCTGGCGGAGCGGGAGCAGCGGAACCTGGACTGGGGCTGGATGCTGCGCACGGCGGTGCGGCGGCTGCACGACGCGCTGTGGGTCGGAGTGCTCGAGTCCCGACACGAGTCCCTCGAGCTGCTCCACTATCAAACAGGTCCCACTTGACTCGACACAACCACCCTTTGCCTCAAATACTGCTGCGAACAGAATAATCGTAGACGCCATACAGCAGAAATTTGTGCAAAGCGAGGCTCTTTTTCAGGGCGTGTGGTGGCTTTTGGACCCAACAACTCCACTCCTGTTGCAGGTTTGAACGTGAAGATGGGCAGGATGAACAAGAACCGCATCTCCTACTCTCCACCACGCGCTGAGGACGTCCACAAACTCCGTATGCTCATGCCGATGGATATCTACCTCTACGAGTACGCCAAACAACTGCACAAGGTTCGTGCACAGAGGTCAGATTTGACGCAGAATGTCTTAATTGTGAAACTCGTTGTTTTGTTATTACGGTGCACTTTATGACCTCCAGGTGCGGTGGAACTCTTACAATTATCTGAAGAGTGTGCCTGTAGAAGCGGACCTGACCCTGCAACTTCCAACAGTCATCTCTGGGTGCAAAAGCACTCGCTTTTCGCTCACCTGTCCCCCAGGCTATCATCTGAAGACAACCCGACAGTGATTCATGTTCATTCCCAGACGTGCAAAGAATGGAATTTTCCGATATCAAAAAATGATCTCAGTGCTTGGTGCTACACAGTCGGTTGACACACCAGATTTGGTCTTCCGTCCCATGCGTGTTTTTAATGACACGTGGGGCAAGCTGCCCTGCATGACCGCTCTCCTGAGTGAACTTATCTTTTGCAATCCATCGACCTTTCGTGGAGAAGTGCCAAATGCGAGAGAGTAGTGAACAGGAGATTGGAATAATTTGAGCGAATTTTTGGCCAAAAAGCGGAGGTGGATACCAGGAGGTTCGTACCCAGAGGCTTCATAGGGGATCAGAGCACATGCACATCCCCTGCGTGAACTCCTCCGTGCAGCTTTGTCCTGGAAGCGTCACGTTTTGGAGCCTTTGCTTTCCAAGTCATTCGGAGAATGTGGTCCACTGACAAATGATGCTTCACCTCAGATGTACTCCTTTAATTTGCCAATGATCTGTGTTCATTTTTTCAGTGAATTCAAAATAAAGCGGAAGAAGTCAGATTGATGTTTTCTGTGCGACACAGTCAGCTTCAATGAGAGCAACTTGGCAAAATTGTTGAAAGGAAAATTCTCGATTCCCTTGCTTGGTGAACACAAAATGACGAAATTGAACTGCCGGTAACAATCGGGAGTTTCGGTCGTCTTGCCGTCAGGTGAGCGCTTTTTGCTTTCTTTTGCACCAAAGAACTGAACATCATCAAATCCCCCCCCCTTTCGGTCTGGTTCTGTCGAGAAGGACGAACTTTGCTGTCCTCGTGCGCGGATCCGTCAGTGCATGGTCCTATTTGGTGAGTAAGTACACGCAGAAATCTAGTCCATTGTCGACTGAGCGCCCGAGGCTCACTCAGAAATACCTTTGATGGAGACAAAGTAAATATGGCACATTGATATTGAGGAGAGTCCTGTGGAAGTTTGGTGTTGTTGCCGTCTGTCAACAACCGCAACTTCCACTGTCCTTCGTGTTGCAAAACCAAGTGGATTTCTGGTCACATTCTGGATTTTCGCTCCGTTCTGCGGAGACACCGCGACTTTTGCGGAGGAAGAAGAAAAAGTGCAACTTTGAACGACGTCAGACCGTCTGCTCCACTGAGAACCAATTGAAACTGCTGCAAAGTTTCACGCAGTTTGTGCTGTCTGCATGGGCGTTAACAAAAGACGAGGCACATGCTGGTACATAAGAGAGCCAAGAAAGACAAACTCCCTCACCTCCCCAAAGAGACAGACGGACCTCATCACTCGAGATTCACGGTGGGATGCGCTGCCAAATATAACTTGCGGGGAGAATATGAATTGGGTCGCTGAATTTTAAGTGGTTGAGAAGAAAAGGAAAGAACTGTCTCGCTCCAGAAACTGACAGCACAACCAGTGAGTGAGACCAATCGCCATCTTGAAGGCAAAGCGGAAATGTAACCAAGGTAAGTGAAGTCAATTCCTTTCTCGATCAAACTTTGCTGTCCCGAAAACTTTGTACAATGACGGTTTCATCAACATAAGTAAAGTCTGTTTGTTGCTTCGAACACAAGAAAGGTGATGTTTGGTTGGACCGGAGAAAACACACGGGCCGTGAGCGTTTTCTTCACCAACGTTTTTGTGACCTGTCCTGGATTTTCGTAGGAAAGAAACAGTGTTTTCTTTGAGCCAAAGCCACTTGTGGGACTCTGAAATCAATGCTGAGAAACCGAAAAAGATTTAGTCGAAGCTTGCGTGTGCAGGAAATGGCAGTCGTAAAAGGATTCAGGCGGTCACGAAGATCCTGCCACGAATGTCGTGCTCTTTGTTTGAGAAATCCTGCCACCAGTACACAGCATGGCAAAATCTCGTCGAAGAAAGAAATGATCTTCGCCCTGTCCAAATGGAATTGAGCGTGCAAGCGTCACGAAGATGTCACTTCTGAATGGTGGATGCAGTGCGACAATGCAGGCAGCGCCTCGACGAAAAGATGGAGAGCAATATATAATTCTTGGCCAAAGTGGTGCGACAAAAAAATCAAAGAAAAAGAAACTTCCAATGCAGTTATTCCCTTTGTACGTATGTGTCAACACAACGCCATTCGTTGGCTGATTGCCGACACGACGCCCTGTTTTCTCGACCTGCAGGTACTCTGGAAACTTGAAGTACTGTTCAACTTCTGCGAATTATTAGCTCAACTGAGCATTCTGGCACCGGTGCGTCAGGAATGACAACAGATCAGTTGTGAGAAGCACACAAGACACATAAAATTTGTGTCGCACAACAGGGTCTGACAAATGGCACCGTGGGTGCAGGTCGCAAGATTTCATCGCTCGAACCGTCTCGTTCTCTGCTTCTGTTCAGGGTTTCCCCAACAATTCCTTTCTCCACCTGGAGTGTTGAAATGTTCATTGGCTTGATCACTGTGCACTCAAAAACACACGTGCGTGCGTACGTTAAGATTTGCTAGGGACGAAATGGCGAAGAGCCTCCAGCCTCTCAGAAGAACAGAACCGCTCTTTGTGCTTCATACGAGTCGTTTTGGTTGTGCTTCAAACCTTCCTCGATCGTGTTTGTGGGTCATGACAGTAAACTTGTGTCCTCATCCAATACAGGCAAATTTTTTACTTGTCGCGCAAGACGGCAAATGTGAGATCCGAAGGGTATGCAGCCATACACGTCAATCTGTTGCACATCAGTGCACCAGCGTCAAGGAAGGTTTCACATTTTCATTGATACACCCTGATTGAGGTTGAAGAAGTGAAGCGATCAGCTCCTGACATCACTGGGTTGTGTTCATCAACGTGTTGTTTACACATTCAAAGATTTGTGCCACCGCCTCTGGGCGTAGGGGAGGGGGCAGCAGAGGGACTGACAGCAAAAAACACCCCATTTTTGTTCAGAGGGCGACAGATCACCTATCTTCAGCGTTTTCTCCTGGATGCGTGTGTTTTGTCTCCGAAAAGAACATCCGACAGGTAGGAGCGTTTAAGTTTTTTGCCAAGAAGAATTTCCATTTTTGAAGAAAACCACCGTTTTTATGAAAAAGGGTATTTTCAAGAAAACTGTGGTTGATAAAGATCAGTTTCAATCCGAAGGGCGCCAGAGAGCGAGAAGGAGCTCGACTTGGTTCTTTGTTCAGGGTTTCGACGGCGGGACATCATTTTGTGTGACGGCAGGTTCTGAACGGTTTGGCATTTGGGAATGTGGTGGGGTGAGTGGGTCGTTTTGAGAAAAGAAATGTGGAGATTCATTCTGTCTTTGAGAAGGAACTTCTAAGATTGAGAGAAACCTATGCAAGTTTCTGTTTGAAATGTTTGCTTCTTGTGACGATTTTGTACAACCTGTACTCAGAGGTGTGAATCTGGTCTGTTGTCCTGGAGCTCTGAGGCTTTGCCCGGGCGTTGTCTTTCCCTTTGGTGGAGCAACTGAAGCGCGTGTCCGGTTGTCATCGTAACAAGGAGGCAATGTCCGTGTCCGAAGGAAAAGAGAAGACATCGAGCTGTTGAGAAGTTCATGTTTTGTCCTCTTGTTTTGGGGCAGATGGTGAGACTTATGACGATGGGATCCTTTGATGTTGCTGGAAATATTTTGACCTGAGTCGACACCTTCCTACTCAGTGCTCACTTCGTGTTGTTTCGTTCTCATCTGATCATCGACACCAAGGTTTCAAAATGCGGTCGTTCTGTTCCCATTAATCTCTCAAGCGCTAACTCTGGACCTCGCACTGAAAACAGAAAAGTGACTTTAATAGACAAATGACAGTCGCTGAAACAAATATTTGCTCATCGTGTGAGATGCGTCTCGCAGCGCGCAACGGCGAGAAGCGAAACTTGTGTCACAAACTGGAGCCGTAAATCAGCAACACAATTAAAAGCGTTGCAGTTCACTTCCCTGAGGCCAAACTACAGAAGGACCCGAGGCAGAAAAGAGGCAATTGTGACCATTGCAAATTGCGTTGATTCATATCATTTTGGAAACAACTGAGATGCACTTGACTCAATGGAAACAAAGAACATGGCGGTCTCATCGTGAATTTTAGTCGTTTGCAAACAGACTGTTCAAACGAAGTTCATCGCTGTGGAACTCAAACAGAGCACTTTTTAATTTGTTTAAAGACATGCTCGTCTTCAAGGTGTTGATATGTGACCTCAAGGTTTGTATTTTAATACAACCCTTTCAAACGTGTCTGTCTCCAGAAAGGCTTCCAGAGCCTTGGGAATCTCTCAACTGCATTGAACTGTTTTCCTTGTGGATGGAAAGAATTTTTTCCTCTGTGACAAAACAGTGAAACGTTATGGTTAATTTCTTAAATGGGTGCAGTTGTAAGAATTTCTAACATTGGTTGATGACATTCTTGACGGTTCAATACCTGCACATTTTTTTCCAAAATTACTCAACTATCAAGGAACGTCGCACGTACGGGGGACAAAGCTTGCCATTCAGAACTGCTTTGACAAAAGAGCTTGTTTACAGTCAGAAGCTACCCACAAATCAACCCAGAATACGAGCACATTCAACCGATCGCAGTCATGAGGTGTCGGAGAACTTCGGAAAAAGTACGTTTGGTCATTCGTACGCTTGAATGAAATGTTGCTATTGGTTCCGCGCATGAAGACCAAGTCTTTCATGGTGAACACACCGTCTGGCAGACACGTTCAGAGCATTGCAGGAGAATTGTGAGCACTGACTGTTGCTAAATACCACACAGCGTTTCCCTGTGATTTTTGGAAGGATCAGTGGCATTAGAAATCACACCCTATTTGATGTGTGGTGTGGTTCCCGATCAGAGCCCGTTGGTGCCAGATTGATGTGCCTTGTTTGTTGTTGCAGGTGTTGGGTGTGAGGTGAGGACAGCAGCAGGATGGGGAAGAGCCAGAACCAGACGGTGTACCTGTGCTCGCTGCTCATGGTGGTGGCCGGGCTCGGCGCCGTCGCTGTCATCCACGGGCTCGGCTACCAGAAGTGGGGCACAGAGTGGCGTAAGTATCTCCCGTCCTCTTGAGATGCGACGTCAGCCCGAGAGACCGTGGTACTGACAGAGCCCAAGCATCAGACCCTGAGCAGTCCCCTGGAACTGGAATCTGCAAGAAACTGAACGGTTTTGGGGAGCTGCTGTCAAACTAATTTCGAGAAGTTGCTCCAAGTCTCAGTCACAAGCGTGGGTTTCCTTTCTGACAGATGGATTGCAAATGACTTTTTTCAGACTTAACAGGTGGAGAGACCAAGCCATAAACTAAAGTGTTGATTTCTGTTCACTCGTGTAGTTTTTCTTTTTCTTTCTCAAAACGAACGCCTGAACGTTTTGTTACTTTGGAGATCCAAGAGTACAGAGAGTGCACGTGGGTGTCAAGGCAAAATTGCTCTTGATGGAGATTTTAACGCACAAATACACAAGCAGTGACTGTCTGTCAAAGGAAGTTATGCTGAGAACTCGGTCTGTCTTTTGATGTATTGAATTCAATGCTTATTGCGCAGTCTGTTGCTTCCAGCTTTTTTCGTCTCCATCACTGACAAAGCATCCTCACAGCCAAGCCCTCAGTATGTGAATCATGTTTGCTGAAAATGTTATCATACCACACCAACATAGCGAGAATAAGATTCTCTCAGTTTGTAGTTACCATGTTTGCTTGCCTGAAAATGCCAGTTTTCACACCAAACTTGTCCCCAATCAAGTTTTGTTGCCCGTTTGTTACTCCCTTTCTTTGCGAGCGATAAAAATGTGCATCAGCACATGGTTTCAGACCTTCTCTTGAGAACTTGTTTGGTGAAGAACTTGCCCCGAAAAAGTACAACTTTTTGACGCGCGCGCGCACGAATTGTCATCTTTGTTTTGTATTTCAGAATTGTTCGACAACGACCTCGAAGTAAACTGGGAACTCACAAACCTGAAGATCCTGATTCCAGAATGGATGTTTTACATCTGGATGGTTCTTTACTGTCTTCAAGTTATTTGGGTCATTTACGGATTCGTCGCTCTGACCAAGGACAGCGATGGAGGTTTGTGTTGTTGCTCAACCCAAAGGGAACATGTTGGTCTGAGATCAAGTTGTGTGGCAAAAAACAAGAAGGCCTATTTTGCACGACGTTTCTTGAAATGACTGCGTATCTGATATCGCAGGGCTGTCGGTTCTTCCGTGGAGCGTGTTCTTCATGTTTCTGCTCGGGCTCGCGGGCACCATCGCCTTCGTCGTCGTGTGGGACCGGCGCGAGTACAACAGCTTCTCCATCATCGCTGCCGGCGTCGCGTCCGTTTTCTACATGCTCTCTCTCGGTGAGCGACGCACGTTACGAGGTGGATTCAGGTCCAGCGTGTTTGCTGGAAAAAGACCAATCCAAGACGAGAACTGAGTTCTTTTGGAGCGCACCCATTCCAAGAACAAATTTGTCTTGAAGATACAGGTGTTCCGCGTGACATGTGCACCCGCTGTTTTTCAAGGTTTCAAATGTTGCAACACTTTTTTCTGCATTGGGACTCAGGCGCCCATTCTGACGCCCAATCACAGTGTTGTTGTCTCTCACATTGTCAGGCATCTCCGTGTTTGCGGTGAAGAGGCACGGCAACGACCTGCGCTACGACAACTTCGGCTGTGACGTCACCTTCATCCAGGTCTTCCTGCACAACGGCGTCGGTGCCATGGCAGCCTGGTTGCCCTGCGTCACCGCATACGTCATGGCTTACATCCTATTCGGCGAGAATATCGTCGATAAAAAGGACACTGCAGAATACATCGCCCTCGGTATCATTGGCCTTTACTTCCTCCTGTTCCTGCTGGTTGACACCATCGGTTTCAATCACGCCTCCAGCTACATCCTGCTGCCCTACCTGGTGTACGTCCTGTCCTTCGTCATGGTTGTGGTGCAAAACTACGGAGACGGGGAGAACTTCAACACCATGTTCAAGGTCGGGCTGGGAGCGACCTGTGGAAGTGGGTTCCTGATGCTGATAAAGCTGTTCATCATCCTCGCGTGCTCGCGCTCTCACCCTGTGGTGGAGGAGGTGGAGGGTGGCGCTGTGCAGTACCAGGAGGATTATTACTACGAAAAGGACCATGACAGCTCGCAAGCAGGATTGGTGCACTACTAACCCAACGCCAAGCACACTGATCGCTTCGCAACCAAGCACCAAGTCAAGGACCAGAGCTCCAGTTTGATTGTGCACGCGTTTTGTAGCCAAGCACATGCAGACGTGATTTTGAGACAACACACACTTCAGGAAATTGACCTGGTAAAGAACACACCAGAAATAAAACCAAATCCATGAATGACAGCCGAACAATTCGTCCGTTGCAAAGGATGTGGTTCCCTGAGTCCAGCGTGATCGTTGTTTCTCAATCAAATGAGAATCCAATTTCTCGGCCAAACAATGTACCAGCTTCATTCTCAGATCACTTCGACCAAGATACGAGCTGATGTCTTGCCCTGCCAAAGCGAACAATTTGTGCCACACGACAATCCTTCTTCACACCACTTGTTGAGATAAATTTGTAAATTAACCCGTTGATCCGTAGTCCTCAGTTTTTATTTGCATACTGCAGATGATTATCGATTGTTGTACCTGATTCAATACTCTTGACATTGTACAGATTTAGTTGATGAATCTCAGATAGATGTTTTGTTTCATGAGCTGCTTCGAGCAGACAAGTTTGTTTTGTATTCCCATGTTCTCGTATTTTGATCTGTTGTACAGATGTAGGGTTCCATCTCTTTTCTGCAGACCATTCCAGACCACATGTCCTGTCCTTGTTGTTGCTTCACACAAAATAAAAGCCAACGCCAGAAACATGTTTGTGTTCATCTTGTGCAGTTCACGAAGTCGAGAGAGACCTCCAGTGTCACCGACACCCTGCACTGTTGTACCAAGAAAGAGCTGTCTTCAATGTGCTCTTTGAAGGTTTCAGTGAGAGCATTGCAAGTGCGAAGGTTTTCTGCTGGGGCCGTGTATAACCTGCAAATTGGGGTGCCTTGACTAGGATAATTTTTAGTGGCGTACTTCTGTCCAAGTTCTGATGCTGAGCGTCAAAG
>JAAUXT010072954.1_pt1 | contig 13421 bp, 12 predicted proteins | sample 7278171 | NCBI WGS metagenome assembly JAAUXT01 (sample SAMN14350112, study PRJNA611818) | marine sediment metagenome | isolation source: surface marine sediment (1.8m) | place: French Polynesia: Moorea | collected 2018-08
ACCCCCCTCCCCCTCCGCTTCCGCCACCATCGTGGTTCCCGCCTCGGAACTTCTTGTTTGTCAAGCGGCACTCTTACGACAACTTTTGGCAACACCCCATTGCCACGGACATCCGCGAAAAAATATTCTGAAAAACGAATCCGTACGATTCAACGGGTTGAAGTGTGCTTCGTTTCTGTTGGTTCTGCTTCCTGCAGTCGGATATTTTACATGGACTTCAGGAAATTGACTTGTGATGCAGAATCCAGCCAACACCAAAACGCATGCACTCTTGATAAAAATACTTGAATCACAACGCTTGCTGTGGGCAAGACCCCGTTTCCCCTCCTCTCCTGTGTGTGAACACAGCAGGATCTGTTTGCAGGTTATACCGCACGTGAAATGCGACATGCACAATCCAGTTCGATTGCATGAGTTCTCCAAAGTTGAGCACAGTTCACTCGCATTTGCAGTTGTTGTTCTCCTTCCAGACTGGCTGGAGACCTGTCCTGTTTGCCATCAAATTCCTACTGTCACAAAATTAATGGAAACGTCCGTGGAAACATCCGTGCGTGTGCTCGCGTCGACAGTACGGAGGTTCAGCAAACACGTCTGGTTCTATTCCGACGTGCTCGAATTACCAGATCAGTGACACACTTACCATTTGGTCACTTGTCATTGGATCTCAGGGTAAACAAACAGGAGTTATCTATGCCACCTATCTGGCAATTGGGGCACTGCAAGTGTGGAATTTCTGGCGGTGCTTTACCTTGTCAGTGTCACTGGAGCGTCCGTGCACCGGCTTCTCCTAACTGGAGAAACCAGGTTCAACGAGAAATCGAAGCTGTCAGGCAGCAAAATCAAGGGGAACATGGGACCTTGGCCCCTGACTCTCAAACATAGAAGCGTATCAGCGATACGTGTTTTGAGTATCAATGGCAGATGGAAGAAATTACTCACTTGGCCCTTGTTTGGATGGGGTCTGTCATATCATCTGACTCAAGAATTCACTCTTCTGGAGGAGCACGCATGCGATCTGAAGAAGTTCAAAACATCAAAACTTGTTGAGTTTCAACACCATCAAGAACTGCACCTCGCTCCTGTGCTCCAGCACGAAGTACGAACACACTCCAAACTCGAAGTCTTCAAAGCTTTGTTGTCAGCAGAAGCACTTCAATTTGCCGGCACCCACTTGTGTTTCGTTTCCGGACAGGAACTCACATGCCTGAAAAGGAGCAGCTGATGTGTAGATCTACAAAAAGCACTCCACACACACAAACACACACAACGCACCCCCCAACACACACACACCAGTCTGATCACTGCAGCCCCAAACAGAGAATCCCAATTTCATTCCTGCGTTGAAGATGCCCGTTCGGATTAACTTTGAACCTGGAACCCATCAATGGTCACTCACGTGAGTGAACATGACTTCAACTTTGAAGAATTTTCTTTCTCCTCATGAAGAAAAGATATGTCGTCGATCTCAAAGATCATTGTGTTGCCACCAACATCTGGTCAAAATTTACAAGAACTGGACAAAGACAGCCACATGTCACTCCCTGTAGAAACATGACACCCAAGAGTTCCATCTCAATGCGTCCGACTGAGCACTGATTTGCAGTGACCCTGGAGTCAGGTCCCAACGTGAAGAGAATTTCTCTCTCTGTGAATTACAGTCTGGATACCACAACAGTTAATGACTTTGGCACGGATGAGGGAAGTAATGAGAGGATGACATCCAATTTTTTGCCAGATGAGATTGCACAGCGCAACTGTAAATCGCTGCACGTCTTCACAGACACTCAATGCTAAATCTCTGAATGATGAAGTACCAGAGTGGTGCAAGTTGAGCAGAACTTGGCGTCCGTCACCTGTTTGTGGATTTGGTCTCAGTCAGCCAGATTTTGCCCACCGATATGGTATTTTTTGGCTGGTGTGTGTGAGGGAGAATCGGCCACATTTCGGCGAAGTACGAGTAGATTTCAGATTTCAGGACACAGCCAGAAACCCTGCTGATTAGGTTTCAGTTGTCAGTCCATTGGGTTTCAAAACCTGTCATCCTCTCAAAAATGAAGGCCATTTTATTTTTTGCGAGAGCTTGCAATGGTTGTTGGTTGCTGCCCAATGTTCTTGTTCACGAGGGAGCCGAAACACACAAAACGAATTGCTGGACATCGTATGGAAGCTGAGGCAACAAGTGCGAGTTAGTTCGAGTCCAGGTGACCTGTTGTGTTCCTTGGACGAGGACGCAGGCCAAAGTGAACAAAGCCTCAACGCCCCACTTCACTCTCAGTATCCTGCAGGAAATTTGTATCACCCTTTGTCAGCAGCTAATTGGGAAGATGGAGCTTTCACGGAGACAACAGCCTATTAAGTGCAAAGTGCAACACTTCTTTTCAAGTCAGCTCAACACTTTAGGCACGACCAGAAACTGCCAATTAAACTCCACCAGGAGGCACAGATCCGCACGAACATCTTCAAAAACACTCATGATTCGAACAAGAAGACCTCAGATCCTGGAATTTTCTCAGCGAGCTTGTCTTGAGAGGCTTCGTGCAAGGGAACTCATACCGAAGACGGAGGTTCAGTTGGTTCAGCCAACGAAACGACACTTTCTCTTGGCCCAATCAACACTTCTGCGCACGTGTTGCTGTGGGACATCATCAAACCTTCGCTCTGATAATGAACCAGCTCGTTCTTATTGACCGGACAGTCTGTGGTCTGTTGATGTCCAATCCAGTTGGACCCAAATGAACCCACAAATAACGGGCAACAGGTTTGTTTTTCCGGTTCTCGGTCATTCTTTGCATGGAAAACAGCAACTTTGGAACTGAAGAACCCTTGCCTTGGACACAACAGTGTTTGGAGGAGGTGTGGATATGTTGTGTTGACGTTGGTCACACCCACAGAAACTAACAAACTGGGTTCTTAATTAGGCTAAGCGCTCTCTTGGGGTCGGTAAACCTTGAGCTGTTCATTAAGTACAGGGCTCCCTGCAGGGAAAGTTTCGGGACTGTTCAACCACAGAAACGACACAACCCTCACAGTCCACAATCAAGATTGCGACAGAACACAGGCCAAGTGAACATTGAAGAACTGACGTGTCGTGATGAGGGACAACACACATGCTGGTCTTGGCAAAGCGCAGCTAGATTCAAAACCCAACGTCAAAACATCTCAAAATTGCTTGCATCGCGTGTCCACCCGTCTAACTCCAGTGGCCCTACTTGCATGGGACGAACGGGGTCCATTGGTTGAGGGACACGGCGTTGAAACTTGACACGAGTTGACTTTTGACCTGCGTCTCCTTCTTTTGGATTTGTATCCATCAACTACGAGCATACTTTGTGGCATGAAAGCATAGGGCACAAACTTATGGCGAGACCTTTGGAGCCTGACCCTGTGCAAAAAGTTTGCGCCTCTGATTCAGGTGGACTCCAAGCTGGCACAGGCCATGCCCCTATCCCTTCAGCTGGCATCCAGATCACCAAAGAGGAGCACTTCGGGATCTGACCCTGTTCATCATCAGACGCAGTGTGGACACCGGTTTACAAGTGGACTCTTGTTGGTCTCAGGGGACAACAACTGAACCCTTCCAAACAACAAACAAAGAGGATTCTTGCGGTCTGAGAAAAGCGCCAAGGTGTATATTTGGGCCTGACCCTGTGGTGATGCACCAATCATGTGCACACTGGAGCACGTCAGGCGCACATGTCCCTGTGCGCAGAGCCAATTCAGCACTCAGGACTAGAGGACGTTGAAAGTGTGTCTCACTTACGCTGACGATGTGTTACGAGCGTATCTTCTCAATCCCCTTGCGTTTGAAAGGTTTTACTTGTTTGAAAAATTTTCCTGATGCCTCTTGACATTCGACTGTACCTGGCATCGATATCAACTCCTTTGTCTGTTGCATGAGAGACGCTATCAAAGATCCAGCTAATGCCAACCGGTGCTTCTGATGGCCCACAGGCCAGGGGAATAATGACACATCAAATTGGCCGGCAACATTTCTCATGCTTCACGCAGCACTTCACTTCCCACGTCAGGAACAACAGGCACTTGTTGTTTCCTCCAAGTGCAAGTCTTTGGTGCGTAGTTTTTGGACGGAATTGCGAGGAGCTCAGTTCCAATTTCAGTCGTTTTGAGGGTTGCTTGCAGGGTGTAGCGCGCGTGTTGGATGATGCATGTTTTTAGTTGCAAGTAAAACGAACAAATAAAAGCTCAGTCGCGCAGATTTTGTGTGCGTGCGCAAATTCATTTGGAAAGGGACGTGCGTCCTTAGCTTCTGTCTGGCGATGGCAGATCCATGCATAGCTGATGCCCCATTCTTTGCCTGTCCGTTATTCCAAAGCCTTTATTGCGTTACTGTGTGAGAGACTCGTCCACATGTTGAGGGATTCCGGACAGTGAGCTGTTTGTGTTTTCATTTCCGCTCCAGCGTAATGAAGCACTAACTCTATTGTGGTCAATTAATCCATGAGGCGGCAGGAATGATCCACAGGAGGATTGAGGGTACAGACCTCACTCGCCTCGAGAAGAAGAGCGCTTTCATGATGTGCCACAACAGAGTTCAGACAAAGGCGTTTTGAGTCGTCACATGAGCGAAATATTATTGCACTGACAAGGACAGTTTTTCCAGTTTTTTATTTCAAATTTCTTCTGCTCAGTTTGTGTGTGAATCTAAAGAGCAGTCAAACAATAGTCTTCTGTGGAACATTGCATTCGACCAAATCCTTTCCTGTAAGGGACAACCACAACAGGGAGACGGGTCGAATTGTCGTGCTGTGCACGTACAGAGAAAGTGCTCCAAACGGAGAAATGGGCGTAAATCCTTTGTCCATTTTTGGAAAGCACGGGAGTAAGACCAGGGATGCCTGGAGGTCCAGCTTTCACACCACAGCAATACACCTCCAGCACCAAGAAAGGCGCGTTCCTATGGGCTGGGCAAAGAAATCGAGTTTCGGACTCGAATGACCGGCAGTGGACATCGCGTTGGATTGGGACCAAACATCTTCAAAGCTGCGTCATTAGGCAGGTTCGGCAAACAGAGAACGTAGACGTAGACGTGAGCGCACGTGTTGTATTCATTCGAGCTCAATGGGAGACACAAAAATACTGCTGAGTCATTGCAGCACAGTTATCCATCTATGGAACACAAGGATAGAGAAAAAGTACCTATTATCATGATTTATTAGAACTTGCCTACAGAGTATGCCCCACAGGGTACCCTGGCCAAAGGGTTCTGAAGGTTTGCTACGTTTGTGCATGATGTGAAAGTGATGGAAGCTGCGTTCCTGCCAAACGTAGCACCCAAAGAAACGTAGGATTTGTCATTATGGAGATACCTACGTCTACGTCTATGTTGCTCAAATCTGCCGAACCTGCCTATTGTCACATTTTGTTCGCTACTCAGAAGTCTCTCGGTCAGAAAAGACAGCACACAAACACCTCCTTGTGACAAGTATACTATCACGCACAGGAAAAACTTGCAAACTCAAAGAGAAAATCAGCCCTGGGTGCCAGCCTTTCATTTACAGAGAACAGGAAGGTTGCTCGTCGTCTCACCAGAGAGCAAGCGAGAATTGGTTTGTTTCGTTTCAAAGGCCAAGGCTCTCACGTTCCGATGGGAAACGACGCTCGCATTCTGACAAACCCCTTCGCGCAACTGAGGCCATGGTGGAACCATAGATTTCCGCAAATCGTTTTGTCTATGAAGCCAAACGTAATTATACTTCACCACAGTCAGTGCCGTCGCTTTAGCGGACAACGTGGATAATCTGCGAGGAAATCGCGCAAACTGGGTTTGTCTCTATTGCACGGTCGGCACAGAATGGGATTGGATCAACACGTGACGGTGCCGAAAACAAATGACCCACATTTCCGGCCCCTTCTGGATAACGATCTCATCCAACATGAGTCACGGTCTGTGTGGGTGTGTGCGGCACATTTTTCGTCGGTTGATTTTTTCTTCTCAAAATGTCCACCGCAACTAATGAGGAAAATTATAAAACCCTTGGGTGGTGTCTCAGCTGTCTCGTTGTGGGAGGTTGTCAGCTTGTCTGCTTGAGCCGGTGTTCCACGCACGCACAGAATTGTTACATTTGGGGACTTAACTTTTGAATGCTCAGCCAACAGCAGAACAACACTTCGTAAGTTTCCAAGTCCTGTGCGTGGACTACCAACCAAACCAGAAATCTTTTCTTGAACGACAGGTTGTTCCAGAAGGCAGTTCTTGAACTGTATCTCGATGGCAGAGCTGTCTCAACAGCATTCAAGAACTGACAGCTCCTGGAATGCAGCTCAAGAGTCTTACTTCTTACACGTGAACCCAACACCAACTCCTGTGAATTGAGACGAACACTTGACACCGCGCGCAAGCAAGTATTTTCCCAAATTCGTCAGCTTTGCATTGCAAATTTCGGGCCAAGAAACTGTCTCCAATGCGAGAGGTCGAAAGCTAAAGATGAAATTACGTATTTTGCCACGCTCGTACAACAACAGGACACACACACTTGAGGTTCTGCCTTTCGTCTCCGTGTATCGGACGAGACCGGGTTGTCCAGTGAAGTCAGACTGGAGGACTACGAGAAAAACTATTCTTTCTGTTGGAACTGAAATGGCGTCACCTGCCGCATTTAAATCCCAGATTTCGAGATTCATGCCGCAAACTTTGAAGTTCTCAAGAGAAGAGATCACAGACCTTCAATCAGACGCCAATTTGCATCGGTTTCGCTCAGGCTTCGCTCAACTTGATGTCACCTCTCATTAATTCAAAGTAAAAAAGCCTTGTGCAAGATGTTCTTTGATGCTGCAGAGGCTCTCCAACAAGATAGTCCTTTCTGAAAATCCGTCCGTCCCTGACGATGATGGCTGCTATAGATCCTGGCTGGCATGGATAAATTGGACTTCGTCTGTTTGTGGAAATGCAATTTGTTACAGCAGAAACCGTCATTTGGTGGAAACTCTGCGTTTCCTAATGATAGCAACCCCAATGTCTTTCAGTCATAAAGAAGAATGTATGGTGCAGAGGAAAATCATGCGCGGGCCACTTGACAAGAATATTATTGTCAGCGTGCTCTGTTGAAACTGTGAGAGTTGAGCCAGTGGCAAAAAAGTTTGTCTTACGTTCCACCTGTTGCAACATCCAGACGACTTTTTTCAGAAATGGCTTGTGCCTTTGTGCACGCAGCTCATAGCAGTGTCAAGCACTGCAGCCAAATCCACGAAGGCAAACCTTTGCGTGGGTAGATCCTCGAAAAAATATCGAGGGTGTTTTTTGTGCGGCTGCCAAGCTTCCAATGACTTAGAGCAATTAATTCCTGATAAAAGACTTCGACTCTTGATGAGTCTGAAGCCGCAGAACACCTCAGGAAAGTTCAGAGAAGCCTCGAACTCTTTCCTGGAGGACTCTGCCGCCTGACAATGAAAGGTTTCTTGTGGGTGCCAATTTTTCGGTTCGAAATATTTTCAGACGGCATTTTGTGTTTGACAGTGGTGCATTATGATATCCCCCCATTATTCCTTTCTCTGTGGTTCCAGGGACAATCACTCAGCGTTGCAAACACTCCGCGTCCAATTAACGCGCGAGTCGAAAGAAACGGGCAATTGAATCATTAGCCAGACATGCATGAGCCTTTCCGAACAATAACCATTCGCGGGGTTATGGACCCTGAGGCCATTGGATCTTCCACAGCGGAGGTGGGGGGGAATTTTGGGGATGTGCGGTGTGGCGTACGTTGCCCGGCTCAAAATCATTTGATTTGGCCTCTGCGAGGCGAGGCTAACATTCATGGTGTCGTTGGCCTCAGGAACGTTTCTTTTCTCTTTTTTTTTGAGAAAATACACAAGAGGAGAAAAACAAAAAAGACACATCAAAAGTTCAGGCCCAATGAAAAGTCCACAAGAGTGTCGACAGTTGTGTTCGTCGCATAATTTACGGTCAGCAATCGTGTTTATGTGCAAAACGACGGACTGCTTTTTGTTCTTGGAGAACTTCTTGAAGAACATTTGAGCTGAAAAACGTCGACAATAACAGCTTTTCTTGATGCAGAAGTAAAGTTTGTTGTGCTAATTTTTTCTCCGTACCTGAAGTTTCCCAGCAATTGCCCAACAAACTGTGCATCAATCTTGACATTTCAAGTGAGTGATTGTTTGCTGCTCGTCCGCTGTCTGCAGTTGCACGCAAACCTGTCTTGCTCAGCTGGAGAGAGCCGAACAAATTGCCCAAACTGAATCTGCTTTATCCGTTGCGCAGCGTTCGCAGACAATGTGAAACATCTGCAAGTTTTCTTTCAGCCACAAATTTCCGTTGCAAGAAACACCTTGAAAAGCCTACTTTCATCATGTCAACTGAGTTGCCGTTGTGGCGAGTTCATTAGTTTCGTAATTGTGTGGAAGCTTTTGTTCGCTTTTCACAAACTGCTGTTCAAAAGCCATCAAATTCACTTGGGTTGTAGGAAATCTCTCCTCATCCTGTTTCCATCAGAATGTTGGCATTAGGGAAAATCCACTCCAACGGAGTGTGCACACAAAGTGATTTTTGGATGAATGTTGAAGCCTGCTGCAAAAAGAACTGACCGGTACACGGACCAGGCACAAAGACGGAACACAACGAAGAGGACTCGTAGATCTATGTTGTTTCACTGTAGAATTTTTCCGCTGTGATTGGCTTCCAATTTTAGTGCGAGAACACCGGCTGTTTTGGATTGTCCTGAACTGGCAGGGTACGCGTGAAAATGGATCTGGGAAAAAGTTCGGATGTTGACAGATGTGTTTGTTGTCAACTCGTGTCCTGAGATCGTACTGCAGAACAACCGACCAAAACAACTGCAGGGAAGAAGGAACAAACACGCCTGTTATTGTCCTCGTTTCGGTGACTGAAGAAAGGCTCCCAGAAGTAATCAGAGTCCCGCAATGAAGGGCCATGGCTATCTGGCTTATCACAAGCACTTGTTTTTCTTCGGGGAACGACAGAACTATGACAAAAACCGTCACACAAGTCCACCTAAAGTTGAGCCAGGAACCATGAATGAGAATGCAGCTGAACATCATTTGGTCTGCCTTAGTTTTGTCACTTTCAGATTTTGAAAAAAAAACAACAACAACATTGGACTGCACAAATCGCATGAAAGAGACTCTGAAGGTTGTGCTGAGCGGACATTTAGCTTTTGACTGTTCAGTACACATGACATTCTCGTTTGACAGCACGCTCTGCAGAATTGCCGCAAGCGTTCAGAGATCATTTCAAGTCCCTAAAATGGGCAAAGATTCTTTTGCGGATAAAACATATCTGGTGTTTGCAGCCCACTCTCCGTGTCCCCGACATGAGGCTGCATACAGAAGGGGTTTGCGGCGCTGAGCTGGTCGCTCCTAACAGGAACACAGACCAGGAAATGCTTTGAGTTCGTCACTGCGACGAGCAGCTCATTTCTCGCCTGCAAACAGCAATTTACTCGTTTTTGTCTGACTTGATTTCTGCAGTCATGCTGCTCAGTTGTCCTGACGATTTTTCCTTGTTTTCTCTGTTGTCTCTCTCGCACTTGAGTTTTCTTCACCATCTACAATTCATCCCACATTGATCTGCGGAAAAAAGCCGCAGCGATTTCGTCACGCCTTCACTGCAGGACCTTCTGTGGTAAAGCCCTGCAACTGTGCACAGTGAAAAACAAGCGAATCCGGGTTGTCCTGTGAAAGCTCCATGCATTGGTGCGCCCAACGCAGAAGGCTGCCCCAGGCGGGCGTGTGAACAAACTGCAGCGCCGCCGGGACGCCGCAGCACCAAGGTGATATCATTTGAGACACTCAAAGTGTTTTCCTTCTCACCAGTCATGCAAGAGCCTTCGAAGAACCACTGAATTTGTGTGGTGCGAAATAGCCATAACGAGCACAAGTGCTCTCAATTTTTGCGCCATGTCCATTGAATAGGAAAACAAGATTCATTGAGCGTGGGGTGTCCCGAAAGCCTCATCCTCTGGTCGCTGATCATTCGTTGCTTACCAATGCAAGCAGATCCGAGGTTGGTCTGTTTGGTACCGTAAATTTAACAGAAATAAAGGGAAGATTCATCAAACATGCCACACAAACAAGTGCGCCCTAAGTGTGAGAACTATTTCCACAGAAGAGTGAAGAACCAGAAACAAGAGAAGTTTACTGAACTGGGCAAGTTTTCTGACTGCCAGCTGGAACCTTCACACCACAGGTCAACTTGTGGAAGATTCTTCCGTTATGACCTCTTGCCATGCGACAGTTTTCACGACTTAGCGTTCTTATTATTTTATTTGGTTTGTGTCTGCATGCGCTCTGCCAGAGTTTTGTCTGCGCCGACATCTGAAACCATGCACCACGAAACTTTCTCAGGTTTCAAGCCAATATATTTCTGGTCAATTGCCCAGACAAACGAACTGCAGGACATTTTCGCAGTGTTTGATGCGAACGTTTCTCTGCGTGGTATTCACTTGGAATGACATCATTTGGACCTGCAAGTAAGCTGCCAGCACGATCTTTATTGTACCCCAGGAACGCACTCGTGAAGAATTAGTTTCTCGGCTACTTGCGAGAACTTCGACAGGACATCTGAGTTGCCAAACCCTCAACTCTGCAGAAAACAATACGGTGTGTCTCAAAGAAGTCAATCTCTGGAAGCAGACCTCTCACTTTCTTCCTTTTCTCATGTCTAAAAGTCAATGAAGGCGCCTGTTTGTCGATGCACAAGTGCAAAAAAACTTTCTTTCACTGCAGATTCGCCTCTGGTCGCTGCGTGGTAATGTTTCGGATTCAGCCGTGTCTGTTTTCACAGCAAATGTATGACCAACTATCACTGTGTCACACCTTTCTGACATCCTGCAGGGTTAAGGTCACGAGTCAAAGTCAACCCCAGTCCACTTGGATACCATGCAGTGCGGCATTTCACTCTGTTTAAAGACGGGGTTGGTTGTCCCGTTGCCTTGACCTGTCTCTGAATCCGACCCTTTGAGTACCATCAGCATCTTTCACACACACACACACACACGCACACGCACACACGGTCTCTCTCTCTTTCTCTCTCTCTCTCTCTCTCTCTGGCGCCAGGTGCCCTCCACCCAAGAAGCAACACTAGCAGCTCCTTTAATTAATATGTGAACACCATTAAGTTTCTCCTGAGATCCAAAGGTGCAAAGGCTCAAGATGCTACAGGCTCTGGAAAATGTCATTTATTGCCTCCTCTTACTCAGGCGGCCATTCCCAAAGCAACCTGAAATCCAAATTCTGCCATTCAAAGTCGCTACATACAGGCGAACATTGTCAAAACAGATGTACGAATCAATTTACATCGTACAGGGCGGAGAGCATCCTCAAACACCAACGACAGCGATCTTGGTTTAACTTGCGTCAGAAAGCAGAACGAATTCAACTCGTAGAGAACTGTAACGGCAAACGGGGGATATAGAATGGGTGCAAACACCGCTGCATAAAACAAGCAAAAGCAACCCAACAAAATTGCTAAAAGCAGCCAGAGAACCAGACGGCCAAAAGGGCAAAGCTGAGGCTCTGAGTACTCAAAGCATATAGTTGGAGCTCCTGCACTATACTTTGGAGCTGTGGCTATACGTAAATGTAGTCGCATTTGACACAACACAATTACACAATGAGCTCTGCCCAACCTTGTGTCAAATGTGAATGAGTAGTGCTGATCCGTTTGTGTGAATGTGAGCACGTACAAAGTGAAGAATCAACCGTTTGAAGTCGGTTCAAAATCAACAGCGGCTGAAGTCCCTGCCATCAGACATTCTCTGTCAAAAGTGGGCCTAAGTTCCTGAGATTGTTCCGCGTCTGGAAGTGCAGGGTCCTTCACCATCAGTCGAAAACGACAGGTGCAAGTGGAGAAGATTTGGTTTTGTCTTTTCGGGGTGCGAGTTCGTCTCGTATGACAGCAAACAATTTGTGCAGGCGAAATTCCACTTTGACGAATTTGATTATCAGAAGCAGTTGAATTACTTTCGCGAAAGATCCTACGGGAGCCATCAGCAGGGCTGGTGTCAACATGGCGGAGTTTGACACATGTATGTCGGGAGTTGTCCTCGTTCCTGTTGAACTTGGATTCGTGACTGACGTCTCATTTATTTTGAAACCGAAACAAAAACACCAACTCCTTGGATTTTAAGCGACGACGTGAATGGACGTCGTTCTCTCTTTCAAACCTTTTCAGGAAAACCTTCGTGGAGATGGAAAAGAAGCGACAAGGTTGGAATTGGTACGCGTAATTACTCCACGCAACGAGCTTTCAATCCGTCAGAGAACGCGGCGCTGTCAACACCAAGATTCCGAAAAGTCAAAACATCTCAACTGAGCGCAAATGTCAAAGGGCCAGATTCGATCTGTTTTGCAGTCCATGTCTCTTGAAAAAGTGTCACACCGTCAAAGAAATCCTTGCATGGTTACGCAGAGGCCTCTCCTACATTTGTGAATGCTGCAGATTCGTTGGTCTGAGTCCCTGGGGTTCAACTGTGAAATCTTGTCTTGTGTAGATTCTGGATATCAAAGCTTCATTCGGTAAAAGTCAAAAAAGGAGCCTGAGGCGGAAGGAGCTGCTGAAAACACTCACCGGGTTTCGTGTTGACTTTGCGTGCAGAGTCAAGTGGCACACAAGCGCCTGAGAACTTTTGCGTGTTCTGTTGGCACGGACCCTCCCCTTCCTTAGACCTTTCAAACATCACCTCAGCAAGTCAATATTCACACAGAACACTGTTCATCTTGAAGCAAAGGGTCACCATCTTTTCTGAGAGAAAACACCACAGTCCAGAAGTCCATAACTCCAGAGCACAAAGAACTTCGATGTTGCACATTAAATTCCGACGGAAAATTTTCACGGGCGGAGGCCAGGCACCACACTTTCGTGGAGGTGCCCTCGAGAGGTACGACCGGCGCAAGTGTTTCCGAACCGGTTTCGAAGCTCCACAAAAGGGGTTGGTGTGTTTCTTTCTCAAACGAACAGGAAAAACCGTTGGGATAACAAAACAATGAGGTCTGCCAGGAGTTCATTGCTTGCCACCATCTGCTGAATTTGATCTTGAAATTTGAACCACATTTTAGGACTTCTCCGTTTCTTCCGTTTTATCCATTCCTCTTCCGCCAGATCTTTTCCACTTCCTCTTCCAAAGTGGCACAAAATTGGCAGGTCTGCGGCATGCGAAGCGTCTTCAGCAAAATTACCTTCTATCAGGGGCCAGACAGCTGTGCTGATCAATCTGCAGAGTGGAGGACCTTCACGAAAACACTCACGGTCCCGAGCGCAGGCGTAAAATTTGATGGTTTCTGGGAAAAAGTCACTTTTTCTGCGTTTTGTACAGTTAAAGAAGATCTGCGGCCGTCGACTGCAGTGGATGGTCTCTTGGTCACCAAATGTGGAGGAGTTGGTCGACGAGTGAGAAGATTTGTGAAGTACTCAAGCGTCCCAATTTTGC
>JAAUXT010102767.1_pt1 | contig 13421 bp, 12 predicted proteins | sample 7278171 | NCBI WGS metagenome assembly JAAUXT01 (sample SAMN14350112, study PRJNA611818) | marine sediment metagenome | isolation source: surface marine sediment (1.8m) | place: French Polynesia: Moorea | collected 2018-08
ACAAATCAACTTAAGCTTTAATCGATCACAAGAAGCCACGTTTACGCTGTGCCTTTTTCCAAAACTTCCCCCCCCCCCCCCAATCTTTTTTTCGATCTTTGGGTTGAGTTTTCCAACGTTGGCGGAACATGCCCTGCAAATTTCACATTTGCACCCTTTTCAAGACGTGCGGACGTGTCAATTGTATTTGAAGTGCTCGCAGAACTATGTTGACACCAACAAAGCTATCATGTAAAAATTATTGACATTGTTACAAATTCTGTTGACACTCTTGGAGAAATAAATGTTACATCAACTTTGTTGGAAATTCGATCCTTCCTCTGAATCGATGAAGCTAAATGCGTTCCAGCTCCGCTATACGACCCAGCTCCTTTGTGTCGCTCTGTGTGGCACCTTTGAGTTATGTCGGAGTGACACGGAAACACCTTATCCGGGGCCGGGGGCGCATCACGGCGCACGAGGCTTGTGCTGCGGATCAAGAATTGCATTGGGCAGGGGCCACCCTCCAACCCCCACCCCCTCCCCCCACACCTGACACCGGCCCGTGAGTCATTTGCTGCACAACGTCGAAGCCAATCGGGGGGGGCAATTTTTCCGAAGGTCAGCGGTTGGCCCCTGCGACTCCGAGAACTGCCCTTGGAACCCACCTGCGCAGAAAAGCGACGGACGGTGAAACAAGGAGAGCGGAATCAGTCCTTTCGAACGGTGGGTGCAGCATCGGTTTAACGCGACCTCCCTGACGCAGTCTGAAAATGAGTGTGTTGTTAGCACATGTGGGTCGCCTTCAAAAACTTGAGCGACGAACCTCTGAAAATGACAAGAAACTGCGGCATTTTGAACTCGATTTATGATTCATCCTCCCCAATGCCGCAATCTTCCACAACATCAATCGTATTTTTACAATCATCTTCGTCATCACAAACTTTTCCAACATGGCGACTTTCACAAGACACGGACTCTTCCTGGTCATATTTTACCACATATCATCTGTCGTAGGAGATAAAGCACCGAAACTCAATGTCACGAAGACGGAGTTTGTGTTGGGCGAGACGCCTGTGGTGTTGTTGTTCACTCCAGGGGAGATAGAGAAGCTGGTGATGGGAGAACGTGACTTGGTCTCCGTGGCTCCCGAGGTGCAGCCTGCCCTTGACAGGTTGAACACAGGTGCGACGGGCGAGGATCGAGTCATTTCGCTCAAGGTTGAACCCGCGGATAAAGCCATCGCCAAAGTGACGGAAGGCGCCTTGATTTCCCTCCCATTAACAGCGGATACAAATGACACGAGTTTTGTCGTGGAAGGATTGTTTTTGGGGAGGACGCATTTGGAAGTTTACGCCAAGGCCGCGGATGAGATCCACGTCACCTACAAACACGAGGGGGCGGAGGGGGAGGGTGACCTCTCCGACCCCTTCGCCCCTCCTGATCGGAACTTCACAGGCGCTGTGAACACGCAGCGTAACTTGTATATTCCAACCACCGACCAGCACAACTTGATAGACGAGTGGCAAAAGTTGGACGTGAAGTACAAGGTTGCGGTGATACGGGCCGACAGGGCGTTGGACCGAATCTTCCTGATTGTGATCATCGTGCTGCTGGTGTTCGCGAACGTCGGCATGGGTTGCAAGATCGACCTGGAGGTTGTGAAGGAGGTGCTGAAGCGACCGGTGGCGCCGACCATCGGGTTCTGCTGCCAGTTCATCGTCATGCCGCTGGTGCGTCAACACGCACACACACACACACACACACACATGCCACTGCTGTGTCACACACACGCACACACACGCGCGCGCACACACACACACACACACACACACACACACACACACACACACACACAAACTGCCTCTGGTGTGATCGAAAGTGTGGAGTCAGCCTTCGACGCAACTCTTTTGACAAAAGAAGGCGAACGTCGGAAAACAAAATTCTGCCCCAAAACTTCAGTCAGAAGACAACGACTGTCAATGTTTGTTGCACTCAAGTCATTGTGGGGGGACAACCTGTGCTGACATCAAACAATTTCTTTTTCAAATTGAAATGGATGAGTCACGCATTTGCACGCCCGATGGCACAAACCCACAAGATCCACGCCACGCAAGACTCGAGCATCATCAGTGCAGTTGACGTTTCAAAAGACACGTTTTGACGTTTGGTGACTCTGACCTATCTGCGCGGCGTCGGTTTCGCGTCAGCACGCGGCGCGAGTTTCTTTGATGTCCGACCCCTGCACCAACGCCCGCCACCTGAGATCGACGTGAACTGGCTGCAAGCCGTTTCACGCTACATGCGTCACGGACGTCGCTCCTGTGCACGTAACATATGGAAACAGCGTTGACGCAAGAACACATGATCACATCACGTGGCGCGTCCAGTGTGAAACGGGCCTGTAGGCAAAAAAGCTTTGGTACATTCGATCCGCCTCACGATCGTCTGAACACACGGGGACGGGCGTGTTGGAGTGCACACCTGGTGCACTGTGATGCAACCTGATCTGTTTGGAAAAACAGATCGACGGGCAGTCGGCATGCCACACCAAGGCATGTCCAGTTGTGTCAGTTTTGTGTTTTCGTTTGTGCGCGAAAGCACATCAAATTTTCCATTTTATCAAAAGCAAATACGCGCAAAGATCCAGTTTGAATGAGAGATGCTCAGGTGCGTTGACTGCGAGCAGCGGCATCTCACTCGGCATTCCAGTCACTATCTTTCTTTGTTCCTGAGAAGGAAGCACCTTTTTTGGTGCACATCTTTTGAGTGCACGTTATTTTTGGCAGTCGTGATTGCTTCAAAGGATGTCTGCTCTCATCTCGCTTCTTGTCAGTGGAACTTCCACTCGAGACAGTAAAAGGTTTTTTCCTCCCAAGGTGCGCATTTGTTGCAGTTTTGTGCAATTTCGCTGTTACGTGGGAACTCACGAGGTACGAGGAAGTGTCACTCAGCAGAAGCAGTGAAAGCTTGACGGCAATCAGGACAAGCAATTCATCAAGCACTGAAACAAGAAGATTGCCCATTGTTTGAAGAAACATTCTCGTGTTTGGCCGCAGTGCTCGTACGTCGCAGTCCTCTGCTGATCTGCTGTCATGCAATGTCTGTGACGGAACTGCAGAGCGACTGTAGCCGAGCGCGCCGTGCACTGAAGTCTGCTTCACCCTGCAGAGTCACGGACGCCCTTGAGATACAGAGGGAAAACTCCGCCTTGGCCTTTCGCTGATGCCTCAAACACCTCCACGTGTTGCCACGTTTGGAAAGAACAACCGCTGACTGGACTGCTCGAGTGTGAACATTTTTGCCAAAACAACTTATCGAGATTTTCTGTTTGATGTTGCGCTTGCAGTTGGCGTTCAGTCTGGTGCTGCTGCTGCGGCTGGAGACGGGGGTGGCGCTCGGCTTCTTCGCGATGGGGTGCGCGCCGGGAGGGGGCGCCTCCAACATCTACACGTACCTCCTCAACGGGGACCTCTCCCTCTCCATCACCATGACGACCATCAGCACCTTCGCGTCGCTAGGTAACCAGGGTGTGTGTGTGTGTGTGTGTGTGTGTGTGTGTGTGCGTGTGTGTGTGTGTGGTGTGTGTGTACAGGAGGGGCGGAACTCCTGATGTTGCCAGCGCCCACCTCATCACATCCATTGGTGCGTTCAAGTGCGTGTTTGTTTTTTGCGCTGTCTTGGCATCCTGGGTGAAGCCAAATTCACATGCCTGTTGACCAATGAAAAGATGTTGGTCTTTCCAAGCAGCTCCTTTGCAAACTGTCTGCATGTCGACCAGACTTCGTGCTGCCTTTCCGCAACACACTTTTGTCTGACGTTGTTGATGCGGAAATTGACTGGTCACAAGAGTTTCCAATCTTCCTGAAGAATTTCCAATCCTGTCATCTGACCTTTCACTGGGGAATCATCTCCTCTTACTTCACAGAGAAATGAGACGCTTTGCCTCGGGTCGCGACCAAAGGTCTCGCAAGAGCCATGCGTTGCCCAAGGCACCAGGAAACCAGCAAATGATCACAAAGGGCCCCGCTGAAAGGCCAGGCTCTGGAAACGGTCTCTGCTTATTGCCTTGTAAGAGGTTGAAAGGACAGTTTAGCCCCGTGGATTATGTCCCGATCCTGAGAAGCCGACTTCTTGATCGCTTCTCGGAGACGTGAAATCACAGATGATGTGGTCGTCACGCAACCCTCCGATTCCGCGCGGGACAGGACAATATATCCGGCGCCTCTCAAGGTCGGACGCACACTGGTTGCGTCACGCGTCGCGCCTCTTACACGATAAAGGACGCTGCGTCACCTTGGTTACCTTGGTGACGCAGCGTCCGCCAGGATTTCCAGGGATGCCACGCGCGACGCATCCAGTGTGAAGCCGGGCTGGGCTGGATGGCAGTGGATGAGGTCCTTGGAGGAAGCTGCGGTCAAAATCAGTGGCGTGCCGTCGCAGAGGCTTTCTGCATTCAGCATGTTCACAAAGTCCACAAGCACATACACCTGTTGAAAACAGTGGGGAAAGGAACATCTCAAGAAAGTCTTCGGATCTTTGTGTGCAAGTGTCGCAGGAGTAGACTGTCAGTGGACTTCTTCCGGAATGTTGCGTATTTTGAGCGTGTGTGTGTGTGTGTGTGTGTGTGTGTGTGCGCGTTTGTGTGCATTCCGGGTCGAGTACGTTTTGCGTTTTGTTCTTTCTGAAATTCATTTCACGTTGACAATTGTCATCATGAAGCTCGACCTTTTCATAACCCGCACACTTTCACCACAATACAAACAATTTGTGGTGGCAATTATTTCAAAAAAGAGAGCAATGCGTTGCATGAAAACTTCAGCAATGTTTTGCTTCTAAGTCACAACTGAAAGAAACAAACAGAAGTGTTTTGTTTTTTGCAATATTCTGTACTTATGTTCTTTTTACAAGTGTGACCATCCTTCAGTGGGCCTCTCCACAAACGTTGCAAATCAGTTGTGTTTGTATCGACTTTTGGTTCACGAGGTGCGCTTTGTTTGTGCGTCGCTGTGGCGCTTCTCGTGATGTTCGCTCTTCTGTCCCACAAATCCTTGGAACGTCACGCGGGCTTCTTTACCTGTCTCTTCTCGAGCCAAACACGCAATTAATTAATCCTCCGGGACTTAGAGACCGACTGCGCCACCAGAGCTCATCCAGGGGGTCTGCGGAGGGAGCACTGCATGCATACGGGGAAATTAATTCTTTCAATTTCAGGGAGGCCAGGGCGCCCGCTCTGGTGGTAATGTTGGAAGTCCCCACGTATGTTCTTCAGTGCGTTTTCCCTCTTGCAGCATTGGTCCAGGGGACGCGATTCTGAATCACCCAGGATGTGGCCAGAGGGACCATCCCCCTGAAACCGAATTTGAACCAAGGAACAACAGGCAAAATGAACATTTTGCTTCGCGGGCACAACAAAAAATTTCAGTTGACGCGGCCCTGTTTCCTCCCCCCCCCCCCACACACACACACACACCGCTGTCCAACCCTGTCAGGTCCCCAGATGTCTCTCATCCCCGTCGTGTTGCAGGGATGATCCCGCTGTGGCTGTTCACGCTCGGGCAGCACCTGCTCAACGAGCAGGACTACGACGTCAAGATCCCCTACACCAACATCGTGACGTCGCTCGCCGGCATCATCCTCCCCATAGCTGTCGGGATTATCATCCAGTACAAGAAGTGAGTCGAACGATGTTTCGCGGCTTATTTTTTGTGAATGTGGAAGCGAGACTTCAAAACGCGTAGAACTACAAAATGTGGGCCAAAACACCGCTTGCGGAATTTGAACAAAACATCCCAACACGTGAATCACTTTGCAAGACGCACATTCTCCCACGACGTAGAAACCGACGTTTCACGTCGCACGCATACCTCACACGCACACACATTCTACGCCTTTATCCACAGACCGACGTGGGCGAAGAAGATCATAAAGACGCTGCGGCCGATCTACCTCATCTTCATCATCTTCATGTTCACGTTCGGCATCTACGTGAACCTGTACATCTTCCGACTGTTCACGCCGTTCCTCGTGCTCGCCGGCTGCCTGCTCCCCTGGGTCGGGTTCGCCCTCGGGGGCCTCGTCGCCTTCCTGCTGAGGCAGCCCATGGACCGCATCAAAACCATCGCGATCGAAACCGGGATACAGAACTCCGGTGAGAGTGAGTGAGTGAGTGAGTGAGTGTGAGAGAGAGAGACTGTGAAAGAGAGAAAAGAGGGAAGGGAGGGAGAGAGACAGAGAGAGACATTGTGTGTGAGAGAATATGAAGAAAGATGCTGTATATTGAGTGTGTGTGAGACAGCATACGAGGGAGATCTGAATAGTCTGGTTCGTTGTCCAATATCTCAGGAACCGAATGTGCCAGCATGCTAAAAAATATATTTTGACTAAAATGGAATGTGTAGAACAGCTCCAAAGTGGAGAAACATTTCTGAAATGCAAAATTCATCATGAAATCCACATGCAGGAATCAGAGTCCGGGTTGTTTGTGCAATTTCACCATCAGCAACCAAGTTCAGTCCTCATCTTCCGAGTCATTCTGCACCAACTCGAGACCATGGTCACCCAGAGGATCAATGTCAAGATGTTGCCCTTCAAAATATGATCCCTCTGCCTTGATGCACTTCATCCACCTTACTGGAAGACTCTGCAAAGCGTCCCGGAAGTCCTCCTGGTCAATTGCCCTCAGAGATCTGTTCACTGATGTCTTCATGTCCTGGACAACTGTGCATTGCTCCTCCATTTCAGCCATCTCAGTGAACAGTAAGCAACTCAGAACAAGTGCAAAAACCAACAAAAAGTCAAAAATCAAACCATAAAACAAGCCAGAAGAAGAACACAGCATCGTATCGCAGATCAAAACCAAGTGAGGACAGAAAGGAGGTCACCAGATCGTGACTGGTTGATTGGCAGGATCGACAACATGGTTCAGATGAGGTCAAGTCTCCCAAGAGACCATTGCTCAAGTTGCAGAAGAATCGGCCAAAAAGAACCGGAGATATTTGATGACGAACCGGACTATTTGGATCTCCCTCGTACAATCTGCCTGTCTTGTCGTTTTGTCTGTATGTGCGCGCTTGTATATGCGTGTGTGTACGTGTGTATGTGTGCCCATGTGCGCCTCTGCGTGTGTGTGTGTGTGTGTATGTGTGTGTGTGTGTGTGTGTGTGTGTGTGTGTGTGTGGTGAATGTGTGGGCGCACACTCAGCGCGCCGTTTGGCCCCACGGTGATTCGCGCTGATAAGCCGCGGAAATGACGGCGGCGTTCACTTCGCTCACCTTCAAAGGTTCAGGCTTCTCTGAAAGCGGATGATCCTGTGTGAGGGCAGGAAGGAGCTTTCAGGTCGCTCGGATGCCGTGCGGGCTAATTGCCCATTTGAACATCCATCGGAAATGTGTCTCTGCCTCAGAACTTTGGAAGAAAGATCAAAGTGACGTCCCACCCAGGCGCACGAGGTCTTGCGAGAATTGTTGACATCTTCGTTCGGGCTGCGCTGTCTTCAACAACCGGTACTCCCAGCTCAGACGCAACAGTGAAACTACGACGCAAACCAGACACTTTTCTGTGGACAAGTTTTTTTATGAATTGAAGCTCTAGAATTCGCAATTGATGCGATCAACGTCAGCTTCCACGATGCCTTGTCTCTGTTTCCTGTTGCACTGCGAACTTGATTATGTTCTCCGTGGGGATTCAGTGACTTCATGACGAAGTGACAAACAACGAGGCTCTGAGCATCAAGCTTGTGGCGGGGGGGGGGGATTCTACATCAGGGGGCCGCATCAAGTCGGGAAGCGAGTAATCAGGCCACATCCGCATTTGGGTCTCAGGTCCATTTGGCTTCCTGCAGCTTATCCTGATTTGGTAAAAATGTGAAAAATCCTTGAGGAGGTGTTCGTAAAGACAGGTGAGTCCACGAGGAAGTGTCCAGGTGCTGATACCAACCCCGAGCTCGTGTCAATCCAAGGAGGATCCAACATTCGGGTGTTTCTATTCAACCGTATTCACCCATGTAGAAGTTGTTCTAAAAAACACTCTTCTTTTGCCTCCCATTTTCTGGTGACCAAAGTCCCATTGAAACTGTAGTGAGCTTGTTCCGAGGGAAAGATGCACCCCTGTCTAAGATCCTCACTCTTTGGATCAAAAGATGCGCGTTGTTGTCGGGTGACTAACTGTGCGCCCTCTGGTGCTGCAGGCATCCCGATCGTGCTGATGAAGTTCTCGCTGCCGCAGCCCGAGGCCGACATGTCGCTCGTGTCGCCCATCGTCGTCTCCGTGTTCACGCCCGTGCCGCTCATCGCGCTCATCGTCTTCCTCGAGATCCGCAAACGGTGAGCAATACCGTTTTCACCCAGGAATATGTCGCACCCAAGTGTAAGACGCACTCCAACTTTAACCTTGATTTTCTGGCATGGGGTCTTGTCAAAATAAAAGAAATCTCATACTCATGTACAAGATGCACCCTAAGTTTTGGTGCTCAATTTTGGGGTGCGTCTGAAACACAGGTAGATACGGTAGGTTCACAAGGTGGGTGGAGGGTGAAGTGTCACTGTCCCTGTGCATTGTCAATGGGCGCTACGTGGAGTTTTGGCCCGGCGATGCGGCATCACACGTTGAAATGTGGGGCAACACAACACCCGATGTGAAACAGACTCACCCACACGTTCCTGAGCTATCGTCTGAAATTCCGAAAAATGCAAAGCAGCCCCACGGAGTGCACCGAAAAAATTGTAAATGACACCAAAAAAGACTGGGTTTCAGCGTGAGCTCTGAACAAGGAATCTGTGACGTCTCAAAATCTTGTGTTGTTTGTCCTCCTCGCGTCTTGCTGCATCTGACGCGCTGCTTCCGATCACAGGTTCTGCGCGCCGAAGAAGGAGTTCAACCCAATCACGGACGAGGACGAGCACCACGTGGACCCCGCGCGTGCGCAGAGCGAGGCCAACGCCAACTCCATCTACCGTCCCAACAGGGGCAGCAGCGTCGAGAACGGACAACCCACGTTCGAGCGAGAACTCAAACCCATCAACTCGAGTGAGCAAAACGTATGAAGTGCACTTGACAATTCGGACTTTTAACAAGGCTGGACCTGAAGACATTTCCGCCCTTTTTGTACGCCTCAAGTGTCTGTTTCTAACCCACAATAGTTGTCTCGCTTTGCGTAGGAAATTTGTATCAGTTGTAAATAGACCACAAGCTGCGTGCACACGCAGCGAGGATGCCTTACACAAGCAGACCAAAGGAACACAAACATTCCCGAACTTGCAACGTCGAAATGTTCGTGTGTTTTTGCAAAAAGAAGTGGGGGGGGGGGGTGACCTGGATTCTCCAGTGGACGCACTGTAAGTGCCTGGACTCGACTTGGTCGTGTGTGTGTGTGTGTGTGTGTGTGTGTGTGTGTGTGTGTGTGCGTGTGTGTGTGTGTGTGTGTGTGTGTCGGGTGTGTTTGTGCGTGCGTGTCAGTGTGTGCACGTTGAATTTTGAGCTCGAGGGAAAGGATTGACAGGTGGCAAAGGATGATGATCTGTCGCGTTTTATGTTTGCTTCCAATGACGGGGTGTTGGTCGGGAGGGTGTTACAGGGGATGTCTGCAGAAGACAAGCAAACAGGGCGGGGGAGGGGTGCAACAGACTGCGAACATTGACTGTGCTTCCCATAATGTTCATAATGTTCCGACATATTTGTACAATTCAGAGATTGTGTGTGTTGCGTGGATGCGTGCGTCAATTCCAGAAGTGCTAAGCTGTCAGTGCAGCTGACTTCGATTCCCTCCATGCACTTGTCAGCCACTACCACACAAAGACTTGATGTAAATATTCTATGTGTGGACTTTTTTTCTGCGCAATTGAAGTCCGAACCACATTTGTATGACTGCAGCACGTGAAGTGTGCAATGGACCGAGTTTCAACGAGTTGTTTTACCAGAAAAGTCCATCCGTATCGCGAAGTGAGGCGAATCGATGTCCTTGTTTTGGGCGTGGTGCTCATTTGTCTGAACTGTCAGTTGAACGAAAAGGCTGAGCACAGGTTGAAGACTTGTCTGTGTGAGTAGTGTTTTATTTTTGAAAACGAAAGGGTTTTGTACCATGTGTAGACTGGATCCTCATGTAGATCCATCAAGGTTGAATCAATGCGCCGTTTCCACTGACGATCGATTCGCTTCGAGACGCAGCTGCTGTAGCTTTAGGGAGAAAACGCTTCACTGTTGAGTTTGTCGCACTTCCTGCGAGGTAAAACGCCCTTGTTGATGTTGTGGGCGATCGAGTTCGAGTGTCTTATCAGATCTGATCAGCTCGGGACAGTATTAAAAACCGACGCGTTCACGTTTCTTTCACTTCTGTGCATTTTATGTGTGACTTTTTCTTCCAACGCATTTTATTTTGTCTTGTCTGCAGTATTCAAAAGGTCACGTATTGAAACTCTTTGAAACTATGCCAAAACAAAGGCTTCACATTGAACAAAGTAGCTTCGTCCAGTGATGCCGCAAATGCACTCTGCAGCGTACGGTACGCTTCAGTTTTGAAGATTTAGACTTGGGGCGTATTCGATTGCACTGCAAACAACCGCAAATTTGCAGTTGGTATGGGTTGGTGTGCGAGCAATCGAACAGATCCATCTGAAACAGACTGCAAATTTCCACTGCAAACAGTGGAGGCTCACTTTTGATGGTTCAGTCAGTTTCTGGTGGGTGCAAACTCAACCCGAAATTTGCGGTGCAATCGAACACGCCCATGCATTTCAGCTGTTGTGTTCATTTCTATGAAAACCCTGCGAAAAACACCACGGTACGAACAGTGATAAAACGACCACACTTAGGGCAAAACCTTTTGCGCGTCACTGTTGTTTTGTCTGAGCTCGTTGTGTGTGTTGAGATCCGACCAAAACGTGTTTGTAAGCGTGCGTGTGGGAGAAGGCGTTGTTCACGTTGTACAAATCACTCGAGACTGTTTGCAAATGTCATGTTCACTTGTTTTCGTTGTGCGTTGCACAAACGAGCGTCTTGTGCGCACACCAGGACTCCGGACCATATTTCCAACTGCAAGTACAAAGCTTGAATTTGCATGATCAACGAAACCTCTATCTCTGAGACGCGGCTGTCGTTTCTTCGCCCTTGGAGTTTGTTTTTGCGACGCGTCTCTGTCTGGTAGCCAAACAGGTCAACACGTTGATGGTTTGCAAACGGATTTTCAGTTACTGTGTACACAATCATGTCCTCTGGACGGGTGGTATGCACCCGCCCCGTCTCGATCATTTTATGTTGCCGAAATTCGGACCTGTTTCACACTGGATGCGGCGTGCTGCGTCCCTGCACCGCTTCATGGGCGCTGCGTGTTCGCAGCAGGTTTGGAGAGCTTTGTGCTTGTGCTGGTTCTCTGCGCATTTTATCTGTGACAATCAGAACTGTATTTGCATGGAAGCGGGTTTCAACCGTGATTGTTTCAGAGAAAAGTGAGACAGATTTCTGCAGTGTCCTTTGCAAGTTTGTGGCACAATCTGCGCTGTCTCGGCGCGTCTGGAGCGATGTTTCCTGCAAACTTGTGACTGGACGTGGAATTCTCGAACAAAGCGGCGGTTGTTTGTGTCAAGAACACAATGTGCCACAATGAATCTTTTTACAGGAAATAAGATATTTTGTGTACTGCTTCTGTGAAGAGATGGTCTTCTTGTTTGTTTTTTTCCTCTCCGGTAACAGCTGATACCTGCCATCTCTGTGGCAGGGTCTATGACGGGTGTGTGTGTGTGTGTGTGTGTGTGTGTGTGTGTGAGAGAGAGAGAGAGAGAGAGAGAGAGAGAGAGAGAGAGAGAGACCCAGGGGTGGATGTGATCTGGGCTCGAGGGACTCCCGTTCCAACTTTAAATCCCCACAGGGAAGGAAATATTTTTTGCACTCGCAGTCTGCTGAACGATTCCCTGTGGTTTCGTAACGAAACCCACACCCCCGCGTTTCAGGACGCAGTCAGAATTGAGGTCGGGGCAGATCTTCACTTCAGAACAACGACAACAAGAATCAAGTCGCGACCAGTGCTCAAAGTTTCGGGGTTATAAGCGAACGGTTGGAGATCAGGGCGGACTCCGTAAACATGGTGAATTCAACTTTTCAGCCGAGCACGGTGGTTTTGAATTTTGGCGGGAACGCGAGACGCCCAGGGAAACCTCCTTCGCAGGGAAGTTTCGGAACTGGGCGATAATCAGGATGGGTCGGAAGCGGGAAATTTAGGATTTCTTCTGAGAAATTTTTGTCCGATCCCGAGCAAAATGTCGCGTTTAATCGAAAGTAAGTCTTCCGTTGTCTGGCAGAAACTGCAAGGATGCGACTGGACCAGTTCATCTGAGCGTCAGTTGTCATGATCAGTACTCAATGTGGATCTCATGTCGGCTCCAGAGCCTTGTGGTTCTGTCGGGTCCCATCAGGACTGGAGTTGTGATTGTTGTTTCTTTGTGTTGTGGATTCATCAAGAATCCAGGTTTCAGTTTTTGCCAAAACCCTATGCAGGGTGAGCTCCACACGCACACACACACTGGCCTGTCCACAATTCTGAAAGTGACCCAGCAAGCGTGAACAGATCAACGGTATATCTACGAGCAGTCTGACAAGCACCCTTGACAATACCTGTCAGTCTGCCTTCCAGCTGAACACTCTTCATTTTGTAGGAAAACAGGGCTTCACTGAAGCAAAAGTGGATCTATTTCGTATTCCATTTCCCCTCTTCTGCAGAATTGAAGAAGGACAAAAGAAAGGCCGAGGCGAGCAACAACTATGTCGAGATGGCCAAAGTTTGCAACACTCTGGGGGATTTACTGGCGAAGCAAGGTGAGTGTCGGAGTGTGTTCAAAACCAACTGACATATGAGAACTTTTGTGACTCTGTTTTACAGTTTTATGCTCCGTGGACGCTGCAGGTGATTATCAAGACGCGATCAGTGAGCACCAGGTGGAGCTGTCCCTGAGTCAGATCAACCTGGACCCGATCGGGGAGGCTGTGGCGAGTCGCAGAATCGGAGAGTGCTACTGCTCCATGTTCGAATTCGAGAAGGTAGGCACTGTGTTCCGGCGAAAAGGTGCTTTGCTTTCAATCAATTAATTTTTTTTGTCTACACGACTCTCACATTCATCCAAAATGAAAACAGATACATTCAAAAACAGAAAATGGTTGCCCTGGAGCCAATTGTAGTGATATCACAAACACACTGGTTGGTATCTCGGGTGAGACTGAGCTCGATGGCAGGAACCGCCCTATTTATTTTGTATACAGTGGTGCCATCTGTCCAGTGGTGGTTCTAATTCGCAGCTGGTGTGTCACACCACACTCCTCCCTCACCAGGGGGCGCTGGCCTCTGCAGACAATTTTAAATATTCTGAATATTTTTACAATAAATATTTATATACATTAGATAGGGAATAGATGCTTAATATCAATTTTGTGCTATTTTGCTGGATATTACCCAGCA
>JAAUXT010062311.1_pt1 | contig 13420 bp, 11 predicted proteins | sample 7278171 | NCBI WGS metagenome assembly JAAUXT01 (sample SAMN14350112, study PRJNA611818) | marine sediment metagenome | isolation source: surface marine sediment (1.8m) | place: French Polynesia: Moorea | collected 2018-08
CAAACATGAAATCTAAGAGCACAACCGTTCATTCTCTGGCCATGAATCATCTCTTGCAGTTTTGACTTGTTGTATAAGTCAACTATTTCACTCATCATCGTTCAATATGTGTTCAGAATGAACGAGTGCACAGCACTCGTTCATTCTGAACACATATTGAACGATGATTCGTGCAATATTTGTGACTTAAAGTCGCAGTTGCTGAACCAAGGAAACTTGGGTGCAAGTCTCCCACCACCCTCTCTGACCGCCCACTTGTCTGTCGCCACAGCGTCACGTTGGCAAAACAGCAAGAGACGCCTTTTTTCGCCAACAAAGGCCAAGCTCAATGCGTTGAGAAACTTCGTTTGATATCCCTTGGAGTTGTGCCGAATTCACTGGTTATGATTATTTTTTCGTTTCAGAGTAAGTGTATAACCGTAAGCAATGTAGAAGATACGGATAATGTGGTGAGGAGATGCCTGGATGAGTTCCATGTAAAGGTATGTATATTCACCTTTGCTTGTGTATGTACCTGACACCAGCATATCATTTCTAGTTGGGATCTTTTTTGTGTGATGAGCCTCCACAAGATTATTTCTGTGGTATTCCTTTCTTGTGTGTGTGGATAAGTGCTTCAGCTTGAAGCGAAGTGTTTTGTGGACTGTCCTCTTGACTGCGGGCTGTGGATTAATTGGTCGTCTCGACGCTTTCTCTGTGGAAGCGATTGTGCTCGACTGAAACCACAGCCGCAGTATTTCACGTGTTCGTCAAAAACAGCGGAAGCTACTCTTTCCAGGGGGGGGGGGGGCAGTGTTGGTTGCCGAACCGAAGTGTTTCTCACATCTTTCTGTGCACCCGCACAAGAAACTCTACCATCCATAGCGGTGACCAGAATGCATTCCTGGATGCTGCCTGTGTCCATATTCGTCACCGCATTACATTCTGGGCACAGGTTTCGTACCAGTTGAACTCAATGTGAGAAAACAACAGTATTTGCAGTCGAATGAGTGATCCTGCAATGCGCAGAGCTCGGTGCGTTTCACTACTACAGAATTTGATTGGTTTCATTCTTAATTTTTGGATCAATTGCACTTGACTTATCTTTCTGATTGGCTTTTCAAGCTCTTGACAACAACCTTTTGCATTTCTTTCCACTCACTAAAGAACACACACTGAAAAGTATGATCTACTTTTTATGCTCCACCTAGAATTTTCAAATGTTCACGCGCACAATACAGATAGATCTCAAAACTTTGTTACACCACGTTGCCACCATGTTCCAAAAAGTCTTCCAAGGAAGAATGTTAGGGGAATGCTTGGGGAAAATGTAGACAGGTACTTCGTACGTCACACAAAGGAAGACACACACAGGGGGTGAAGGGGATCTGCGTCTCAAAAAGTGTGAGGAAAATCGCTGACCTCCAGTGCCAGCATGGGAAGTTTTCCAAAATCTCGTGATCTTCACTGAGATACTTTTTTCTAACTTCTGTCTGTTGTTGTCACAAAGGCGCGCTGTTTCTCTTCCACAGACTGCAGATGTGAAGGACTACCAGTTATGGGTTGCTGCCGGGAAGGAAGAGACTCCATACCCACTCATAGGTAAGGGGCCCAATTATAGAACGCGATGTCGACAAAAATGCATTCAGCAGGTTAGGTCCACTTGACTGTCACGCAATAAAGGAAAGAAAAATGGAAGAAAAGAGTTGTTCGGAAGTTTGCCGTTACGTGTACGAGATCATCTGAATGTGTTTGACTTGTCTTGTTCGCCAAATCATCGACTTGGCTTTGCATTTCACGAGAATTGAGATGAACAGACCGTTCTTGCCTAGGTGTAGGGAGGAGGGGCTTGAGCTCCGATGCTTTCTGCGCGACTCGCAACCCAAGGGTGTATCGCATTGCGGATATGCCAGCAGAAATATTGGTTACGGATCAAATGCACCTTCTGCTTGATGTCAAGATGCTCAGTGGCGCAAAGGAATATTTTTTCGCAAGGAGTGACCGATTTGTGAACCCTACAAGTTCTCGATGTTGTGCCTTTTAAGGAGAAGATAAATCTAAGATGATTGAGGCCATAAATTTTTCTCGGACATAAAGTGATTGTAAATGTTGGGTGCGGTAATGGTAGGTTAGCGAGCTCATTGTGCGGCCGGTTTGCTCTGTGGAGGATAAAGAATTAGCACAGGAGTCGGGTTCCGTCGTGTTGGTTCTATTGTCGGGTGAAGGGTCTTACTCTCCACAGCATAGCGATTCTCACTTCGTGCGTGCAGATTCTGCAAAACACGAGAATCGACAGGAGGGGCGGGAAAAGGCCCTTTTTCATTTGACCATTGAAAATTTGGAAATTCGAGGCAGGTTGACTGTCGTTGCTGACAGCGAAATTTGACCGCTTCAGGGTGGTGTCTGAGGTGATTTGGTTTCAGAGTTTCCGTCCTGACTGAAAACAAGGAACTCTTGCAGAAATCATTTTGCACCTTGGATCTCTCTTTGCTGGCTTCGTTTTGGAGTGCGAATCTCTGGACAGATTGGGTCTCACTCACGAGAAGCTCGTAAAGCCGCCGATGTTGACTGCCACTTCTACTGGTTTGACACCAATTACGACGATTCAGGAACTCGTGAATGACGAAGACTTGTTTTGTTCTGAAAGAGGTGCCAAGGGAAGGGACACAGCAGGCGATATGATAAAAACTCGACGTATTTTGAGGTGGCTCATCAGTTTGGTTATCAGCGATTTGCGATATGTGGAGTTCTGCAGCTCATGCATGTTCGCTGACCGTTTCTGTGGAACGATGACGTTTTCAACACTTCTCTTTCCCGAATTTCGAGACCATGGGGCACAAAGGCACACTTAGTTTTGCTGGGTAGATTCTGTCATTGACTTGCTATTGGAATTGTCAGTGAAATTACAACGTTGAACTGAACAAAAGCAGTTTGCTTGCCACACAGCCAAGATTATCAAGGACCAGAATGATTTTTCCTCATCGTCACAAGATACACTTTTTCTCTGGATTTCAAAATTTCACGCTGCATGCTACTGGCCAGAACAAGAGACCCAAGGTGCAGTTGAACAAAAATTGACTTGGCTGCCTGTCCAAAATTTTTTCATTTGATTTTCCAATCGAATAGAGCTTCTGCTTGGTCCAGGATAGGGTTCATGAAGTGAACGACGAGTCATTTGTTGACAACAGACTGAGGAATCCCGCACGACGACAAGGATTGGTCACCGAATGATGTGCGATAAATGTTTTCTTGGTGAAGCACCTCACTCCTTGCATACGAGCAAACAAACCTTAGGCAGGATCCTGGTCGGAGCGCAATGATTGTCGCCAGCAGCGCTCGAGAGCGCTCGGTGGATCCGAACTAGAACAGTGGGGCCAATATTGATCATTTACATTCGTCTGAATTTATGAGCTCTATAAACGAAACGAGATTTAGCGTTTCTCGGTCACACTACTTTGATCTTGTCGGTGTACTGGAAACGTTTCTCCGTATCCTCGTCGTTTAGTCTTCCAGCGTTTGTTTTGTTCGCCTGGTTCTGGAAAAGAAACTGCCACAAAACACTGGTGTCAGGTGCCTGCGCGAGGTGTTCGATCCACACGCTTTGACGAAGAGGGAAGAAGTGGATCAGAACTGTGATGTTTGATCATTGGAAGTGAGCAGAATGATGCCCAGGTTCTACGGCACGGCGACCTTTCCGCCGAAGGAACAGCCTAGAAAAGCCCCGAGTTTACGCACCAGGATGTTCCGCAGTCTGCACGAGGATTCTCTGGATGAGGACGCCATTTCTCCTTCACATGCCACGGACAGTTCTACACTCAACATCAAGCCACCTCCAGACAGGCGGCACTCCGAAGGATTGTTCGAAGAGGACGAAGAGACGTGTCGACAACAAGCCTTGAGCCGACAGCGCAGTTCGCTGCCTGTCGCCCTGCAGAGCGAAGACGCCTCCCGGCTGCAAAGATGGTTCTCTGACAACCTGCGAGATGGAGCCGAGTCCACGTCGGAGGTGTCACTGAGGGACGCCGAGGCGTCGCCGGGCGCGCGCGTGAGGAGCACGCTAAAGCGCTGGTTCTCCTTGACAGGTCACGAGCACCCGTACTCAATCAAGATGAGTTTTCTCCGCGACGCGCTCGGCAGCGCCGACGACGTGGCGGGCGCGCTCGAGCTGGAGGAACCGGAGGCGGCGGCCGCGGCCCAGCTCCAGTTCATCCTGCGACCCACCAAAAAGGCGCCCACCAAACTAAGCCTGGGTACGTGCACTCTCCGTATTAGAACTACCGTTTCCAAAAAAATCTTGCTTGTTTTACGAAATTCCTCCGTCAGATTGAGCAATTTCCTGTTTTGTGTGTGCAGCGTGTTGTGTAGGTTCAAAAAGAGGAAAAATTCCACTGTTTTCCCAGTGACTGCGCTGTGGGAAGTCCGCACTCAAAACGCGTTGACGGTCAAACTGATTTACTGGCTAAATTATTGATATCGTTCGAGTGCATTCTTTTGTTACTTCATGTTTTGTTGCTGTTGAAATGCTGTAAAACTAAACAAGAGGGCGTCTTGGCTGCCTCCCGCTGCGAATCACGAGAACATGTCAACACAAACTTCATTTTCTCACACGTCGCAACATTGCAAACTGAGGGAAAACTGATATCAGTGACGTTGAATTCTTGCTTTAAGGTGTGGGTCCACTGTTTTCAAACAAAGCCTCAGTAAATTGCTGTCTTGGGTTTTTGGTCGAATTCCGATCAGTTCAGCCGAGGTTCATCGCACCAAAAGTTGGATCATCCAATTTTAAGTGCAGGAAAGTGACACTGTAAGAAACATTTGTGAAACGATTCAAATGTGAAAAGTCAGATGGAGTTCTCAAGTAATTCCAAGAGTACATCTCTGTTTCAAAAAATACGTGCGTGTGTGTCCCACGAAATTGAAAAAGAACAGCAGGGCTTCCACACAACGGGTTTAGGGGTGTGTGACAGATTTATGAGAACAATTTTTCGCGGCTTTTCTTCAACAGAGGAAAGCGGCAGCAAGAGAAAGAGGTTCAAGAAATCTCCACTCATCAGTCTGTTCCGGAAGTCACGTGGGTCGACGCAGGAGTCTTCGCAGGAGTCGACGTCACCACCGCCGCTGACGCCGAGCGGAAAACTGTTCGGCCACTCGCTCACCGAGCTGTGTGAGGACGACGCCGTTCCCAAACCCATACTGGTGAGTGGCCCACAAGAAAACTCATCGACAAGTGAACACAGAAACCAACACTGGAGAACAATAACACCACAAGAACAAGTCTGGCGCAGAGTACAAACACTGAGGTGGGCAATGCCCGAGGTCACATTGAAACGAGCGATACCTGTCCGCTAAAAGAGAAAAGTTTCTTCAGATGTGGACAATTTAATTTCTGGTTCTTGTCGGAAACAGGTTCCTGATTTGTGAACGGATGATGCGCTCAGATTTTTGAGAACTGCCCAAATGTTATTGCGCAGATACCTGAGCCACGTATTGTGGAAGGCGACGCTTGAAAAGTAGCTGCATCATTGTTGTCTTCATGCTCCAAGTTGCACACTGATTTATTGAAGTGGAGGGCGCCCAACATTCTGTGTATGACTCGAAGGGACTTGTGCGGGTTTGACTGTGATCTCTTCAGATCCTTGGGCGTCCACTGTGCCAGACGCCAGTGCTTGAACTGAAGCTTGGATCAAGAGATTTTTCTTCAAGTGGTTGCGAGCGACGTATCACTTGGACCCAACTTGTTATTCAGCTTTTTTGATGCAAAAGTCGAACCCATTGTCAATCTTAATTGAGTGCACTTGTCCCTTCATTGCAATTGCGAGTTTTTGTCAAACATTTCTGTCATGTTGTGACTTTTTCATTCTTTGGATTCAGCATTCAGAACAGTGCGTTCAGTCTGTTACGTAATTCAGCTCTGAAGACCAGTCAACATGCCACGAAGGGTCTGGCAAATAACAAAGACTTCTCAATAGTGACAAAAAATATATCAAAAGAGCATGAAGGCAAACTCGGTGTATCGTCAACACAAACCCCAAAAGAAGTGACTGAAGGAGGACTTTATTTCAATTGCCGTTCAGGCTTTTTCCACAACTTCGTCACTGGTCCAACGCTATTGCTAAAGTAAAAAATAATTTTCAAGGAACCGTTCGTAAGAGTGTGATGGCAAATTCCTTGATCGAACACACAGCACCAGAAGTTGCTTTTCACTTGCTCTGGTGAGTGCTGAAAAGTGCAAGAAACTCACTGACCTATCACTCTCTGTTTTTGAGGCAGACTCAAAGGAATGTGTTGAAAAATAAGCACCGAAAATTTCAAAGACTTCCCGTTCATTATCATTGTTCAGTGCTGTATGTCAGTGTGTTGCTGATGAACACTGACATGCAGCTTGTTTTCGGTCTGTTCTCAACTATGGACGTGGCTTTTCAGGGCATGATGTACCAGTTGTTCGTGCACGGCCCCTTCACGACGGGCATCTTCCGGCGCAGCGCGAACCAGCGGCAGTGTCGCGAGCTGCAGGAGACGCTCGACTCCGGACACGCCGTCGCTTTCGACGAGCAGCCCATCCTCGTCATCGGAGCCACCTTCAAGGTAACGGATGCGCAACTGTCATCGTGCGGTCAGCAGCTGCTCCGTACTGAGGTCAAGCTGAAGTGCACGTGCGCCAGATCATCAAATTAAGAATAAAATTGCGTTCGCGTCAGATCGCACGGAGCACAAATTGCGAGGAGTTTGTTCGGGAAGGTGACCTGCCACTTCGATCAGGGACCACATCAAGTTCTGTTCTGATGACGAAAGGCATGTTTTCCTTGCAGAACTTTCTGAGAAATCTTCCGGACTGCTTGTTTGAATGCGACCTCTACGAAGAGTGGTGTGACGCGGTGGAAAACATTGAGGACAAAGCTGCTGATAAAATCAAGAAGTAAGTACTGTCCAGCAATAGATGATCAAGAAGGACTCTGAAGCTGCGTTTCCAGCAGCACTCTTCATATTTTCTGAACCACTGTCATTCTGTTTCTGAACATTGATGCGCAACAACACAACTGCCTGAAGGCAGCGAATGCTGCGAGTAAAAAGATCTTTTTGTTGACGCCGCTCACGAATGTTGCAGGATTATGGAAAAGCTTCCCAAGTGTCACGTGGTGCTGATTCGCTACGTCATGTGCGTGTTGCACCACATAACGCAGCGCAGCGACGAAAACCAGATGACGAGCATCAACCTTGGCATCTGCATCGGACCGTCGCTGCTGTGGCCGTCGGTCGCCGCCGACATGGCGGCGCAGGCGGACGCGGCGCGCAGGGTGCCGCTCTTCGTCCAGTGCATGATCGACAATTGCAGACAGGTGAGTTCAAACACTGCTGTGGACAGTGCTACAGGTACAACGTGGACGGGAGCAGCACGAAATGAGGCCAAACAAGTCTCGTCCCTTGTTTGTTCTGATTCAACGCGGCTGAGCTTTTTCGTTTCCGAACGTCCTTCAGCTGCTGGTGGTGTCGATGAAATGATCGATGTTTTCTGTTCTTCGCAAGAAAGCTTCACCCAATTCAAGTCGTGACTTTGAACTTCTACACACAAGGCGTCAGGTTGTGTTGCCTTGACAAACATTTCTGACGATGACCCGGCGACAGTTCTGCTTCAGACGATGTGTGAAATATTTCAATGGCGTTTGTAGATTCTGGGTGAGGACACTGTGCAGCTGTTCGGTGACCCGCCGCGGCACAAGTCGCGCCCTGACTCCTCAACCGACTCCGACTCGATGCACTCAGTGCTCAGTCTGCAGGAGCAGCAGGGTACTTGCATTGTCTTTCTTTTCATTGGTTGCGTGCAGCGCAGATTCAGTGTTGAAACACACACGAGAAAGTTGTGCAAACGTTCCCTTTGCGTCCCCGCTTTGGGCTGGTTGGCAGGAAAACGCGACATGAGTGTCTGCATGTTCCAGGTGGACTGAGGAGGCGCATCGGGTCGTCTTTAGACAGCCTCGACAACGACATGGAGACGTCTGGGCTGCTCAAGACGCACCTGTTCCAGACGAACCTGAGTCGCGACTCAGGGCTCACGTCAAGCGACACGCAGCTGTACAGCGAGCAGGTGGAGCCTCAGGCCATCGCCGCCGCCGACCTGCCGGGCCGCAAGAAGTCGCTGACGCGCAGCACGTCACAGTTCGACGAGAAGCAGGCGAAGCAGGAGGTGGACGTGGTGCTCAGCCACAGCTACGACAGCGCGCTGAGCCGCGCGCGTGAGCGGGGCGAGATCCCGCAGCCCACGGCGCCGCCGCGCAAGACGAGACGCCGAGCTCCGGACCCGCCCGCCGACGTGAAGCCCCTGTATCAGAGTGACGACAGTGGCACAGTGCAATCTCCAGCGAAACGCGCCAATGATCACACGACTGCTCCTACCTCAAAGCAACTGAATCAGGCGTTCAGAAAGCAGAGATCTAGTGAATCGATTGGAAGTAGTTTAGATTCGTACGCGGGGTCCCTTGACTCCACAGACTACCCTGACAGAGCTCGGAAGAGTTCGCCGACAGACATGGAAACGGACGCGCGACAGTGCAATGATATTGGAGAACTGCGCAAGTCTGCAAGTGGTGCCAAAATTTACTTAGATGAACAGTTGCTCAGTGACTCCATTCCCAAAGAGTCACTCAGTCAGATTCAACGCAAGTTGTCCCCACCCACCACAACCTCTAGTCTTCCTGATCAGCAACAACAACATGCCGTTGTTGTACAAAGAGACGGTCCTCGCCGGGCGCCGCCGCCCATGAAAGAACCGCCCTCCTACGAAGAGAGCGTGTTGCGGACTCGAGGCAAAGCGGCGGAAATCCGCGCAAAGTCTGCGAGTCGCCACAGTTGGACTGTGTCGCCGGATCCAGCACCATCGGACCGCGCCTCGAGGCGGATCAATGCTCACGGTGGTGCAGGCAGGACGTCAAACACTGGTACCGCAAAGGCAGCTGCAGAAAAACGCTCAACACAACCTGATCAAGCTCAAGATGATTTGTACATTCACAGTTCAGCGGACCACTCATCGGGTGCTCTGCAACATGGACAGTCTAACGCACCACACATGTATGCCTCGATGCACGAACTGCACAGTGAAGCGCTTCTGGATCAGACCGAAGGTCCAGGTCCAAGGTATCATGGAATGCGCCGTGGTAGTGATGGTACAACCCAGCGTTCAGTGCACTCGCAACCTGAGCACAAGCAGCCGCCGGTCTTGAGAAACCTGCTGGCGGAGAGCGGAGAGAACAAGGAAGAGGTACTGAGGAAGGTGCGAGTGGGGATGACGGTCAAAGGCGGCGACATCTTCCCGAAGCATATGCGCAGCATCATCCGACACAGTCTGCACGACGAGGAGCTGCGCAGCGCGCGCGGTCGCGGCATCAGAAAGACCGGCAGCACGGACGATGCGCGTCACCCACAGCGCAGCGAGTCGTTCGCAGCGCGGCAGCGCCCTGGGCCTGTCGTGGGCAACCACCGCCTCAACGTGCCGACAACCCGCTCCGTCGAGAAATCGGCAAGCGATACGAGCGTCGTGGACCAGTTTGAGAACAACGCTCGTCGTCTTGGCTGGAAGCGCCCTTCCAAACCGCCGTCGTATCAGGAGGCGATGCAGCGCAAGTCGCTGCTGAAGAGCGGGCCGCCGCTGTACCAAGTGTCGCAAAATGACGTGCAGCGGCAGCGCGAGATGAGTTCCCGCGCCGCGCAGCTCTACATGGAGTCCATGAAGCGCTACCAGCGGCAGGTGGATGACCCGAGCGACGGCCGCGCCAACGAGGGACACGTCCCGCTGGACAGTCACGTGGACGATGGCGCTGCCCCGCAACAAAGCGACGCCGCCGCAGCAGCAGCCGCAGCAGCGTTTCGTCGTGAACCTCCTCCGACGCGTCGAGTGGCAGATGTGAAGCACATCAGTGACGCGGGTCGTGTGAGGAAAGCCGAAGAACGAGAGTTCTCTCCACCACGTGCCGCTCAGGATGCAGAGAGGCACAGGGAAGCTCGCGGAGGAACAGCGCGCGAAGCTCACGTTTCTCGGAGTGTACAGGCTGAGAGGCATTCTCTGTCCCCACATCGTGCAGAAACAAACACCGACGTGAAACACTCGCGCGATCAAAGGCGGAACTCCGATCCCAGAACAAGGAGTTCGAGCAGCAGAAACAGACGTGGCCATTCGAATTCCAACACGTCAACCTCGTCTGAAAATGAGTCCAACAAAAACGAACAGCGAAAGTTTGAAGAGAACAAGGTGAAGAGAGAACAGCAACAATCGTCCCGCCAGCAAAGTCCAGGGTACAGTCAGGGTAACAACAGGGAGCGACACAGTCGGCGCAACAAACCGCGCGATCAGCGACTGTCCGACACTCGCCTGGAGAAATCCAACGAGCTGAACCGCCAGCACAAGAGCGGCCTGACCCGCAGCAAGAGCGACTCCTCAGAGCACATCAACAAACTTGGCCGCTTCAAAGAGCTGCAGGCTCTGGACAGCAACATCATCGAACAGTACAGGAAGTACAAGCTGAACGCTGAAAACGAAGCTCTGAAGGACAGTCAGGAATTTGGGCGACCCAGACGAAGGTCCATCAACTCGGTGAGGAATCGAGACTGGCACAAAGATCTGGCTGAACAATACAAGGACGTGTTCTACATGCCACCGCAAGAAACCAACAACAACAGCAACAACGTCATTTACACATACGCCAGACAGCAGTCAATCACCAGCGACAGTGAAGACTCAGAAAAGCAGAAGAAGCGCTGGCAGCCTCCCGTGCATCCGAGCAAAGACCTTATTGTTGTCAACAACAGCAACTCAAAAAGCCAGCCACAGGAAAGGCCGAATGGGAAGAAGGACAGGAATCGCAGAAGCATGCCTGCGAGACTGCCCACCTGGGGTTCTGTTGAAACTCGGACGGAATCAGTGGAACCAATGGGTAAAGAGAACAATCCCGCTTGTGTGACGAGTGATGAACCTGCGGATGATGAGCTGGGCAGCGCGCGGGTAAAGAAAGTGAAGGATCTTGTTGCGGAGTATCACGCCCCTGCGCCGCATTCTGACCGCAGCAGTGTGAAATCTCAGTCCTCTGCTACTCCGTCTCGGCACCACGTGGAACAAACAGGCGCACGTGTTCAAAGACCGCACAGCGAATCAGCGCGTGCGCACGCACACCAACCCACACAGGCGCATTCCTATGCGCCTCCCAGTCAAGCTAAGACTCACCCAGCGCCGTCGCAAGTCGTGCGCCGTCAGGCGCGCCCAGATGCGGCGCGAGAACGGACAGACGTGCACGTGCGCGCGCAGAGCGCTGCTCAGCCTGACCCGGAGGACGACGCGGAAGCGGGGCTCACGTGGAGTGTGGCGGAGCTGCGCAACCGCTTCAGTCAGGGCAGCGTCTTCTACGACCCAAGTAACAAACCCGCCAGAATAGGTGACAAGAAACCTGCCAGGGAATTGACCAATGTTCACGCTGCCGAGGAATACATCTGAAAACTCCGCTGAGAAAACATCCTATATCTGACGCGACCTTTGTTGACAATTGACGTTCACAAGTACGCGTACCAAGTGTGATCCTTGCTGTTGGCCATGTTTTGCACAAAAAACTGTGACATATTATTTCTTGAGACTTACATTGCAACCCGACTAACGAACCGATTTCCTAACAAACGCACCACGTCAGTACGAGACACAAACCGATTTCACCGCACTTCTCTGAGGAGTCAGTTGCACCAAGTTTCAGTTCGTAACATCACGCAAGATGCGTGTGTCTGAAATGATTTTCCGATCGAGGAAGAGAAGTTGCACCCCAAACTGACAAAGTATGTGACTTCTTCGAGAATGTTTTCGTGTTGTTGACTATTTTTACTGCTGAATTTTCTTGCACATGGAGACTGGATGGGGGAGTCGACGGAACAAAAAAGTCTGTTGTCATCGAGTTTTATTCTGAACACAGGTAGTGAACAGCTCAAGCTGTCACATTTACAACTTGGCGAAGGTGCTTCATCTTGACCGGTTTCAAGCGAGCGCTGTGCAGCGGCTGCACAACAATGTTTTTGCACCTTTTACGTACATGCAACCGTTTTCTACCAATGTGTATATTTTCACGTGTGTCAGGGTTGACGTGTGGAATTCACCACGTGTGTGACTGGAACGCAAACTTTGTATGTTGACGCCACGAAGGAAAACCAAGAGCTGCTTCCAAGACAGTCTGCAGCGAACAAAACTCAAAAGTGCGTGCATGGTTTGAAAGCACGTCCACTGGTGGATGGACGAATGGTGTGTGTACTTGTGTTTGCCAGACACGTTCACAGTGTTGATCCCATGAGATTGAACTTGTTTACTGCGAAGTTGCGATTGAACAAACAACACAGACGTGCCAATATTGAGCGTTGCACAGGTATCTGTATCGCTGCAAGAAGAAGCCGCAGATTTTGCTTGACTAATAAATCCTGAACTTTTGTCCGTGAAATCGTGTTTGTTTCTTCGCCGTGACAGAAACACAATCTGTGTGGACCGCTGTTCTTGTCGGTGCAAGAAGCGGTTTGTCGTCACCAAGCACTCAACCGCTTCCCATCGCCAGACTTGTCGATCAGCTGATCAGCCGCGCGTTAAAATTCCTTTTGCGTCGACTGCTCTTTTTGGTTCCAAAGTAAAATTAAAATCGTCGTCGCCAATTGATCAAGGCAGCAAAATATCGGCACGAATGTGGGTTGAACATTCTTTCTGTGGTTTTCTCAAAAAGAAACTTGGGTGGTCCATCCAGCGCTCTACTGTGTTCTGTGTGCACTGTTGGTTGAGGCGACAACAAGGCAGTTGAGATCATCACCCCTGATCGACACCAAGAAATTGTCACCAATGATGCGGGGTAATTACTGCTGAGAATTTTTCCGTTGTGGCTACCTCGTACCTGCGCTGCAGTAGCTGCTTGTCAGAAGTGACCAACACGAATAATTTTATTCGCCCCCTGTCCATTCCCCTCCTACCTGGCACCCAGTAGTGATCACCGCTGATCCGTGGGAGGCACACGTGACCATTACCGAAAAAGGTTTTGATCATGACCTGATCTTTTTCACTGTAGCGATGTCACTCATTGTCGTAGAAGAGAGGGTTATCGTTACTGTGGCGGCCGCGCTCGTATTCACTCTGCTATCTTGTTTTGCCTGCATGGAAGGAACCATGTCAGCTTCCAGGATTACGAGTGTGGGACATGTTTTCACCGAAAAATCAAAAGCAACTCTGAGAACGTCAGAAGAACAACAATGGAAACTTTTGTTTGGCAGGAATTAGGTATATTGAGCAAGAATTTGAAGTGAGGGTTCTTGTATTGAGTGAGTTCGAGGGTGAGAAGTAATTGAACGGCAAGACTCCTGGAACCCTAGACATGTAGTCGAGATGCTTGTCATCAAGAGTACATGTCAAGGTGTCCTGGAGTCGAGTGGGTCAATTACTTCGAGA
>JAAUXT010139423.1_pt1 | contig 13420 bp, 9 predicted proteins | sample 7278171 | NCBI WGS metagenome assembly JAAUXT01 (sample SAMN14350112, study PRJNA611818) | marine sediment metagenome | isolation source: surface marine sediment (1.8m) | place: French Polynesia: Moorea | collected 2018-08
ACAAGGTGATCAGATGAAGGCTGATGATGCTACACAGTATGAGATGAAGGCTGATGATGCTACACAGTATGCGATGAAGGCTGATGATGCTACACAGTATGAGATGAAGGCTGATGATGCAACTCAGTGTGAGAAAAAGGCTGATGATGCTGCACAAGGTGATCAGATGAAGGCTGATGATGCTACACAGTATGAGATGAAGCCTGATGATGCTGCACAAGATGAGATAAAGGCTGATGATGTTGCACAAGATGATGAGACAAAGGCTGATGATGCTACACAAGATGAGACGAAGGCTGATGATGCTACACAAGATGAGACGAAGGCAGATGAAAATACACAAGATGATGAGATGAAGGCTGGTGATGCTGCACAGTATGAGATAAAGGCTGATGATGCTGCACAGTAGGAGATGAAGGCTGGTGATGCTCCACAGAATCACATGAATGCAGGTGATAACAACGGAAAACAGGAGAAACTTGCAGTTAGAGAAGACATATTGTGCACTCTGAATGAGTACAAGACCCAGAGGTCCATAAAACTGAGCCAAAACTTAGAATATACCTCTCAAGCAAGTGAAATCTGCTCCACTTTTGGAGTGTGAAAAGAAACCTGGAAATATCAGCTTATCAGGAAAATGGCTGGCCAGTGAAATTGTTAGTGTAGGACCGCAGGGCCAAGTGGTCAAACCTGTATCTCAGGGCAAATACAGTGGACGTCACCTGAAGAAGAAAACAGGGAGAAACCTGCGGCAGTGAAGCAATGAAACTCATTTGTTGTCCTCAGCTGAGTCAACAGAAAACCAAATGCCAACTTGGAAAGATATGCTCATCTGCACATTGGGTGACACGTGAGAGGATAGATAATGTTTTACCCTCTCTTACGTTCTCACTGTGTTTCTCTCCTATCTCTCCAATACAAACTTTCTTGAAATATATGTGCTTTTGGGTGCTCCCAGTGGGTCCAAGAACGTTGTTGTCTCAGAGAACTACAAATTCATGATGGACTTTTCTTTGTGCCCAAGTTGTGTTAGTAGGATTGCATTGCTTTGCTCACATTAACAGCTTTAGTCAAGAGATGTAACAAAGAAGTCAGGGTGTGCCTCTTTTCATGTGCACCTCTTCCTACCACACTAAAACTCAGAGAACGGAGGCAAGCCACTCATAGTTGTGCATTGTGGTGGTCAGGCTCATTCTCACAGAGCCTTTCCTCTGTGAGGTCTGTGTGAAGCTGGAAGACGTACCATGTCAAAATTTACGCGGTCTTGAGAGCCAGATCGCGATCAAGTAAGGCTGAATGCAAACCCGCAACCATGACGAAAGAGTGCTCCAAATTGTCCTGTCAGGCAGATAAATGGGTCATAACACTTTAATATGGAGGGATGTGATGGCAGCGCCACCAACCAGACTCCAGAGAAACATCTCAGAAACACACATGTGCAGAAAATAGCAATTGTTCTGACATTATGCATGGAAAACAATGAGTTCATGAAAGGCTTATTCACATAGCTGCTTCAAGACAGTGGGCTGCTAATGCTTTTTGTTGCAAAATATTGAATGCAAGATGAAAGATACAAATGAATTCATTTTGGTCATTTTTGTTGGAGGACAATTGACTGCTGGGATGGATCTGATGCTCATTTCTAAGATTTTTACACCAAACATTTGGCAAGGGCAGATGTGACACTGTCACCAGCAAACATTTGGGAGGTCACTCTTCACTTGCTTCTTCTTGTTTGTGATGGACTGAGCCAGGCTGCAGTGGTGCCCACAAATTCATTGTTTGGGTTTGTTTTTGAGATCAACACTGGTTTATTGTTGAATTAATGTGTGACAGAACAAAGAACCAAAGACTTGACCAGAGATTTCCTGCCATTTTGTGAACTTCTAAATCAACCTTGATTTGTACATTCTAACATCGGTTATTTTCTTTGATGAAAAGATGCCTTTTTGGAAGTTTATGTGTGACAGACAAGTTTGATGAAAATACCAAAGATTCCGAATTTCATGTCTGACGACACCAGTCCCCAAATAACACGGATCAGCACAAAGATTTGCATTTATGTTTTTGTCATGTTCTCAATGTTGAGCACATTGCATTCCCACATAATACCTGAGAACTTCAAAACGACAATTATGGCAACCTCTCCAAAAAATTGGTTCAAGTTCATCCTCAAATGTGCAAATGAATGCTTGAAAAGAAACTTCGTGTGGAACATGGAAAAGAAACCAGTGACATACAGATTGCTGCTTGGCAGACAATGGAGAAAACTGAAATCCTTTCTCAAATTTGCAAACCAAACAGTTTCAATGAAAAGACTAGGAAACGCTGATTTTTCCACATGTTACTTTTCCTGGGCAAGTCCAGGAAGTTTTCAAACTGCCACCATATGCAGATCAGAACAAATTATTTTGGTGTCAGGACAAATCAAACACCAAATTCAATCAAGAGGACGGGTTAAAATGTTCCATTTTTCTGTTCCTTTGCAGCCAGGATATTTTACTGAGAAGTTAATCCTGTGTTACAAATTCATTTTGCCTGGTACATTGAGGATGAATTTGTCTGTGACTGAGATGACTGCTGGTGTGGCTCGGTTCAAGTGTGGCACAGGTCAATCATACAGTTTTGTATCAGTTGATGCACTCAGAGAACCATGTGACCAACCCTTCTCTGACTCAGCACACATATTCTGTGGAAGGCTCTCACAGTACAACTTCTTTCCAGGCACAAAGAGTGTGAGGATGGTGTTCACCATTCTGCCAGAACTTTACTTTCATATTCATGTTCTTTTTCAAGTGCTGGACAGTTTTGTTATAGAAACATACAAAGTAGAAATGTTTTCTTTTGGCAAATTCAAGGCAATAGAGTATCTTCCTTCTGCAAAGTCTTGCATGAGAACAGCTCTTGTCCAAGTCAAAAAGTTCAAGACAGTGCTGTTGAAGGTGAGGAAGAGTCACCAAATCTTTGCAGCAGTTTATGATGGTCCAGATATATCATCAGCCCTCATTCCGTCAGCCCAGAAGAGCACCATTTCCACAACCTCATATCAATGCCTGATTTTTACTGTTCAAAGAAATACTCCCAAACAACTAAAAATATCATACTCTGCGAGAGATCTCATCACAACACAGCACATGACATTGACCCACTACAACACCACCCTCTTCCAGTGGTACCCATTCCGCGAAGATACCAGTTTTCAGTACAGCAAATCTGTGCTTGTGGCACAAAAACATCACACTATAATGGTCAACATAACACTATTTGATTACAGTGGAAAAGAAAACATACATTGCTTGTACAGTGGGGTCGCTGCTTTTGACGTGGATGAAAAGGAATCGTTGTTATACTGCCAGCGATCTGATGATTTTGCATCACCGAAGAACTTACTCTATTCTGCAACAATTTGGCTGATGCTGCTGGTTTATCAGTACAACAAATACAGTAAAGTGAAGCTGAAAATTGAAATTGAACAAGTTCATTGCAATTCAGTGCAACTCAATTCCTTTTGTCATGAGTCCTTGGCAGACTCTCTCATTACAGCTGCAAGGTTTACAAATTTAAGTTTTAAAGTTTCACATTCTGGATCATGGAGATTCTCCAGGTTCCTCCACTTCTCGCTGCCACCAGGGGAGTGTGGCATCTTACAAATCTTATCCCATGGTGAGGAATGCACTGTTCACCTTCATGCAGAACCACTAGTCCACAGGAATTCATACAAAACAAGACGGCCCATATTTTACACCTTCACCGGAGCCTCAAAAGTGCTGTCAGACACATTTCGTATCAACCATAAAACATTGGTATTTCACGGAGAGTTTGAGTACATGTCAGAGAATGTTCAGAGCAAGATTGACAGTGCAAACTCTACCATGTTCAAACTCATGAAGGCTTCAGTGAAGCCTTTCTATGATCAATATCATGTTCAATTCAAACTCATGATTGCTACAGAGCAAAGCATCTTCGTCCACAATGAGTTTCACACCACCATTACATCTATGTATTGGTCAATATTTTGGGTCAACATTATGTTTTGGAATTCTACTTTGTATCACATTGGTCATGGGTCAAACATGCAAACGAATTGTGCAAATCTTTCAGCCTCTTCTGCCAATGCTATCCATTTTGTTCCATTGCAAGCAACTAACAAGCGAATGCTGAAAGATGTGCCTCACTTGAAGAATTTGGCACTGGCACTGGATATAAATTGTAAAAAGGCGCGCGTCTCTCACCAGTTGAACTCACAGTCAAATCCAGCATCATGTCAAGGTTTTGTTGTTCAAGAATTGCTAGCAAACAGGTTTTTGATGTGTACATAATTTGGCAAAATCTCATTGCCTGTTCTTCTACAACTTATGCAATAGGTTTACCAGGGCAGATCAAACAAGTGTTGGCAAATGCTGACAGTTTTAATTTCAACCAAGTCACTGCAAAGTGGTTTCGTGGGCCTTCTGGTTATAATTGGCCAGAGCTTACAAGACAAAGATATCTTGTTGAATCATATCCCACTGCAGAGTTTTCCTTCACAGATCTGAGAAGCACCCAGTCATTCAAAGTGGAATACATTCTGTTCTCTTACTATGTGACTCTGACCAAAGTTCCTGGATTAAATAATGTGAATTTAAATATCAGATATTTTTCCTGGTATAAAGCATTAACATACTGCAGACAACAAAAGGGACATTTACCTGCGATCAGGAGCAGGAAGGAACAGATGAATACTGTCCACTTGATGAGGGTGTCTGAGGAGTTTGCTCCGTCTGAAGTCCTCCTCATTGGTTTGAAAAATAAGGTCAGTTTTGGATTCTCAAAAGAGTTGTGCCCCTGACTGGATGGAGCTTGACTTGTGTGTGTGTGTGTGTGTGTGTGTGTGTGTGTGTGTATGTGTGTGTATCTGTGTGTGTATCTGTGTGTGTACCTGTGTGTGTGTCTGTGTCTGTGTGTGTGTGTGTGGTCCCTTTTGTACATGAAGAAGCCAGGACATGTCCTGCAGCACTGAGTGTTTTGCCCTTCAATCGTAGGGACAGTTTCAATTGCCTCACACACAAATAGATTCAGTTCAAAACACTGCAAACACATGGTAACAATCCCAACTTCAAACATTTCATTTGTTCATATGCAGCAGCTTGAGCCACCCAAATGGGCCACAGTTGAGGTTTTGGGACTCAAAGTGAACCCACTGAAGTAAACCTTTGTTTTGTTTGCAGAATTCAGGAACATGGCAGAACCAGAACCCAGATCCTGTGGCTTACCAACAATGGAAGAATCACAACTTTGGAAAACAACCTGGACTTTCTTACTCAATAAACCAGGAAGTGAGAGAACCACCTCCTGGGAAAAATGTTGATCCAGACCCTCACGCCACATTCAGTCTGTTTTCAAAATTTGGTGAGATTGTTCACAAGACAGTGATAAACACTTCTCTCCAGAGTACAAACATTTACACAAAGGCAGTCATTGAACTGTATCCACAGCTGTGGAGACGAAATATCTGCTACATGCTTGTGCTGTCAAATTTGGCTTCTCCAGAATGGCTGCCAGTGGACTGTGACCTGCCAATCACACCTAATGTCTTGTGCATCAAGGAAGATTTTCAGAAGCCTCCTGGTGAGACTAGAGTGTCCATGGGATGTTATGCTTTCCATGTGAAAATGAACAACACATGTTTCTACTTTTATCCCTCCAGTGATGTCCATACAAGATCAGCAAACACCAAGAGTATCAAATCACAGATACTTGAAGAATCATGGAACATATCTGCGCCTCAGCAGCTTGAGGCGTCTTCCTACACTCACTTACAACACATATTTGAGGCAATGCAGGATGTTTCTCAAGTACCACTGGAACCAAGGCTTGAAATGTCCCATGGTGATCATCATGAAACATACATCATTTTTTATTCCTCTTTTTCCCATCATCCAATTGGGAACAATGTGTTCTCTTGTACAGATGGCACTTTTGTTGCATCAAAGCACTGCTGTGATTTGGTGTATGATTGTCTTGACAAAGCTGATGAAGAAGATTGTACATGTCAAAATATTGCAGAAGGAAAACAATGTAAATATCTGGTGACTTGTGAAACAAACACAACCTGTGGATTACTCTACCAAAAAACATTGAACAACACATGCCATGTCTTCACTCACTTTGCACCCAAAAAGGATTTAATTGAAGCCAGAGCATTTCTTTGTATAAAGGGTGGACTGGAAATAGATGAGAGATTTGTAAATGATTTGGTGCCAGACTGTGGAGCTGATGCAGAAGATGAAATGTTGTTGAAAAGTGTCCTCAGTGGTAGGACCACACAATGTGTGGACCCTGGTATGATACCATGCAAAGAGGGACACAGCAAATGCTTTGGCATTGTAGACATTTGTACATTTTCTTTAGATGTATACAACATTTTGATTCCATGTAGAACAGGAGCACACCTGAAAAGCTGTGCAGAATTTGAGTGCAACATGAAGTACAAATGTCCTGGTTATTATTGCATAAACTGGGCCTATGTATGTGATGGCAAAATAGACTGTCCCTTTGCAATTGATGAACAATCCAAGTCTTGTGAAGTGTATCAAAAATGTACATATTTCTACAAATGTAGAAGCTCAAAACTGTGCATTCATTTGGGAGATGTTTGCGACAAAAAGGTAGATTGTCCCTATCAAGAAGATGAAGATTTGTGTGAAGCACACAGAAGCAAATGTCCAGACATTTGCACCTGTTTGACATTTGCAATAAAATGTACTTTTGCCAAAATAGGAAAGGAGGACTGGACAAACAAATTGATCACATATGTGAGTATATCAATTCAATTTTCAACAATATCCTTTCTCACTGGACTTGTGCACAAGATCAGCAATGTTATATTTCTAGATTTGTCACAAAACAACACTTCCACATTTTGTCCCTTCCAACAAAACTTGAAAAATTGACATCTGTAGATCTCACTCACAACAGAATCACTCAAATTGATGAACACTGTGTGCCCAACTTACAGCAATTGTATGTCATTAGACTTCAAAGTAATATAGTGTCTCATGTTGATGCCAAATCCTTTTACAACTTGTCAAGGTTGCTCATGTTAAATTTGTCAAATAACAACATTGAAACTTTTGATGCAGCTTGGATATGGCGGCCAAGACAAAGCAGAAGGCGTTTTGTGCTATCAGTGCAGAACAATTCATTTGGCACAATAGAGTTAAATTTCACACAAAATACAGACATAATCCTGTTGGAGACCACTGATTACAGATTGTGTTGCATATTTACTTTCACTGACAATTGCAACCATCTCAAACCTTGGTATGTTAGCTGTGTCAATTTGCTGCCAAGTCAATCAATGCAAGTATCACTGGTTGTTGTATCTTTTCTTCTTTTGCTTGCAAACCTTTTCTCAATCATCTCTCAAATTGTCAGTGTCAGAAAAGCAAGAAAAATTCAGAAGAAAAATCCAGGGGCAAGACCAACAGGCAACTGTTTTGAAATGGTTGTAATTTGTCTCAATGGATATGACATTTTATTTGGGGTATATTTGTGTATAATATGGATATCAAGCTTTGTTCATAAAAATTTCTTCATTCTCAAAGAGGAATGGTGGAGAGGCCACATTGTGTGCTTCACAGCCTTTGCCTTAGTTTTGATGTTCAGCATCACTTCTCCAGTTTTCCTTTTGCTTCTGCCTTTGATGAGATTGAGAGTGATTTCAAAACCAATGTCTACAAGTTTTAAGCATGCACCATTTGTTGGCAAATGGTTGAGTTTTATTTGCACTCTTGCTCTCAGTCTTGCCTTTATTTTAACTTTGTTGTGCTACCTTCTTCATACATCACTCCCATTTAACTTGTGTCTTCCTTTCATTGATCCAACAAATTCTCTGATATTACTAAAAGTTCTAGTTGCCTTAATTACTATCCTTCAACTGGTTTGTTCTGTGTTGATTGCAATCATTTACTTTCTACTTGTGAAAGAAAAAGATAAAACCCAAATGCACATTCCTTCAAGCACATCAACCAGAAGTGACAAAGGAATGATTGTGCAATTAATAGTTGTTACACTATCAAATATTGTGTGCTGGTTCCCTTCTGGTATCATCTATGTCATATCTGCATTTCAAGACAGATATCCCATTGACATGGTGATCTGGGTCACTGTTTCTGTCCTGCCCATCAATTCTATTGTAAATCCAATTGTTTTCACAGCAACAACATTGAGGAAAATGTTTTCCTCAAAATAAGTTTCCAACAGAGGGCAGGTGCAACATATGTTCCCTCCTCTTCTTCTTTGTGATTCTAAAAGTTTCAGAGAGCTCAGTATCTGACAGTTTTCCGCACCAAAAACACAAACCAAGCTCAAGAAGAGAAGCAAGGTCAGCCTGTCTTTATGCAAATAAATCCAGTTCAGTAGACATCATTGTGTTTTTTTCTTCAGATTGCTTGTATTTTCTTGTTGAATTTATCCAGTTGCAAGTGACAAGTGAGGGACAAAATGAAAAACAAGATTATTTGTGTAAATATGAAGACACGTCCAGCAGCTGCGATGGCTTTTTGTCACCGGATCTCGCTTTGAGCGTGTTTCACATCAGGAGCGTCTCGTGCGGGGCTGAAACTTCAACCCACGTCAGGTTCCCGAGATGGTCCGGTCCGGTGTCAGGGTTCTGTGTCCCCTGGGCCACACCACGCGCGCCAGCGCATCACGCACAGCTTTTGCCACATTCCGCACCACATGCCAGTGCATGTTTGGGTTGAAACCCATCCAAGATCATGGTAGTGCACAAGTACTTCAGTGTGAACACATTTACACATGCCTTATTGCCACACTGCTTTGTATGGGTGAAACCCAATGTGGTGCGCTGTGACCTTGGGGTGCATGTGCGCTGGCGCATGCGGTGTGGCCCAGGGGTAAGACCTCAGTCATGCGAAGCCTGAGGTTCCTCACAACCTGGGTCTGCCAGCAGGTCTGTCAGGCCTGAGGTCCAACTGAACTGGTCCAATGTGGCCTGATGCCTCACAGAACTGGTGGTGGTCCCAGCTGTGCGAGGCCTCAGGTCACCAAGAACATGCAGGAGATCTGGTGGAACCAGACATCTCGCAGTGAACCTTCACACCGGACTTGGGAACTACCCTCACCCAAACTCTCTTCTGTGCCGGGGGGGTGGGGGGGGGAATCGGCAATTTCAACTTTTAAAAGGTGTGCGAAATGGAACAAATGTTACATCTTATTTTAATGACCTGACAGCAAAGGAAGTTGGGGTGTCAAGGAGCCTGCCCCCAAGGTACGCACACACGCACACACACGCACACACACACACACACACGTGTACTGGCAGCACCAGGCCAGGTCCAACTCGGGTGCTCAACAAGGGCAGGGCGTCCAGAGACACACACGTCACAAAGTGCGTCACAAAGTGATGACGCGTCGCAACGCAACGCACGACGCATGCGCTGTGAAAGAGGCTCCATAAGCAATTGAAAAACGTCACACGGCAGCTGAAGGTTGTGAAATGAATACGATGCCAGATTCACATGGAAAGCGTCATGGGTTGAGTCCAGCAGGACGACGCAGCGTCGCTTTACTTCTGCAGAATGAGGTGGGTTCATGGTGCATCCCATGCGGCACAAATTCCAGTTTATCTTACATCTTGAAACACCAAGCAAAAGCAAGATTTGCCTTTGTGTTTGCGGGACGCATTTTCACGCATCAACTGACTTTTTCGGGTGCAGGGAAAACGCCACAAGCGTGGCGTATCCAGTGTGAACCAGTGTTGACTGATCCTGCAGCAAAACAAACAGGACTTTCCAACAAGTGCGTGGAGAGGTAGAGAGATCCCATAAACTCCAGACTTTTTGTGGAGAATCATGGAGGAACACCACAAAGGACTTGGTTCTTTGGCGACCGTTACTATGGAGTCTTTCTGAGACCAACACCGTATGGCGGATTCTACGGACAACAAGAAAATGAGGTTTCTTTGTCGTGCTGCTGACTTCTGAAGTGAAATGTGGGAACACTTGTTTCACCAAAGGACAGAGACACTGATTGGCGGATTTTGCTACGGATAATGCAGAGAGGGTGTGTGTGGTGGTTCCCCTGAGTCCCCCTGGTGGTCGCTGAGATGTGTTTCACCCGACGGCTCCGGCTTCACCCGCTCCTGTTGCTGACCGGTGAGAGGCTTTGTCGTCTGTTGTGTGATGTGCCTTCAGGGTGGGGCACCTGGTGGTTGTGATATGTAGGCAAAGTTGGACAGGTGCCCCAACCCCCCTGTCTGTGGATGACCATCCTCCTCTGTGGGTGACAACCCCCTGCGAGTGACCACCCCCCCATGGATGACCAACCCCCTGTGGAAAAAACCCCTCCTGTGGATTTCCAACCCCCGTATGGGTGATGAACCATATGGATGACCAACCTCTTCTCCAGTTGCTACACCTGTTGGGGGGAGGGGGTTGGACTTGGGGGCTTGGTCCTCCATTGCCATGGGGATTTGGCACGCAGGGGTTTGGCAAACAGGGGGTGAACGCAGGACGGGTTGGTGTTGGAGGGACATCCACCTGCAGTTGCCTGGAGACTCTGCTTCTCTTGATTCCGTCAGCAACAAGGGGAAGTTCCTGCAGGCAGTTTGGTTTTGGTTCTTCTGGGGGAGACCCCCCCCCTCCGCCAATGAATAGGGTTTAGTTTCTGAGGGCGTGGCCTTCACTCAACACACATACAAAATCAATTTTTTTCTTCCTTAGTCAAACCCCGGCTGAGTTCGAAGTCAGGTGCCCCCCCCCGCCCAATGATGAGCAGGCGTTGAAATCTCAGTCCTAGAATATCCCCCTGAGAAATTCTGTGGCTATTCAACCTTACGAGTACTGCCTGGGTTGGTTGAGCCCAGGTGAAGTTGTGACAACATGTGCAAAATTCAATACGAATGAATGAGTTTCGCAAAACTGAGAAAAGACGCAGTTTTCACGTTGATTTTTTGCAGAGAATGTTTCAGGAAATAAAATTGGGCCCATGGACCTCGCGGTGATTTGTTTGGGTCGCCCATTTAGATCACTCCTTCTGGTGGCTTTTGCGCAAAACATGAACTGCCTCAGCACATCCAAATACAAATAAATTTTCTCAGACCATTTCGGCCCCTCACATTCACAACAGCAACCCTGACAACACTGACAGCATGGCAACAAATCCCACGAACTCAACACGAACCGTCACCATGGAGACGGATTCTGAAGACAACAAGAGAATGAGGCTTCTTTGTTCTAATTCTTTTGAAGTGATTTGCAGCACAAATATCCCCACACACACACACACAAATGATCATAGCTCAAGAATGCCTTGTTCCATTCACAAGATCTGAAACACCAACTATCAATTATTACACCCTTGGCCTATTTTTATAACTTTAAAAATTCAGCATAAAACAGAAACCCACAACAAAATAAGTTTGGATTGTACCATTCTGAACCTTTGCACTGAAAATTTGTTCATGTTCTGCTTTGATCTTTCAAGGCATCTGGCATTATTTAGGGCCCAAAACACAACAAATAGACACAGAACTTCTTCTTTTTATCAAAACAGACCATCGGAGCACGCACCAGTTGTTTTCAACTGCAACAGGTGTTATTTTGCTCTCTCCAAATCACCTGAAGACAGGAAAACATTTGCTTGTTACTTTGTTGTGAGTTTGGTCTGAGAAAGTACAGCCTCAAGCTTCTCACAAACACAGTCAAGTTTAGCCTGAAGTTCACCCTGGCAGGCTTCAATATTTTCTATCTGTTTTTCTATTTTTAGCTGTGATTTGAACATCTCATCTGTTGTGATGGAGGCATCCAAGAGGTGGTGCTGCTCTAGTTTTACACATCTGAGAGAATGAGTTGCTCTCAGGAGTCTCCTCTGGAATCTAGGAACAACAGACTTTCTGCCAAGCTTTCTATTTCTGTGAACCAACCAGGCAGCCTGGATAACATTTGCTGCTGCTTGCTTCAGCTTCTTATCCAGTTCAACATCAATGACAAAATTGTGTACATGTTCTTCTGCCCTGGAGAGCTCCAATTTCTTGACAAGCAGGGCCACAAGCAGTGCAGAACATCCAGCACCAAACACTGCTGTGAGAAGAGCAATGCCTCGACCACAGTAGGAAGATGGCAGTGTGTCTGTGTTGCCAACTGAAAGAAAGATGATCACCCAGAGAGAGTTTAGCAGACTGCTCAGTTCCTCATCAGAGTACATTTCACAGGTTCTGAGCAGCCATGAGGCCACCACGACCACAGAAACTACCAACACAGTCATCATGTATTCTGGGTACATTCTCATCAGGTTTTTGAAGACAAACATGAAGTTTATTTTTGCATGGTTTGGTGTCACAAGAGCCTGAGAGGAGGTAAGGCTGAAGAGCTGACTGTGGAGCTTGATGGCTCTGCACACCAAGTACAACCTCATCACCATGACAACAGAAATGAGTGTGTCTACAGGCACCAGCACACTTGAGACCACCCCACTTGAGAGACTGACCTTCCAGTGGAACTCATGATTCCCTGGTATGGGATGCACTGCACACAGAACCAACTCCAGGAAGATAAGGACAATCTTCTTGTTTGACAGAGCCATTCTGTAGTCCCTCCAAGAGTTGTCCCACATGTGCAGTTTTATGTCTAACACGTGGTACCACAGGACAAAGCCAAGCAGGGTAACAGTAGAAAGAGTGACACAAGATTTTATCAGAAGAGATGACAGGTCTGACTTTGTGTGAATGTTAGCCAGGTACAATTCTGTTTCAATAACCACTAGCCCAAGCGTTGCAAAAAACAATGACAAGTCACACTCGACCCTCCTTCTCTTGAACAATTCCCTTCTTATGACAAGGCTGTCGCAGGCATTGTTGTGTGGGTCACCCATCTTCAGTTCAAAATGTTTTCAATTCTGTCAGGAAAAGAAAAACAAACCAAACTTTACAGAACTCTTGCGTCTCTTTCCTGCACAATTTGGCAATGGGCTTAAATTGTTAAAGACAAACTGATGTTTATAGCAGTGAGTTGTCAACTGTGTTCTCTGATATTTGCCAATTGATTGTTGTTATTATCCACTTGTTGGAGCAACACAGGCACAACAAAGCACCATAAAATAATAACATGAAGAGGCTGTAATTTCCATATGGATCAGAAAACAAGATTCTCAGAAGAGACCTAATTTCTGTGCAGTCAGACAATTGTTTTCCTTTTTCAGTTTTGCTGTGTTATTTCAGAAGATTTGGAACAATGACAGAGTCAAGATCACAATGTTCTTTCAAGTCCAATCAGTCATTTTGGGAACTGCATTTTGCCACGTGTTCATCACTGAACAGTGTTTTCTCCAGTCAGGTCACAGTGTTTTCTCCAGTCAGGTCACAGTGTTTTCTCCAGTCAGGTCACAGTGTTTTCTCCAGTCAGGTCACAGTGTTTTCTCC
>JAAUXT010014174.1_pt1 | contig 13418 bp, 13 predicted proteins | sample 7278171 | NCBI WGS metagenome assembly JAAUXT01 (sample SAMN14350112, study PRJNA611818) | marine sediment metagenome | isolation source: surface marine sediment (1.8m) | place: French Polynesia: Moorea | collected 2018-08
CCAAATTGTGAATGTTGAGTGAAAAAGTAAGAATTTTTGACAAAACAAAGTGAGCGAAATCAGAGTGAGTGAAATCAGAGTGAGCGAAATCAGAGGGAGCGAAATCAGAGTGAGCGAAATCAGAATTTCCTCAAATCACCGTGAGCTCCATGGAGCTATTTTTTGTGCACTGGCAAGAACCCTTTGTTTCAGAATTTCCGTGTTCATGCCCATGAAGTGGGCAAGTTTTGTCCCCGTGCGTATGTCACGAACAAATGACCACAAACTTGTTGAATCCATGTGAATCAGCAGAAATGCCGAAAATTCAGCAGGAGTTATGTGTCTGGAAAAGTTCTATGAATACAAAACTAGTTTGGGCCAAGGGGCAACAATGACGCGGTTTATGGTTTTGTTTCCTCGTGTCCCTTATTTACTCCACGCCGTGAAGGTCCTTGTCGTGAGCCCTAGTCCAGCAATCGTAATTGCGAATAACCTTGGCAGCTCATACATTCTGGATTTCGTAATCGAGCCTAATACAGCTCAGGCTGATCCGGGGAAACCAATCTGCTCCAGTCACCAATCCACGTCCCGGCTCCTGTCCACAGAGGTCGAAACTGTTGGAAGTGCTCATGAATCCGTTTTGCTTGCCTCCCCATCGTTCCCAAGTGCTGTCGCTGTTTTCAAGACGTTTGTTTGGCAAATAAATGGACTCCAGCTTCCCAAAAATATTGAAATTGACTGCATGAACACACAACCCATGTTCACGGAATATGCTGAAGACAGCCTCACCGTCAGCTGGTGGTCCAAGATGTATCTGCAACTGTACTTTTCTCATTGTCTTGGAGAAGACAATTTCTCTCAAGCGATTTGTATTCATTCCATTCTAATGTGTTGTTCTTGTTGCACCCGGCTTCCCCGTGCCAGTGATTTGCTTGAGCCTCGGTTGGATAATTAAGCGTGTGTAAGCTGCGAAGCGACGTTGCACGCAAAGTTTGTTAGTGGGTCCCTCGTCTGCTCAGCAGACTGCGGTTCTCGTTCAACTCTACGCAATGATGGAAAAATCATTCACTCTTGGTTCCCTATCATCGGAATCAACCTGGACTCTTCAAGTGTTGCACATGTTTCACCTCGCCAGAGAAAGCCGTTGTTTGCTTGACAATGAAATTGAAACCTTTCAAGACCAATCTTTTCTCGTTCAATTCTTGCAGCCAAAGGTCTGTGCAAAAGTGCAAAAGTAGCTGTGTTGTTTGTTTCCTGAAAACTTGAAGATCCAGTTTCAAAATACCATCACAAAGACACCAACTGTGCAGAATGTCGCTTTGTTTTGGCACACTTTCTCCACAGTGTGGTGTAGTGGTATCGCATCAGGTCTGAGAGTAAGTAGAATGAATAATGTAGAGGGTTTAGCCCAAACCTGGCAATAGCTTAATTGAGAAGGACACTCGAGCCGATTTAGTGCAAACACACACGGAACCATGGCAACAGATTCTGAACTAGGTTTCAAGTGGGAGATTGCTTTATTCAATGTGTCTTCTGCACCGTCTGAGGAAATTTTGCAGGAGCACAAACAACTGGCCTTCAGGGATACATTATATTCATATACTCCTGTGTCCTGAGGACTTTCCCGTCAATGGCAATGGGTTCCTGCATCTTTTTCATTGTCCAACCTGTTACGGGTATTACTGGTGGTAACTGTAGTGTCGCGCTCGTATTCTATTTTGCAGGCGCTGCAGCTGGGGCTCATAGACTCTGGTCATCATTTCATCCTGACCAACCTCGTGAGTAGCACCTCACTCTCTTAGAGACGTCAAACTTGTCGAACACCAAGATATTTGGCAAGTTATGCACACGTGCGCTTGTTGAGGACTGCTTCTTGATCTTTTCGTTCCCGTTGTGGCCCCCATAAATTTGTGAGTGCGGAGTATCTTCGCAAAAAGGTTGCTTATTCTTGTTTTTGGAAGCTCTCTGAGGTACGCATTCTTCCTCACCAGACAGAACAGTCTGGAAGTCACTTGAGATGGACAAAAAATAGGCCCCCGGGCCTCGCGGTGATTTGAACAGGCGACCCGAACAAGTGACCCAAGTGGGTCTGCTGATTTTGACACAAAACATCAGAAAAACGTCAAATGATGGGTCAAGAGATTCGAAAGGTACCATTTACATTTGATGTGTGTGTGTGTGTGTGTGTGTGGGGGGGGGGTTCTGACGTTCAAACACCCCGAAGCAGGCGAGCCTATTTTTGTCAGAGTATCAAGTGATTTCCACACCAGACAGATTCTACGAACGCTCTTGTCTGCTTTCCAAAAATTCTACTCTCTCCAATTTTACCGAAAATACGTATTCCGTGTCACACAAACCCGAAAGTTATCTGTCCAACGATGCCAACAGACTAAAGCCACAGAAAGTGTCAGCAAAACCCAGCCCGAGATGGGTTTCAATCCCAGATTTTTTTCAGACGTGCGACACAGTTCACATTCTTGGTGTTTAGAAACTGTGTTCTTACGTGGTGTCTGTGGGTGGAATTAAGCCGCATGTGTGCGGGTTCTCTCAATTACCACGGAAGCCTGGAAAACGCCCAATCCTCCCTGAGCCGAGCAGCCGAGTTGACGGCGCTTCGTGGTTTTCGAGACCGATTCCGCAAGCAGCAGGCAAAAGAGTGATGTACCCCGACGTCTAAAGCACAAACAGGATCAAGAAGTGTGCGTCCTTCGACGCGGGACAAAATTCCAACACACATTGCGTCTTTGTTGAAGTAGATGCATGGAAAGGTTTCAGTGCGATGGTCGGATTTTGTCGCGTTTCCTATTCAAGATGGCCTTCTCTCGGTTCAACAGTCGTGTGAAATCTACTTTGCAGGACCTGGAGACGGTTTCGATGGACGATTTCCGCCACAACTACGTGAACCTGACCGGGTTCCGGCTGGTGCGCTACGAGGAGCCGGTCGTGCGGGACGCCATCAAACAGATGCGCAGCTACGAGCGCTTCAGCCGGGAACATCTCCTCAACACCACCGCGCTCATGAAGGTCATTCTGCATTTAGCGCTGCAAACTTGTGATGTGGTCTTCTCGTTTCGGTACTGATCACAGACGGACGACTCGCAGCTCAAGCGCACGGTTTCCTGGCACGAGCTTCCAGCTGGAAAAGCGACAGATCCTTCGGTAAAATCAACCGTGCTGGATCGTCCCCTGTTTTTTTACATCCCTGCACTCCAGCAAAGGATTGCGCACGCGCTCGTCCCAGAAAATCGCTTCCTCGCCAGAAGCCCCCAGGGTTAATTAGAGCTTTGTATTAATACTGCGATTCCCAGCCAATTTGTCTCAGAAGCTTAAACCGTAATGTACTGCGTGAAAACGGAATTTCTCATCCATGTCTGCGGTTCAAGTGTCTCCGAAAAGAAAAACTCACTTTCATCCCCCGTGCGATGCATTGGGGATAATTTCTTCAAGAGCTCAGCAAAATTGGCGAGCTGGACTCACATCCGTATCCTGGGCACCCAGTTCTGGATGCGCAGCCCGGATATATGAGTTTCAGGGAGTCTCCGAACCCTTCCCTCACAGTTTCGGTCATGTGTGCAAACTGAGCTTGAACATGACGGATCAATTTTCAACGAAAACGGGAAAAGTTTCGTTCTGGATGCCCTCTGAAGTGCAGGTCTTTCTTGACGTGGCTCCCTCATTCTTCCGTGCGAAGTTCCATGTTTTGCTTCGCAAATTTGCAAATTGTGAGCTGTAAGGTCAGGGTGATCTATATTTTTTATCACTCCTGGAGTGCGTCTCTAAGTTGGCCATAGCCGAGGATAAGCCCCACACGGCACCAGCGTTCTCATTCATGTTTCCAGGAATGGCAATCTTGGTTGGAGGAGGTCGCAGTTTCCCGGCTGTTTACCAAACTGAAACCTGAGGGAGAATCGGGCCTGATATAAATTATTGGCGCAATGGTGTGAATAATTAATTTCCATGGCAACCATTGTGCAAAGAATGTCAGTCACGGTACTGCCTGTACACTGAGTGACGGTTAGAAGCCAACGAGACAAGTGCTGTTCGCTCGCTCGCAAGACTGCAGGGTACACAAAGTGTCCACTGCACATGCAGTGTCGAAGTGAAGCGTCAATCAAACAGCAAGCTGGACTGCGACAAAACAAGGCACGCTCTTTCAGGCCGGGATGGCGCAACCAAATTTCCAACCGTGGTGCACCTTCCAGCAACATGCAAAGGTTGTTGTGGGCCAGAGGTGCAGACTGTGAAAACAAATTCATCCTTCTGGTGACCAATCCATGGTGAGCGGTGGATGTTGGTGGTCAGGGCGAGAACTTCGTGACCACTGAGAAGCCTAAGTTTACCCCAAGCTCTGAACCGCAGGCACAAACGTGTTCACTTTTACGTGCTTCGAGGTTCCTCCCATCAAACTGCCAGAGGTCGAGGGTCTCCTTGATCAAATACGAGATCTGTTCCTGATGCTTGGACCCGCAAGAAAATGCGAATTAAACAACAAACCCAAAACGCTTCGTTCTGACTCTCTCAACAGACGCAGTCGGCCCTCATGTACGACGCGGTGCACGTGCTCGTGCAGGCGCTCACGATGCTCGACCGCTCGACGCGCCTGCGCCTCGTCAACCTCACGTGCGACGGCGATCAGGCGTGGGCCTTTGGTAGCAGTCTCTACAACTACTTGAACCTGGTCGGTCAAAACAACCAAAATTTGGGTTTCAAAATATGTTGCTTTCTTCTTCTGCATGCGTTACCATTCTGGCACGTCGTAAACATTCCTCTCAGGCCTTTTTGCACGCCTTTCTTTTTGCTTGTGGGGTACGCAAACACCTGAAGTTTTCAACCTGGTGTTTCAGTGATTTGATGTTGTCAGATAGTGCACTGTTCAACATTGCTGCACCTCCTTTTGAAGAACTGTTGCGCTTCTCGTTGGATGCACGATGCATGAACCATAACTTCAGGCCTTGCTTCGAGCCTACAAACTTGTATCACTGCAAGCAGCGATAGCATATATGCTGAACATTTGACTTCAGCTGAATGACCATTCATCTGAAAACCTTCATCGCAACAAAGTCACAAACACGCAGCCAGTGTGTCTAGTATTGGACACTGTCCCATCAGGCATCTCTCTCTCTCTCTCTCTCTCTCTCTCTCTCTCTCTCTCTCTCTCTGAAGCCACATTCCACATTTTCTCAAACCAAGGGGGAAGCGAATGACCTTGTGAGGCTGCTTTGGTCGTGCCCATGTGGCAGTCTGAACGGTCAGTCCCCGTCGATGCCCCACCCAGATCGGCTTCACTGCATGGCACGTCTCGCTGTCCTCCACACCCATCAGATCTACTGAACACCCTCAGTGCCAAACAACATCTGGCCATAGTTCACATTTTCCAGAACAACTGCAGTTTGGATCAGATCAAAATTTGCTTTTGGCAGACGAAGTCCAAGTTGTGAACGAAAGGGCACAGAAACCGCTGTCATACCAAAGAAGGAAATTTTGACTAAGCTGACTTGATTAGCTCTGCATGCCTTGGTTGAAGGTGGATTTTCTCTGAAAGAGATAACAATGGCTTTGTACAAATCTCAAATCGGCCGTTGCCCAAACTGCACCCTCAGGCGCAAAATAAGATGACGGATCTCCGACTGGGTCACGAATTCAACTTTGACATCAATTGCCACTTGCCAGCGCACAGTTAGGGTACGGGTAGGGACAATATATTTGAAGACTTGGCAGGGCCAAATCCCTTGACTCTCTGGATTCACCTGCAAGAATGGTGTTTCTCAACTGAATGGTTGAAGATCAAGTGAGAGAACATCAGATGCCTTGAATCACACCTCCGCGTTGAAACCCACACAGGGAGCGGCGGGAGATTGATGACCTCGATGCCGTGTGAACAGAGATGTTCATGTAAGCCTCTTTGCTTCACTGCCTCTCTTCACACACCGGTTACAAACCTTGTTGATCTACGGTGACACTAAATCTTCGTTGCCGGGTCGTTTTCCATGTTGGAAGGACGGTTGGTGCTGTTCGTTGTTGTCACTTTGGCTGCCTTCGCCACGATTTCTGGTAATTTTTATGACCAGGGTGGCAAGACAGTCTGATGAGTTTCTGGAGTTGAATCGTCTGGCATGTCAGGAGATAAATTGGACGTCATCATCAGACGCGCGTCAAGTTCTTCGAATTGGCAGCTTCGCAGTCGCAAGATCGGTCTCAGATGGACTCCTCCGTCGGTCAAAAGACAAGTTTCTCAGAGCCAACAAAGAACACGTTTTCCACTGCCTCAGTCGGTTGACTCGCTTGTTCGGTGGAGTTTTCTTGACGAAAAATTAATTCGTCTGGCATTCTGTGCTTCTGAGAAAGGAACAATTCACTCATGGTCCTGAAATCGCTGAAACCAACCAGCGACAAACATTCTTTCTCCGCTCTGGGTTTTCGTCATCATGTGCACATTTACCCGAGTTCTGGACCATTTGTTGGCCGCTGCATGTTTTCTGTGCACCAATTAATAACAACTCCATGGAGACAAAACCACGCTCCATGACAAGCCAGTGGGATGGCATTCCCATACATCAATCGCTGCAACACGCACTCATCATCCAGGTCAAGGCAGCAGCGCTCCACTCAGATCTGACCCCGGAAAGGAAATGATTCCAACGCGTTCTGAGCGTCGCAGACACCATCTCGTGGAAATGTCTCCAGATTGCAGAATGCACGCCGATGGCAAAAGAATTTTCTCGGAAATTTGATCCAGGCCAATTTAGAGACAAAGGCACGTCTTGGAATAGCTCACGAATGAATGGATGGATCAGTGACTGCAAATTGTCTGCGACGATTTTGTTGGCGTTTTTTTTCAACAAGATCACGTCCATACCTAATGAGCTCAACAATATCATTCAAGTGACATGCACGAGCACTCGAAACCGCTAGGAAACTGTAAACTGTACGTACAGCTGTTTCATTGCAGAAAATTACTTGGAGTGTTTCACAACTTGCTTTGCCTCACAAATTTTGCCAACTCAAATATTGCCAACACATTGTCTGCCACCCTTTTTTGTTCTTTCAACAACTTTGATTGACCATGCTGCAAGTAGTTGTACAGTTGTTACCCAAGTTCCATGCCTGTAAATGAAAATATTAAAACATTTGCTCCTTGCATGCGTTTGCTGTTGTCTGGTGAGTATCTAACTTGTGAACTTTTCACGTCTTGCATGCTGTGAACTTTTCGCATTTCACATTTGAGGGCACAAACTTTTCTGACGCTTTGTCATCATGGCGAAGGCCTTAAGTTTGGTTGGGGAGAGAGAAAGTGGCTGCTGGCAGCTTGGCATCGTTTGCTTCTTGTTTTCTGGTTTCCAAACTGCGACTCCCGAGTCAACAAACACGGATGAACTTGCAGGTGGACATGAACGGACTGACAGGGCGCATTCAATTTGATAAAGGGACGCGCACACACTTCTCGCTCGACATTCTACAACTGCAGCCCAAAGGGCTGACGAAGGTCAGTGTTTGAGAAAAGAATTTCCAACGTTTTCCAAACAGTCGAGCTGCAAAAAACTCACAAAACGGGTCCGAGATTTGTGACCTTGTTGACGACGCTCAATGATCACACCAAAATGAACGCCTCACACACCCAGGTGGGACACTGGAACACTCACACGGGAATCAACTTCACGGCGCCGCTTGACATCCCGAGCAAGGGTGGAGCGTTCGGGAACAAAACTCTCGTCGTCACGTCCATTCTGGTAAGTGCACGCAGATCGCTGACACTTTTGGGGACATCTGCACAGCTTTCGGAGCCAGTGGTCAATGTTGGCTTGGTGTCGTCGATGTCTCGGACCGAGGAAGGTGATGCAAAGCAGGGGCCATTCTAGGAACTGACTTTTTGATGCATATGCAGACAACCCTGTGCATTCAATTCAACAATACATTTATTTGCTCTTTGCCTTGTAGAAAAAGCTGATTGTAACAACGATTCTGGTAGGTTGAAGCTGTGCTGTCTCTTGTGGCTTCCATTCAGATTCAAGTTATGCGGTTGAGACAGTCAGGGGAAAACAACTGGACCTCACGACAAGATTGAAACAGAAAATTCAAGAAATGGTTGAAGCTTGAGATCATTCTTGGCGTGTCTCCGGTTGCGTGACTCTGGCCTGGGTATGAGACAGTGTTTATCACAAGCCGGATGCAGAAGCCACTGTCCTGTTTTTGGTATCCTGGGGCACGACGCCGGTCGTGCACCGAGATCTTGTTTCTTTCCGCCACAGACGAGGAGGCACGTTTTGCGTCCACTCTTCATTCCCACTTCATTTCTGTTGCTTTCAATGTGCAGGTTACTCTCTATTGCCACGAACTGCCAACGAAGATCCAAAACGTTTGAATGTTACCTCAGATTTTACACCAAATAGAGGCGCGTCCCTTCCCCAAACACTGACTGTGCATCCATGGCTTGGGCAGTTAAACGTGTGGTTTGCTTTCCATTGGCTCAAGTGTCAATGCTTCCTGTAATTTTGTTCGATGTTGGGGCTCAACCCTACGTTTTAGAATCACTAACAGCTTGATGTTAGTTTCGATTTTAAGGCTTTTCTCCAGAATAGCAAAACCACTCAGGTGACTGGACCTAAAGCGTCACCAAGTTGCGCACCTTCCAAACGAATTGACACATGTCGTGGTTTGTTCCATTCGTGATGACAGGGTGTAGCCTGCAACACCTTTGGTCACTCAGATTTGGAGCGTGTCAAAAAATTTACTTGCACACTTACAACGGCACATGTTCCTTCAAACAAAAAAGTTACAGGTCACAGCAGCTTTCCATCTTTTCTTGGGACTTCCCTTTGTATTCACATGTCAGGTGGGGGTTTGCGGCGCGAAGAAATTTTCTTGAATTTTTATTTTCAGATTCGACTCGAAACTGTCGAACATGTTGGATGCTTTTAAGATTTGTGTCTTGGTCGTGGACAGTTCTTCCCAACTTTTTGATCACTCAATCAAGCACACACCACTTGCACAACACACGTTTCTTCCACTCACTATTGCATGAAACATGCAAATCTCACACACAAGTTCTGTCTTTAAGCTTCACACAGCGAGTAGACTTCCGTGGGTCACGATAGACCCATGTTCACAAGAGGACCCGTTCGGATTTTGAGTCCCATCGCACAACGTGTCCTGCCCCTTGTTGTGAGTCAGCACGAAACAGTCCCCGACTCCACATCAAACAGTCACTTCATTGTCTCGTAATTGGTGCAGCTTCATCAGGCAAATATGCCTACCATTTCTCCGGCCGCAGTTTGTTGATGAGCTCCGGAACTCCGTGCTTCTTTGTGGCCAAACTGCTCGCAGGCTGTGACAGTCCAAGCTGCGCTGTTCTCGTGATCCCATGGTTGTTCAGTTCCTCTTCCTTCTCCGTGCCTTGGGTCACCCTTCAATTTGACTTTTGTATCCTTGCAAATTTCTCGTAGGTTTCTTTGTTACTTGCGAAAGTCTGTCTTGGAAGATATCCACCACTACTTTCCCTGCGATGCGGCAAGTCCACATCATCAATGTGCAATGTTATTTTTTCAATCTTCCGTCCCTGAAAGTAGTGAGGGTGCGTGGCTGCAAAAGGGAGAGCACCTGCGAGAAAAGCCAGCAAACCGAAAGTTTGTGTTATCTTCGTCGGATTTGGAGAGAAAGTCCCACTCTACAGATCCACTGGTTGATTTCAGGTTTGGGACTTTCATTTACAGGTCCTGATTGTGTTTCCCTGAAACGTTGTTTAGCGACGAAGATGCAATTTGCGATTAATTACTTGTGTTAATTGTTGCACAAAACATCGTGTCGTTCGTGTCACAATCTAGATTTTTTGATATTCGTTGTCTGTATTCAAGAAAGAAGTCTCAGATCTGTGTCTTCAGGTGAAAGCAAAGTCAGCGGAATTCCTTGATTTCCACTTTGTCATTGTCTGATCCAGCTGGGTTCAATTGTGTTGGGCAAGACAAGTGCGGTTGATGACCAGATGGATGCAGGAAACAAGCTCTCTTGCTACAAACTGTGCTGGGCAATTGCGCGGTAACTGCCCTCCTTTGCAGGGTCAACTTGTTGCTGACCATTTCTCGCCGCCTTCACTTTGTGATTCACACACAATCCGATCTATAGATGTGTCGTGTTCTTCGAGATCCAAGCCCAATTCAAGCAGGGCGTGTTTCTAATTGGCAGGAAGAGCCGTACGTGATGCGGATCGGCACGGAGACGGCTCTCGTTGGGAACGCGCAGTTCGAAGGCTTCTGCGTCGACCTGCTGAAAGAGATCGCTGAGAGGGTCGGGTTCCGCTACGAGATTCGCCTGGTGCCCGACCACAAGTACGGCGCGCCGGACGAGAAGGGGCGCTGGAACGGAATGGTCAAGGAGTTGATCGACAAGGCAAGTTCTCACTTGTTCTGCTTTTCATCATCTGGAGACTGGTCCAGGGGCTCGACATTTGCGTTGAAAGAAACCTGCAACATCTCCGATTCGCAATCGCTGGCTTCAGTGGTTTTATCTGGAATGAGTGACGTGTGTGTGTGTGTGTGTGTGTGTGTGTGTGTGTGTGTGTGTGTGTGTGTGTGTGCTGTGTGGTGAGCGTGTGTGTGTGTGAGCGTGTGTGTGTGCATTGAGCACCACAGGACCACGGCTTCATTTTCGTGCACATGTGACCCACCTGGGAAATGTACTTTGTTACATTTCTGCACTCACGGAGAAAGCAAGGACACTTGTGAAGTTACTGTGCTTTCACAATCGACAACCAAGTACATTGGACTGGGTGCACGTGTGTGCACGTATCCCAGGAAACTGAGTCCACTGTGTACACGCAACTGAACAACGTTCACAAAATCTCTCTGCCTCAAATCGATTCCGAAAAGTCTGCCTTGACATCTGTCGAGAATCAATAACAGGTCGAGTGACAATTGTTGGTTGAACAAAATTCTTCTGGTAAAAATCAGCTTCATTTTGCTTCTTTTGCTGATTGTGGGATTCAGTCAGTCTGAAGCAGAACACTGAAAAACATCACAAAAACACAAAACACAAAACATCATGAACCAGACGCAACGTGCGTTTCTTTTGTTTGGAGAGTTGAATGAAAGTCATGAAAAAGTCACCACACTTGGAAGTTGTCGATCCTCATTTGACAGTGAAGAAAGGAAAATCGGAAGATACAGTTTCGTTTCAATTAACCTTTATGGAACCAACTCCAATCTGAAACAATGAGTGTGTGAAGAAAACCTGCCACACGCGCAGCTCGGAGGGGCCGATCCTCGGTGCCTCACCGACTGGATTGCAGCCGTGTCGTGCAATCCTCATCGCCTCCGCAAACCTCTCTGTGTCGCGTCTGTCTGATCAGCTTGATGTGATCAGCGTTGTCCACAACTTTCACAGAACGATCCCATACACTCACACAAATTCGATTTCAGTTCAGAAATGTTGGCTCTGAGATTGACACCAAGAGGCCTGTAAGTACCTTCCGTGGTACAGACGGCCACCATCAAACCATTATTGACAAAGTCAGCAATTCCATGTGCACCAAGACAGGACGATCCGGCCGCCCTCCTAAAGTTCAGAAAAAGTTCCAACAAAGAAACCTGAATATTTTCTAAACAAACGCATTGAAGCAAGGCCATCAACAAGATTTTGTGAAACTACAAGTATTCAACCCGGTTTGACCAGCTGCAAGTTGCTCACCTGTGTGAAAAAGTCAATCTTCAGAGTCGTCGTCTTTGTTCCTGTCCTTTGTTCCTAACTCTGGGTGTACATGTAGCAGCAAAATACAAGATCCGTGTGAAAGATCAGTGCATGAAAGATCAGAAGGACATTCTCTTTGCACCATTGAAACGGATTTCGAACGTCTGTCTGCCTTTGTTTGGATCTTCATGCCAAATGATCCTTTGCGTGTCAACGCTTCACGATTTGAAAGCGGTAGAATCGTCTCCTTTGATTGTCAAAATCAAGAAAGACCGAATGGTTGATTCTGTATGCATACTTCCACTTTGCAGAGAGCTGATTTGGCTGTGGCATCGCTGACAATCAATTATCTGCGAGAACAAGTGATCGACTTCACCAAGCCCTTCATGAACCTGGGCATCTCCATCCTCTTCCAGAGACCCAAACCCGAATCTCCAGGACTCTTCTCCTTCCTCAACCCTCTCGCCATAGAAATCTGGGTCTACGTGATCGTTGCGTACTTTGTTGTCAGTATCCTCATGTTTGTGCTGGCCCGCTTCAGCCCATACGAGTGGTACAACCCGCATCCGTGCAATCCAGAAATGGATGAAGTGGAGAACATCTTCACCCTAAGTAACAGTTTTTGGTTCGCTGTGGGGACGCTGATGCAACAGGGTTCAGACATTAACCCCAGAGCGGTATCAACAAGGATTGTTGGAGGGATGTGGTGGTTTTTCACACTCATCATCATATCTTCATACACGGCCAACCTGGCTGCGTTCTTGACTGTGGAGCGGATGGTTTCTCCCATTGAGAATGCTGACGACTTGGCCAAGCAGACCAAGATCAAATACGGATGCATAGGTGGCGGGTCCACAATGACCTTCTTCAGGGTAAGTAAAGGTTCATTTGCACTTTTTGTCAAGCGTCCTGATGTCACGCACAAAGACATTTGTGACTGCCGCATTTCTTTGTGTCGAAGAATCTGTGCGGCCCTCTGGATCATTCTTGAGCACGAATTATCACTTGTCCAGGAATGAACATGCACAAGACGCTTTGAATTCTGAAGCTAGGTTTTTCCTGCACTTGTGTCTTTCAACAGTTTCGCTTGCTGGTACACGGTTGGGAGGTCCTCCTCTCACTTGCACTCACAAATTGATAACGTCTTTTTCGCGCCTCAAATCTGCAGGAGTCACAGATCCCGGCCTACCAGCGCATGTGGTCGTTCATGGAGACGCACGAGCCGAGCGTGTTCGTGCAGAAGAGCCAGGAGGGCATCGACCGCGTGTTGAAGGGAGACTACGCCTTCCTCATGGAGTCCACCATGATCGACTACTTTGTGCAGAGGGAGTGTGACCTCATGCAGGTCGGCGGCCTGCTTGATTCCAAGGGATACGGCATTGGCACGCAAAGAAGTGAGTCTTCATTTGTTGTTTTTCAACGGGGTAGAAACGACCACGATGAGCATGCATTCCCACAAAAGCTTTGGATGTGCAGGGAATGCCAAAAGCTTTCGCCTGAGGATCCGCTGGAGTGCTAAAACACATCACAAAAGAGCATTGGCCTCTTTCAAAGCAAAATGGACCAAACAAGATGGGAACTAGTCGCGAAAAGCTTCAAAGCACATGTTGTGTAATCGAAACATCGTTCTTCGAACCATCGTCACTCGGTTCGACTACACATGTTCTTTCCCACTCTCCTCTGAAGCTGCACCTGTAGCACAGCTTCAGACCCCGGTTATAAAACCACCTGTGATACTGTTTTCTGGGCTTCTTACCCAAGGG
>JAAUXT010021010.1_pt1 | contig 13418 bp, 21 predicted proteins | sample 7278171 | NCBI WGS metagenome assembly JAAUXT01 (sample SAMN14350112, study PRJNA611818) | marine sediment metagenome | isolation source: surface marine sediment (1.8m) | place: French Polynesia: Moorea | collected 2018-08
AGGGAATAGATGCTTAATATCAATTTTGTGCTATTTTGCTGGATATTACCCAGCATTCCCTCCCCCCACAGGGGGTGCTGCCCACTGGAGGTTTTCCTTTTCAAAATGGCTGCTAATGCACCAAGATATATCACAAACAACAAAATCGAATTGCTTAGTTTTCTGCGACAAAATGTGGTGAGAAAGTTGCTAGAAGAAGCGAGCAGACAAAATAGAGATAAGAGGGACCCGCTAGTAATTGCTGCGGTTGTTCAGTACTTCAATCTAGGCCCAGCCCCACACGGGCTATTCTACAACATGGTGCACCAGATCGCCCATTCTTTTTAAGGTGAGTGGTTCTCAAGTCACTCCACAAATGTTATAGAACTGTGTGCTTGAAAATCAAAATGAAATCAAGTTGAAATTACTTTGAAATTAACAAGAAATTACATTGATTTTAAAATTTAAATTTCCTTGAAAATGAAATTAATTACACAAAACTGGCGAAAAGATTGCGGTTTCCTTGAAAACATTGCAAACTGCACTGGAATCCTGCAGATTCTCAGTCGATGTCTTTGTCACCTGTCTGAAAACCCTCCTTCAAATCCGTTACGTCAGGCGCTGCGGTACCAGCGAAAACACCTGGAAATTGCTCGACGTGAGAAGAACGTGGCGGAGGAGGAACGAGCGCACACCACGATCGGGAGGACCTACTTCATTCAGGCTGAAACCCTGCAAGGTGTGGCTCAAATGCGGCTCGTGTTGGACAATCCATTCGCACACAACCATCATCTGGCAGCAATGAATGTTGAAAACTTGTACTTACAGATACTGATCGGGATGTTTCTCTTGACAAGGCTGAGGAGTCTTTCAAAAGGAGTCTGGACCTTTGCTCTGTGTTGCGGAGATCACTAGGCGAGAAGGAGTTCCTCGAAATGAAGGCAGTTTCTCTGCTGAATATGGGTAGGTTCAGTCGTGAACGGTATGTTCGTGCCAGTAACGCCAATCTCGCACGTACGGCAAGAGGAAGGCGTGGCCTTGTGTTGGAAAGGGGTTTCGATAAATTGACAACAAATACATTGCTTTCAGGTCAGCTGTACGAAGCTCGCGGCTGTGTCAAAGAGTGCGCTGAGCACACGCAGCAGGCTATCACTATCTCTGAGTGAGTATTCATGGAATCAGTGCTCCGTTGTTTTGTGTACGTGCGTTCATGGAAGGTTTTGTACGTACATTGACTTCTGGGTGCCTTGCAACAGGAAGCACAAATTCCACGACTTGCTGCATCGCTGCGAGTGCACCCTGGCGGGCATCTACCAGAAGCACGGCGACGCCATGAAGGCGCTGCGCCACTGGGAGAAGGCGCATCAAGCCGCCGTCAAGTCGGGCGACAAGGCGCAGCAGGCGGAGGCGCTCAGGTCCAAAGCAACGGTAAACAAGTGTGTGTGTGTGTGTGTGTGTATGTGTGTGTGTGTGATATCAGAATAATGCGTCTCTTTCAACATTGAACGAAAACTAGACACCACAACGTAAAGCAGTGGACCCGAGACATTTGTGTGCGTGTGTGTGTGTGTGTGTGTGTACGTGTGAAGTCAGAACACAACGCATCTCTTGCAACATCAAAACGAAATACAAGTATTGACCCTGTTGCGTGGAGCAGCGGGCGTCGTGAACAACAGTGGATCCCAGAGATTGGTGTGTGCTGTTGCAAGCACTTCAAGGTGAAAGGAGGTTGATGTTCAGCCGACCGCTCTGCTGTTGCCGATGATCGGTCGCATTGTTTTCCTACCCGTGCATTGCAGGCATTCTTCGACATGGGAAACTTCTCTGGTGTTCAGAGATCGGCCCGACGAGCGTACAAGTTCTTCGTCAAGAAGAACGATGACGAGGAATCGGCCGAAAGCGCCAGGAAGCTGCTGATCGCATGTGAGCCACATTCCATTCACAGATTCAGATGACGCTTGCAGAAAGATTCGGCTGTGTCCATACAATGTGTGACTTGTGCGTTGCATCTCTGGACACGACAATCGGTTGGTGCTGCGTGACTTGACCTGATCCCGTGACGCAGGGTCTCGTATTCCCGCCACTCAATATGCCCATGCTGCCAGACTTTGATTCATTTGTTCGCGCGTTGCCTGTGCAGCTGAGCGGATGAGTCGCTTGAAGGGCAGGCTGCGCGAGGGTCAGCAACGAAACGAGCTCAACTACAAGACGTATGAGAAGATGGGCGACCACTCAGCCGATGTCGGGCTCTACAAAACGGCCATCAAATACTATCAGAAAATGGTGAGCGGCTCCCAGAAGAGTCAGGAAGAGATCAAGGATTGGGCAGAGCAGGGCCGACCGGATCCTGGCCAGAGTTTGAACCAGACTCGAACCCTCACTTTGAAACATCAAGCAAATTTTCCTGACGACTCTGAGGAACTCGACCGCAGAACTCGTTGCGCAGTCTTTGCTGAGAGTTGACTGATATTTGAGCGCAACACCTCTTGTGGCTTCTCACACCTAGACACGTGTGCAGTGCTGAAAGTGTGCATGTGTGTGTCGCCGAAACTCTCGCACATACTAGCGAAGCGAGGCAAGAAGTCTTGGGCCTTCTGTGTCTGTCAGAGTGATTCAGCAATACAGCAAGTGGTGCAGAGTTTCTTGGACTGCTATTGCACAGTAAAGGTGATTTTGTTCCAGCTCGAGTGCGGTAAGATTGCGGGGAGAAGCGACAGGGACCTGATCCCGGCCTACGTCTCCTTGGCGCAGACGCACCTCGACAACAAGAACTACGCCAGTGCGATTCAGTTCTACAAAATCGAGTTGAAAGAGCGCGAGCACGAGCCGGCACAGGTGAGTGATATCAGGGAACTTGCGAGTCTCCTGTTGACCCTCTGTGGTTTGATACCAGCCGGAAAAAGGATTGAGGGTGTCGGCCGAGGGGGGGGGGGAGACCAGATTTTGAACAGTTCGTCGCATCAAGCAAGTGCAATGAAAGACCAACTTGAAGGGACTTAAGGTGCAAACGTTTTCCACGGTCAAGGTGTCCTGCACTGCAGGGATCCCCTGGAGTAGTTCACACACGCGCGCGCGCAAAATTTTCAACTTGGATATTGTCCGCGGAACCCTTGGCTGCGGTACCCCAAGCTGAACATTGTCTGCAGAAATCACTAGCCACCCACCCTCAAGCCTCCGGCCCACAAAAAGTTTTCAACTTGGACATTGTCCTGGCAGGACATCACCTCTGAGATGAAGTGCTGTACTGCCGATCTACGCGGCGCGCGTCTGGTTCTCCACTTGAGGTCTAGTTTGCATTGCGTCTGTTTTCAGGCCAGTAAGACGTGGCTGAGCATCGCGGAGGCGCAGAGCTTCGTGAACTCGGACTATGAGACGGTGATGGAGTCTTACGAAAAGGCCTACAAACTGGCGAAGGAGGCGCAGAAACGAACGCTGCAGGTCACAACACGCGACGATTCACAAATCATTTGATGATATCCTGGAAAAAAATTCACTCTGTCCAACTCCTGATTGTTGTGCTGTCAAACTTGGAATTGGCCGACTGGGCTTTGGCCGACTTGGCTTTCGCATCTGGATCAAATGCTGCAAATTTATCTGCCCTGACAAAGCAAACACAAACACCTTCCTTGCATTTCACTGGTGTCACTGATGTGTCCGGTTGACTTTGCAGGTGAAAATTTTGGAATCCATGGGATCATTTCAAAAATCGAAGGACAATGAGGATTCAGGCAAGAAAACCTTGGCAAAAGCTGAAAAATTGAAGGAGAAATACGACATCAGCGAGAGTGACCTGGAGACGGACAGCCAGGACACGGAGAACGACGACGAGGAGGAAGAGGAAGATGTGGATTTTGATCTCCTGTTAGAATCAGGTAGATCTATTTCTCGCTCTGTGCAACAAACGTCTTGGTTTACACTAAAAACCAAAGACACAAGTTTGAGTGGGTGTGCCCCAGCGACACCTGAGTTCCTTTCGGACATTCCTGTGTTGCAAGAAACTGCAATCTGAACCTTTGGCTTGGGCGGGGTTCAGTTTGACGCTGTGACTTTGCGAACCCGCAGAGATCTCCATTGGGCGCGTCAGAAACACGGCATTCTGCCCCTCGTCGCTGCGTCGTCGTGTTGAACCTGATCCCTATTTCTCCAGATCACAGCGGAGACGAGGAGTACGGAGCCGAGGCGAGCACCGAGCCGGGCAGGGCGAGGCGCAAGCGAGCCCTGCAGACCAAGGTGCGTGTGTGTGCAGGGTATGCGTGCGACATGAACAAAAACCAAAGCGAGGTCCGTTCGATGTGTGGAAAGTTGTGTTGTTTTGGCACTGTGAGATTTTCTGCAGTATTGAACATCGATTCAGTTGACACTGGACATTTGCTCTTTGGGCAGAAAAACGAGAAGGGCGAGTCGCTGCTGCACAAGGCTTGCATCGATGGGAACCTGCGCAGAGTCAAGACGCTCGTCGAAAAGGTGGGTGCATAATTGGATGAAAATCCACTGCAATCGAGATTTTCGTTTGTACAGTACGTGACGCGAAACGCACGCGTTTTTGAGCGTGACTCCGCGCGGGCGAATGTGTGTGTGTGTGTTTGTGTGTGTGTGTGTGTGAAAGAGAGCGCACCAGTGGGGGTTCTCTGGTGCAGGCATACGAGTTGAGTGCATAGTGCAGTGCGTGCTTGAGTTTGTGAAGAGAACCACACGTTCTGTTGCAGGGGCACCCGTTAAACGTGCGCGACTTCAGCGACTGGACCCCGCTCCACGAGGCCTCGAACTACGGATTCGCGGAGATCGCCGAGTTCCTTATCGAGAAGGGTGAGGCGCAAAGAAAAGGGCAGACCGGGTTTGGCGTGAAACACCCTCCATTGTGGGTCCGTTCAGAACAATATGAACTGTTTCTTTAGTGCCGTTTTGTGCTGCAGACAGTTTGAGTAGAGTGAAAGTTGGAAGGCGCTGGCGATTGATTTGGTGTTGTGTGATTGATCGTTTTATTGATTGATTGATTGGTGTTTTGATTGACCGAAGGCGCGGACATGAACGCCCGCGGGCACTGGGGCTTCACGCCGCTGATCGACGCTGCGGAGAACGCCATGATGGACGTGCTGCGGGTGCTGCTGACGAGCGGCGCCGACGTCCTCGCCAAGGACGACGAGGTCAGGATTTGTCGGGGGCGCTGCACCCCACAGGCTTCACAAGGAGAGACAAACGCAGCGTTTGCAATTTGCTTGAAAAATAGAAAAAAAAGTTTTGTTGGCGTCAGGAGAGTTTTGCGCAAACGCTGAGCATTTCGTGTTTTCGTGCCGTCGATCATTCTCCGGGCACACATGAGTTTGAAATTTACATTCTTGGCGTCTCGAGTGCACGCTGGCGTCATCTGAGATGCGCATGCAAACGGCGCACGTTGTTTCTCGCAGGGGAACACTGCGCTGGACATGCTGGCCAAGTTCAGACGGAAGGAGCGCGGGAAGCTGACCCGACAGGAGCTCGCCGACCTCGACAGCGTCATGCAGATGATGAGGGACAAGATGGCGGAGCAAGGTGCGGTTCGGCTCTCTCCGCCCGTCAGACTGACTGACGCTTCGCTGCGTTGTTTGCTGCGTCTGTTGTTTGGTTTGGGGGTGAGGGGAAGTGTATGCATGCAGTTCGTCAGGAGCGGGAGCGCTTTTCGCTTCGAACTGACCTCGGGATGAACTACTTTGGAAAACTGTCTTGTGTGCGTTGTGTGCATCGTCATCTCCCACTTCCTTCCAAGCACACATGAGTGAAATCTTTTTGGCCTTTCAGACCCAGGTCGTGAGTTCCAGGCCAACGGGATCCGCCGAGATCTACGTTTCAACGGACGAGATTCCGACAGCTGCAGGTAACGTGCGCAGTGTGTGTGTGCGTGCGTGCTTTGCAACTTGAACGGCCCCACCTCTGGAAATCACCCAATTATTTGTTTGGTCCCTTTAATTTATCAGCCCTCAGTAAAGTTTGATTGTTCCTCGCACAGCGATGGCGGCGTGTCGTCGCTCCCGTCGCTGGCGCCGACCCGGAGACGCAGACGCCGCGCGTCGCGCAGCTCGATTCCAGCCCCGAGCGACGAAGACGACGACCTCACTGAAGATTCTCTAGTCAGGTGACGAACACTCGATTCCACAGATGCGCATGCGCGCGACCAGGCCTCGAAATTTGTCCAGGGGGGCTTGCGCCTTGAAAGGGAGATCGATGTCCACACTAGAATTTCAGAGGAAAGGGTTCAAAAAGGTTTGCATTGAGTGCCGAAGAAGGAAGAAAATATTGTGGGGGGGGGGAGGAGGGGGGGTTGAGGGACGCTACTCTCCAATCAACCATGTGGAAGTCTTGCACATGGAGAACGAAAAAAATGTTTGAACACCAATGTGGCCTTTGATATTCCAGGGAGCACGAACGTCGGAGTGCGTCCCAGTCGTTGAGTCAGAAACGAAGGAGGAAATCGTCATCTCCGGACAGGTACAAACCACGCGCATAACTCCGACCACCTTGAAACCTTCATTGAGGCCTGTTTCGCACCAACGTGCCTCACTTTCGTCAATGTGAGAGGGGAATTATTTCTGACGATCAGCATGTCTTGCACTTGGGAGTCTTGTTTCATTGTCTGTGGTGATCGAAGCGCAGGTTCACAAAGAAAACGGGCCAAGCAGTTTGGCCTTGGCTTGTCTTGCTGACGGACAGAAATGAATTATATACACCTCGCAAGTGCTGCACCCACTCGGCAGTGTGACGTCGTCGGAATCCCCGAATAACTCCCCACAGTTTGGCTGAACGCGAGTTTTGTCGCTGCAGGGAGGAGACGATGCCGGAGGAGGACGACGAGCCGGACGTCTACAGGAACCCGGAGCTCGACCGCATCGAGACGCTCGATCGCGAGAACGCCGCCAGCGTCTATCAAAATACCATCAAGTCAATCAGGAACAGAACCACCACCCAGGTGCGCTCAACTTCACTCTGGGAGAAAAATGCAAAAGCCATATAATTCTCGGTCCAAAAATGACAAAACCTCGTGTTGGTCAAATGACCGGAAGGAGCTGAAAACCTGAAGTTCGGTTCGGTCCATTCTCTTCAGCACGTGGCTACTTTGAAGTATATTCAGTTCACCGATGCTCCCAACCCAACCCAACCTGTTTTGAATCAATTCTCAAAACGCCCATTTCGTCCTTTGCAGACCGTCAAACCCGTCAGGGCAGACGTCGAGAAGCCCTCGACCTCCTCGGCTTTGGTCCCTGAGGACGAGTACCTGGGAGACGATTGGCTCGAGCACGACGTCCGGGAGGCGCCCAACAAGCGGAAGCGCCCTCTCGACGTGGACCACGTGTTCTCCACCAGGGGGACGCGCAACCGGAAGTCGGGGTCGGGCGACGAGGACGCGCACGACGACAAAAGACGGAGACGTCGCAGGGAGAGGTCCGGTCCCAGCAGGTCAGTCGAACGGGAAGTGAAAGTCGACGCTTGTTGTGTGCGTCGGACATGGCAGGCGCCAGCAGCTTGTGAAAGTGAAGAATTGGTCTTGTCTTCCGACAGTACGATCTTTTGACAAGCTCACACCCTGCAGTGTGCAAGTGGCCCTGTTGGGTACCCGTTTGAAACGAGCCGATTTACCAAAAAACAAACAACAGTACGCTTTTCTCATTTGTGAGTCTACCCGTCTATCTGTTGCAGGTCTCAAGAAGCCAGAGCGTCAAACGCTCATGGCGATGGCGCAAACCTCAGTACGTCTGTCGGCAGTCATCTGCACAACGACGTCAGTCGAATACAAGACGACATCAACAACTTTGACTTCCACGACAACTTTGTGCCAAGTGACGGTGATGAGAACGAGGCTGGTCCTCTGCACATGCGCGCGGACGATGACGTCATCCCAGCGTCACCTGACGTGGCCGTCATACGTGAAACACAGCAATTCAGTAAGTTCAGCGTTGTGTCACAAGTTCACTTGCCTGGGTCGGCAGTATTCTTCACTCTCGCTTCTTTGGTCTCAGAAGGTTCTCGGAAAATGTGACTCTTGTTGTTTGCTTTGAGCAGATCAGAGGAGCCAGCCTGCAGGTCGGACACGTCAAACCAAAATGACCCTCTTTACAGAACGCGTTGTCGGTATGATTCTGTGGTGTGCAGTGCAGATGCATGGAACCCCTTTCTTGAATGCTTGCTTCTTGTTGCCCGTCGTCCAGAATCAAGTTTGTTGTCAAGTTACGCAGACATGTGAATGACATTGTGCGTTCTCCCACACAAGTTGTTGCTTTGTGCCACCTTCCCCCATCTGAGTTGTGGATTTGTAAAACCCTGAAGTACTTTCAATAGTGGGTTGATCTAACATGTGTGTGTTTTCTCACACGTCCACCCGCATTTTTGTTTCTGTACCCACTTTTTCACTGCCAACCAATCGGACTCGAAATATTGTGCACTGTTGGATCGAAGGAGTTTAACGTGCGAAGTTGGGTTGGTGCGGTTCTTTCAATGGACGGGGGTGCACGTGGCCTTTTTGTGTTTCAAACTCTGAAATCGCATTCCGACTTCCGTAGTGTGAGCCGAAGGCAGTTGAAACTTCATTGATTCTGTACTTGCAGAGCAGAGAAATCCAAGACGACCCCTCAGTCAGCTGCAGCGACGTAACGAAGCGCACGACGCCGGCCGTGGCGGCGTCGCGTCTGCGGCGCCTCCGGCCGCCCCGCCCGCAGCAGCAGCCGGCGCCGCCGCCGCCGCCGCCGCCGCCGCCGCCGCCGCCGCCGCCATGAGGCTGAAGGTCAAGGTGGACAGCGCGACTCTGCTGGTTCCAGTCGACACGCGCAGGTTTGTCCCCCACTCCCCCCCCCCCGCGCGCGCAACGAATACCGGCAACACTTGTGGACGTGCCGACCATGCCGCATCTCTTCAGTCAGATTTTGCGTGGTCTGCTTCCAGCGCACCAGAAGTAAAGCACAGTAGCGCCTATTGAAGTTGTTCCAAAGGGAAGCTCTAATGGTGCGGTGCATCTGTCGTCGCGCTCATCCTGTGGCAAACGCTTTCCGCCACAACGCTCTTCCGTTGTCAAGTTCCCAAGTCATTCCCGTGCGCGCAACAACAACTTTTTTCGAACTTCAGCGGTCCGGTGAAGACGATCGCGTGGTTGGCGCACGAAGCGTCTGAGCGGTTCTTCCGGCTCAACAACCGGCGACCGGTGCTGCGGCTCTGCACCACGGACGGGGCGCTGCTGTCCCCGGAGGACCTCATCCCGGTCGTGCTCATGCACAACGAAGAGGTCAGTGAGGGGCACAACGGGTACGTCGTGCGCTGCGCGCCTGCGCAGGTTTGTTTTTCTTGCTGTGCGTGTCTCGTCTGCTGTGTCCCTGCAGAAGTGTGGTTCACATTGGGTGTGTCGTGCGCTGCGTCCCTTCCCAAGTGTGTGTCTCACTGACACTGGATGCGTGTCCCTGCACAAGTTACCGGATGCTTCACGTGTTGGGCGCGTGCTGCGACGCCAAGTGGACGCAGAGCGAAATGATCTGCAGAGACGCCATACACGATGCGTCAGATTGACACGGACCCAACGTGATCACAGAACAGCTCAAATATTGAGCAGGTTCAATCAGTCAAGAACAACGTGCAGAAACGTCGATAACATGTCAACGCGTTGCGTCTGTTCTCCAGGTTCACGCGGAGGTCGACAGTTGGGATCAACCGCCGCTCCCGACCAGATACGAAAACGCGTGCAAAGCCTCGAAGCAAGGTCAGTTCCACTCAACTCCTCCAGACAGGCCCAGAAGCCCACGAAAAATCATTTTCACCACAATGCGCACAATTTGACGAAAAGCAAAATTGTGATCTCGACCCTGAAGGCACGTTTTCCGTGTCCTGAATCTGCTTGGGGCCCCACCCATGTTTTACACACTTGCACACGAGATCTTTGTCCTGTTTGCAGTGACGTACAAAAACATCAGGGGTCTCCTCCAGTCGTGCGTCGGATCGCACAGCCTGAGCCTGGAGAACCTCGCGCTGCGTCCCGCGCAGTTCTCTCCCGTCGCCAAGGCGATCGAGTACGAGCACCTGCTGAGGCAACTTCACATCAAAGGTGAGACCGTTTTGATCTGTTGAATGCGACCGGGATCGATACAAGTTTGTGCCAGTCAGGAGGAAAAAGGATATGTTGTAAGAAGAGATCGTCACGAGAAGGACTGGGAGTGCAAACTGATCACACACACGCGCGTGCACACACGCGCGCGCGCGAAATGGGTATTTTACATCGTCCTGGATACAACCCCTCCGCTCCGAAAATCCACTCTGGCCTTCCCATCAAACTCGCGACCAAGCTTCATGCAAACAGACAGCGCGATACAACACCAGTAATTCCTCTTGTTTTCTCAGGGAACCGCATTGGAGACGACGGGTTCCGGCAGCTGGTCCGGTCGCTGCACTCGCTGCCGAACCTGCGGGAGCTCGACGCCTCGAGTAACGAGATCACGGCGGTCGGACTCGCGGCGCTGGCGGCGGAGCTGTCGGCGCGGAGCGCGCCGGAGGTGCCGCTGCAGGTGCGCACCGGGCTTACGGAAATGGGCAATACGCACACACACACATGCATACACTTACAAACTGGCCTTCGTACAAAAAGTGGGGGGACACACGCCGCGTTGACTTGTGAAAAAAGTGGTTTTCACGAATACTCGTACCTGGTGAACGTGTTTGAATTTTCCTCACCAAAGTTGAAGTTGTCAACCCGGTCTGACCCTTCAGGTCGGGTCGATCTCCTGCCCAAATGCAATCCTGCTTTGGCAAAGAGCGTTGGCCTCCGCCCACTCACAATCTTGAAACCGAACGTGAAATATGGGCACCTTTCTGCACGAAGGCAAAGTTCTCTTTTCTGGGCGCCGCTGAAGGGAACGCGGGTGAACTGGCCGGTGGTCCTTTCTGCATTCTCCACGCCTGGTATGCCACGTGTAATTTTCTATTCAGACGCTGGAGCGGTTGGAGCTGAGCTTCAACACGTTGGGATACGAGTGCACGGCTTCGCTGGCGGCCGTCGTCTCGAGACTGCCGCGGCTGGTGCACCTCGGCCTCTCCGCCTGCGGACTCAACAGGAGGCTGTTCCATCAGCACAGGACTCCACTCACTGACGCGCTGCGAGGTAAACCTGACGTGCGGGCGAGTTTCTGCCAGTGCAGTGAGAAAAACATATCTTTTTTCAGAGGGGGCGGGGGCAGAGGAGGTGACCTCAGATCAGATGTGATACGGATATGACGTAGATTCTATCTGCGTGCGAGTTTTATTCAGCGCGGCACATGCAATGAAAAAAGGTGCGTCGCCAGTGTCTGAAAAAAAATATTGTCTTTATGCAGCGTCCAACGTTCAGAGCATCGACGTGTCGTACAACTCGCTGGACTCGACCGGCGTCGAGTTGCTGCTCACGTGTCTGAGGGCGTCGTGTGTCACGGACCTCGATCTCACCGCCACCGTGCGCAGCTACAGCGTCAACCACGTGGTCAAACACGTGGCCGCCTACTGTCAAGCGGTGAGGCTCAGCGCTGGAGTGACACACTAAGAAGCCCGAAAACTTTGACACAGCGACGTCGTTTGACTTCAAATTCTTTCCATGATCAGGAAAAGCAACTGGTCTGGGAAACATCGAGTTTTGTTGTTTGCAGAACGACTGTAGTCTGCGCAGTTTGACCCTGGACAGATGCTGTTTGAATCAGGATCACTCGGACGAAATCGCCAGGTGAGGCAGCTTCACCTTCGCGCATGCGCGCTCTTTTGCGTTCGATGATGCGTTATGGACCTCTACAAGCAACGCCATTTGGAACATTTCCAGATTTGTCGGGTCAGCGAGCAGTTTGCAGAAATTGTCACTGGCGGGAAACCCGAAGCTGAACCAGATGGACATGACGCAGCTACTGACGTCATCAGTGACGCGAGACGCGACGCAGCTGCACTCTTTGACCTTCACCTCCTGCGGAATGTGCGCTCCGATCAACATCGACTTTATCGACGCGGTCAACGACAAACTCAACCACACGTGCCCTCTCAGGTGAGGAAGGTGCCACAACAGCGGCCTTTCAGATGGACCAAAAAAGCTTTTTCGATGACATTTGCGTGGGTTTGCATTCGTGTCCACATTGTGTGGAAAGAGCATCCCCTTACTCCTGTCTATCCCCCGTTCTCACTCGTTCCTCTCGAAACACCAACAGCATCAGGCTCAATGTAAGTCGCGCGATTTGACCCCACGCAGACCTCTGCAGGTGGATTGCTCCAGGTTGTTGCGCATTGTGTTTTCTCTTTCCTTTCCAGGCACCTGGACTTGACGTGCGCGGGACTGAGTAAGGTGGACGTGGAGAGTCTGAGCGACGTGTGGAGGGCGCGGTGGACGGACAGCGCGACGTGTGACGTCAGCGGGACCCGGATGACGCTGTCCGTGCTGGACGAGAACTTCTGAACGAGCTCATGAAGCAACCCGGTGTAACGAAATGGCCAAACACCCCAAGTAAGGAGGCGCGGGTGTCTGGCCATTTCATGTCACACCTGAAACACCCAACAAGCTCCGAGTAGCATTTTCGGGGGTTGTCTGGCCATTTCAGGTGAGACTTAAAACCAGGTGACACAGGGTGTCTGGGTAGGCCCGTGTGTCATTGCGTTGCACCGGGTTCACATTGCATGTTGCTCCCAGAACGAGTCAACAAACGGGCGCTTCTGTCCATTCTGCCTGTCACGACTCGTGCAGCTGGGGGGGGGGGGCATTTCGATGGTGGACTGCTGACTGAGACTGATTGAGTACTAGAGAATACCAGGGTTGAAGAACACATTCTGTAAATTGGCTGCTGTGAGAGGCATGGAGCTGAAAGCAATGCCGTTGTGGCAGATTTTGTGCGCTGCCTGGTGTCTGTGCATATATGCCGTTTCACAAAGTTGGTCGCCAAACAGCGGAGCACTGAGCATGGAAAGCTGCTTCTGCTTTTTGGTGTTCGCCGTTCTTTCTGATCACTCTGAGAATCAATGAACAACGACTGTGATTATTGCGACCAGACATAAGTCACTGATGAGTGAATCCCGTGAGAATGACCAACTCTCTCGCTGATTTTGAAAGACTGATTTTGCTCTACCGCCACCAAAAATTATCATTTCAAAAAGGCATATTCTTGTTCTGAAAGTGGCTTATCTTTTTGTCACTCATGATAGTCACAGATGAATCCAATGAGCCATGACCAACTCTCTTGTTGATTTTGGAAGACTTTTTGCTTTGCACTGCCACAAAAATAACAAGAGAAGCAGTGCACAGGGCAACTGCAAGTGCGAAGTCCCGGGGTGTTTGGTTTGTTGGTCACTTCCTTTTTTTTTTCTTGGTCAGTGATGCAAAAACATCTTGCCTGAGATGCCATATATATGCATGTATACATTGATGGTCCATGTGGACCAATTGTCCCAGCCCAGCACCAACAGCCACCAATTGGCCCATACAGGATGGGACG
>JAAUXT010027466.1_pt1 | contig 13418 bp, 11 predicted proteins | sample 7278171 | NCBI WGS metagenome assembly JAAUXT01 (sample SAMN14350112, study PRJNA611818) | marine sediment metagenome | isolation source: surface marine sediment (1.8m) | place: French Polynesia: Moorea | collected 2018-08
ACCTATGCCTTTCCGATGCTGCGCAATCGCGATCCCTACAACCAGGTCCTGAACATGGTCAGCTTCTGGCTGATGACAGGCGGCATGGCCTTCATGACCTTCACCTTGACTTTCGCCGGGGTCGTTCAGACCCACCTCCAGCGGGTGATGGGCGAGTACTACATGGACGTCCAGGACCAGCTCCATATCTTCTTCGTGATGCGCTTCGGCTCCGGAGTCGTCGTGGTCGTGGGGGCGCTGCTCTTCCTTTACGCGATCCTAGTGCCGCGTGAGCGTGAGATGATCGCACCGGCCACCGTGGCCCCAGCGGAGTAAGTGTCCATGGACGCCGCCATTCCGACTGAGCTCGCAGGGGAAGGGGGCCAGGAAGCCCCCTTCTACTTGCCGCTCGGTGGCGAATGCGCCGTCTTCGAAGCGGCTTTCCGCAATCGTCTGCCCTTGCTGTTGAAAGGACCCACCGGCTGCGGCAAGACTCGTTTCGTCTCCCACATGGCCTCGCGCCTCGGCCGGCCGATCCATACGGTGGCCTGCCACGACGACCTCAGCGCGGCTGACCTGATCGGCCGCTATCTTCTGAAGGGCGAAGAGACCCTGTGGATCGACGGACCGCTGACCCGGGCCGTACGCGACGGCGCGATTTGCTATCTCGACGAGGTGGTCGAGGCCCGCAAGGACGTCAGCGTGGTCTTGCATCCCCTGACCGACGACCGGCGAATCCTGCCGATCGATCGCACCGGTGAGGTTCTCGAGGCGCCGCCCGGCTTCATGCTGGTGGTTTCCTACAACCCGGGCTACCAGAACATCCTGAAGACTCTGAAGCCGTCCACGCGGCAGCGCTTCCTCGCGCTGGAATTCGACTTTCCGCCGGCGGCAGCGGAAACCGAGATCGTTGCCGCCGAAAGCGGACTGAGCCCGGATCGCGTCGCGCCACTGGTTCGCCTGGGCGGCAAGCTCAGGGCCCTCAAGGGCCAGGACCTGGAGGAAGGGGTTTCCACCCGGCTTCTGGTCTATGCCGCCACGCTGATCCGCGACGGCATGGCCGTGGAACAGGCGGTCGATGTCGCTCTGATTCAGCCTTTGAGCGACGATGCCGAGGTGAAACGCGGCCTCTGGGATCTCGTCGCGGCGGTCTACGGCTGACCGGCGTCGGGCCGTGGCCGGGCTATCCTTCAAACCCTGGGAACCGGAAGAGGCCGTCGGCTCGCTGTGGCACGCCGTTCTCGAACGGAACAAGGGAGAGGCACCCGACGACGGAGCCGGCGTCGCCTTGGACGAGATGTCAGGCCGGCTCGCCATCCTCTTTCGCGGTCTCGGCGGCGCCGGGGAAGTGGAGATCAAGCCGGCCTTCGCGGAGAGCCGGCAAGCCGGTTCCTCTCGCCGCCCGCGCGGCTCCGGTCCGGAAACCCCGGTCGGCCAGGTTTCCTTCGACGGCGAGACGCTCCGCCTGCCGCCGCGGATTGCGCTCTCGCCGCGGCGCGAGATGAACGAAGGCTTCTATATCTGGCTGGTGGCTTGTTGTGCGGGGCTGCCTTCGCCGGAGGCCCCCTCCCACGATCCACTGCGGGCCGATGTCCAAAGCCTGCGCCGGGCCTGCCGTTTGACCGCGGCCGCCCTGGAGGCCTGCCCGGGCCTCACTGGCCTCTACGGCGAGTTGGCCGCCGCCTGCCTGGCGATGCGCCCCCCGGCCGCCGGCCTTTCTGATGAGGAATCCGCGATGGAGGCGGTGATCCGGTGCCTTCTGGATCCGAAGGAGCCCCCGGAGGGGGCATTGGCGGGTCGCTACGCAGCGCTGGTCCAGGATCCCTCGGCGTCACTAGACGATCTGGTCGCGCCCCGCCGCTATCGCCGCTTCGCGCCGCCGCCGCTGTGGCCCGAAGGCGGCGTGGCGCCGGCGCTTCAGCCGTCGTCGAAAGACGACGCGCCACAAGAGCAAGAGGAGGCTGCGAAGGAGGCCGAGAAGCAAGGCCTGTTTCGCGGCAAGCGGCGTCCCAGCGACCAGGCGGCGCGCAAGGACAGCTTGATCCTGCACCGCTTCGAATCGATTCTGTCCTGGGCCGAGCATCTGAATATCAACCGCAGGGTCGAAGACGACGACATCGAGGCTGCGAAGAAGGCGGCCGACGATCACGACCATCTGTCCGTAAGCCGGAACCTCGGGGCGGCGAAGACGAGGCTGAAGCTGCACCTGGACCTGGCGCCGGAGGATGTCGACCGCGAAAGGCTTTCGGGCGTGCTGCTCTATCCGGAATGGGACTACCGGCGCGGCAGCTACTGGCCCGAGCACTGCCGGGTTCTAACCAGCCGCCTGGAAGCGACCGAAGCGATTCCGGACAGCCTAACCGAGGCCGCTGCGCGGCGGCGGATTCAGGCGGTCAAGCGCCAGTTCGAGGCGCTGAGACCGAAGCGCGTGATCCTGCCCCGCCAGCCCGAGGGCGATGATCTCGACATCGATGCCGCGATCCGGGCCCGGGTCGATTTTCGCGCCAGCGGCGAGATCACGGACCGGGTCTACCGGGCGAATTTGACGGCGGAGCGGGATCTCGCCGTCGCAATTCTCTTCGACAGCTCCCGCTCGACCGAATCCGCGGTCGGCAGCAGGAGTGTGATCGAAGTCGCGCGCGAGGCCCTGGTCGCCTTTGCTTGGGGCCTGGAGGCCTGCGGCGACGAAGCCGCAATCTATGCCTTCTCCTCGCTCAGGCGGGAGCGGGTCTACGTCGAGAGCTGCAAGTCGTTCCGGGAAGCGATGGGTCCCAAGGTCGAAGCCCGGATCGGGCAGCTGCGGCCGAGCTTCTACACCCGTTTGGGGGCAGCGGTTCGGCATGTGGCAAAGGAGCTTCAGTCGAGATCGCGCAGTCGGCGCCTTCTGCTGATACTGACCGACGGCAAGCCCAACGATCTCGACCACTATGAGGGCCGTTACGGCGTCGAAGACAGCCGCAAGGCGATTCAGGAATCCCGTCGCCTCGGCCAAAGCGTCTTCGGCGTCACCATCGACTCGAAGTCACGCGAACAGTTCGGTCGGATTTTCGGGCCGGGCGGCTTTTCCGTCGTCGCCCAGCCGGAGAACCTGACCGCAGCGCTGCCGCAGCTCTACCGGCATCTGGTTCAGGGCTGAGCCGAAGGCTCACAAAGACGGTCTACTGGGCGCGGCTCCAGGCCAGGGCGCGATCCTCCTCGACGTAGTCGCGCAGGGCTTCCACGTCGCGGATCGCGGCCTGGTTGTGCGATACGCTCACGCCCTGTTCGCGCAGGCGACCGAAGGCCCGCGACAGGCTCTCCGGCTTCATGCCCAGGCGTCCCGCGATCAGCGACTTGTCGTAGGGCAGGGTGATGGTGCAGGCGCCGGTCTCGACCGGGCAGAGATCGACCAGAAACTCGGCCAGGCGCTGGGCGCCGGTGTGCGCCTTCAACTGCTCGATTTGGCTGACCAAACCGTGCAGGTGCATGAAGGATGCCGCGAGCACCGACAGACAGATCTCCGGCCGGGCCCGCATGCGCGACAGGATGGCCTGGGCCGGAAGTGAGAACAGCTGGCAGTCGGTAACTGCCTCGGCGGTGACCGGATAGGGTACACCCGAGAAAACCGCGGCCTCTGCGAAGCTCCGGCCCTGGGTGAAAACGCCGACCACGGCCTCGGTGCCATTCGGCGTCATGCGGAACAGCTTCACCCAGCCTTCGATCACGATGAAGATGTGGTTGGCCGGATCGCCCTGGAGGAAGACCGTCTCGCCCCGGCCGAAGGTCCTGGCGACTGCGGTCTGAAGAAGCTCCTCCGCAAGATCCTGCGGCAGGCTCCGGAGAATCAGGGCCTCGCGGGCAATCTCTGACGCCACGGGCTTGCCGTACATAACGAACTCCCGGTTCGTAGGTCTTCTTTGGAACCTCGCAATTTAGAATAGTGTAAGCCGGAAGCGCTGTCAGGCTCATTGATCGAGATCAATTTCTAGGGTTCAGCGCCGAACCCAGCCTGCCCGGTCAGGGGTGGCGCGCATCGTCATACGACACCGCTCGGGGGGAAGCATCAGCTTGCCGACTTGCCTTCCGCTGCCGCCGCGGCCTGGCTCGCCCGCGCACGCCGCTGCGCCCGGGCCACCAGAGGCGGACAGGTCGTCGCGTCGTAGTAAAGCGTTTGGCAGTTCAGGCAGTGGATGCATTCGTTGGGATTGATCTGGCCCAAGGGGTGAATCGCCTGCACCGGGCAGCGGCTGGCGCAGATCCGGCACTCCCGGCCGCACTGCACCTTGCGCTTCAGCCACTCGAACATGCGGAGCCGGGCGGGAATCGCCAGCGCGGCGCCCAGCGGGCAGAGGTATCGGCAGAAGAAACGCTGAACGAAAAGACCGATCCCGAGCAGCCCGACCGCATAGAGCAGGTAGGGCCAATCGCGCAGGAACTTCAGCGCGATGGCGGTCTTGAAGGGCTCGATCTCGGCAAAACGGAAGGCCAGGGTCACGGAATGCAGGGAAATGGCGAAAAGCCCCAGGAACAGGATGTACTTGATCGGCCAGAGCCGCTCGTGGAGGGCGAAGGGAATGGGGACCTGCGGAATGCGCAGCCGCTGCGCTGCGATGTTCAGCAGCTCCTGCAGGGCACCGAAGGGGCAGAGCCAGCCGCAGAAGACGCCGCGGCCGAAGAACAAAAGGCCGACGGCGACGAAGCCCCAGAGCACGAAGATCAGGGGATCGAGAAGGAAGAGCTCCCACTGGAACCCGGTCAGTAGCGCTTGGATGAAGGTGAGGACGTTGACCACCGAGAGCTGCGCCCCGGCGATCCAGCCCAGCCAGACCAGGGTGACGACCAGGAAGCCGATACGAACCCGACGGTAGAGCCGGTAGTGCCGGGCGAGAGAATCCTGAAACGTCAGGATCGCGGCCAGGATCAGCAAAAGCAGAGCCAAGGCCGCGATCTCGAAGGCCCGGTCCCGCCATATCTCCTGCCACAAGGTGGCCTCCTGCGGCGTGGCCTCGCTCGGGGCGTCCTCTCCGGGGTCGACGAAAAGCCAGGCCGGCGGCCGAAAGCGCAGCGAAAAGGTTGCCGCGACCAGGCCGCCCGCAGCCGCCTCCCGCTTCACTAGGAGCACCAGCTCCCAAGGCCGGGCCGGGTCGAAGCCGCTGGTCGCCGGCACCTTGAAGACCCCGATCTCGCGCAGATCCGGCGCAGCTTCGGCGCTGAGCGCTTCGACATTGCGATAGGACTCGCTGGTCAGGCTGATCGTAAGGGCGTCTTGGCGCAGCTCGACGCGCTCGAAGACGCCGCTGCGGCGATAGCTGGTGCCCTTGAAGGAATAGAGCCCCTCTGCTGCGATCAGCAGCAGGTTGTCCTCGGCGCCCATCTCGGCCAGCAAGGATTCGTAGGTCCGCCGGCCGAGCAGGTTTTGGCCGACGCTCGGCGGCGTGGCCAGGCCGGCCAGAAGCGTGATGAAGGTCTGCCCGGCTTCTGACCCGCTCGGCGGCGTCTCGCCCAGGACGTTCGCGACCTCGCCGCGGGTGATGTCGCGCCGGACCAGCGCCCCGCGGTCGATAAGGGCCGTCCAGCTTGCCGGCTCGAAGCTGCTGCGGTCGAGTGTCGGCCCGCCGGCCGTACCCCCGAGAAGCCCGCGAGCCGCGGCGATAGCCCTGCCGCTGCGCAGGATCGCATCTTTGATGACCGCGCTGGAAACGGTGGCGCCGGCCACGGCGTCGGGCAGGGTGCGGTCTTCCGAATCCGTCACGAGCCGGCCGGTCGCGAGATCCAGGCCCGCGAAACCGGAGACGTAGGCCTCCAGGTCTTCCGGGGTGACGCCGATCACCAGGATCGGTTCCTGATGGGCGATCAGCTTGGCGCCGGCCACGTTGGCTTCCAGGTCGATCGCCAGCCATACGTCAACCGGCTTGCCGGAGTAGCCGACCGAGCCGATGGCCGCCTGACTGGAGACAAGGTAGCCCAGCAATTGGCCATTGTGGCGCACCTCGGCGGCCGGCGGCTTGCCCTCGAAACCGCCAACGCTCAGCGCGGACTCCGGTACCTCGAAGAGCTCCGCGGCGACGTCGGCTTCGGCGGCGACCGCAATTCCGGCGGTCGCCAGCAGGAGAGGCACCGCCAGGATTGCAGCAAAACGCGAAAGGATGGGGGCGAGCGGCATTCGAGGACACTAGCCCGGCCTTGGGGGCGGGCCTTGACCAAGATCAATCCGGTACCGCGGCTCTTTTTGACCGAAGTCAAGGCGACAGGTTGTGCTGCGGCGCACCCTAGCGTCGCTCCACGATTCCTGGGAGAGAGCCCATGTTTGCTTGCATTGCACAGCGGAAGGCGGCGTTGCTGTCGTCTCTCGCGTTGTCTTTCGTCCTGTCGCTCGGCCTGGCGCTTCCGGCCGGCGCTCAGTCGCCGTCGCCCGCCGACGTCAAGAAGCACGACACCACGCCAGGCGGCAAATACGAGCCGAGCCTGGACGTCTTGAAGGAAGGCGAGCTCGAAGCGCCCGGCGCCAAGGAAGGCGTGCCTTCGATGACTCAGGAAGAGTTCAACCGCGCCAACCAGATCTATTTCGAGCGCTGTGCCGGTTGCCACGGCGTGCTGCGTAAGGGCGCCACCGGCAAGGCCCTGACCACCGACCTCACGCGCGAGAGCGGCTACGAGTACCTCCGCGACTTCATCAACTACGGCTCCCCGGGCGGGATGCCGAACTGGGGCACCTCGGGCGATCTCTCCGAGAAAGACATCGATCTCATGGCCCGCTACCTGCTGAACGAGCCGACGGCGCCGCCGGAGTTCGGCATGACCGAGATGAAGGAGACCTGGAAGGTCCACATCCCGGTCGAGGATCGGCCAACCGAGAAGATGAACGACTTCGACATCGAGAACCTGTTCTCGGTGACGCTGCGCGATACCGGCGAAGTTGCCCTGATCACGGGCGACTCCAAGGAAATCGTTGCGGTGATCCCGACCGGCTACGCGGTCCACATCTCCCGGCTCTCGGCCTCCGGCCGCTACCTCTTCGTCATCGGCCGCGACGCCAAGATCAACCTGATCGACCTTTGGATGGAGGAGCCGAAGACGGTGGCCGAGCTCAAGATCGGCTCGGAGGCGCGTTCGGTCGAAACATCCAAGATGGAGGGCTGGGAGGACAAGTACGCCATCGCCGGATCCTACTGGCCGCCGCAGTACGTGATCATGGACGGTGCCACCCTTGAGCCGCTCAAGATCATGTCCACCCGGGGCATGGTTTATGACACCCAGGAATACCATCCGGAGCCGCGGGTCGCGGCCATCGTCGCCTCGCACTATCGGCCCGAGTTCATCGTCAACGTCAAGGAAACCGGGCAGATCCTGCTGGTCGACTATCAGGACATCAAAAACCTGAAGGTGACGGCGATCGAGGCCGAGCGCTTCCTGCACGACGGCGGTTTCGACTCCACTGGCCGCTACTTCCTGGTCGCGGCCAATGCCCGGGACAAGGTCGCCATCGTCGACACCAAGGAAGGCGTTCTGGTCGACGTGATCGAGTCCGGCGGCATCAAGCCGCATCCGGGCCGCGGTGCCAACATCGTGCACCCGACCTTCGGACCGGTCTGGGTCACCAGCCACCTGGGCGACGAGACGATCTCCCTGATCGGCACCGACCCCGAGAAGAACAAGGAGCACGCCTGGAAGGTTGTGCAAACTCTTGAGGGGCAGGGTGGCGGATCGCTCTTCGTCAAGACCCATCCGGAGTCAGAGCACCTCTACGTTGACACGCCGCTCAACCCGGAAGCCGAGATCGCCTCTTCGGTCGCGGTCTTCAAGATTGCCGACCTGACCAAGGAGGAGCCGGAGTACACCGTGCTGCCGATCGGCGAATGGTCGGGCATCAGCGAAGGCGTGCGCCGGGTGGTGCAGGGCGAGTTCAACCGGGCCGGCGACGAGATTTGGTTCTCGGTCTGGAACGGCGTGGACCAGGAGTCGGCCATCGTGATCGTCGACGACAAGACCCTCAAGATGAAGCACGTCATCAAGGACCCGCGGCTGAAGACGCCGACCGGGAAGTTCAACGTCTACAACACGCGCAAGGACGTCTACTGAGCGTGCTGAAGTGTGGACGGGCGGCGGGTTTCGACCGGCCGCCCGTCGACGTTCCAAGGGTTGCCAAAGGGAGGCTCTGATGCAGGACGTTGGACGGGTCTTTCTGGTCGGCGCAGGACCTGGCGATCCGGACCTACTCACCGTCAAGGCGCTGCGTTGTTTAGAATCCGCCGAGGTCGTCGTCTACGATCGGCTCGTCTCCGAGGAGATCCTTGCCATGGCGCCGGCGGGTGCGGCGCGGATCTACGTCGGCAAGCAGCCCGGACATCATCCCGTGCCGCAGGGCGAGATCAACGCCCTGCTCGTTCGTCTCGCAGAAAGCGGCCGGCGCGTCGTTCGCCTCAAGGGCGGCGATCCCTTCGTCTTCGGCCGAGGCAGCGAGGAGGCGGCCGCGCTTTCGACGCGCGGCATCCCTTACGACGTTATTCCTGGCATCACATCGGCCCAAGGCTGTGCGGCTCAAGCCCGCGTGCCCTTGACCCACCGGGGCCTCGCGACCGGCGTCCGATACCTGACCGGGCACTGCCGCGAGGACCAGGACCTCGATCTCGATTGGGAGGGCCTGGCCGATCCGGAGACGACCCTCGTCGTCTACATGGGCCGGGCCCACATCGGCCAGATCGCGGATGAGCTCATGGCCCGCGGTTTGCCGGACGATACCCCTGCGCTCGCGGTCAACAACGGAACGACTCCGCGGGAGCGCCGCCTCTTGACCAACCTGGGTGCCTTGCCGGGCGCGGTCCTCAAGGCGGGCTTCGAGGGGCCAGTCCTGTTCATCATTGGCAAGGTGGCGGCCCTGGGTGCCACTCTGGGAGCGACAGACGATGGCGAAGAGCCTCTCGTGGCTTCCGGCAGTTAGCGCGATCGCTTTTGCCGTCTGTGGTGCCGCCGCTGTCGCGGATGAGGCGCCTTCACCCGAACGCCAGGCGGCATTGGCTTACCTGGTGCGGCAGGACTGTGGTTCCTGCCACGGCATGACCCTCAAGGGTGGACTCGGTCGTCCCCTGCTGCCGGATGCCCTGGCCGGGGCCGAGGCCGAGGCGCTGGCCGAGGTCATCCTCGACGGCATCCCCGGCACGCCGATGCCGCCCTGGCGCGGCCAGCTCAGCGAGGCCGAGGCCCTGTGGATCGCCCGTGCCCTGAAGCAAGGAACCATCGAATGATGCGGCTCGTGACCCTGATATCGGTCCTGGTCCTGACCTTGGTGCCAATGGTCGGCCTAGAGGCCGAGGAACTGCGCGGCACCGGCGACCTCGGCATCGTCGTCGAGCGCGCCGGCGGCTCCCTGCAAGTCGTCGACACCAGCGCGCGGCGGTCGCTGGGCCGTATCGAAGGCCTCGGCGACCTCTCCCACGCCTCTGCGGTTTTCTCCCCCGACCAGCGCTTCGCCTACGTCTTCGGTCGCGACGGCGGGCTGACCAAGGTCGATCTGCTGACCCGGAGCATTGCCAAGCGCATCGTCCAGGCCGGCAACTCGATCGGCGGCGCGATCTCCGACGACGGCCGGCTGATCGCGGTCTCCAACTACGAGCCGGGCGGAGTCAGGGTCTTCGACGCCGCGACCCTGGACCCGGTCGCCGACATTCCGGCCGACTATGGCCCCAGCGGCGCCCGCTCCACGACCGTGGGCCTGGTGGACGCCCCTGGCCGGCGCTTCGTCTTCACGCTCTACGACGGCGGCGAGATCTGGGTCGCGGACTTCTCCGCAGGCAAGACGCCCCAGGTCACGAAGTACAAAGACATCGGTGAACTGCCCTACGACGCCCTGATCACCGGCGACGGCCGGCACTACATTGCCGGACTCTTCGGCGAGGACGGTCTTGCACACATCGATCTTTGGGCTGAGCCGCCCAGGGTCCAGCGGATTCTCGACGGTTACGGCCGGGGCGAGGAGAAGCTGCCGGTCTACAAGATGCCGCACCTCGAGGGCTGGGCGCGGGCCGGCGACCGCTTCATCCTGCCGGCGGTCGGCCGTCACGAGTTGCTGGCGGTCGACGCCGACAGCTTTGCCGAACTCGGCCGGGTCCCGGTCCACGGCCAGCCGATCTTCGCCGTGGCCCGGCCGGATGGCCGCCAGGTCTGGGTCAACTTCGCCCATCCCCGGAACGACACCGTGCAGGTCGTCGACGTACCGAGCCTCGAGGTGATCCACGCCTTCGAGCCGGGTCCGGCGGTCCTGCACCTGGAGTTCACGCCGCGCGGCCACGAGGTTTGGATCTCGGTCCGCGACGCCGACAAGGTCGAGGTCTACGACACCCGGACCTTCGAGAAGCTGGCTGAGCTGCCGATGGCCAAGCCCAGCGGCATCTTCTTCACCGCCCGCGCCCAGAAGCTCGGCCTATGATCGAGACGCTGACCTCAATCGAGCTGTCACTGCTAGACCGCTGGCAGCGGGACTTTCCGCTGGTGGCGCGCCCCTACGCGGTCCTGGCTTCGGCGCTGGAGGTCGAGGAATCGGCTGTGTTGGAGCAGCTCGAAGACTTTCTGTGCCGCGGCTTGATCTCCCGGATCGGCGCCGTGGTGCGGCCCAACACGGCGGGCGCCAGCACCCTGGCGGCCATGGCCGTGCCTCCGGCGCGCCTAGAGACCGTGGCCGAGCGGGTGAACGCCGAGCCCGCGGTCAATCACAACTACGAACGCGAGCACGAGCTCAATCTCTGGTTCGTCGTGACGGCGCCCGATCGCCCGACCGTAGCGGCGACCCTGGCGCGCATCGCCGGGGACAGCGGCCTCGAGGTGCTCGACCTGCCCCTGGAGCGGGCCTACCACATCGATCTGGGCTTCGGTCTCCACGGCAAGCACGATTTCTCGCGCAGCGAGGCTGCGAACGGGACCACGCCGGCAATCGAGCCCGACGCCCAAGACCGCCGGCTGCTCTCGGCCATCGAGAACGGTCTGCCCTTGGTGCCGCGACCCTTCGCCGCTGTAGCGGAGACCCTCGCTTGGAGCGAGGACGCCGTGCTCGACCGCCTGCGTCGGCTCTGCGAGGGCGGTGTCATCTCCCGCTTCGGCCTGGTCGTCCGGCACCGCAGTCTCGGCTACCGGGCCAACGCCATGGCGGTCTGGGACGTTCCGGACGACAGCATCGAGCAAGTCGCGGCCGCCTTCGCCGGCCAACCCTTCGTCACGCTTTGCTATCGGCGGCCGCGGCGCCGGCCGCGCTGGCCCTACAACCTCTTCTGCATGATCCACGGCCGCGACCGGAGCACCGTCGAAGAGCAGATCGACTTGCTGAACGAGGTCGCGGGGACCTGGGAGCTGCCGCAGGCCGTGCTGTTCAGCCGACGTTGCTTCAAACAGCGCGGTGCCCGCTTCTCCGGCGAAACCGAGGGGGTGGCGGCATGAAGGTGGCGCTGGACAGCCTCGACCGGCAGATCGTCAACGGCCTGCAGGGCGGCTTTCCGGTCTGCGAGCGGCCCTATGCCGAGGCGGCGGTGGCCTTCGGCATCGAGGAGGCGGAGCTGATCGCGCGCCTCGGCCGGCTGGTCGAGACCGGTGCGCTCAGTCGCTTTGCGCCCCTGTTCAACGCCGAGCGCCTGGGCGGCGCGGTCTGCCTTTGCGGCATGGCGGTGCCGGCGACCCGCTTCGACGCGGTCGCGGAACAGGTCAACGCTTACCCCGAGGTCGCCCACAACTACGCCCGCGACCACGACCTCAACATGTGGTTCGTCCTGGCGAGCGACGACCCCGCGCGCATCGAGGAGGTCGCGGCGGCAATCGAGGCCGAGACCGACCTGACCGTGTATCGCATGCCCAAGCTGGACGAATACTTCATCGGTTTGAAGGTGGAGGTGTGAGCCGTGCTGGATGACCTGGATCGCCGGATCATCGCCGCCACCCAAACCGGCCTGCCGCTGGTGCCGCGCCCCTATCACGCCCTGGCGGAGACGCTGGGCGTAGCGGCGGAAGAGGTGATGGACCGCCTGCGCCGGATGCAGGAACGAGGCGTGGTTCGGCGGATCGGTGCCGTGCCCAATCACTACGCCCTGGGCTGGACCGCCAACGGCATGAGCGTCTGGGACGTCGAGGATACCAGGATCGCGGAACTGGGGCCCGCGGTCGGTGCGCTGGACTTCGTCAGTCACTGCTATCACCGGCCGCGGCATCTGCCGCTCTGGCCCTACAACCTCTTCGCCATGGTCCACGGCCGCGGCCGCGACGAGGTCGAGGACAAGGTCGTCCGCATCGCGAACCTGCTGGGCTCGGCCTCGCGCGGCCACGAGGTGGTCTACAGCACCCGCATCCTGAAGAAGACCGGCCTGCGGATTGCGGCCTGAGGAGAGCCAGATGTTCCGACTCAGTCAGTTCATGCAGGAGATTGCGGCGCCGTCCCCGCTGGGGCCGAAGCGCAACCCGCCGGGCCCGGTGGTGATCTGGAACCTGATCCGGCGCTGCAACCTGCTGTGCAAGCATTGCTATTCGATTTCGGGGGACGTCGACTTTCCGGGCGAGCTCTCGACCGAAGAGGTCTTCGGCGTGATGGACGACCTCAAGGCCTTCCGCGTGCCGGTGCTGATCCTCTCGGGCGGCGAGCCGCTCCTGCGGCCGGACATCTTCGAGATCTCCCGGCGGGCCAAGGACCTGGGCTTCTACGTCGGCCTGTCCTCCAACGGCACCTTGATCGACGACAGCAATATCGAGCGGATTCAGGACATCGGCTACGACTATGTTGGGATCTCGCTCGACGGTCTGGGCGAGACCCACGACCGCTTCCGCGGCCGCGACGGGGCCTTTGCCGACTCCCTGGCCGCCGTTCGGCTCTGCCGCGACCGGGGTATTAAGGTCGGCCTGCGCTTCACCATGACCCTGGACAACGCACACCAGCTGCCGGCCCTGCTCGATCTCGCGGAGGCCGAGGGCGTCGACAAGTTCTACCTTTCGCACCTGGTCTATGCCGGCCGCGGCAACAAGAACCGGGGCGACGATGCCCGCTGGCAGGTGACCCGCGACGCCATGGATCTGCTCTTCGAGCGGGCCTGGGCCGATGCCAAAGCCGGGCGTCACAAGGAATTCGTGACCGGCAACAACGACGCCGACGGGGTCTACCTGCTGTTCTGGGTCCGGCGCCGCTTTCCCGAACTGGCCGAGCACATCGGTGCCAAGCTTGCCCAGTGGGGCGGCAACGCCTCGGGAGTTAACGTCGCCAACATCGACAACCTGGGCAACGTCCATCCAGACACCTTCTGGTGGCACTACAGCCTGGGCAACGTCAAGGAACGGCGCTTCTCGGAGATCTGGACCGACCTCTCCGATCCGATCATGGCCGGACTCAAGCAACGTCCGCGCCGGGTCAAGGGCCGCTGCGGCGCCTGCCGGCACTTCGACATCTGCGGCGGCAACACCCGGGTCCGCGCCCTGCAGCTGACCGGCGATCCCTGGGC
>JAAUXT010001924.1_pt1 | contig 13416 bp, 13 predicted proteins | sample 7278171 | NCBI WGS metagenome assembly JAAUXT01 (sample SAMN14350112, study PRJNA611818) | marine sediment metagenome | isolation source: surface marine sediment (1.8m) | place: French Polynesia: Moorea | collected 2018-08
CACACACGCACACACGCACACACGCACACACGCACACACGCACACATGCACACACGCACACACGCACACACGCACACACGCACACACGCACACACGCACACACGCACACACGCACACACGCACACACGCACACACGTGGGGGACCTGGTTTGCTCGTCTCGTGTGAGTTTGCCTGAAGGTGTGAGGAAACTTCCTTCGTCGTCAGCTCAGGTGAACGTCGGGTGGTGGTCTGCTCCCCCCCTCCGTGCACTCCAATCTGGTGTGCCCCCTCCACTCCGAATTTGGATCCACTGAGAACCTCAATTTGCATCATTGCTGAAATGAGCAAAGTGGCCTGAACAATTACAACGAGCTGACACTATTTTTGAAATGTTCAGCACATTTCCAGGACCCAAAACAACATAAACCACGCGTGCACACGTACTCGTGGCTGTTTGATGACTTGAACTACACGGTTCTACTCACCCAAGATAGGACGAAGGACTTGAATTTTGCGGAGAAGACAAATTGTTCCCGACAGGATGATTCGATTTCACCTGACACTTGCTGTGTTGCTGGTAAGCAAGCCTGCACAGTGGTCTGGAGGTGGAGGTAATCGATGCAAGGATAATATGCAAATCTGAGCCGAAGGCGAGGATTTGAACAATCTCCATGCATCTTTTGATCACCTGTTGTAAGGCACAGGTCAGGGCAACCAGGAGTCCACAACTGTCAAACCATTCAACTGACAACTGCAAGTTTATTGTTCTGAATATCGTTTTGACAACAAAGGTTGCCCTCTGACGACGTGCCTTACTTCGTTGTACATCATGGTTTTGCCCATGGATCTGTCTCACCCCTGTGGATATATTTTCGATGTGAGATCACTGAACCAGAGGGAATTGCAACTTTTTGATGCCAGTTCGACTGCGGGCGATCCTCAGCACCGCGGGTTCAACAAGAAAGATCTTGCCAATCAGTTCGTTGAAACAGACATCCTGCCAAGGATTTCCTGATGCTAAAGTCTCTAATTCATATTTTCAGGCATTGCAGGATCACACGAGTGGTGGAACCTACTATCCGGAGTACACGACTTACTCTGCCACCGATGAGGGGTTGACACAGATTCCAGACGACATTCCAGAGGAGACATCTTTCCTGAATTTAAGAGGAAACCGAATCAGCTCCATACCCCCTGGAACTCTCTCTCACCTGCAGAATCTGACAAGACTTTCTCTTCCTGCAAATGTGATCACTGAAATATCTTCTGATAGTTTTGTGGGGTTGGATTCCCTGCAAGCCATTGACTTGCAAAGCAATGAGCTGAAAACCATCCCAGATGGGACTTTTTCTGGTCTGAACCAAATGACATTGTTATTTCTCAGTGACAACCAATTGCAGGAATTTTCTCCTCAGACATTTACTGGAACAGAAACGTTGAAGGATCTTGCCATTGGCCGCAATCCTCTGCAGTCAGTTGACTTGTCCAACCTCCACCACTTGAGGTCACTGATCATAACAGATTGTGAAAATTTGGATTTGTCTGTTGTCAGCCTCAGTGGACTGCGTGCTCTGGAATACCTTGACCTTTCTCGAAACCAAATCACCACAATTCCTGACCAATTCTTCTCAAGTGTCTCAAACTTGAGTCGGTTGGTGTTGGAGGGAAATCAGTTGCTTGATATCCCATTCAGAGCTTTTCGCGGTTTGGTTTCATTGAAAGAGTTGAATCTTCATGAAAATCTGCTACCAACCATCCCAAACATTGATTATTCTGACCTCCCAATGCTTCAGACACTGAATCTAAATTTGAATGACATATCCCACATCCGCTCAGAGGATTTCACAGGTTTGAGTTTGCTTCCTAATTTTGATACGCTATTTCTTGGCATGAACAAAATCAATTCTCTTCAGGGCAGAGCTTTTGGGAATCTGAAGCTGAAGAAGCTCTATGTGTATTACAACGAGATTTCCCACATTTCATCTGAAACGTTTCACGGCTTGGAATCTCTTGAAGACCTCCTGCTCAGTGGCAACGGCATTGCAACCATTCCAGATGGAACTTTTGCCAACCTGAAACATTTGACAACTCTGTTCCTGAAAGATAATTCTATTTCTGAGATATCCACGGGGATGCTTGCAGGCCTGGAAAGACTTGAGAAGCTCAATCTTGATCGCAATAACATCAGTGAAATTTCACCTCAAGCTCTGTCTGACCTCTCTGAACTTCAGCATGTGTCACTCCAAGGAAACCAACTGACTGGATTTCCTAATGGGTTGTTTAATAATCAAGAGAGTTTGCTTGAACTTGATGTCAGTTTCAATCAGCTGGTTTCCTTGCCTGCTCAGCTATTCACAAGAACTCAACACCTCAAACATGTCAGCCTTGCAAACAACCAGCTGTCCTTCCTGCCTCCCGCATTGTTTGCAGGAATGACAATTGACAGTAAACTTGCTTTGGAAATTTGGAATAACCAGATTCAAACCCTGCCCAATAATTTGTTTGACAAATTGGTGGTAGTTGACCCTGACAAAAGCAGCAAAATTGAAATGTATGTGGCCGACAATCCTCTTCAGATTGACAACAGGCTTTGTTGGCTACAGGAGGCAGTGGCTGAGAACTGGCTGGTCCTAAAGGGGAAGCCTTTCAGATACGGGGGAGGTGGGCAGGAGGAAGTTGACAGTCTGATCCAACAGCTTGTGGAGATATGTGGGACAAACTGAGCAATTCAAGCCCCTGTTCTTTTGTCTGTTACCTTGTGTTGAGAGGGGCTCAGTTCAGTGCATTATCTCGTGGTCAATTTTGTTTCAAATATGAGGGACAAAGTGTGTATGTCAGAATTTCCTCGAGCGAAATACAAATCTGTATAAATTTTCATTGCACAATTCTTGTCCTCGTGTTTCAATAAAGTGAGATGGATTTCAGAAGTCATTGCCACGCGCAGGACCACCAGAGACAAAGTCCTTTTCCAGACTGTACGGACGACATCAACCGATTTCTCCGGTGGTCTTGCGAAAAAATCGTTGTGGTTTTGGCAAAATTCAATTGATGTCCTGCCACACTTCTACGGGTCACTCCAGGCAGTGGCTGAAGAATTGGTGATTCTCAGAGGACCACACTTAAACCATGTATTCCTTGCTCTTTTTCTGCGCCATGCAGCGTCGGAAGCAGGTCTGTTGTGACGTTTTTCCCCACAGCTCATTGCACCAGAGACTGCTGGTGGTTGCACTGTGCATGGCTGATCTTCACCACATCGTGATGCTGTCACTGTCACAGGCAGCGCACAGACCCTCAGCAAGTTGCAGAAAACTTGAAGTTGTGCAGCAGAACACAGAATGAACTCAACCTTGCACACACACGGACACCACACAGCTGAGGGGTCTTGATCATTGCACACGAAACAAACATATGGTACGAGAACTTTAGTAAGGTACCAACTGCAACACAACAGTGTTTGGTCCTGCATAAATGTCTGTCGTGGAAGCGTTTTGCCTGACGCATTGATTCACACCAACTTGCTGCATGAGATCATTTTTGGTTATCAATTTATTTGCCTGATTGAGGAACTTTTCTGGCAGACTACTCAGATTGAATCTGATGATTCCATTCCTCAAACAATCATCAAAACACGTTTGGTGATTTGAGGAGATTGGTCCATCGTTCCAGGTTGCTCACATAGCGACTGGAATGATGAGTGACCAGAACGTTTCCGTGACAGGCGTCAGGGACAAAAAAACATGCTGACACCAGCTTCTCGGCGAAAATGAATTTCAAATTTGGATATTTTTGTCCATTTGAAATTGTTTTGGACAAGGATGACATGTGAGTGAATTTGTCAAGTTTGAATTTTGAGGTTTGTGACTGGAACACATAGAGGCTGAAAAGCACAGTGAGCAGAATGCACAAAGGATCAGTTTTAAATTTCTCAAATGACCGCGAGCTCCATGGAACTATTTTTTGACAAGACTGTCAACCAGAGAACCAGTTTCCAGGCGGACAAACTGACCAGGGTTCAGAGCAAAGTCACCTCCTCAATAAATCCTGCAACAGCTTTGAAAAGTTCTGACTATACAGGCCAAAAGGAGCATCTTTCAGCAGCATGGGAATTGCTAAGGTGTGTTGGCTGTCCGGATCTCTCAAACAATGTTTTATGAAGGCCAAAAAGAGCTGGTCAGAGCAAGTTGCAGTGTGTCGCACCCTCCACCAGATTGTCCTCCCTTCTCTTTGTGGTGTACACTCTGGTATTCAGCCTTCTTCAGCTAGGGCCATGATTATTTTGTCCTCACACAGACTTCTTTCTCTCCACAACCCTAGCATTCTCCAGACAATGTTTCGTCATGTCCAGAACACATGTGGATCATTCTCTGGAGAATGCTGGAGTTCCGGGGAGTATTGTTTCCATTTGAAAACTTGAACCCACAGAACATTGTTGCATACAAAACTGGAATCAACTAAAAAGGCAACAGCATATGGAAACCACAGGCATTTGCTTACTTTTACATGATGAAACTTCTATGGAGAACAATTGGATTGGAAATTCGTGCAGTGACTCGTTCTCTGGAGAAAAAGGTCAGCATTGGCTCTGGCGCAATTGCTCTGGAATCGTTCTTTGGAATTACGTGTGTGCTATTTTGTTTTCGAGAACGATTTGGTGTTCTTGCATTGAGGGCGTGCATGTGCTGGAGCATCACAATGCCTGTTGTCAGAGTGAAGGACGAAGTTTAAAAAAGAAAAGCAGAGAAAGGAATGGCTCAGAGTTACCATCCTGAGTGTTGTGCCGTTGTCTTTTGACTTTGAATTTAGGAACAATGTACTTCCACGAGGGTGAGGTCAAGCCAGACCCAGGGGCAGGGGGTCGCCACCAAACCACGACACCTTCGGCGTTGTGGTTTGGTCATGGCACCGTGCCCCGAGGGTCTGGCTTGACCTCACCCAAGTGGAAGCTGCATTGTTCCTACCAAGACTATTTGTCTGCGTGTTTTGGAACTGTCTTGTCTTGTCTTGTTTTGAAATAAAAGTCAATTTTTTGTGTGCTTGAGAAAAGTGTTGCACATGATAAGATTGTGAAAATTTGCGTTGCCAGGTGACAAGATGTTTGGTTCTTGTTTGGCATGTGAGGGAAAACACTGTGTGAGTATTGACTGACTTGACCAAAAATAGTCAGGTCAAGATCCAACCAAACACGGACCCCCTGATGTTTGGTTGGCCCCCCTGGTACGCAGACAAAAAGCGACATCATAGTTATGATAGTTCACAATGTCTGCACCAGTTTTTTTTCATGGATCGGTTGGACAGAATGATGTAGAAGCATTTGTTCACTCCCTGTGTTCTCTCAGAAGCTGTTGCAGGTGCTATTTTCTGTTTTTGCTTCAACTGTGGCTGTTGGTAAAAATGCAAGACAGATGGTTCTCACCTGGAATATACAATCGTTTATCCATTGTGATGGCTTTTTTCGTTGTCATGTCCTCTGTTCTGTTCACAGAATTTCTAAAAAAATTTCTAAGGCCTTTCCCTCACTTGACCAAAGGCTGGTTTCCTGATGTTCCAGATGTAACTTCATGAAGAACATTTCAGGTCTTGCACTAAGCGAGGAACACCAAGTTTCAGATGTATTTTGATGTACAAGGAAAAGCTGCCAAGTAAAAAACCTCGACGACCGCTCCTGCTTTCCCAAAGAATGTACAGATTCAGGAAAGGAGACCAGTGTTCTTGACTTGATTGACAATTCAGGAATTGTATTCTGAAAATGCTGCAGAATATTATTTTGTACCTGATAAGAGATATGTTGTATTCTGTGTGTAGTTTGGGCAACAAAAATGCAAGCTTTCAGGTTATGAAGAACAATTTATCATGACCTTGACTCATCTCCAGATTCTTTTTGTGTTTTGTAGGATGGTAGTTTGTTGTACAAAGAGGAGATCAGTTCTTGTCTTGATTGAATAGGGATTGTACGCTGACAATGCTGCAGGATACGTGTTGGTACCTGATGGAGATGTGTTCCATTTTCTGTGCACTTGGGACAATTATATTTTTCATCGTGACAAAATTTACCTCCAAGCAACAAAAGTACAAGGCTTTGGGTAAAAATGAACAGTTCATGCTCACCTCTGACACTCTTCTCCACAAACACTTGAATGTTGAGGACACACAGACAAACACAAAAGCCAACAATTAGAAAACAAGAATCGACACATTTTAGCAATTTTTGTTGAAGCTGCATCATAGACTTGCAAACAAACCAAGCAAACAATTACCAAACATATCTCTGCTTCTTTTTCACTTCAGGCTCATCTCGACCACTCAGTGGAACAGAAACCTTTTTTCAATACACGGACTCAATTCGAGTTCTGACATTTGTTGTAAAGATCAGACTAATGAACAAGATAGAAGTTCCAAATAAAACCATAATAGAAGCCCTCAAGATTTGGCAAGAACAAAATCCTTCACTAAAAGTTAAAATAGAAAAGAAAAAGTCAAACTATTGGTATGTACCTCACAAGCAAAACATTCCTTTTGAAGATATTTCTGCAAAATGTTGGGAAGATGAATTTCATAAATGGGCAGAGAAACCTTTGTCCAGAGAGATGCCATTCCAAGTAAGGAGAGTTTCTGGTATTCCTGAGTGTTTTGTATTGTTGTTCAAAATGGATCATTCCCTCATAGATGGAGTTTCTTGGGTTAGGGTGCTCATGCAGTTGATTGATATCTTAAATGATTTTTTGAATGGAAAATATCCTCAGGCTCAAAAGTTGAACATCCACAAATTGTTGCCAGGTAGAGATTATTTCCTGCATGATACAAAGATTTATCCCACTTGGACTAAATTGCTACTAAATTGTATCTGGTGTGTTCCAAGGGCAATCAGATACTGGATCAGTCTGAAGCTATTCAAATTTCATCTGGAGAACAATGATCAGCAAATGCTAAGTGAAATGTTTTCATCCCCATCCAAAGAAAGAAAGTTTATGACAGGAAATTCATTTTTGTGTGTTGAACAAGACCAACTTAGACAGCTTGTTAAAGCAGCAAGGAGTCAACAAGTCACTATGTATGGACTTATGACTGCTGCTCTCAAAATAACAATTGATGACATTATGAAAGACAAGCCAGGATTTAAAATCAATGATTTGCAAAGAAGTGCATTTAATAGGGTGATGACAACAATTGGATTGAGAAGATTTTTCAAAGGTCAAGTTCCAAATGATTACTTGGGCTTCTATTGTTCTTTGGTGACACAAAATGTGGTGTCATGTCAGACACAGGACAAATCTGGTACAGATTCATTTTGGAATTTGGCTCGGAGATACTCACAAGATTTACATGGAAGGCTTCAACATCAAAAATATCATGGCTTCACAGATATGGTCTATTGCAAAGTATAATTTTGGTAATTTTTTCTGTATTTGGTTTCACAAGTAGCAAATGGTAAAACACCAAATCAGTCAAGGTTTTGAAGTTTTGTTGAGTATAAAATTGCTTCACACATTGTTCTCCTTTTCTGACAACAATGTTTCAGCAAATTTACAATATTTTTCAGCATCTGAACTGAAGCACAATGGAGAAGAGCTGCAGTGGAAGATACCAAGAGTTGTCCTTTCAACAAATAACTATGGTGTTTGTGGAACAAGCTCAGATCCAACTTACCTCAGCGATATTGAGCTTTATGGGCCTGCCTTCAAGGGTAATGATAGTTCGCCATTCTTCTGGGTTGCTTATGTAACTGTGAATGGTAAAATGACCATCACTGCGAAGTATTCCTCTGCAGGGGCAAGCAAGGCTGATGTTAATCTTCTCATGAAGAATTTAAAACTTCTTCTGTGCTCTCTATGAAGAAACAGCTTTTTGTGTCCCCAGGTTAGTTCAACTTGTCCTTGTCCGACCAGTGACAATGTGAAAAAATGTTGCAAATATTTGTGATCGATAAATCTCATGAAAATTGAGAAAATGACAAATGATTTTTTTGCCAAGAAGAGTACATAGACAAACATTGGTATGTTTGGCCTCCAATTGTTACATGGAATTTCCAGCCTCGCAAAAATAGGTGTAATGAAGGCTACCGTTCCGTGTGTTGGCAGCTTGTGTTGTCATTTTGGAAGGAACACTGTAACGCAAACAGAAATGCCAAAGTAAACAAGAACAAACTTCCGGGCTGACTCTTGTGTCTTTGTACTCAAAAGGACTCTGTGACGCCAAGGCAATGTTTTGATTTCTGCCATCTGGCAATGTAGATCAGCACAGGCAGCTGAAAGAAAAAGCTTGATTTGGCTTTTCTGGATCAATCCACTGGAATTGGCCAAGACTTTCGATATCAGGATGAGTCACTTGCTGCAATAAGTCAGAGAAGAGAAGAAAGAGAAGAAAGATTCTTTGCAGCAGCTTGTTCTGTTTTTTCTTGGGGAGAACCAAAATGCTTGAATTTATACATTGTGGCAAATGTACAACATCACACATCAAGTTCTGTTCATACTTTTTTGTTCACAAGTTTACACCGAAGTCACTTCAAATGAATCGAACAGATTGGAAACCCCTTTGTTAGCATGTGATTCTCATGTGACAAGAAACAAATACACTGTTGAAACACTTCATTTCTTACATTTCTTTCTTTTGAAATTTTGTTTGAGAAAAACAATGCAACAAAAATTCCTGGGGTTTTGCAAGTTTTCTTTTGGTGTAAGCAATGCTGCAACAAATCATTTCTGGTTTCAGCACAAAAGGAGATTTTCCAAGGGAAGGGGATGTTCAATGTAAAAAGTCTGTCTGGTTGTTTCAAACAGTGTTTTGTGAAGACCAAAATGAGCTGCACTGGGTCAGGGAAACTTGCACTATGTTGCACTCCCACCATTGTCATCAATGTCTCTTTGTAGTTTGCACACTTGTTTTGAAGATACCACACCAGATTTCTTCAGGGGCTGTACACACTCATTTCATTCTGAGGCATTGTTCTCTCCATGAGCCCAGATAATGTTTCAGAATTCTCATCTCACTTGTGGATCATTCTCAGGAGAATGCTGGAGTTCTGGAGAGTGATTGAGTCTGCATCAAAATTTCATTCCATTTGAAAACTTGACCCCACAGAACATTGTCAGTACAAAACTTGAATCAACTAAAAAGGCAACAGCATATGGAAACCACAGGCATTTGTTTGCTTTTACACACTGAATCTTCTCTGGAGAACAATTGGTTTGGGATTCATGCAGAGACACCTTCTGTGGAGAATGTTCATGCTGGTGAGAATACTTCAGTGTGGACAGCACCATTCACCCACCTGTACTTTCCAAAATTATCTCAAGAGCAATTTCTCTGGACTCATTCTGCAGAATGATGTCATTTCATTCTGGTAACCAGTCGGTATGTCGGGGAGTGCAGCGACGGGAGCTGAGTGGAGCAGCTGGTCAGAGTGTAGGACCCGGCATTCTTGACACTGTTCCAAACAACTGACAAATCACACAGTTGGGGTCAGAGTAGCCGAGGGTTGCAAAGCACAACAAGGTCCCGCATATTCCCCTCTGAGACAAACATTTTTTGCACCAGAATGACCCCGCCCCCCTCTGGGTGATGCCAGGATCGCTGGATGGAATAAATGTGGAGGCTTTTGTTCACTCCTTGTGTTCTGTCAGAAGCTGTTGCAGGTGTCCTTTCCTGCTTTTGTTTGTTCTGTGGGTGCCTTTTGGCAAAAGTGTTTGGCAGATGGCTCTCATAGGACACAATGGCTGTCATTTCTCCTCTGTAATGTTTGTTGTGTTTTTCTCACATTCTCCACCGGCCTGTCAGCAAAGCTGAACAGATAAAATTCCACGACAGAATACAGTTGTCCGTGGTTTTATGTGTTTTTGGCGTGGATCAAAAGTTGTTTTTTTCTGATGTCACTTCGTGACGAGCATTTCAGGTCCTGCAGCAAGCGACCGACACCAACTTCCAGAGGCTCTTCGTCTTGAGGAAACTGTTTGTGGCCAAGTAATTTTTCATGAAAATTTTTCTGAAGAATGAAGGGTGAGATTTCCCGTCGCTTTCTTGTTGTTTTGTATGATTTGTTTTTGCAGATTCAGGAGAAGAGACCTGTTATTATCTCAGTTGAATATTCAGGGATTGCTGCTCGACATGCTGCAGGATATATATTTGTACCTGATAGAGATGTGTTGCGTACTATGTGTACTCGGGGCAGTTGTACTTGTTATCACGACAAAATTATTCCCAAAGCAACGGAAGTACAAACCTTCAGGTAACGGACATTTTTTGGTATCCTCTGACTCTCTTCTCTACATTCATTTGAACACTGAAGACACACAAACATCAACCAAACACCTTTTGAACAAGGACGACAAGAATCTTGATATTTTCACCATTTTTTTGTGGCTGCAGACCAGCAAACAAACATTACTGTCCAAGGAAACAACCTGACACATCTCTGCTACTTTCTCACTTCAGGTTTGTCTCGACCACTCTGTGGAATGGAAAGCCTTTTTCAACAAATGGATTCTATTCGAGTTCTGACATTTGTTGTAAAGATTAGATTGACAAAAAAGATAGAAATTCCAAACAAAACCATAATAGAAGCCCTCAAGATTTGGCAAGAACAAAATCCTTCACTGAAAGTTAAAATAGAAAAGAAAATTTCAAATGATTGGTTTGTGCCTCACAAGCAAAACATTCCTTTTGAAGAAATTTCTGCAAAATGTTGGGAAGATGAATTTGAAAAATGGGCACAGAAACCTTTGTCCAGAGAGATGCCATTCAAAGTGAGGAGAGTTTCTGGTATTCCTGAGTGTTTTGTCTTGTTATTCAAAATGGATCATTCCCTCATAGATGGGTCTTCAAGGGTGAGAGTTCTTATGCAGTTGATTGATATCATAAATGACTTGTTGAATGAAAAAAAACCTCAGGCTCAAAAGTTGAACAGCCATAAGTTGTTACCAGACAGAGACTATTTCATTCATGATGCAAATATTTACCCCACTAGAACCAAATTCCTAATAAATTGTATCTGGTTTGTTCCAAGGGCAATCAGACACTGGATCAGTCTGAAGCTTTTCAAATTTAATCCAGAGAACAATGATCAGCAAAAGTTATATGAAATGTTTTCATCCTCATCTAAAGAGAACAAGTCAACAACAGGAAGTTCTTTTCTGTGTATTGGACAAGACCAAGTTAGCAAGCTTGTGAAAGTAGCTCGGAGTCAACAAGTCACCATATATGGACTTATGACTGCTGCTCTGAAAACAACAATTGACAATATAATGAAAGACAAGCCAGGATTTGATGTGAATGATTTGCAGAGAAGTGCATTTAATAGGGTAATGACAACAATTGGATTGAGAAGATTTTTTAAAGATCAAGTTCCAAATGATTACTTGGGATTCTATGGTACTGTTGTAACACAAAATGTGGTATCATCAGATTCAATAAAGGATAAATCTGGTGCAGATTCATTTTGGAATTTCGCCAGGAGTTACTCACAAGATTTGCACCAAAGGCTTGATCATGAAATAAAAAATATCCTGTCATCAGTGCTGTGGTTTGATGCTAAGTGTAATTTGGGTAAATACATTTTTCTTATCACATAAATAGTTTTCTAGTCCACTTTTACTTCAATTTGAGAAAACAACAAATGGTTTGACATCAAATTTGACAAAGATTTGAAGTTTTTATTGGGTCAGAAATAGCTCCAATTCTGTTTGCTCTCCTTTTGTGACAACAATGTTTCTCAGCTTATTGAGAATGTTTTTCTTCTCAGCATTTGAACTGAAGGAAAATGGAGGAGAGCTGCAGTGGAAGATACCAAAAGCCATCCTCTTAACAAACAACTATGGTGTTTGTGGAACAAACTCTGATTCAACTTACCTGAGTGATATTGAACTTTATGGGCCAGCTTTTATGGGTGATGATGCATTATCATTCTTCTGGGTTGCCTATGTCACTGTGAATGGCAAAATGACCATCACTTCTAGGTATTCCTCTGCAGGAGCAAGTAAAACTGATGTTGATCTTCTCCTGAAAAATTTGGAACATCTTCTGTTTTCTCTGTAGATGACCTTGGTCACAAAGAGCTTTCTGTGTTTCCAAGTCAGTTTGTGTCTGTTTGTATTCAAAGAATTTTTCCGCTTTTCTGTGAAACAGTGCAACACCTGGGCTGAAAAACAAATCCAATGTTGTGACAAGTTCCAAGCATTCCGGCCTTTGTCTTGTAAAAAGGAGTTGAGATATTTCGTAATTGCATTTCATGTTGCAGTTTCAGAATGTTGTTGAAACATAAATGCCAGGTGAACAAATTTCCTTCTTTCTCTTGTGGCTTTCTGCGTTTTTTTTGTTGCTCGTAACAGGCACGCGCAAACAAAAACCAACGAGATTTGGCAGATCTGGATTGATCCACTGCAATTCGTCGAAGCTTTCGATCACTGGATGGATCACAGGAGCGAGCGGTCCAGATCGGCAAATCAAACGTCACCAAAAAAATGCAACAAATTTATCCGCAATGTGAGAAAATAACCAAGAGCAGTATGAATGAAGTGCTCAGTCCCGCACGAGCTTTGGCAGGACTACTCGTACATGTGTTCCCTTGGAATCTCAGAAAATACCTCCACTTGAAAATGCGCCACTTCCACAACAGTCAGTATTTTTGTGTTGAAAAATATTCAAGGCAAATGGGAGTCGCGGAAATCGCTTCGTGTCTTTCATTTGTGTCCTGTTCACATGAAACGAATTGGGGAACAAAACTTTTTCCATATCAATCCAACAAAACTTTTTCAACACCAAAACCTCACAACCCAAAACGTAAGTTGGCGCAAAGCTCTCGACCTTGAAACAAAACCACCAGCAGTACGAATGAGGTACTTCGGAAAAGCTGTGTTCCCTTGGGTACTCTGAAAGTATACAGGGAAAACCGGTGTAACAGGACCAGACAACGACCAGAACCAGACAACAACCACACTCCGAGGTCGTTGTGTGGTCCAAACATTTCAGGACCAGGCCCCGACCTGCCTGGCAGGTCAGAGCCTGGTCCTGATTTTTTAGGACCAGACAACGACGTCATTATCTGGTCCTGAAATTTTTGGACCAGACAACCACGTCGGAGAAATGTTGCGGTCGGGGGCTGGTCCTGAGATACCGGTGTAACAGGACCAGACAACGACCAGGACCAGACAACGACCACACTATTTGGTCGTTCTCTGGTCCTGAAATTTCCGGACCAAACAATGACCACCTAGGACTGGGGGATATTTTTCCAAAATGTTGTGCTGATATCTCTGTCAGTGATATCTCACCTTTTCAGATGACACTAATAAATTGCTGAAATATCAGTGAATTTTGTCACTGACATTTGCCTGGGCTAATGGAAAAACTGGTCATAAAAGTTATCACCAAAATTTATCAGTGCTGATAAAAGTTGTCAGTGAAAAGTAACACTTACCACTGACAAGTTTAGGGATATCAGTACAATG
>JAAUXT010020520.1_pt1 | contig 13415 bp, 13 predicted proteins | sample 7278171 | NCBI WGS metagenome assembly JAAUXT01 (sample SAMN14350112, study PRJNA611818) | marine sediment metagenome | isolation source: surface marine sediment (1.8m) | place: French Polynesia: Moorea | collected 2018-08
AAACAGGTTGTCCACCGGCACATCGAAAAACCCCTGGATCTGGCCGGCGTGCAAGTCCATCGTGATGATGCGGTTGGCACCCGCACCGGTCACCATATCCGCCACGACCTTGGCGCTGATCGGTACCCGCGGGGCGACCTTCTTATCCTGGCGGGCATACCCATAATAAGGGATGACGGCCGTGATCCGGCTGACCGAGGAGCGTTTGAAAGCGTCGATCATCAAAATCATCTCGACGAGATTGTCGTTGACCGGGCGGCAGGTGGACTGCACTAAAAAAACGTCCTTGCCCCGGACGTTTTCATCGATTTCGATTTGGACTTCGCCGTCGCTGAAAGTTTTAACAGCGGCGCTTCCCAGCGGCATGTCCAGATATTCACAAATCTTGTGGGTTAGTGCGGGGTTCGAGTTCCCTGTGAAAATGGCCAGATGATTCATGGGCGTATCCGTGCCTATATTCCCAAAAAGTGGCTGGGGCGGGAGGATTCGAACCTCCGAATGCAGGGACCAAAACCCTGTGTCTTGCCACTTGACGACGCCCCAATTTCTTAAAAAAACCGCAACACAACCTGTTTAGCAGGTCCGTTTCAAACCAGCAGCCGGCTTTGAAAAACCTGCCATTGGTCGTGAGTTGACAAGCCTTCCCGGGCTTGTTGAGCCGCCTGCGCATTTTTAAATAGGCCGACCACGGCAGAACCGCTCCCTGACATGATCGCCCCTTCGGCGCCCTGCTCGGACAAGGCCGATTTAATGGCCATGATATCCGGGAGCATTTGGATTGCCGGCGACTCGAGGTCATTGCACAGATGAACGCCAGCCTCAAAGGCCTTTTTTTTTAAAAGGAGATTTCTAAGTTTTTTTTCACATTTTGTCAATCTTAAATTAAGTGCCGCGTAGACCTTGGCCGTCGACAATCCGATCCCCGGAAAAACGATTAAAAGGGCGGCCGGCCTTAGGCCTCGATAGGGTTGTATCTTTTCCCCGATGCCCGCAACAATGGCCGGTTGGCCGTAAAGAAAGTAGGGAATATCAGCGCCCAAAGGCAATGCCAGAGAGGCCAGTTCCTCAGGTGTAAAGGGGTGGTCAAAACGCCGATTCAAGACCTTCAGCACCGTGGCCGCGTTGCTGCTGCCACCGCCCAGCCCGGCGCCCACCGGTATCCGCTTGGTGAGAACCATTCGGAGGCCGAAGGACTTAATTGCCGTTTTGCGCATCAGGGCGTTACGGAAACGCACCGCCGCCCGGCAGGCCAGATTCGCATCGTCCGCCGGCACGCCCGGGGCGCGGCAGCGGATCGATATGGCAGGGGATTGAAAATCAAACTGGATGTGATCATAGAGATCGACGCACGCCATCAGGGTGATCAGTTCGTGGTAGCCATCCGCGCGTTTACCGATAACGGCAAGGGCCAGGTTGACCTTGGCCGGTGACAGGCTCTCGTGGATCGGCGGCATCAATCAGGGGCTCGGGCAGGGTACGCGGGTAACGCGAAAAAACCTTTTCAGGCCTTTTCTTTGACGTAGAGCATGCGCAGATCATAGAGAATACTTTTCAGCATACTCTCCTCGTCGCGGTTCAGATTGTCCTTGGTTTTTTCCTGCAGCATCGCCAGCACATCGATGGTCTGTTTGGCCAGGGCCAAGTTTTTGGTTTTTTGGCCGGTTCCCGGCTCTTCGAGGATTCCCAATTGCACGAGGGCCGATGAATTCAAGGAGATCACAAAAGTCGAGAAATCGATTGCCGGCAAGGGGGTTGTTGCCTGGTCCGAAGCGTCCTCTCCGGTTTGTTCCGGGTTTGGATGGGGGGCGGTTTGGTCTTTGTTTTCTTCACTCATTTGGCAATCTCCCGCGGCATTGGATGGCGTTGGCGTAGGGTGGTCAGTCCACCTCGCGCGGCGCCGGCAGTCGTCCCGCCGTCACCGAGCTGTTGGTCACATGTTTTTCTTAGGCAATATTTACATTCTAGCCACGGCACTCCAAAAACTCAAGCGGCGTGACGCTTTTGACCATCGGCAATCGCCGGAGTTCTTCCAGGACATCGATAGGAATGGCTGTATCCGTACTGAGAAAGACGATGTTGCGATTGCCCTCCTCTTCCTGTCCGACCTGCATTCGACCGATATTGATATCGTGATTCCCGAGTGTTGTGCCGATACTGCCGATGGCGCCCGGTTTGTCCACGTTGTGAATCAACGCCATGTGGGCCATGGGGATCATTTCCAGACGGAAATTGTTGACCCGCACGATACGCGAATCCTGTTTACCGTAAATCGTACCGGCGACCCTGCTTTCCATTTCGGTCGTGACGACCCGCGCGGTAATCAGGTTGATGAATTCATCGGATTCGGAACTCGTGGTGGCGGTCACCTTGATCCCTCTTTCCTTGGCCAACACGGCGGCATTCACCGAATTGACATCGTCTTTCACGGTCGGTGTCAAAATGCCCTTGATGATGGCCGTGGTGACCGGTGCCAGGTCGAGTCCCTGAAAGTCACCGGTGTATTCGATGGCGACTTCCTTGATCGGCCCGGTAACCAACTGGGGCATCAGGCAACCGATTTGACTGCCCAACCTGAGGAAAGGGCGCAGGCGGACAAGCAAGTCTCCGGTAACGGAGGGAACGTTCACGGCGTTGACCACCGCGCCGTCCTTCAGAAAGGCGATCATCTGTTGCACGACGGCCACGGCCACATTGGATTGGGCCTCGCGGGTCGAGGCCCCCAGGTGCGGCGTGCAGATCAGGCGATCCAGTCCGATCAGAGGCGAATCCTCGGGGGGTTCGGTCTCGAAAACATCCAGCGCGGCGCCGGCGACCTTCCCCGCCGTCATGGCCTCGTGCAGGTGGTCCTCCTTGACGATGCCGCCGCGGGAACAGTTGATCAACATGACCCCGTCTTTCATTTGGGCAAAGGCCGCGCGATCGATCAGACCGATGGTATCCTTGAGCTTGGGCACATGAATCGTAATGAAATTCGCCCGCCGGTAAAGGGTTTCCAAATCCACACTTTCGAAGCCGGCGCTGGCGATGTGCGCCGGATTGACATGGGGGTCGTAAACCACGACATCCAAGCGCAGACCACGGGCGCGGTCCGCCACGATCGAACCGATCTTGCCGAAGCCGATCACCCCCAAGGTCTTGCCGAAAATTTCGCGCCCCTGGAGCCTTTTTTTATCCCAGCGCCCGGAACGCAGCGATGCGGTTCCCTGGGGCACATTGCGGGCCAGCGCCATGAGCATGGCAATCGCATGCTCGGCCGTCGTGATCACATTACCATCCGGGGTGTTCATGACCACGACACCATGGCGGGTGGCCGCCGGGATATCGACATTGTCCAATCCGATGCCCGCCCGGCCGACCACCTTTAGGCGGTTCGCCCGGACTAACAGATCTTCGGTCACCCGGGTGGCGCTTCGAATGATAAGACCGTCATAGTCACCGATGATTTCGGCCAGCACATCAGGCGCCAGCCCGGTTCGGACATCAACCGTCAGGCCTTCTTCGGCCTCGAGCATTTCGATGCCCACCTGACCCAGATTGTCGCTTACCAATACCTTCATCAACCGCCTCCGGATGGATCATCGGGTGTCGGCCGGCCCCCGGGGGCACCGCACATCGCCGCATCGATCGAAATGCCCGCCATAGTAGAGAAAAATGATGCGGGTTTCAAGCCGTATTTATCGACGGCACCGATGCCCGTTGGCCGGTGAATCCTCCGATCATCTGCGCCCTATGACCTGTGGCGAACAGGTTGCGCATTGATGGTTGCAAAGCTTCAGCACAGAAGTTATGCTCCCGCACGAGGGCGGCCTGAAGCTCGAGCGGGGCAACCACGGTCGATGAGCGTATACCGGCAGGTCGGGAAGAACTTGCGGCCTGTGACCACCGACGCCTCCGCAGCCTAGCAGACGGTCACCCCCCCACGGGATGGCTAACCCCAGGCCCTGCCATTGAACAGCAATCAGGAAGGGAGCTAAGCCATGGCGGCAGACAAAGCACAGACAACCCGAATAGGATGGATCGGTACCGGTGTGATGGGACGCTGGATGTGCCAGCACCTGATGCAGAGTGGATATCCGGCCGTTGTCCACACACGCTCGCAGGCCAAAGCCCAGCCGCTGCTGGAAACCGGGGCCCACTGGGCAGCCTCCCCGCAGGATGTGGCACGCGCGTCCGATGTCGTTTTCACGATGGTGGGCTTCCCGCAGGACGTACGTGAGGTTTATCTGGGCACCCAGGGCCTTTTGAAGGGCGTGCGCTCCGGGCAGATTCTGGTCGACATGACCACGACGGAGCCCAGCCTAGCGGTCGAGATCCACAAAGAAGCGGCGGCATTAAACGTATCCGCCGTGGATGCGCCGGTGTCGGGCGGCGACATCGGTGCCCGTGAAGCCCGCCTGTCGATCATGGTGGGCGGTGAGAAAGCGACGGTTGACGAATTGATGCCGTTTTTCAAGATCATGGGGCGGCAGATTGTGCACCAGGGGCCGGCGGGCTCGGGTCAACACACCAAGATGTGCAACCAGATCGTGATTGCCGGCACCATGATCGGGGTGTGTGAATCGCTGCTCTACGGGCAACGGGCCGGCTTGGACCTTAACACCATGCTGGAAAGCATCGCCGGCGGGGCCGCCGGGTGCTGGTCGCTGGACAACCTGGCACCAAGGATCCTCAAACGCGACTTCGATCCCGGCTTCTTCGTGGCCCATTTCATCAAGGATATGGGCATTGCCCTGGAAGAGGCCAAACGCATGCAGCTTTGTCTTCCGGGACTCGCCCTGGTTCACCAGCTTTATCTGGCGGTGGCTGCCAACGGGGGCGCCCGGTTCGGCACCCAGGCCTTGATGCTGGCGCTCGAGAAGCTAAACGGCGCGAATCGCTGACGCGTGCCGGCAGCGGCTTGGCCCAAACACAAAGCGCGTGGATCCCACGCGCTTTAAGTGCTATCGGGCGAAATGACGGGGAACGGTCAGGTCAACCTTGCTTGGCGGCGGCTTCCTGCTCGGCAACCTTGGCTTTCAAACGGTCGATCAGTTGATCGGGGCTCTCCTTGCGTAAAATGTCGTTGAACTGGGTGCGGTAATTCTTGATCAGACTGACCCCCTCGACCTTGACGTCGTAGACCGACCAATCCCCGTCCTTCTTCTTCAGACTGTAGTCCACCGGGATTTTGTTCTGATCGCTGACGATAAAGGTCTTGACGATCGCCAGCGGTTTAGACTCGTGCAATATCTCGTCGGCGAATTCGACCTTTTGATCGGCAAAACCGGTTTGGATCCGGTCGACGTAGATATTGCCCAGCATCTTGGAAAAAACCGCAGAAAAGTCCTTTTGCTGTTGCGCGGAAAACGATTTCCAATTGCGGGCCAGGGCGCGACGGGAGACTTCATTGAAATCGAAAGTGCCGGAAACAATATCCCAGATTTTATCGCGCTGCTCGATTTTCAGGGCGGGGTCATCGGTCTGATATTTGGTATCCTTCAAAACCACGACGGATTGATCAAGGGGCTCCTTGAGCGTATCCGTAGGGCTGCGTTCGGCCCCCATCGCCGCCCCCGTAACCACAAGCACCAGGAACCATGCTGCGAAGATCTTTTTCATTGGCTTCTCCCCCTATGTATTGAAGATGTCGATCGTCATCGCTCAAGCCCGCGGGGCGTCGACAGGCAGTAACCTAACCGCCGCATTCTCGCTGAAGGCTTAAAGCCCACCGAACACATATTTGCTGATCACTTCCTCCAAGTCAAGAGCGGATTCGGTTTCCGTAATAATGTCGCCATCTTGCAGAACAAGATCCGATCCGCCCGGCGAGAGCTTGATGTATTTGTCACCAATCAGGCCGGAGGTTTTGACCGACGCAATGACATCGTCCGTCAACTCCACCCGCGCCTGAATCTTCAAACGCACCTCGGCGGTCAGTCTCTCAGGCTCGAGATAAATGGCCTCCACCTTGCCGACGGGAACCCCCGCCAGTTCCACCCGCGAGCCCACTTTGAGACCCGAAACCGATTCGAAGCGGGCGTTCAAGAAATAGTGCCGGTCGCCGATGATTTCCATTTTACCGAGCTTTAACGTCAGATAGCCGACACATAAAATACCGATAAAAACAAAAATACCGACGGCGATTTCAATGGATGCTTTGTTCATGGCTCGACTCCAGGCCTCAACAGATGCTGAATTTATAAAATATTTCCTTTTGCGCCAGGGCCTGATCCAGGCACTGTTCGGAATTGTCGCTCTCCGCCGGTTCGGTGAACCCGGCGCTTACCGCAAGGCAGGAGTCCACACTTGCTCTAATCTGCTGGGTTTGCTCGGCATTGAGCTCGCGGGCCAACTTGGCGCACACCAAACGGGCCTGGTTCGCGCGGGTAAACGGCAGCAGCAACAAAACCGCATTGCTGCCGATGCACTCGCAGGTATCCGTTAGGCGTAGATGCCGTTGAATACTATCGGCAAACTGCGTGACGGTTTTCTGGGCCACCACGGGCCCGGACTGCGTTACGATGGCACTCATGTTCTCAATTGTCAGCACCACCAGCGCAAAAGGCACCCGGTGGCGCTGCAGCCGGGTCATTTCCTCACTGAAGCGCCGCTGCCATCCGTCACCGATGGAAGGTGTGCTGGCGATTTCCGTCCGACCTTCAAACCCGCGGATAAACGCGTGAACGGTGGGGTCGTTGATTTTCTGCAACTGATCCGGTGCCCCGGCATAGATGATCTTGCCTTCGTGCAACATGGCAATCCGCTGTGAAAAGTAAAAGACATCCGGGATCTCGTGACTGATCAAAACACCGGTAAATCCAAAACGATGCTGATAGTCCGCTATCATGGTGTGGACCGCTGCCTTGCGGATCGGATCAAGCCCGGTGGTCGGTTCATCGAAGAGAATGACTTCCGGACTGGTGACCAGCGCCCGCGCCAAAGCCACACGTTTTTTCATACCACCGGACAACTGCGAGGGGTATTCATGGTCGATGCCGACCAAGTCAAATTCTTCCAGTTTTTTCTGTACGATGGTCTGGATTTCCGCCTCGGGAAACAGGCGGTGTTCCCGCAAAGGCAGCCCGATGTTCTGTCCCACGGTCATGAAATCGAAAAGGGCCGAATCCTGAAACATGTAACTGAATTTACGCCGCAGACGCCGGCGCTGGGATTTCTTCATGGTCGCCAGGCGCTCGCCATTGATGTAGATATTGCCACTATCCGGCTGCAACAGACCGGCAATGTGCTTGAGCAGCACGCTCTTGCCGCCGCCGCTTTTGCCGATAATCGTGGTGATCTCGCCCTGAAAGATCTCCAGATCGATGGCATCCAGGACCAGGTTGCCGTTGAAGGCCTTCTTGACTTTCTCGAATCGTATCAGGGGTGTGGTCATCTCGTCACAGCAGCAGGGACGTCAATATGTAATCGGTAATCAAAACCAGCACACATGAAATCACCACCGCCGTGGTGGTGGCCATACTCACGCCCTTGGCACCGAATTCCGGTCCCCGATGGGCATTGTAGCCGTTGTAACAGCAGACCGTGGTAACGACGATGGAGAATACGAGCGATTTGATGAATCCGCCGGTGACATCATGCAGTTCGACGGTGGAGTGGATTCGCGCGAAAAAAATGCCCGGGTCGATGCCCAGCATGATCACACCGGTCAGATAACCCCCCATGATACCCACCACATCGCACATGGCCGTCAAGAGCGGAAAACTGATCAGGGCCGCGCCCAGTTTGGGACTGACCATGAATCGAATGGGGTCGATATCCATGGTCGCCAGGGCGTCGATCTGCTCGGAAATCCGCATGATGCCGAGTTCGGCCGCCATGGCCGACCCGGCCCGGGCCGTGATCATGATGGCCGTCATCACGGGGCCCAATTCCCGGATCATGGTCAAGGCCACCCCGGCCCCGAGCAAACCTTCCGACCCCACTTTGACAAGCGTGTAATAGCCCTGCAACCCGAGCACCATGCCGGTGAAGGCCGCCGTCAGGCAGACCACCGAAACAGATTTCATACCGATGAAATAGACCTGCTGGACGATTTTGTTAGTATGCCAGGGCCAGACCAGCAACTGCACGAAACTACCGGCGATAAAAAGGGCGTACTGCCCCAGCAGACGGATGCGCGCGATGATCACCCGACCGAAGAGCATGAAAAAAGATGCGAGCGGATTTTTCCGCGTAATGTCTGCCATTCGGATAGTGTTCCCAAGGTATCGAAAGGTCTTTGCAGGTGAGGGTGCCCACGGGCAAAAACGGGATCAAAGGCTATGGTGTCTAAAATTTTATAAATTATTCGTATTGAAATTGAATGTCAATTATATTATCGGCAACAACGGCTTCTGCTTTATGCAGGTTCGACGGCCCGGGCACCGACGGTGGGGGTCACCATAAAATTTGCACGCAATATCAGGGAGACAGAGCACGCGATGCTCAGCGTTGAAAATATTCACAAGGCTTACGGCCAGCACAAGCTGTTCGACGGCATCAGCTTTCGATTGAATTCCCGGGAAAAAATCGGGCTGGTCGGTCGCAACGGGCATGGCAAGACCACCCTCTTGCGTTTGATCGTCGGCCAGGAGGAACCCGATGAGGGTGCGGTGATCCAACCCCGCAACTACCGCATCGGATACGTTCGCCAGCACCTGGCGTTCACCCAGCCAACCATATTGGCCGAAGCGATAACAGGGCTTCCGGCCCACGAGTCCGACCAGCACTGGAAGGCGGAGCGGATACTGGCCGGGCTGGGTTTTTGCAATCAGGCCCAGCAGCGCCCCCCGGCCGAATTTTCGGGCGGCTACCAGGTGCGTCTGAATCTTGCCAAAGTGCTGATCTCGGAACCGGACCTGTTGCTGCTGGATGAACCGACCAACTATCTGGACATCACCTCCATCCGCTGGGTCATCCGCTTTCTGCAGGGCTGGCCCCGCGAATTGCTGTTGATTACCCACGACCGGTCGTTCATGGACCAGGTGGTCACCCACGTGGTCGGCCTTCATCGCCGCCGCGCCCGCAAAATCAGGGGCGACACCGCCAAATACTACGACCAGGTGGCGCAGGACGAGGAAATTTACGAAAAGACGCGCCAGAACGATGAACGACGCCGACGAGAAATCGAGCTTTTCATCAGCCGTTTCCGGGCCAAGGCCCGCCTGGCCAACATGGTCCAGTCGCGGATCAAGACGCTCGGCAAAATGGAGAAGAAAGAGCGCCTGGAAACCATCCGCAGCCTCGATTTCGCTTTCCGCGACCATCCCTATCGGGGTCGGCAAATGATGGCCGTCGATAACCTGGCCTTCGGCTACCCGGACGGCCCACCCCTCTTCCAGAATCTGTCCTTCAACGTCAACCAGGGGGATCGTATTGCCGTCATCGGCCGCAACGGACAGGGGAAAACCACGCTGTTGAAAACCCTGGCCGGCCTCCTGGCCCCTGCCGAGGGCACCACCCGGCTCAACCCCAATGTCAGGATGGGCTTCTACGAGCAGACCCATACCACCCGCCTGGTGCCGTCCCGGACGGTGGAGGAGGAAATCCTGTCGGCCCATGGGGATCTGGACCGTCAGGTCGCCCGCAGTATCTGCGGTGCCATGATGTTTTCCGGCGACGAGGCCCTGAAAAAAATCCAGGTGCTCTCGGGGGGCGAGAAAAGCCGCGTGCTGCTGGGGCAACTGCTGGCCCAGCCACTCAATCTACTGCTGCTTGATGAACCCAGCAACCATCTCGACATGGATTCCTGTGATGCCCTGCTGGCCGCCATCGATCAATTCGCGGGCGCGGTGATTATCGTCACCCACAACGAAATGTTCCTGCACGCCGTGGCCCGGCGCCTAATCGTGTTTCAAGAAGACCAAGCGGTTGTATTCGAGGGCGGCTACCAGCGTTTTCTGGATGCGGGCGGCTGGCACCAGGAAGTTGATATTGCGCCGCCGAAGCGCCCTGACGAAGGCGGCGGCCCGGTCAAGCGAACCCGCAAGCAATCCCGCCGTGAGCGCTCTGCAATCCTGACCCGGCGGAGCAAGGCCATCCGGCCGCTGGAGAAAGACATGGCCGAGATCGAAGGGGTGATCGAAACCTGCGAACAGCGGCTCAAGAGTCTGCACACCGACATGCAACGGGCCACGGCACGCCGCGACGGCCAGCAGATTGCCAAACTGGGGCGCGCCATTAAGGAATGCGATCAGACGATCGAAACCGGCTTTGAACGTCTGGATCGCTTGAATACCGAACTGGAGGCGGCCAAGGCCCGTTTCGATGCCCAGCTGGGACAGCTTGACCCTGCGTAAACAGCCGCCGGCCTCCATAGCCCGTTGGCAGGCTGTTAGACTTCAACGAGAAAGCGATTCGATAGACATGAAACCCGACGCGAAGCCTCAAATCATTCTGGTCTGTCAGCAAAACGGCAGCGCTGAAGCCAAGATCGCCGGCATTCGGCGCTACGGCGGCGACCGCTTCCAAATTAAAACCCACGACATCGATGATCCGCTGCCCGAACTGATCGACGACACGACGGCCTATCTTCCGGCCCGCCTGGAGGCCGATCTGATCCTGGACTTTCTGAAGCATCCGGATCTTTCCACCGACCTGGCCCGCATGGCCCACGATCGGGGCATACCGGTGGTGGCCTCCGGCAAGAAAATCCCGGACGCCTTGACACCACCCACCTGATGCGGACTGCCCCGGCAGGCTTGTCTGGGGACGTATGGTGACCATTTCGGAAGTCCGGAATTCAGCGTGAAACTATCGCATGGCCGCGTTGCAGCGGTGGAAGTGCGTCGGGGCGCACCCTGCGGGGCCACCTGGGAGGCGGCCCCGCGCGTCATCGGGCTGCCGCCGGACGAAGCGGCCGTGCGCATCGGACTGGAGGTTCAGTATTTATGCGTGGCCGACCCGGCCGGATGGGATCCGATCCACGGCAAGAGCCCGGTCCACTTCGCCGGCAAGGTTCACCAGAAGGCTTTTCTTAGGGCGCTGCGCAACGATAAGTCGTAAGGTGATGCCGCCGGGAAGCTCGTGGTGACCCCGCGCAGACCGTGGTTAGGCCTGACGGCGGGCCAAGACTTTCCAAATCCCGAAGGCGATGACCGCGCTCAATACCCCCTGTAAGAGATTGGGAACGATCTCGGCCAGCGCGGCGGCGCGATCCGTGACGCCGAAGAAGGGAATCGAACGCGCCATCCAAGGATAGATGGTGGCTTCGAAGATATAATATCCGCCAACCAGCACCGTAATGCCCAGGGTCAACGCCAGCAAGACCCTGGGGATGGCGGTCTGGCGCCCGCCCACCAGACCGATCAGCAGTCCTTCGAAGCCCTTGACCACCCCTGTGGCCAGAATGAACTGCGGAAACCCGATGGCATCGGCCAGCGCCGGTCCGACCAGACCGACGGCCCCCCCGACCAGTGGGCCGTAGAGCAGGGCCGCCGCCATGACGAAGGTGTCCCCCAGGTTGAAATACCCCCCGGAAGCGGGGATCGGAATGCGGATGACCGTCGTGCCCAGAAACGCAAGGGTGATGAAGGCCACCGTCACGCCGACGCGCAACAGCTGTTGCATCTGATGTGACTCTTTCAACGCGAACTCCTGTTCCCCTGAATCTTCCGGTCGGGCAGTTCGGCGATTTCACGGGCCCACAAGGGAATGAAACGCAGGGCCCCGCAGATGCCGGCGACACCGATCTGGACCAGACCGGTGGTCAGGGACATCAGGCGCCGTCTGGGTCCCGCGGAGAAATGATGCCGGGAAGCGCCGGCCATCTCCTCGCGCACGACCTCAAGGAGATTGGGTATAACAAAAAACGTAATGTGATTAAAGACCCGTACGGCCATCAAGAGTTTCTTCTCCCAGGGTGCCACGCCGCGGTCGTCTTTGAGCAGGTGCTGTTCCAGACGACCGAAGGGAATCGTGGCCACGATGCTCAAGGCCAGCGGGATCACGGCCAGCATGTTGAGCGTTAGTCGAACGTAATGGGCGCCATAAACGCCGGCGGGCATGGCCGTGATCCAACCCACGCCGGCCAGAATCCAGGAAATGCTCGCACCGCCCAGAACGACCGGCAGGAGAATCGCAACACTCACGGTCAGCACCCCGGCGGCGAAGGCCCCGCCGCAGGTCAGGCCGATCACGATATTCACGGCCGCGGCATAAATAAAAGCGGCCCAGGAAACGCCGGGCAGGGCCGCCCCCAGTCCGGCCATGGGTGAAAGACCCGTAAGGGCCGGAATACCGATCAGGATGAGCAGCAGGATGCGTCGTTTCCAGTTCATCGGGGTGCCGACGTCCTTTGCATCTGAATTCGGAACAAGTCCGTGGTCGCGGCGCCCGCGGTTGGCGACGTTTTGCGAATCTGCAGGAAGCTGGCGACTCGGTTCTGCCACCACGGCTTATGAGAAATGATCATCACGGCCACGCCATGCCGATGCGCCACCTGGATGATCCCGCTGACCATCACCATGGCGCAGGCCTGCCGCAGGCCCCAGTCGGGTTCATCCAAAACCAGTGCCGCCGGTCGCCCGGCCAGACGCACCGCCGCGAGCAGTATCTTCAACTCCAGCAGAGAAGCCGGTTGGCGGCTGTTCCAGCGGTCCTCGAAGGAGCGGACCTCGTCGCGCTTCAGGACATGGCTGGCCAGCATGTCGTCGCGGATCGCGTTGTAGCATCCGTGGATCACCAGTCCTGCCCGGGCATCGCGACCGGCCGCGATCTGGCGGAAAGTGCGCATCATGGTTTGATTGACCAGATCCTGGAGCAGCAGCCGGACGCCGCCAAGGGTCCCCTCGGTTTCCAGACCGGCATCCCCTTCCCGGGACGCGGCGCCGGCCAGCACTTTGGCCAGCAGGCTCTTGCCCTGCCCGTTGTCTCCCCGGATCAGGCAGGGAGAGCGCAGCATGAAATCCGCATCGTCGAAGGCGGCGCGCAGGCGTCGGTTCTGCAGGCTGTCAAACGGCGAACTCAAGACGACACCCGCCTGACGAAAAAACAATCGAAACGCCGGACCGGCCGGGGCGTCCGGCAAAGGGGCGGCCGCGGCCGTCGAATCCTCACCCTCCAGGGCAAAAACCTCCAGGGGGGTGCCCAGTTGGCGGCAGTGCCCGGCCAACTCCTCAAAGAACCGTCGATTGTTCAGCGACAGCCAACTGAAGGGGCTGGCCAGTGTCAGGCGATCTGCCCGGGTCGCGGTGATAAATGCCTTGGCCAGGGCCAAACGAACGGTTTCCCCCCCGGAGAGCGAATGCACCGGCTGGTGCCAATGCGATTGCAGCCTGAAGCGGGACGCGACCGCATCCAGATCCGTTGTCGCGCGCGGGGTTGATGGGGCGGTCGCCATCAAGGCCGCTTGGAGCACCTGCCGGGGTGTGCCGAAGGCCAGGCAATCGCGCGGGTTGCTGGTGATGTAGTGTTCGGCCCGCGGGGCACTTCCCGCA
>JAAUXT010035228.1_pt1 | contig 13415 bp, 15 predicted proteins | sample 7278171 | NCBI WGS metagenome assembly JAAUXT01 (sample SAMN14350112, study PRJNA611818) | marine sediment metagenome | isolation source: surface marine sediment (1.8m) | place: French Polynesia: Moorea | collected 2018-08
GGTCATGTGCCCAGCTTAGGATAGTGGCTCCATCTAGGGAATGATATGATTGGCTGTGGCTGTTGCTGTGGCTATGGAAGGCCATGGCAGTACTTAGGGGGTGGTCATGGTAGATATATATAACAAAAGTCACTGAAAAATTACTCATTCGGACAGACAAGCGGGAATGCTACGATTTATCGTGCACTCAAATCTTTGTGGATTTTCAATCCGTTGCTTAAATCTCGGTCGTGTCGCAATCACCGTGCGCAACTCTTTCCTTGCGCTTGTCTTGTGCTGTGTTCCTGTTGTTTTTGAACGCAAAATGCCCACGGCGCACTCGATTGGAAACGTTGGATGTTTGAGCTGCACCTCGTTCAGCCGGATGGGCAGAGTTTTGTCAACGTGAATTTGTGCGGTTGACATTCGGACGCGCATCGTAAGTAAAGGCACGAAGAGCGTCTTCTGTTTGTGAAATATTACATTGTTGCGTGCACAATTTTTTGGTTTGTTCTCGAGTCTCGAGTTCTCTTCAGGTCACCACTCTCGGACGCGTCCGGTCGCAGCTCGGTTCTGGTTGATTTCAGGGTCCTGAGATCGAAGCTCCTTGGATCCAACAGAGCCACTCCACGTCCATAAAAAACAGGAGATGGCTTTGCACTTTTATGGTCATGTCCTGGTTTCTAACCTCGCAGCCTCCAGCAACACGTATTACGAGCATAAAGCTGCGCTGCCTTGGTCCATGCTGGGGAAACATAAATCCACTAATCTGACGCGCAGTTCGAATTAAGTGATGATATATCACGTGTAAGTGGGGGACATATCTGTTAATGTGCTCGGCCCTGATGCTTTTCCACACAAAGTGTCGACTAATATGGATTTACTTCTCGTCTCCCGGCAGGTTCTCTTCTACCGAAGTCATTAGCATAATGTCACACCGAATCCTGCTCAAAAATAGAAACCTGGTTGCACCGCTTTATTTTTAACAGTAGGGATGTTATGGAATCAAGGTTGAGGCAGCACAAAAGGTGTCAATGCTTCGTGGAGTGTCATTTCGCGGCAGCAGCTGCGGCACTTGACGACTGCATCTGATGTGAGAAGCGTCTTCGCTTCAACATGATGCGTTTGTTTCTTGCCACCAGCGCACCGCGCAGTTCGGCCAGTAGCGTTTGCCATTGCGAGACTTTGTCCACGTTCACGCTCCGAATTTGCAGTTCACAGTCTCGTTTAATAAAATATGAGCCACCAAATAAGAACATGGTGCCATAACTCAGTCCCGACCCCGAGGAAACTGCTCATTTTGAACGCAGGACAAACAGATATAAAGTGGCCAGGCTTTCAGTGTTGCTTTTTTTGCGATGAATCAAACGACAAAAACTTTCAACGAAGTTTTCACTCAGAGCAATCATCATATTTTCTGTGTCCCAACCTGGGCTGTGTGAGAAGTTGCGAGTTGTCTTGAAGAGAATCCGGGATTCTAATTTGAGATGTGTGATGTCAGTGGAATTTGTCGGATCACAACGGATTCTTGTTGAATAAAAGCAAATTTCAGGCCCTTTTGTGGTCTGATGATGCTTTCATTCGGAGTTTTGAATTGAGTCGCACCCTGTTGTTTTTGCGCCATGGGAGAGGTTGCACTGGAAGTGTGTTAAATATTCCGCCCCCGCCTGCAGCGTTCACACCCCGCACCGAGCCACTGCCGTCATCGCTCACTCGTGACTCGCTGTCCTCCCTTCACGACAACGCCTCTACGTGACAACAGAAATCGCAACTTTCAATTTCACTCTCAGTTTTCCTGAGGCAGATTCAGGATCTGACCAGGGGGACGACCTCGCAGGGCCCCAAGAACAAAGCAAGGTGCATGGGGAGGGGTGACAGGGGTGTCGGAACCTCTGGATCAGCCGTGAATCCACCATGTTCCCTGTTCCCCAATCATGCAGTTTCAGCAAGAGTCGAAGAACATCAACAAAACTCCGTTTCATCATTGCCAGGGGCCGCAAGTCAGGACATTTTCGCCTTGTCACGTGCGTCTGATAGTAAAATTGAGATTAACCCAGAAAGGCAGAGAATAAAACCCGAGTACCGGCGATCAAGCACACAGTGGGCCTCAAACACCAGCACAACTCCAGACGGCACAGAGCACTCCAGTTTTGGGATGCGTGAAGTGAAATGGAGCGTTGTGGATGCGTGTTGAGGGATTTGGTCAGACGATGAGCACGAAGCATGGTTCAACGGTTCCGTGCACGTGGGCGGACAGAAACCCGTTGACTCTATTCACATGTATTCTGGGCGGGATGATGGGTGATAAGAGGGCTGAAGCTGGCGTCACGAAGAGTTGCGGTGGCGCACTCACTGTGGAAAGTGATCGAAAACGCTGCAGTCGTGTACGGCTGGTGGCAGCGCGGATCGGGGCGGTGCAGGTTAATGAGCGTTGTAAGTACGCTCTGTTCTTTTTACGACCTCGCTCCACGCACAGCGCTTTTGTGCGCTTCTCTGTTTATTGCAGCTTCTCGTTACGACCAGCTTCGACGACTGGGATTTGACAGGTCAAAGTGCTGAGCGTGTCTTTTCCTGGTGATTGCCAGGTTTTAGTGCACATTGTTGTGTAAGATTGCCACTGTTCATTCCATTTGTGCATGCACATTTGTCGAAGTGTACTGATTCTGGCTTTTTTACTGCAGATGTCCAAGCGCTTGGGAAGGTACGAGGCAGGCAATCTAAGAAACCAATTCGACAGCGTTTTGTGTGGATCAGGTGCTAACTTTCACCAATCCTTGAGGAAGAGCAAAGAGGTACCCTTTATCTTCCATGTCAAATGACTCAACTAACAACAGAAAAGGAAAAAGCAAGAGAAAACTCTCTGAAAGTTGGATTTGAGAAACTGAGTTGGCTGTACTTTATTGCAGAAGAATAAAAACAATTCAGGCAACTCTTATCTTAAACTTCAAGGATGGTTTGATTTTTCTTTGAGTTTAACAATTTCTAAGTAAACTACTCTGCATTAAGTTATTTTGTAGTGCAAACAAGTACAAAAAATTACTTTTATCACAATTAATCATTCAGCCAAATGATCTCATGGTTCAAAATTGTGACTTTTTTTCTGTGAAGTTAATACAAGTTTAGCTGAAATCTTTGGTATAGGTATCTTGTTTTATTGCTGCTCTTTCACCACATAAAGTTTCAGGCAACTTGAATGTGTCATCCCTGAATGACGTTGCCCAATTGGTTACTTAGATTGCATGCCTCATAAACTCAAAACTGAAAGTTGTCAATCTGCCAATCGGACTGAATTCTGTCGTTGCTCTTCCGAAGCGTGGAAACAGTTTGGGGAAGTGAGCTCTGTTTTTGTTTCATTGTGCTTCAAGAAGACCCAACTGAAACACGCTTTCTTTGTTTGTGTGCGAGTATTTGCGGTAAATTGCTCTCACCTTGCAGCCCTTGTCTGGAGTCTGTGAGCGATTCAGGTCACTCGCACCAATCAGAGCAATTCCATTACTTTCTCCCAGCGGCCCTGTCCTCAGGAATAAGGCCAACCTTTGTTCAACAACTTGATGACCCTTTGTTCTGATTTTCCTCGAAGGTTTACCTTGATTGGTAAGTTTCACATTCAATGAGAATGCGCAAAAATAGGTCTCCTTGTTGCATCCTCTGATAGAGCCTCAAAAGTTCTCCAGCTGAGAAGGACCCGAACTTTTCGTTTTTCAGGAAAAAATTTCTGAAAGGGTACGTTTCAGGGGAAAGCCCTTCAACTTGACCAAGCGATGGGCAGAAACACCACTAAATTTCCTCTCTTGGTGATTCAACTTCGCATGCAATTATGGTCAGGCCTTTCTGTGTTCTTTTGTGTTCAGACCAGCTTTGTCCAAAGTATGATTTGGCCACTTTGCCTCTGATTACTGCTCCAGGTTCGAGGTAATGCAATAACACAGTCCAGCACAGACAGAGGCTTTGTCTACAGTGCTGTAACGAGCTTTGTCTGTCTGACCAGGCAGGCTGTGCAATCTTTCGTCTCGTACTTTCGGGGCATTTTCTGGAGAGATGAGTTTCCACGTGCTGCAAACTGCATGATGTTCGTGCATCTGTCTGGTGAACCGTCCTGCATTATTTGCTAGATACATTTACCAAAATGACCATGAATGAACGATAAGGAAAGCCTCAAAAGTGAAACCGTACCCAATGACTGCTGGGGTTGAAACCTGGATGGGACCGACCCTCAAGACAGACGTCTCTTGTGTGGGGTGTTTTTTTTCTTGTGTGGTCTGCTCGGATTTGGAAAACAGCATGTCCTTGGTGGACGTCCTCGGGGGCTTCTGGTTCAGGATGATTCTGGAAAACAAGCTCAAACCTGGCGGAAAAGGTTTTCAGTTCGCTTCTATCAAACAAAGGGTGCCTCTTCGCGCTTGGTTCCCGTCCGAATGAAGAGTTGCTTTCCATTTTCTTGCCGTGCGCGATAGCTGCATGTTACCACCTGGAACGTGCGAGATCTGTATGATACACAGAAACAATAAACAGATCCAATCAAAAGGTGTATCTCTGACAGCATCCAGATCCGGAGATGCATCTGGCCTCTTCCGCTCTGTGCACAGTGAAATCGTCTGGTCTGTGGGAGACATTTCTGACTTGATCCTCCCGCAAACAACCTTCAGGTGTACGCATGGTCTCGGACAGCCTCAAAACTCTCTGGTTCTTGAGTCTTGGGCACCCGTCTTGGCATGTTGATCCGACGTTTTGGGGCGAAGTGGCGCAGAGTCCCTCTCTCTCTCTCTCCATTGTTCTTATTGTTGGCAGTGTGCTGTGAAACCGGATCGGATATCGTACCTGGCTGCGGATCGTATCTGACGACACTGCATCAGGATGTTTTCTGACCTTCACCCGGATCGCATAACACGCGGAATGCTGCGGTTTCTGCAGGGAAATCTGAATCTGGATTTTGGGATTCTGGTGTGTTTTGTACTCAAAAGGGTTTAACTCGTGCAGCATTCGCCGTGCAAGCACTAGTTGGCCTGTTCCCGAACCTTGTGGAATTTGTTCGCGCATTTTCCATTTCCCTCTGCAATTATGTCGCATATATGCATGAGACAGAACCGACCCTGTTGTCACAGCTAAATACGGATGGGCGCCCGCCAATAATTAACAACACGGCGCGTCTCGTTCACTGATGTAATTAAGAAGCTCTTGTCAACATATATAGGAGCTGAGTGTGCCAGATCTCTCATTACGACGTCGTGCGTTTCATTTGCAGTCAAAAATTCTGGTGAATTGCCAATGCATGTTTCATGCATGGCCCAGGCTGCAGTCGTGGTAAATTGAGCAAGTTGGCGATGGGTGAAACACCAAGTGACAAGAACCTTTTCTTTGTTCACGATGCGTTTCAATCTGCCTTTCCCTGAAGTGTGTCTTAACATCGCCTCAGCCAAGTTTTGGGGAATTCATTTTGGAGAATGGGTTGGCTTTGTTCTCCGGATTGCTCACAGACCTGAGTCACCCCAAGTGCCAAGTTGAATAGATGGACAACACAAAGTGACTGCACGATCCTCTGAGATCCAGAACCAAGGTTGGCAGTCCGAGAAGGAAGGGGAACAACTCGAAGAAGGGGTCCAGATTTCCCTGGTCTGTCCTCCATTCTTCCGAAGAGATTCCTTGTCAGGAAGTTTGTCGTGTGAAGTTTGTGTTTTGTTTGGGTCTCAACAGCAATTTCCTCCTTTCAAAGTGTTGACGTCATTCAAGGGCATCCTTCGGTCCCCGAGAACGACCACGGAACTTTCCAGTGGTCCATGTGGGGCCCAAGACCTGTTCTGACACGATTCCCTTGATTGATAGTTCTGGCTTTTCAATGCCATTTCACCTCAGTCCTTGATTCTGTGGAACTGCCATGTGTTTGACAGCTTCACAACTGCAAGGTAAAAACACCGCGCACGTACATCCCTCCACTTCCTTTCTGACCCTTTGGCACAAACAAATTTCATTAATCATGGTCAATTCAACCTGACAATGTGGGATTAATTTGCGATTAAAAATGAATGTTGGCAAATGATTAGCATATTTGGGTGATTATGAACAAAGGGGACTCATCTGGAGAGCGATAATCCCAATTGTTATGGAAACGAGTTGTTTGTGAATAATTAATGTGAGTGGGAATGTGTCACACCTCGCTCTGCGCGCGCCGTGCTGCAGACGCACCGCGCTCCGGCCGCGCACCGCAGTCAATTTCCTCGTCCATCAATATCGGTTGCAATGCATCACAGTTTCCATTCACGTGTCATTATTCCCATTTCAATTCAAGCAAAATATCAATGCGCCGTTTGTTTGTGGTTCCTTCAAGAATAGCATGACTGTCACTGTGCAGCACACGTGTGTGACTTGAATCCAGTACGCTTGTCAAATGTTTTGCCTCGGAAAGCCGTCCAATCGCAACCACAATCTCTCACAGCTTGACCCAGCCCCTTCGTGAAGTGGAATATCTTGGTGTGCGCGCACAGTTGAAGAGACAGATACGCGTCTGCAAACTGAACAAGTTCAGCACTGCCAGAGAAACTTTCCTCGTTTGAATGTTTATTCTTCAGACGTACATACTTATCTATTTTCAGTGTTCGCTTTCATTATGTTCAGTTACAGTGTCTCATGTCGGAAGACGTCGGGTTTAAATATGTAGCAAAAACAGTACTAAATGGATTTCCAACCGCAAAGTACAAAATACCTTTCTTGTGGTTTGCTACAGATAATGTAGATGGAGTTGGTAAAAACATGGCGTGTCTAAAACCACATTCCCCTCCCTTCTGTAGTAGAAAGTTTGTATCACAGTTCACATGACAAAGTATTCTAGACACAAGTTTCCTACCATACAGGCTTTTCAAAAGTTAAGACAGAATGCCATTAGCTTCTGGTGACATGTTGTGCATATTTTATTTTCTCAAAAGGCAAACGGCACTGACCCAGTGCAACTTCGTTCACGCATAATTCTAGCGATCAGTGTCTGTATGATAGGATATCTGTGTTGTAAGAATGGACCTGCCCATTTCAATAACTTAGGAAGGAAACTGCTACTTGAAATACGCATTCATCTGTACGTGTCTGACAAGAACAAGAATAAAGTGCCTCTCGTATTGCTTCCATCAGTTTTCATAACGTCCAACATCAACCAAGAAAGGGAAAAGACAGTTTCACCAGAATCATAATACAATGCCAGAATTTTACATTCACATAGCAATGCAAGCAAACGCTGGCCACTTCCTAGCGCACAATACAAGAACAGGTTTTTTCTTGTTTCGCCGAGAACTAAGTCTATCATGTGTCTACTCAACCACAAATTACACTTGACCGTGCAACAAAAACCGTACTCGTTCGTAAAGCGTTACATCTCAACTGGAACAGGTGTTGGAACCAATAACTAATCACAGAGCAACAAACATAGCAGAAATATTTCAGATTTGACCCCACCACGAGGACAGGACCAACTTCTCCTCACGCAGCTCAAACGTGCAAACGCTCTCGCGTGTGCCAGAGGAAACTAAGTTTTACATGAACCCAAATCAACACAATGGCAAAATCATGGATTTTGGGTGCCACCATTGTCACAGAATTTGAAGCATTTGTTTTCATTCCAAACTGTGCAACGAATTTTTCTCTGTTGTGACACAATGTCACACACCCATCCACACATTCTTGACAATAAACAGGTCCACGCTTTGTCAAGGTTTTCTGAAGAATGGACACAATTTCAGTTGCTTCGCTGAGAAAACGCATCATATTTCTCTCCAATACTCAACTTGCGACTACAAGCAAATAACCTGTACAAATTATCATTGTAGCCAAGCAACCAATATGTACACCAAGATACACACAAGATATGACTCGACACTGGCAAGCAACTTATGCCTGATACACGCTCGATGGCGGGAAGAATTTACGGGAACTGGGGAGACGAATGTGAACGATCAGCTTTTCACTCTTTCAGTGTTTACACTTTCGACCGAACATGTCATGAAGAATGGTAAAAGCTTTTGTTGTTGTAGATCGTACGTCAATGTATAAGTTCTTGAATATAAAAGTTGGTTTCATATGTACAAACACATGTGAATTGAAACCATTTGAGATGAGACTCTTGGCAGTGTGTTTGGTGGTGGATATCAATGCCCAAATTCATTCTTCAGTTTTTTTCTGCTGCAATTAGCTTTGATATTTGCTCTCAAATAGAAACGTCCGTTTCGCGTTCAGTTGGCCTGATTTTCCATCGGAATCTCGTGTTTGTGGCCAATCTCGAGGGAGACCTCAAAAACATTCCGTTTTGTCACAAACAATGTCGTTTGCTTTTGTCAGACGTTTTTGTAGTTCATGGGATCAATCCACAAGATACTGTTCCGTTTATTTGCACGTGTACACAGGCACCAGATGCGTGCACTACTGTAGTTCTAAGGATAGTACCCTGAGTTCCGTTCTTGTGTTCTCAGATTCATCGTGTCCGATTCGGTCATTCCTGTCTTCAGGTTGGTGAGGGTCGTTGTCTTCTTGTGGATGCAGGTTCCGATCAGGTCCACTTGCAACACACTGGATCACGCCGCTGACTGTCAGTTGTTCGAGGATGTCTGCAAAGAACAGAAGTTCCACAATGAGCATAAATTCACTTCGCCAACCTGAGCGGTTTTTCCTAGAAGTTTAACTTTTTTCGTGTTTGGGAGAGTTATTGACGCTAAAACGGTGGAAACCTGTTCAACTCGGCGAACCTGAACAGAGGTCGGAGGATGTGAAAAAATATTCTTGTTTGTTCGTGAAGTTTCATCATCATTCAGGACGGCAACAGTTCCATCGAGCCTCTTTGTTTCACACGTGCTGCCTCTTTTTCTCTGTTTGCTTATGAATATCATCCGGCGCATTGCATTTTGAAAGTCAATACGGCGCAACGATTACAAGCATGAAGTGCGGGATTAAAAAGGAAATTGCATTCCGAGTTGAGCCTCAGTTAATGCAGTAATCTGATTTGCTGATGAGCATGTTCCATCGAGAGGTTCTGTAACGCGAGTAAATGGGTCAAGCCAGCGCGCGGCGCGGACAGAGAGAGATATTCATCCACTGAAGATGGATGCAGTCAGCCTGATCCGTCCAGCATTGACATTCATTGCGCCTGTATCATTCCTGTTGTTCTCATACTCATATCTGCAGGAAGGCACATTCATAAAGCGGGCTGTGGCATCCTGTCCTTAACCCGTAATGTACTGTACGAGCTCATATCGCGCTCACACAGACGGCAACAATTTAGATGTATCTGTGCGGCACAAAGTGAGTTCCAAGGGCAAGGACGCATCCATGAGGGGAGAGCAAAATCACTTCAGTGAGGTAAACGTGTTCGACCTCTCCAGAGTCTTTCGTTTTTCCCAGCCACAATCAGCTGCGGACTTGTGTTTCATTCACACCACCATAATCTGCAGGCAGCTCGCTCACTGCCTCCCTTTTTGCGGGAAAGGCCCAAACAAGAGCGGACCAGGTCCCACAGTGAAGGTTGTCAGTGTAAATTGATTGTGTCGTAAGTAAGAGAAGCCGAGTCGATTCAAATCAAGGCGATGCATTCCTCGTTCTGCAGAAACGAGGTCAGAGTCGATAAAAACCTGCGTCCAGCGAGGTACAGGTGAGTTTGGATAACCCAGCAGATGGTCGGGTGAGGCCCAGTGAGAACGAAGTCATCGGCGAATCCAGTGCCTCCATCACGCATGTCAGGTTTGGTCAGAGCCCTTTCGTGGAAACTGCGCAACACAAAGTGATTCGATCTCAACGACCAGGACAATAACCTTGAGTGCAAGAAATTCAGTCAAAGCTTTGAATCTTTTGAGCTTGTCCTGGGTGTGTGCACAGCGTCTGCAGCTGGACCAACCGTGCTGAGGACGGCTTGTCGGTGAAAGTCTCACAGTGTTCACATGCATACTGCGACAGTGATGGATCGAAAAGGCGAAATGTCAATTTGCAGCGCTGTATCAAACTGCTGAGGCAGTGGATAAAACACTGCGACGCACCGTGAAAAGCATTTCGACTGCAACGTAACCAAGCCGTTTTCGACCACAAAACTTGAAATCTTCAAAATTGGTGTTGTGACCTTACAATGTCCTGTGGTTAGCACACCCAAATCTTTTGGCGTCCTGTGCGTTCCAAACGGATGAACTCAGACTTTTGTCAGGAATCTCCAAGAGAATAGAAATTCAACTTGACCATGAAACTTGGCCTTTTCGGACAAATGGAAAACAAAGACGACAGGGTTCGAATCCACGCCAAAATTCCACGCCAAAATTCTTTTGTGTGTTCGTGCCTCGTCTATGAACCTTTCCAAATTTGATTAAATCGCCAGGCTAATGTAATAACGCGGTGCATTGCTGCACACTGATCAAACAAAGGAAATATGAATGATCAACCCTGAGTCGCATAGCTTCACATGTTCGTCATTAATCTCGACGAACGGATGGGCGCCTCGCTTTAATCGCGCGTGACTCAAACCCGGGGCCACATCTGCATCTGACAATCTCCATTTTGTCCTTTAAACAGCTATTGTCTCATTTTCTCTGCCTCATTTCCGAGGCACACTCCAAATCGCCACCAGCAATGAAAGGCTTTGACAACGCCATGTTGGGCTGATGGCGCAGGAATGACGTTTGAAAAATGGGTCGGCGCACAGCGGGCGCTGTCTCATCTGGCCTGCGCCCATTTCAATTAAAGGCAGCAATTTAATGGCTTCGTCATCTGTCGCAGCTGAGTGGTTGTTGTGTCATTCGTGATCCCCCAGAACCTTCGGTAAGGAGGTCAAAGGCGGAATGAATTCAGATTGAAAATTCATCACAAAAGCTGATGAGACAGGTTCAGCACCTGACAAAAACAGCGACGCCGCGGAAAGGACGAGCGGCTCGGAGAAAGCAGGTCACGCGTTCTCGCTCGGAGTCTGGGAGTTGCGATGAGTACCTCCGAGACTGAAATTGATCGAAGCCGCAATTGCTTCAAGTGGGTCGCGGGGGAAATCCGGAAGGACCCTGTGCGTGGTCAACACGGAGGTTGATGAATGCTTCGAAAAACTCGTCCCTCAAGAAACTTGGGGCCACATCCTACATTTTCACATCCAGTCAAACGGGAGAGCGGGCATGAACACAATTGTGACCGAGCCAGTTTTGGGATGAGATTGTACTTTGTGAATCCGTTTCTTCACCTCGTTCCTATTCGTCCATTTAGAGAACGTGACTGGTGTAGAGATCAGGGCTTTTGTTTACTTTCCAAAGAAGCCCAGAATGTGAAGCGGTTCTTTCCAAATTGCACATAAATCTGTTTTATTTCACCGCGAGGGAACGAGGATGAACGGGACATTCGCTTCCAACGGCCATTGTTCCGACTGCAATAACAATTGTACACTACACTGTCCGAGTGCTTCCGACTGCTCGCGGGTCCCGGCGCGGGGCGGGTGAGGCACGTAGGGATTCACAAGAATTCATTTCTGGTCCCTGCACCTAGCTCTGTGCTGGCTCTTAAAAATTTGCATCAATAATACATCTGCAGCGTTATTTACTGCGCTGCAAAGACCTTCACAAAGCTGAACTTGCCTTACCACCAGCACCATTAGACCTATTGCAGTTCGCAATACTTCTCACAGCATCGCCCTCACACTTGAGCCATTTAGAACGCATTTTTGTGAGCTGCAATACAAACACAGCACTAAAAATTGCCTTTGGGAATGACACGAGTTTTTCCACATCAGGGAGCGCTGGCTGTCCCCTATTGCAGTTTAATGAGCATTAGTGCAGATTTACAGCTGAGCACCTCACAATGAAGCGGGCGCTATTGCTCGTCCCCAATACGGCACGCAGCGCCGCACTAAAATACGCTTCGAGTCCCAATCACAGCTGCAGCGATCTGCGACTCGGCGCCTCGTGTAGATGTCCGACTCCGAGTAATTGCTGTTCACGTCCTATTGAAGACACGGTCCTCGTACATGTGTTTCTCGGGACATTTGAACACGTTTCAGCTAAAACCGGTTCAGACTCGACAAAACACACCATAAGCGTCCAGAGTGACCTCGAAAGAAAGAAACGAGTGCGAGCATGGGCCAAAAATATTCTCTTTGGTCTTTAATCTCAGTGTCACTGAAAGGGTCGACAACCTTTCAGTGGCAAAATGGCTCGGACTCAATTGCCAAAGTGGGTCATTCGACTTGGCATGGCTGTTGGGAGAAACTTCTTCGTGACAGCTTCAAGCTGCTGTTTTGTGTGACAGGCACTAATTACCCACTCCTGTAATAACAGGCGTCGAGTGAGAATATTGCAGCGCGGCTTCCCAACAGGAAGCGACGCCATTAGACGCGCTGCACACGAGGCAGGTTCCTCCACATCTGCGAGTCTTGAAGCAGCTTCCGTTTCCCAAACCCTTTGTTTCCTCCAAATAAAGGCATTCAAAACTGTGGTTGCACATTTCTTGACAAAAGTCGGCCAAGAATTTAGGCCAGCCATTTCTCAACTCTACTGTAATACAATTATTATCAAGAGCTTTTAATATCGCGAGCGGCTTTTTATGGTGGAGGAGGCTGAAGGCAGCTGCTCTATAAATCAGCTGCCTGCTCATCACGCATTAAATATTCATCCCCATCAGGACGCGCAGCGAAACCGCGCGACTCCACCGACGCCACTTTCTGACGCTCTGATTTCTGGGTCAAAAGGACGACGCTGAAAACTGGGCACTGGAGATTAGGCACAACTTCACGTTTGCCTACGAGATTGTGACAAGGTCACAGTCTGGATTATGGAGGTTTATCATTGTTTCACCTTGAAGTCGTGTCCGCCGGACGTCCCTGGGAAAGCCTTCTGTATCACAGTGCGGCTCTTAGTACAAATCTCATGGACATACAGGTCTTTGTTAGGGAATGTCTTTGTTGAGCAAACTCCTGAATGCACAGTAGCGTGCCTTGGAAACTCTTTGTCACCTTAAATCAACGCACAAAGGGTAGGAGAAGACAGAGACAATTCTTCCAGTCGTCAATAATTCTTTTCAATGTCCCACAAACGAGGCGTTTTGCAGCGCTCGGAACGAGAAAGGGCGATTACAACCGTCGCTTCGTTGTGCAGTTTTCCTGGAAATTTCCACACCAAAACGTATTGGTCTGTGATTCAATCTCAATAAAGGTCCTTGACCGGTGTACGAGTACCTACTCAACCCTGATGCAGTTTCTTCCCTCTGTCCAACTGTTCCCAAAACACAACTGTCTCTGCTTTTGTTTTCAAAATAAAAGGCAAACAAAACTCACCTTTTGTTCCTTCTTCGCGGACGACTGCAGAGTCCCGTACCCCTCGTCGATGCGCGGCGAGGTCGCGCCGTCCGCGATCCACTTCCGCTCCGAGACGTCGACCGTCGCGGGCGCCGAGTAGCTGAGCGCGGCGGGCAGCGCCGGCGCCGCGCCGCGCGCGCCTCCCGGCGCCGCCGAC
>JAAUXT010099268.1_pt1 | contig 13412 bp, 18 predicted proteins | sample 7278171 | NCBI WGS metagenome assembly JAAUXT01 (sample SAMN14350112, study PRJNA611818) | marine sediment metagenome | isolation source: surface marine sediment (1.8m) | place: French Polynesia: Moorea | collected 2018-08
ATCCCTCCCCCCATGGGGTGGTCACGTGACCCCTGGAGGTTTTCCTTTTCCAATATGGCCACTGCGCAAGAGCAAAACATCACCTTTGAAGAGACAGAATTACTCTCTTTCTTGCATCAAAATATTGTGAGGCAGTTGTGTGAAGAAGCCGCAAGACAAGGTCTCTCTGAGAGAGATTCCAGAGTTGTGCAAGCTGTTGTGGCCTACTTCAACTGGGGTCCAGCACCACATCAAATATTTGATCGCCTGGTTTGGCAGTTGGCGCACACCATCTAAAGGTGAGTGGTTTTGGTCCATGTCACCCCACAATGAGCAACTAAAATTTGCTGACAAGAACCACAAGACACTTCTCAAATAATGTGTCTGCTGTTTTTTAATGTCTCAATTTGGAGAAAAATATCGTTCACAGAATTTTTCAAGAGCAATGACATCCCAGCAATAGGGTCTGAAGAACAAGAATGGGGTTCAAGACAATTCAAGTGGGAAAAGAATCAACGTTCTGCCTCAATTTGGAGCTGAGATAGAATTTGTGCACGGCAACAACATTCTTTCCAAGCAACTTCTGACCTTTTGTTGCAACTTTGAAACTCTTTTCACCCAGTAAGTCCACCCTCTCACACTGGACAACAAATCAAAAAAATTTTAGCAAAGAATCAGGCCACTGACAAAATTTTGTTTCCGGTTGTCCAAAAGCCAATTATACTTTCAAGTAGAAAATCAGCCGCTCGCTGCATAGACTAGATCTACATTGCTGAGACACAGAATCCACCACCCACCCCACTGGTCAACTCACATGATAGACTGATTCTGAATTTTGTTTTTCCCTGGTATCTAGATTCTATGCAGAAATAGAATCTTCCTGACTTTCTCCACAATGTTGCATCAGCATTCACGTCACAGACACCTATTCAAGATGTTGCGGCTGAATGAAGTTGATCTAGATCTGTGTGAACTCAAAATACAAGAGCGTCTAGAACACAATCTGGGACAATGGATAGAAATCTACCGGTTCTGAAAGCACCTGTTTCCAGCAACATTCTGTCAAGCCAAACAACGGCCACCCCTCGGCTACATGTAGAAATGTACATAGAAGAAATAAAACGACATGACAATGATCACAAAACAAAATATCAAATTCCAACACAAATAAAAATCCACTTTTCGCTTGGGCATGGTGGTGTTTTGCCCTTTTCTGTAGCGCTTCACGAGAAACAGAAGCAGCGACTTTTCAGAGCGTTACATCCATCCCACAATGCAACATTCGTCATGGACGACGAAGTGAAACATTCAGCGTGACTTGACGTATTTCATCGGATTTTTATCAGTGAAACTGGCTTCAATATGCTAAATTATTTAGCGTGGACAATGAGAACAGCACGTAGATACTTGTGGAGCGTAGAAGCGTTGGTTCTGGTTGCGTTCCTGTTCTTGGCATACCAGTATGTTGTCCACGGAGAATCTCTCAGAACTCTCGTCAGAAAAGCCAAAGTCAAGGTGCGTGTTCTCTCACGAATCCGTCAGTAGATCAAGACTCGACTCCAGATCAATTTGAACTTGAGTTGTAGTTTTGATGCCGAAAAGATATTCTGCTGTGAAACATGGAGATTTTCTGCATTGCAGTTGGAGGTCCACTGTCTTCGACTGGGTTTTGCTTTCTTTCACAGGTTCAGCTTTACCTCAGTGGACGTTATGACAACATCCCAGCTCCAGGGGAAGGAGACTTGTTCACCACCGAAAAGTCCAAAGCCTCGTGGGAATTGAAGAAGGGAAACGTCGGGGTTTTTGCGATCCAGGGCCGGCGGCCTCACATGGAGGACCGCTTCAACGTTGTGAACAATCTTGAACACACGCAAACGTCTATTTACGGAATATTTGACGGTCATGGAGGAGAGGTTTGTTGATGTTATGAACTCGGTTGTTGTGAGGTCAACTGAAGAAATTTTGATTCGCAGTCCAGGCCGGTTGATGACAACAGGCACATTGATTACATTCATTTCGATGCGCGTGCTTGAACAAGAGTCTGAAGCCGGACGATTCCTGATCTGTGGACAGAAGTTGGGTGAAGTCGGGGACAGGCAACTTCCGTGTACCTTCTGTGTCTCGTGTGCCACCTGAACTCGCAACAAAATTGTGAAAATGCGTTGGATGCACGCCGTGATGCAAATTGTACCTTGGTACAGGGGCAGGTGGATTCGCAGGAATCAGCCGTCAGGGAATCGGTCACAGAGATCTGTTATGTAAGGAAGTGCAAAAAACGGATGATATTTTTTGCAGTTCGCAGCAGATTTTACAGAGAAGACGCTTTTCAAAACAGTTATGGTTCGTCTTCTCAAATCAGCGCTGCAAGAGGACAACACTGAAAAAGAGAACCTTACGAGTTTGCTCACTGATGAAATACTGAATGTCGACAACCAGCTGCTACAGATAGAGAGATCCACAAACGAAGTGTCAGGTTCGTTCAACTGGTTCCCATCGTTCATCTCAAGAACATGACCGGCAGATGTGTCAAAGAGCACCCAGGAAATGTTCGTTGACACATTCTTTCAAACCACGTCCCAGAAAGCGTCCTGCCTTGTCTCAATGTGCGTTCATGCTGAATGGAAATTGTGCAAACAATGCGGAATAATCTGCCACAAAAGGCCACTAAAGCAGTGTTTCCACCCGATGTTCACAACCAGTCCGTGAGATGAGGTGTCATTCTTGCCTGCTCACTGCAGGTACGACAGCCCTGGTGGCGTTGGTTCGAGGCCGGGAGCTGACCGTGGCGAACGTCGGGGACTCGCGAGGAGTTATCTGCGATCAACATGGGAAGACCATCCCACTCTCCTTCGACCACAAACCGCAGCAGGTGACAATTTGTGTGTGTGCATGTGGTGTGGTGTGGTGAGTGTGGTGTGTGAAACAACAGATCGGAGACTCGAGTGAGATACAGCCGTCAGTTGTCCCAAGTTTTAATTTTTCAAAAACTTTGGCCTTCTGCCGTTTGAGTCATCATTGGTGCGCTGGCGCTGGTACAGTGTCGTGTGGAACGTTTTCAGTGAAAAACATGTTTCATTTTTGTCTGTTTGGCAGTTGCGAGAGAGGAAGAGGATAAAGAAGGCCGGTGGTTTCATCAGTTTCAATGGAGTGTGGAGGGTGGCTGGAGTGCTGGCCACCTCCCGCGCTCTCGGAGATTTTCCACTCAAGGAGAAAAACCTGGTCATTGCTGAACCGGATATTCTGACATTTGATCTGGATGACATGAAACCCAAGTTCATGATTTTGGCCACAGACGGCTTGTGGGATGCTTTCTCCAACGAGGAAGCAGTGGAATTTATCAAGGAGAGGCTGGACGAACCGCATTTTGGAGCCAAGAGTATTGTTCTGCAGGCATATTACAGAGGTTCTCTGGACAACATAACTGTTATGGTTGTTCATTTTGACGCTCCGTCGGAAAGCAAGGCACGAGTGGGCAACAGTGCTTAGTTCTTCAGGACGACTGTGTGTGAAAGGATACGTGCGCATGTCATGGTAACTTTGAGTAAGAACATGCTGTGCCTTCCAATGTTGTGGAAAATGATATCTGAGAATTGAACGCAACACATCTCCGCGTAGTGGTGTTCCCATCCATTCGCTGAGTCACAGCAAACACGACACAACGTTCAAATCCAGTTGGATGAACCGTTCATGAAGAAAGCGTGGAAAGGTTTGTACGCTGTTCACATCAATCTCAGTTCAGCTTTGTCGTCTTGAACCAGGTGCATCGGATTTTCAGGTGCACGGAATGACATTCCCCTGTGTTTCCTGAGTGCCAAGCAACCGACACTTTGTGCAGAGAACAGATTTTGCTGCTCTGACGCGTCCATGGCAGTTCACTTGGGATCTGCAGACCGCCATTTTCATAACATGCAGTTCCAGACTTCTGTCAACATTCGGTTTTGACAACTTCGTCAAGTCCGCGTGTGGTGATGGTGTCACGTGACGTTACTTCCGTTCGCGTGGTGTTTTTGCTGCGACCCGTGACCGTGCATCCTTGTCTGCAAAAGTGAGGTTTGATTTGGGTTGTTATTCAAGCCTTGGTTGAAACACAGATGTGCACATTTTGGTAAATTTAGGTGACAACATTGTTTGCAACCTAAACATACAAGCAGGACAAAGTACCGATAGTTCTGCATCAAATATCCAAAACTGCTTGAAATTCTGGTTTTGCAGGTGTGAGTGTTGGGGGTGGTGGTCGTTGAACGGACAGTTCGTTTGTACATAAAGAAGGCTGAAATGTTCGCGCGGATAGGTTTCCGCTGTTCGCCCATGGCTGGTCCATCCTGTTTGTAGGAAAAAGTTTTGTGCCCCTTCCTCTCGAGGGAGGGCGATCCCATCAGGGAACTCGAGTCAGTACCCGACCCAGCCCCATTCAGTTGAAGGCCTCAGGCTGCCCCATTGTCAAAATGTTTTGGAACTCTTTTCCCTGGCGGGTCCTGAGACTCGACCAAAACTTGCCCGCCCTCCCGCCAATCCCCCTTCCACCGTGAAAATATGTTTGAAATATTTTTCCGTGGGATCCCATTGGTGGGCCTGGGACGAGTGTCCGTCCCCTCCCCCAATGGGGTATGTTTGTTCTTTTGTTTCAGACATACGAGGGTTTGAAACATGTTTCCCCTGGTTACCCAATGTGCTTGCAACGCTCGTGGTGATCGTTGGTCTTCAACACGTGGTGTTCTTGGGGGGGGGGCAAGCTTCGTGCAAGATCATCCGTGTTGTGACTACTCGTTTGTGGCAATCTATGTTCGAAGCAGATCTGCCGTTGAGCACTGACGAGACTGATCTCCCAAGTTTTTGCAGAATTCTAGTCTTGAAGTCCCACAACTTTTGTCAGAGATTCTTGTACAAAATCACAGATGTATGACATCTGCAAGCAAATGTTGGTGAAAAGTCCATCTCGCAAGTGTGTTGATGCACAAAAAACAATTGAGCGTTGGATTCAGAAATCCGAAGGTTCGTTGTGCCTTCAAATGATCAAGCAAATTGTCGGCTTTCTGGAGAAAGCCCAGACATTGGGAATGATTCAAACGCACTGTGCATGTGAAAGGTCACTTTTCAAGCAATATCCTGCACAATCTCCAGGTGATCCTCAGGGTATGGTTTCACTTTTTCCGGGTCGGACTCCCGTTTACAACATGGTGGCTCCCCTGGAGGAAAAAGGCTGTCAATGATTTTCATTCAAACGTGCGAGTGTGCGCTGCAAGTGTACGATAATGATGAGCGTTGCACTTTTGAAAGGCGAGTCACTCAGGCGAAGTGTTGCACCGGAATTCCACTTTTGAAAAGAGACCTTGAAGTCAAAGTGGAAGTCACTCCGTTGCGATTGTAGTCTTGGTGATTCCATTCTTGGCGACGCGCCGACGCTCTGCTTTTTTGTTGTCCACGTTATTTCTGCTTGGTGCTTTGCAGAATTTATTCCCAGTTTCGTATGTGCTTAATTTTGTGCTTTTCGCACGATTTTGCAAAGCGGCTTGTGTTTGGCATGATCCACAGACCACCTCTTGGTTGTGATGAGGTGTCTGTAACTGCGCCCGTACTCGTACTATCCCGGAAACTACGAGGATCTGTCCAACGATCGCGGCACTTGTTCTGCGATGTGCTCCCATTGGACACGGTTGAGTGCACTCGTTGTTCACAAAACAATAATTGCGCTCGTCTGCGAGAACCATATCAGAATCCATCAGTGCTACCATCGTTGGACACGATCAACTTGGGGAAAGCAAGCATTTGTTTTGAAAGTTTGACCGTGTTTTGCGGTGTTCTTGTCTTTTGCAGTTTTGGAAACATTCGTTGCGCTTTGTCCGTGATTACGCCTGTTTCCAATGATTGATCCAAAACTCACTGCGTGTCCGCAAGAGTCGTCATGAGTGTGAATTTGCGCTGTTCAGCACCATCATGTTGCGAGATTCCACCGGTGGAGTCAATCATTTCAACTGAATCATTTACTCGGTAATTTAACTGAACCACTTTGGCAAATGTACCCAACATCAGAACCGCGACTTGAAAAGGTGGAAACCATTTTGTTGCGTGTTTGCCTGTCTCTCTTAGTTTGCCAGGGCAATTGCGTGCAAGCCAAGGCTCAGAGTGTGCGTGGATCCTGTTCAGCTTTGCAATTGACCAGTCACTTGATCAATGCCATTCCCTGATATGTGATGTTTTGTTGGACAGCACGAGCGTGTCTCGTAACCTTGTGCAGGAATGTGACAATGCAGACTTTGTACAACTGTTGTGGAAGATTGCGCGTTCTTACTCGGGAGATGGTTTTGAACTAACGGAAATCGCTGTGGGTTGTCCCCGTAATTTATAAATTGCTAAGAGATGCAGAAACATTTAGATGAACCTTTACAAAGTTTTTAATCTTTGAAACTTATCTTGTTACACTCGAAGAAAGTTGTTATGTTGAAGAACATTGGTCTTTTGAAGACTTAAGTTTTGGTCACAAACTGTTGACCGTCTCTGGAATAGTTTTTGAAAAATAAAGCAGAATGAAAGTTTTTGTCACATGAAAGGGTTTCCGGACATTTCATCCTTGCAAAAGTTCTCGCGAAAGACCTGCACACGAGTCAGCATCGGCTGGCGAGTTGGTTTGATGTTGATTCGGACCAACGTTCCGGCGGACTTCGTCCCCTGGGTCCTGAGCTGAGAGAAAGGGCGACTTTGGACAAGCAAGGGGAAGGTTTCAACACACTGGCTTGTTTTCTGCGTGAACACAAAACGAACTTGCCCTGTTCCGAAATGTGCGAAAGAAAGTTGAACAGAAGTTGATGCCTTTCTGCATGATTGGAACAATGAAGGTCCACAAAAGGAGGTCGGTTGCCATTGCCCTGGAACTGAGGACTTTTCGGCCATACAACTTGCGCATTCGACCGTTCCAAATGTGTCTTGTGAGAATAACAGGCCGAACCCAACGGCTCCTCCATGTGTGTTCTGACAGGAAGGACAGACTTCCAATTTTGATAGGATTTTCCTTTTGAACGCACGCGTGTTTCGCGCAAAGCCTGCGATGGCACTTTACCACCGGATCGTTTCTGTCATGCAGGACTTTCAGGCTGAACAATTGCGGGATGTTGTGCGGGATTGCAAGGAAAACCTTGTCAGACAGTGCACGGAAAGGAAAATGACCCTATTCGGAGTTGCAGCGGTGGTGGGGAGCTGTTGGGGGCTGTCGGTCGTGTATTTCTGGAGATTGAAACGACGAACTGAAACCAAAATTGAGGAAGAGCGAAAGCATTTTCACAAAGTGTCTCAGGAACTGACGAGGGAACTGCAGCACGAATCGGTGAGCAGTACATTTGTCAGGGACGATTCGTTTTTCCAGCCAGTACCACCAGGCCAAAATGCTAGAGAGCGCTTGCCTTTCTTGATCAATTGCGAGATCACATCATAGTTTTTGTTGTCGGCCCAATATGAGATGACTGGTACGAGTGTCTTCCCGCAAAGAGCATCCAAAGCTTGTTGCACCGCAGAACAGAAAGACCTCATCAGCTGCGATCCAGTCAATTTCGATTTAAATCACCGAGCAAATGATGCGTGTCTGTTGCAGTGCTTTGCCACCCAACCCGCGAAAAAAAATCAAATAACGCTCTGAAACTTTCGAAAATTTTTTAGTGCAGAGTGGAGGGCTTGTTCACCTGGCCTCCATTCGATGCAAGTTTCAAGAAAGTGACATTGGGCACGGGTTATGAGAGTGTTCGCAAGGTCCATCGCTCTTCGAACGACCGCAATGCTCCACGCGCAGCGAGGCAGGTGTGTGTGTGGTGAAGGTGCGAGGTGGGCGTGCCTGTGTCAGCCAATCCTGTGACTCTTGTGTTTGGGTTTGTCAACTGCGAGCGAAATGTCCTGCACTGAGAAATCGCACCTGCACGCTGTTCATGAACACGAAGGAAAAGCAGTTGGACTGAGCTCATGCAGGTGGATGAACGACAACAAAGTCAAGCGTTGCCATTCGGTCACAGAAAATAACATGCACTGCAGAAGGTTCTGTGACTGACGTGGTGTTGGATACACAAGTTCTGTCACTCTTGCACAATTTCAAACTCATCAGTTTTGTTTTATGTGCGGGTCTTTACCATCGGATCGTGTCCGACGTAGATCTAGAGGAGGTGTTGTCGGACTCTCTCAAGTTGACTTCCTCTCTTGAATGCTCCACGCTCCACAGCATGCTCAGCCTAACCAAATTGCATTTCACGGTGACCATGGGTGTGGGTTCTGAATCCAGTTTGGGGAGCAGCACACCTATTCAGGAGCCATCTTTCAGCCTTGAAAAATACTAATTGTGATCGAGGCGCGGGCCCCTAATCTCCCAGAGTCGTTTCTTCAAACATTCACGTAAGTGGTTGGGCCTGGGTCAGCCTGCTTCTGTGCTCATTGGCGACAAATCCCATCACCTCTTGGGAGTCCTGGTTGTTGCCTTTTTAAGCGTGTGGTCCCGAAGGGTGTTACCACACGCTTAGTGTAATCACCATCAGTCTGTATGTCCGTCCGTGTGTGTAAAGTGGGTCTAACCAGGGGGGGGGTTGGACCCACTTTTGGAAAAATGGTCCTTTGGCTGAAAAGTGGGTCCAGGAAAATTTTTTCCAAATGGTAATATCTTGCTTCTCACAATGAACGTTTATGTGACCACACGCTTTTTATGCGTAGCATTCTTGTTCGCTGTCTGGACTCACATTGTGTCACGCAAGGTCAGTTTCCTTTTTGTTTTCAGAACGTGAAGTCGTGCAAAGATGAAATTACAGGATTGTCGTTTCTTGAGCTGCACGAGAGACTGGTTGATGGGACGACCTCAGCATCTCTGGTGCTCAAAGTGCACCAGCTTCAGGCGAGTCACACAACCTTGTTCACTCGGACAATGACAAACATCAAGTGCGAAGAACGAATTTTGAGCTCGCGACATTACCTGGTGAACGTTTTTTGCAGTCACTGTGGCGTGTGTGTGTGTGCGTGTGCAGACCTTAGGACGGAACGGGAGCGGGGGGATATGGTTCCAAAAAAGGGCACTCTTCCGAATTGGTCATTGGCCGTGTTCCACAGAGATCGCGTGCTCCTTCTGATCTCTCGTTATGTTGTCTGCAGGCTCTGGAAGTGAACGAACGCACCAACGCCGTTGTCGCTTTCATACCTGGAGCGTTGGTACGGATGTACATTCGGCAACCTCTTGTGAAATAGGGGTCAATTTTGAATCTGTCACTAGTGGGCGCCAGACCTTGATAATTTGTAGAAACAAGCGAAAGAGTTCGACGAAATGAAACCCAGGAGGAGGCAGATCCTCGGAGGGATTCCAGTTTCACTCAAAGACCATTACACCACCAAGGTAAGAACGAGGTCTGTCCGTTTCTCACGTTGTTATCAGAAACCGTTCCCTGAAATTCACCCAACCTCCAACAAAAGTCGACAAATGCATTGGAATTCACCTCGGTGTTGACGGATTTGACTTGCAGGGACGGTATGCCACTCTGGGTCTCGGCTCATACTTGTTCAGAGAAGCAACAGAGGATTGCGTGATCGTCAAGGCAAGTCCCTTCAAGAAGTCTCAAATTTTGAAGACTTCCCGTTTCATACATATTGTTGACCGAAGGTAAACCAATCGTCGTTGCTCCGTTTGCAGGTTCTGAAGCACCACGGAGCGATCCCGTTTGTCATAACGAACGTCCCTCAGCTCTTGATGGGGTACCGTGCACAGTCTCATGAGAAATGTGCTTTGTGCCGTGAGAGTTGAAAGGCAAGTCGATAAAAACGAGGAGGAGTTTGAACTCATCATCAATTGCTTTTTTGTTGCACACAGAGAAGCCATCAAAAACCCAATTTATGGTGAGACGCGAAACGCCCTGAATCCGTCTCGCTCCACCGGAGGGTCGAGCAGCGGTGAAGCGGCGCTCCTCGCTGGGCGCGGCTCCATTCTCGGCTGGGGCTCCGACATTGGGGGCAGCATGAGAGAGCCCGCGCACTTCTGTGGTGTCTGTGCTTTCAAACCAACCTCCACTCGAGTCAGGTGGGGATTTTGCCCGGGAAAATCTTTGATTGTTGTGCTTTTGTGGGTTCCTGGCACGAGAAAGACTTTCGTGCAAAAATTCGTAACCACACCGTTGTTTTCTTTTCAGTCACATTGGTGCTCCACAATTCTTTGAAGGACAAACCTTGAGTAAGATACAAAATTAACTTTGTGGCCAATTGCCCAAATTTGGGATAGTTCTAAAATCGTCAAAACATTACGAATCATCCTTGTTTTGTCTGAATTGAAAGTAGACAAGGGATGTCTTGACGTTTCGCGGTTTCTTTTTGCAGTTCAGAACTCGTTTGGTCCGATGTCGCGGGATGTGGATGGCTGCGTAGAGGCGATGCGAGCGTTGTGGGACGGTTACATGTTCGATCTGGATCCCAGTGTCACGCCCATTCCCTTCAATGATGAGGTGAAGTTGTTCCGTTGCTTTCTCTGCGTCAACTTGCTGTTTTGAGCACACGTCTGTCTTCATCTGAGCATCGTGTTTTGACGTCCACGCAGTCAAGGAAGGGTCATGCTTGGTTTCAGGTGTACTTTTCTGATCGCGCACTGAAGATAGGATTTTACACTGAGATCGAAGGGTACAGTGCCATGTCCCCTGCCTGCAAACGAGCAGTTCTTGTCGCAAAAAAATGTCTGGAGAGAGGAGGACATCGGGTGAGCTTTCGTCTCTGATTTCAAAAATATCATTCGGACAGAGCGTGAGAATCATGCAAAGTCCACATACGAGTAAAACTATTTGACTTTTGCTCGTGATTGCAAAACCAACCCGTTCCGTGGTGTTCTGAGAAACAAACCATTGGCATGTGCACACAGGTCGTGCCTTGGTCGTTTCCCAATCACATGGACATGGCTTCTTTGTACATGAGCGTTTTCTTGTGCAATGACAATCTGGATGAGATGACTGTGTTGTAAGTGTCTCCACTCGTTCAAACATACGTTATTTGAGTGTTTCATCTGGACAACTTTTTCTCGAGACGAATGGAGAAGCTGCAGCTTTCACCAGATGCTTCATGGCTCGTGCGGCATTGCTTTTCAGGTTGTCAGAAACAGAGGTGGATTCTGGTCTGAGCCGTGTGTTGGGGCACGCTAAGTTCAGAGTGTTTCGTAAACTTCGAGCGTTTCTCCAAACAGCTTTGGTAAGTTCAACGAAAGCGGCAAAAACCCCGAACTCGCAAAACTAAACGTGTTAGCACGAACATGCGAACGGTTCAGTCGGGTTACATCGCAGAAAAGCAAACTTTTGATCTTTTTCCCGATGCACAAAAAGTCTGCATTTGGAACATGTCTGTGTCTCTGTTCAATGTTGTCGGAAGAATGCAACAGACGGACAGATGTCAAACCCCTTTTCCAGAGCCTGCTGAGTTTTGGAATCATTCGTCCCGAGAAAGACCGAGGGTGAGGAAGATGTGAAATGTTGATTTTCTGAAAGCCCAAAGATGTCATGCACAGCCAGGCAAACATCTCAACACGAATCTCTTTTCAGATCTGTTGCAGCATATTGGGACCTGGCTGCCAAAATAGAGGTTGGTTCCATGCAAACAAGACAGATCTTGTGTGTGGCAGAAATTCTTGTTTCTTTTCAAGCCCGCGGTTATCGTGTTCCACGGGCTTGCTCCAATCATCGTGCTTCTGCATCTGTGCACTGGGTGGGGAACACCGGTTGGTTCCCACTTGAGCCTGAGTGCTACTGCTGGACCATTCCCCACTTGGGTCTTGGTGGTGCTGTCACCCCGCCCCCTGCATGCATGCTGGGCAGTCGCACCTGGGTCCCACCCGGCCAAGTTGCCGTGGGGAAACTGCGGACTTGCCAGACGTAGCCTTCTTGTTTGGAACACAACCTGGCTCTGTGTTTCTGGACCCTTGGCATTTGTGGAGCTGACCAATCACCAAGGCCAAAGGGCCAGGTGTTGACTCCACAATTGCCTTGGGTCTGGAGAAGAAAACACTGGAACCCGACTGTGTTCCCGAAACGCAAAGCGGAAACCAGGCCAACGAATCAACGGACGTGCACTTTGTTTGCAGAACCACAAAAGAACTGTGTTCAAGGCTTGGCGGGACGATGGGCTTGATGCAGTGATTTGTCCACCATGCACCACGCCAGCTTACCAGTCCGAAAACACCCTCATCTCTGGATGTAAGTGCAAAAAGGCTTCTTGCTCATTCAAGCCTCAGAATGAAAGCTTATTTCTGTTTTTGCGAGTCCTTCGATTTTGAAATCTCAGAATTTGTTGGATGTTCGTGTGCTCGTACACGCTTTTGAAGTTTCATCTCAATTGTTTTCACAGCAAATTTCCCGCATCTGGTTGTGATGAACTTACTCAATATGCCCGCCGGAAACGTCCCAGTAACTTCCGTGAACCAACAAGACACAGACATGGCAAAGAGCCTTGACCAAAATGATAGTCTCCAGAAAGAAATCTCACAAGTAAGTCAATGGCACGCCCTGACACTGCTTTCGACTGGGAATGCACCTGACTCAGAATGCACCTGAGGATCGTCGTGCATGAGTTTTGTTTATCACTTCGCATTGTGGTGTCCAGAAAATCTCATGCACAGCCCGTCTGGTGTATGGTCCAAGACTGATTAAAATCACACTTGACACTTGCCTGCATCCCGTCCTTACGAAACCCAACTCGAAGCGTGTTTTGCAAGAACATCACGAAGGCAAACTGATAGCAAACACACTCAAATTTCACGGCACAACGAAACCACTCGCACACGCAAGAGAACTCTGGAAGCACTTTGTGGTTTGGCTCAAAAACTTTATTCCGACATAACGGTTCGATAGCCAGGTCTTTGTTGGCACGATTGTTCCTGGTACGGTTCCGTGGTGCACTGCATGGCTTTCGTCTCTGCTCAATCACGAGTGTGATGGCGCACATGCTCTGTTCCTTCGTAGCCAACTCTGCCTATCGAGAGGTAGTGAACCTGCTGGACTTGCCAGCTGGTCTGGTGCCTGTCGCCAGTGTTCAACAAGATGATTTGGACAATGTTGCTGGATTGGGCGATCAGATTCCTGGTGTTAAGGAAATCAAACAAGTGAGTTGCAGGCTTATCATGAAGCAAACAAAGCCATGCATCGGCAGCAACACGTCGTCTGTGTGCGGTGTGGATTTCCTGTCGCTTCATTGCCGCCTTTTCATGTTCTGATGACAATTTTGGAAAACAGCAGTGTTTGCTACACAGTTGTGCCCCATCAGATCCTTCATCCTTTGAAGTGGGTGAAGGGGATCAAACAAAGAACTGTTGACATTTTTAAGCGTGTGGTCCCGAAGGGTGTTTCCACACGCTTAGAAATGTCAACAGTTCTTTGTTTGATCCCCTTCACCCACTTCAAAGGATGAAGGATCTGATGGGGCACAACTGTGTAGCAAACACTGCTGTTTTCCAAAAT
>JAAUXT010079536.1_pt1 | contig 13407 bp, 19 predicted proteins | sample 7278171 | NCBI WGS metagenome assembly JAAUXT01 (sample SAMN14350112, study PRJNA611818) | marine sediment metagenome | isolation source: surface marine sediment (1.8m) | place: French Polynesia: Moorea | collected 2018-08
CCCCAGTCGAAAAAATTCCAGAATCTGGTCAAAAAATATTTCACTCTTGAAAGGTCAGAACCCCTTGTCAGTGTCCTTTTCGAAAATTGTCCAGAATCTGGTCAGATCATTTCTGGCCATTTTTCCCAAAGTGGGTCCAACCCCCCCCCCGAACTTGAAGGTGTTTATGAACTGCGAACGTTTGTATGGACCACACGCTTTTTAACGCTAGCATTCTTGTTTGTGACTTGCGCTGTTTCTATGAACATCTGCAGGACAATCCTGACGCGCGCAGTGAGGCTGGACGCGCCACGACCAGTCGCACCCAGATGCGCACCGCCAGCCGTGTGTCCGTGCTCAGCTCAGTCGGGAGAGCCAAAAGGACCAGTCTCTCTTCGCTGCCTGCTTCTCTTCTAGCTCTTATGCAGGTGCGAGAACACATGTCTCCGGTTTGACAAAGTACCCGGTCCTTTCCTGTCTGAGAAAATGGGCAAAATCTGTTTCACTCGGGAAAAGGTCGCGAGTTTGGCGTGATTTTGCAGGAGCCTGGAGCAGTGATGCTTCTGGTGGGGGCTGACTCGACACTTGAAGAGCTGGAAAGCCATCAAGTCTCTCTACAAACGATGCAGGCCAGCTCGGCCGCCGGATCCTTTCTCGATGAAATTGTCAAGTGGCACAAGAATTTGCAAACGGTTGAGCTCGTCTTGAGTCTGTGGGTGGAAGTGCAAGCGAAATGGGTGGAACTTGAAGAGGTTGACATCTTTCAGTTTCAAAGAAACCTTTGAGCAAGTCCACTTTTTGTCAGTGCAGTGGCAATTCTGACGTGATATTTTGCAGGTTTACTCGCGTCAGGAGATCAAAACTGCGTTGCCAAGTGAAGCGAACACTTTCGCAGCAGTTGACAGAGACTTCAAAGTTTTGATGAAAGCCACCGAAAAAAATCCCAACGTGTTACAATCTTGTCAAAGGCAGAGTAGGTGTTGTTTTAATTTGTTTTTCTGTGTCAGCAAAAGTTTGACCTGTTCAATGAACGTCTTCTGGTCGTTGGAACTTCTTTCACAAAACTCCACAAGCTCACAACTGTCAATCCAACTGGTGAATTGTTGTGGCGCAGATATGACAGACATTCTGGAGAAGATGAACTCAGAATTGGAGAAATGCAACAGGGCTTTGCTCGGTCTCATCGAAACAAGAAGACAGATCTTCCCGAGATTCTATTTTCTGTCGAATGAGGATGTTCTGCACATCGTGTGCACCGGTCTGTGGATGTGCTCAAAATTTCTCATTGGATAATCCAGTTTTAGGGGTGTTTCTGCACGGCAGCATTCTGTGAGCGAATTCTGCTTTGTTCCTCGTCAGCGTGCGACTTGAACCAGCTGAACTTGTACATCACGAAGTTGTTCGAAAACGCGAGATGCCTGGTCTTTGACGTCACACGTGAAGAGGGAAAGTCTACCTTCGCCGTCACTGGCCTTGAGAGTCACGTGCAGGAAATACTAACCCTCAAACAGGTCAGTAGTCACTGTGTAGGCCACCACAAACAGGCTCTGGTTTGAAAAAACAATCTGCTGACAAGTTTTGAACGTGACGAGTGGTTTGTTTCAGCCCGTCAGATGTGAGGGTGATGTGGAGGCGTGGCTTCAGTCTCTGTTGGACTCGATCAAGCTGTCCCTGCAGCAAGCAGTGGTTGACGCTTTGACATCAGCGAATCCTCCAAGACACGAGCCGAAAACGGACGCAGTTCCCGGAAGCATGGCGTTGACAGGTAAGTCCGAGTGACCTGTTCTGGAAAACAACCACAGTGCAACTTGGACAGGTTATCAGGGTTCCTGAGTGATACCATCGTTCACACAAGTTTGGTAAATTTGTTGGTTGTCAGATGGTACATCAGGGGAAACTGGAAGCTCGAACGAGGCACAATCTCTCGGAGACTTCAGGTTTGAGCTTTCTGCGAAAATCAGTTGCCAATTTGTTTCGTTGCATTCATCGCCCTGGGGGAACTAGCCGAATTACTGGATCGAATTTGTGGAACCGAGATGTTCCGTTTGTGTCTTCAGATCGTGGATGTTTGAGCATGTGGCAGAGGTTGTCCACCTGGTGATACAGATTCAAATGACGCGGGAAGTTCAACAAACACTGGACGATATTGCTGAAGGAAACTTTGAAGCTGTCCAGGTCAGAAGCACGACCAATCCACTGACATAAAAAATAATTGCAAGTTCTCTTCTTGCGCTCTGGTTGTTTGTCTTGCTTTGCCAGACAAAATGCAGTTGAATCTCGTCATATTTTTGGTTTTTACAACTTTTTACTTTGAAGAAAACCACAGACGCGTTGGATGGACAACTCAAAATACTCGTTCAGCTGCTGAATGGATGTGATTCTGGAAAACACGAGGCCAAAGAAGGAACAGGTCAGTTGGTGCCGAAAAAACTGGGCGGCGTTTTCCGCGTCTTGGAAACGCTGAACGCCAAAAATGTAGGCCGGTCGCACAAGAAACAAACGTAGATTTCTTCTGCAGCAGCAATAGTGGAAAGTACGGAAGTCGCAAAAACACCCATTGGTTCAGCTGAAGAGACAAGAGAGGCAGGTGAAGATCTGAAGCTTCGAGACCCGACCGACACAGACGCGCAGGAGGCCAAACCTGAAGATCCAGGTGACGCGTCAGATGCGTTTCGACGATTTAGCCAGAGGAAAATAGTGGAGCAAAGCAGCTTTTATTTGGATTATTCGGGAAAGTATTGGGCACAACACTCCGAATACTTCACTTGCAGAAGCCGAGTTTCTGGCACCAACCGACCCGCTGGTTGTCAGTGATACCAAAGAGACTGAGCCTGTCCCAGCAGCCGGCGATGTCGACAAAGAGAGTCGGCCGGTTCAGCGCGTTGACCTGCTGTCCAGGGACCTGGTCAAGCTGTCCGAAACCATCGCTCTGGTGGCGCACTACAAGGAACTCGTGACCGGCTTCTTGCAGCTCCTGGCGGAAGAGCCAGTGGACAAAATCGCGCAGTGCTTCCAATGGAAATCCAAACTCCAATACTTCCACGACGCAGAGACCCTCAGCGTGCACACAAAGGTGTTGACAACGTTTTCTGATTGATCTACTTGTCCCGGCATCCTTGAGTTAAAAGTAGACACTGAAACTGGTCATTCATTGAAACTGGTCATTCATTCCTTTCAGTGTCTGGATTTTTCTTTGGATTACGGCTTTGAACACCTGGGCTCTGCGTCCAGACTCGCGCTGACGCCGATGACAGAGCGGGTCTTCTTCTCGCTGATGCAAGCAATCCGGGCGCAGCAGCCTGGACTGGTGACCGGGTCACCGGTAAGGGCTCCCTGCTTGTTGACATTCATCCAATGTGGTTCACATCTGCTCCTGCTGGTGCAGCAGACTCCGAGCCGTACGGGGCAGGAAACGCGATTGAGCCTGAAGCTCTCGTTGGAAGAATTACTTGTTTGATGCTTGTGGCAGGTGTGAGTTGAAACATATTTTTTCAGGGATCTGGCAAGGTTTGCGCGATCTCAGAGCTTGCGAAGTTGATGGGGCGAGTTCTGCACGTGTTCAACTGTTGCAGCTCGATAGGCACCTCGCTTCTTCGCAGCGTCTTCAGCGGCGTCGCCGCCACCGGTGAAAATGCATTCAAAGTTCCGCTCGTTGATTCGTTTTGCTCTGTGTGCTCATTGTATTCAATGAAAGACACGAATCTGCGCTCTTCAGATTGTTGGGTATGCTTCAAGAACGTCAACCGCCTTCAAGAGGAAGATCACAGCGTTGTTGCTCAACTGACGTCCACACTGTCCGCTGCTGTACAGTCCAGCAAGAATGCAGTGCAGCTGGGTTCCGAAGAAGTCCCGGTCACGCGAGGTGGAGCTGTGTTTTTCACCATGAGTGACATCATGCCAGTGAGTTGCAAAAACCAAAAACCATGACTTCAGGTCGCAAGTGCCCCAATTCTGCGTGCGTAATAAATGCAACAAGAACCAACCGTTGAAGAATCCAACTTGCTCTGTGTTGCTCCTCGAGGCTGCTGTGCACGACCCCGAGTCGCTGCTGTCGGTGCGCTCTGCCGCGTCCCGGCTCCCGCTGCCGCTGCGCAGACAGTTCCGCATCGTCAGCATGGCGCCCGCCGACTCAAGGGTCAGCGTCGAGATCTTCCTGCAAAGCCGCGGCTTCCGCAATGCGAGCACTCTGGCCAGAAAAGTGGATCTTCTCTTCGACATGTGTCGAGTCATGTTCGGGACCGTGACACCTGTGACGAACGGGAGTGGGAACGTTGGTGAGGTTCACAGCACGTTTGCTCAAAGTATTACAACACACCTACACACTTTGATTCTCCTTCATGGGTGCAACATTGTCTCCATTTCCAAGTAGTTCAAGAGACAGGGATCTATCCCTTCTTCTTCATGGGCAGTCTGCACGCTGAAAAGAGTGCTTTGCATGACGATACAAACTTCAAACAAAAGTGAGGGTCACGGAATTTGTTTTTCCAGGAGAAAATGTCAAGTGGAGCCCAGCCGTTTTGAGAGCGGTTATCACAGAAGCTGCAGCGATCTTGGACACGAGAAAAACCGAAAGACTATCAGCACAAAACAACCCTGCAGTGACCTCGCTGACGGATGCGGACGAAAATGCTGCGAGGAAGCCGTCCACAACCCGTGAAGAAACCGCTGTGAAACCAGATGAACACACAGAACAGAACAGTGACATCAGCGAAGAGCTGACACCCAAAGAAGAAGAAGAAGAAGCAGAAAAAGAAAACACAGACGAGCAGACTGAAGATGCAGGCAGGGAACAAGTTGAAAGACAAGATGACGATCTGGGTGTTGCTGGCCAGAGTTTGGTAGCGAAGGAGAACGGTGATACTGAAATACGCCACGAAGAGCCTGCTGTCCAAGGTAAATACTCGTACAACAGCAAACACATCCAGTGCCTCACCGCGGCAAAAGTGCCCAAAAACTGACCATGCAGTGAAAATGACGAATCTCCCTCAGTCACAGAACAACGACTTGAATGTTCCAAGTGGCACTTTTGGCGCACAAAACACAAAACGTCCAGCTGTCAAAGAAGCCAAATTTGGCCTGATTCTTGCTCGTCGCGTTCGTCACAAGGATTTTGCTTTCATGCAGATGACAATGGAACGAGGCAAGAATTTGCGTCGGAAAGCGACGACAAACACAAGCTGAGCGATGAAGCTGGAGAGAAGCCACTGAAGTCAGGTAAAGGACTCAAATTGAACAATATAGAGTCCAGCTTTGGAATTTCTGAACGAGCAACTTCAGAAGCCACAAAGCTTGTTTTTTGGTTGAAACAGATGAAGCGAGTTGTTTGACGGCGGATGATACCCTGGGAGAAGAGAGTGAGTGCCTGGTGCTAGCTTTGCGGCGAACACTGGAACCCAGACTCAACGACAGAGACGTCACGGTGCTTCATTCCATCCTCCGCCATCTCTGGCCTCAAGCAGATACTGACGGTGCGTTAAACCAAACAAAAGGTTGCCCCGCCGCTCCTTTTTGCTTCGAAACACTTCGCGCATTCTGAATGGTGGTACTTTTGCTTCCACACAGGGCATGTTCTGAAAGTTCAGAAGAAAACAGATGACGAAACGTTGGAGATGGGCAAAAGAATCGAAACGGCGTGCAAAAAAATGGGTCTGACGTGTGGTGCAGATTTTCAAAAGAGAACGCGACAGCTTGGAGAACTGTCATCAACACAGAAAACGGTTGTTTGTTTCACATTTTTGGCAAAACTTCTGGTACTTTGGTATTTTGCGCCAGGAGATGACTTGAGCCAAAATTGAACATCTCATTGTGAATCTTCTGCAGATCTTGGTCGTGGGACCGTCAGGCTGTGGAAAGACTGAGTGCATTCGGACGTATGCTGAGGTTGCAGGAGCAAGACAAAAGAAAGTGGCTTTGCAAAGTGTATTTTTGAACTCCGTGGATTTCGACACATTGTTGGGATGGTACGACTCCAAAACAAGGTTGGTCATGACACAGAACAAAACAACAAGAGGCTTTGGTTTTCCTTGGTTTTGCCGTGTCGGAAACATACCAGATGAGAAATTCATTCCAACACAAAAATCGCCTTTTCAGAGAGTGGAAAGACGGATTGTTTTCTAGCCTCCTGAGGAAACTGTGTTTGACTGATCAAGACACTGATGATGTCAGAATCTTACATCTAGACGGTGAGGTACGTAAGTCACCAAAATTAGGACTCAGAAAATTTTCATTGCAAGCACCTTGTTTTGGCTGGAAATCTCTTTTTCTTGCAGCTGGACAAAGGACAAGTAGAAGCAGTTGAGTCTGTTTTGCAAAGCAGTGGTTCCGTGGCCCTGAAGAACAATGAAAGAATCCACCTCCCAGCCTCGCTGAAGGTCGTGTGGGAGGTCAGTGCAGTTCTGTCCGGAGAAGCACACCCTGAACTGAGACATCTTTTATCATTTTGCCGTGTACCATCACAAATATGAGATTGCATTTCAGATGGAATCAGTGAGCGGCATGAGCCCCGGGTTGTTGGCTCATGTCGGGATCGTGTGCATGTCAGGCAGAGAAGTGGGATGGCGCGTTCTTTGGGAGGCTTGGAGAGACAGTCTTCCTGAAAAAGAACGCAGCGCGATGAAAACTCTGTCTGAAAAGTTCCTGGAACCAGTGATGAACCACATGGACGAGTTCACGAAGCCTCCTGTTTTGGCCGGAGTGAAACGAGAGGGTCACTACAGAAGAGTGGTGCCGTGTACAAACGAAGTGATGATTTCCACGTTAATTTCGCTCTTCGAGGTTGGGGTTGACTGCAAGAGTTGAATTGTCTGATTCAGCCTGATCTGTTGAATTCGCTTTGAAAATGATAAAACGTTTTCTTGAAGGCCTTGGTTTCTGATGCTACATTGACGGAGTCGGGACGGGAGAGATGCTTCGTGTTCGCTCTGGTTTGGTCGTTCGCGGGAACTCTTCGATATAGTGACAGGGAAGCCTTTGACTTGTGGTGGAAGTCGACCATTGGTGCTCACACGACATTCCCTGAAGGACAGTCGGTAAGAATCAGCTGCCGACATGTGTGTGTGTGTGTGTGTGTGTGTGTGTGTGTGTGTGTGTGTGTGTGTGTTGTGTGTGTGTATCTGTGTCTGTGTCTGTGTGTCTGTCTGTGTCGGTGTAGATCTATTGTGCCTGTGACTGTGTTTGAGTGCGTGTCTTTTTTCGAGTTGAAGTGGTCGAAGCCAGTTCGGCACAGAACGTTGCATAGAATCAGAGCCACAAGATCAATACACTTGCTTTTTACCAGGTGTTTGACTGCGTAGTGGACGGCGTTTCTCTCAACTGGATGAAGTTCACAGACCAGATTCCGGAGCAGAAGCTTTCTGGCTGGATTGCAGACGACGTGTTCGTGCGCACAAACACTAACGAGGTAGACATCGGTTTCTCTGTACGGTCGCTTTTGGTTTTGGCTGATGGTCCGAAAAGTGGCATTTCACAAGTCCCTTTCTTGACATGTCAATTTTTCAGGCTTTGTTGTACCTCTTGAGAACACTGACAAATGCTGGAAAATCAGTGCTACTGGTCGGTGAGAACGGCTGTGGAAAGACCTCGCTTGTCCAGCAGAACCTCAAAAGTGTCTGTTCCGGTGATCTGGCTGAAGCATTGCAAATAACTGTCCAGGCCAACAGGTAAAACAAAAAAAATGTTGGTTGCTTGTGTTTTCCCAGACCAACAGTGTAGGTGATGCGACAATCAACTCAGGAGTGTGACCTGAATTGATTACCGTGACAAAACATAGCCGAGAAATTGCCTGGAGCATCATTCTTTGTATTCCTCATTTCTGTGATCAACTGTAAATCCAGATTCACCACTTCAAAACTGCTGTGTGGCACAATGAGCGCTCTGCTGGAGTGGAAACACGGTCAGACATACGTCCCACAAGGCAAGAAGAGACTCTTGTGCTTCATCGATGACATCAATTCTGCAAAGGTTTGTTGAAGCTGGAAGAACGGACAAAGCGTTCTTGTTTTGACAAAAAGGAAAGACTTTTTGGCGCAAACAAAAACGGTGGTGTTTGAAGAATGTTTGTTTTCCCTTTTGGTCTGTTTTGTTCTTCATGTTGGTCTGTTCTTCTGTGCAGCCCTGTGAAGTCGAGCTTTGTTTCCATGCAACAGATGGAGAAGAACACCAGCCAGACGGTGGTGGAAATGGTGCGACAACACCTCGACTCTTCCAGCTTCTTCGACACGGCTGACCACAAGTGGAAAAGTGCGAAGAGCGTCACTTACATCGGCACGGCCAACACCAGTCAGTCAGCGCTCCAGTTGCACACCAGATTCACAAGACACTTCGCGACGTTTGCTTGCCCATATCCCAGGTTGGTTTATTCGTGTTTTCTTGCATGTCTTTGGCTGAGATATTCGGTAAAGAAACACGCACAAATGATCCTGGGTGCCAGTTTTCCCCCACACGTCTGTTTTTTCTCTTGGTTATTTTGCATGAAACCTTGATTGTGTGTTTGTCTGATTGACCTGCATGTGTGGTGGCCTGTTTTGATCTCAGCAATCAGGAGCTGACCTCTCTGTTCTCCACCCTTGCGCGATCCCACTTTGCTGCACAGGACACAGGAGACCAAGAAAAAACTGCAAGTTCTTTCTTCTTGCATGTTCAGTTGTAATCAATTCAAAAACGAAAGAGAAAATAGTATGGCAGTTTACTTTCCAACCTCCACTTGCAGGGAGTCGCGAGCGAGATACTTTGCACGCTGTTGTGCGGCCTCATCTCGGTGACGGTCGAACTGCAGGATCGGCTGAGAACAATGTTCCTTCCGACCGCGGAAAGAGGCCACTACGTCTTCACGATGAAACATCTGAGTGCTGTTTTCAAGTGTGTTTTGTTCCTCGGGCTGCATTTTCTATTCTTGTGGAGGTTTCAAACATTAAAATACGAGGTTTGAGCAATGGCCTTTGGCACTTGATTTCAACTGAATTTCAGTTGCTTCTGCCTTCTTGCATCAACAGGAATCTGTGTTTGAACATATCGCCGCGCTCAGCCCGCAGTTTGGTGCTGCAGCTGTGGCAGCGCGAGTGCGAGTGGACGTTCGGAGGAAGGATGACGGGGGAGGTGGACAGACAGCGCTTCGCTGCGGCGCTCATGACCGCCGCCCGCAAAGAGTTCTCCAACCCCGCTGACGTGCGTGGTGCTCCGAAGATCTCAAGATTTCTGGTTCTTTGAGAGAAGATTCCAGAATAATAGTGATTGAATTTCAGATTGAAATTTTGAGGAGGAAAGAGAAGCCCAACTTCCACAATTTGGTAGAACTCGACACTGGAGTTGTGTCCACGGAATCGACAACTGGCGAGAGCGCTGCGGTTGAACCTGCTCCGAGTGTTGCGAGAGTACGCGAGTTGGTGCAGAGATCTCTGGACGAGTACAACAAAACGCATCCAAGGATTTCGCTCGCTTTATACAGGGTGAGCATGTCCTTCAATGATCAGAGCATGGCGTACAGACAGTCCGAAAGACAGCCTTTGCTTGCTTGAAAATTCCACGTCTCAAGCCTGGGAATTCTAAACTTTGCAGTGCGCACCGAAACTTACTCCCAGTTGATTGCAGATCGTCCTGGAGCAGGTGTGCAGGTTGACGCAGCTGCTGTCTTCGCCGAGTCCAGGTGCGCACCTGTATCTGATGGCGGAGGGCTCCACAGGGAGGTGCACCTCCCTGGCTCAGCTGGCGGCTCACCTCTCTGGGTACATGGTGTTCAAGATCAATCCAAGCGCCCTTGTCGGCTTTCCTGACTACAGTTTGGATTCATTCAAAGCTGACTTGGTCAAAGCGTACACGAAAGCAGGTGTAAAGGTGAGCCCTGTTCAGAAAATCCTTTTCACGGTCGATCTGCAGAATATCCAACATGAACTCAAATGTTGGGAGTTTTTTCACAAAGACCAACCGGTTGGATGTTGACAGAGAAAGAAAGTGCTGTTGGTGCTGGAGGAGGACGACCTGTTGGACGAAGACTTCCTGGTTCTCCTGGAGGAGTTCATCACTGGAGTGGACATCTCCAGGCTCTTCGCTCCGGAGCAGGTCACGACCATCGTCAACAGCATCCGCGGCGACGTGCTGCTCGCCGGGCTCGAGTACACAAGGCACGGCGCCTGGCAGTTCTTCAGAACGTGAGTCCGGACTAAGTGTTTCGTTCCGCTGCCAATCCTGATGTTCTCACTCGATGAATCGTTCCAACAAAAAAAGTGTGTTCGACTTGTGACTGTGGAATTTTCAATCTGTTGCTTTTTTTGCAGCACGGTGAAACAAAACTTTCGAGTGTGTTTTGTGGCAAGTGGAGAAGGGCCTCGGTTCCAGCGCAGATGTCGGGAGTTTCCGTCCTTCACCAGAAATCTGACGCCCCTGTGGTTCCCACACTGGACCAAAATACAGCTGATCAAACATGCCGCTTTCAGTCTCACAAGTACGTGAACAATAAGGATCTTGGGATGAAGAATCCACACGCTCATTATTGTGTCTCCACCTTTTACAACCCTCGCTAACTCACAGTGAAACGTTTGCTTGTGCGGTTTTCTAAATTATCATTTGGACGTCTCGGTTACACCAACTTTCCTCGATGTTTGCACTTGGTCTGCGAGCTCTGACCAGTATTCTTTGACTGCGTTTGAAAGTTGCTCCAAATGTTGGTCTAATGTCAGTGTCAGAGTTGAGTTCAAGTTGGGATAGGACGGTGACACAATGCTTGATCGGTGTCAGGGAATCTTGACCGGTGTCATGAAAGCTTGAACTGTGCACAAGTCAGTGACAACTCAGACTGTAACAGATTTCAACTCAGATACTGATGCAGGCTTCAGGGCCATATCATTGTTCTTCTCACCGCGTGGTTTGGTGACTGCAGGTGTAAAGTGGATGGACAAAAGGCAGCGCGAGAACACCGCCCACTTGCTCGCGACGATGCACATCGTGTTGAGACAACAGGACGGTCAGGAGCAGGGAACGGGCCGCTATCGCCATCTCACCAACACCAGCTTCGAAAAAGTCGTTGACAGGTGCTGTTGTGACTCAAAAGACCCAAGAGAAAGAGTTCTCGAAAAATCACGGAAACCCTTGGGTCAAATTCCTTTGGGGTGACCTGACGTGCAGCCTTTGCAGCATTCTCTAAGGTCAAACTTCTGATGCTTCAGATGTTAGCCCCAACTTCACGGCTGTTTCAGGTTCATAGCAATGGCAGAATCTCGGTTCAGCGAAATTCACGAGACCCATGACTCCTACACTCGCGTCAACAAACAGGTGGAAGCGGAAAACAGAAGTGCGATGAAATTACTGTTTGACCTTGAGCGTGAAGGAAAAGTGTTGGAAGAGCGAAAGACGGTGAGTTGCTAAGTTTCATTGCAGCTTGTTCTTCACAAGCCTGAGTCATAGAGTTCAAGCAAGTGAAGTACGATTCAATCGTTGCAGAGCACGAACAACATGTTGTCGCAGATTGGACAAAACAAAGCCATAACTGAGCAGCAGGTGAAAATTGTCACTGCCCAGATCAACAAAGTCCAGAAACTGAAGAAGGTCAGTTTTGGTTCGACTTCTGTTTGAGTTCTCAGTCAGGAGAATGCGATTTTGTGAGACAACTACAAACCCCACGAACGGATTTGAAGCCGGTCCACTGTGCAGGTGCTGCCCGAGTATCAAGTGGCGCACGAACGCGCCGTCTTCAAAGCGATCGCAGTCGTCAGCGACACGAAGAAAGTCGTGAGGGAGATGGACATCGAGAGTCTGGGTGAACTGAGAGCCATGCAGAAGCCTGTCGTCGAGGTGGAAGACTTGCTGGCGGCCATAATTATAGCTCGTGAGTTGAAGAAAAACTCGTCAAAAAGCGTGGTAACTTTGAAAAATTTAACAATCAAATGGTCCGCATCAGAGTGAAACAAGTACATTGCAACATCAAACAAGTCACGGTTTCTTTCCAGTGAAAGGTCCTCAGTCTGACTTGACGTGGCAAAAAGGAGCCAAACGTCAAATGGCGAACATCGAACGCTTCGTTGAAGAGCTGGTCACTTTTGACGACACAACGATGCCGGAAAACACGTTGAGCGCTGTTGAATCGTACGTGAAGAAACCTTCGTTTGATTTGGAAGCGATGGAGAGGAAATCGGAGAACAAGGCCTGCGTGTCTCTGTGCAGATGGGTGAGAGGAGTGTGCAGGTGAGCAACCCGTAGCCATTACGTGTGCTTGAAGAATTTTCTTTTTTTTTTTTTGCAATTCACAGCAGTTCAAACATAGTTTTCTATTTCAACATTCACATCATTTCAAATGGATTAAATTGTCTTGATTCAACAGATATCACAGACTGATGATATCGAAAGTGAAACCGCTTCACAAAAAAGTTGAGGAAACGTCTCAAGCCATTGACGACGCCGACCGGAAAATGAACACATTGGACACCAAGAGGAAGGTAGAAAGGCTTCAGAAGAAGTTTTTTTTTTTGTTTTTTTTTTTTTTTTGACAGATTGAACGATTTCACACAGGAACCTTTTCTCTGTTGAGGAAAAAGAATGTGGATCACTTCTTCTTTTGTCTCAGGCACTGGAAGTTCGGCTGAGTGAGATGGCCAAAAACTTTGAAGAAGCTACAGTTGACAAAAATGCCCAGGATGAGAAGACGATTCGCATGAACAAAGAGATGAAGACAATCTCCAAACTGATACAGGTTTAACGCATTCTCAGTTGGATCGTCAAGATCGACCGAACGCGAGTGCGTGTTTTGGTGTTGTGTCACAATGGTTTGTTTCAGCTTTTGAGTGAGGAGCACGTGAAGATCCAGCAGATCCTGAGTTCTCTGCCCGAGCGCGAGGCTTCTATTCCGGGCGCAGTGGCCATGGCCGCTGCATTCACCACTTACATGGGTCCCTATCACTACAACTTCCGACGACTCATGTTGACGATCCATTGGCCTCTGTGTCTGAAGGAGAGAGGTGTTCCCTTTGTCGTAGATTCCATCGATGAACTGAAAGGTAACGTTGGATCTTCGCGAAGAAGTAAACATATCGTATCGATCTGAAAAGGAGTTCCAAGCAAGATTTACAAAGATTGGATACTGAACCTTGGTGTTGCAGGGAGGGTGGTCGAGTGGTCCATGGACGGTTTCAAGATCTCCCAGGAAGGGGAGGCAGAAACTGGTCATGGCAGCACTGAAATTCCCGAGCCACAATCAGATGCAAAGGAACAGGCAGGTTTGGTTTGCGTGGTGATTGTGTGTGTGTGTGTGTGTGTGTGTGTGAGAAAGAGAGAGAGAGAGAGAGAGAGAGAGAGAGAGAGAGAGAGAGAGAGAGTGTGTGTCTGTTGGTCTGCTGTAGGAGTGCGGGTTTCTGTTGCAAGTGTGTCTAAAAAAAATTATGCGTCTGGCCGCGGGCGTTAATGCATGTTGAGCACAATGTTAGTGTCATATTTTGCGGACAACGC
>JAAUXT010149530.1_pt1 | contig 13405 bp, 19 predicted proteins | sample 7278171 | NCBI WGS metagenome assembly JAAUXT01 (sample SAMN14350112, study PRJNA611818) | marine sediment metagenome | isolation source: surface marine sediment (1.8m) | place: French Polynesia: Moorea | collected 2018-08
CCAAGGGGTCGGAGGGACATGTCGAGGGGTCAGGGGGACACATCGAGGGGTTGGGGGGACACGCTGAGGGGTCGGGGGACATGTCGAGGGGTTGGGGGACACGCTGGAAGGTGGGGGACACGTCGAGGGGCAGGGGGACATGCTGGGGGTGGGGGACATGCTGAGGGGGTGGGGGGACATGTCAAGGGGTCGGGGGACACGCCGGGGGCATGGGACATGCCGAGGGGGTGGGGGACACGCTGATGGGGTGGGGAACACACCGAGGAGGCGGGGAACATGCCGAGGGGGCGGGGGGACACGCTGAGGCTGGATACTCTGAGGGGGCCGTGGGGATAGACAATGTGAGGGTGGCCTGGGGGACGGGGCCATGGTGAAGGAAGGCAAGGGGCATCATACTCACTGAAGGAGTTCTCAGGGAACGGGCACACACTTGTGGTGCCTGGGAGGGTCAGGATACATGGAGGGGTCTCGGGGAACAGGGACATGGTCAGGGGCCTGGAAGAGTGGCCATGCTGAGAGGGGCCCGGGGATCGGGACATGTCGTGCTCCCCCAGCTCGCTGCAGCGGATCCTGTGGACGCAAGGAGCCCAACAAGTTCATGGTTCATCTTGCATTCAGCATTGGGAGTAGACACGAAGAGTTTTTCCATCTTGGGTATCGTCTCGTCAGACGTACAGGCCTTCATGAACAGGAAGTCTGTTGCAACTTCCTGACTTCTGTGTCAAAGCGATGCGGTTGTTGAGTCTCATTTCCTCCGACAGGAACACGGAGTACAGCCTGGGTCCGGAGGGATACCTGCTGTCGGCGGTGGACTGCCGCGGCATGGAGGACTCGCTGCTGCTGTGCCCGAGCTCCGGGTGGCGGCGCCACCTCCCCGGCACCACGACGCAGTGCGAGGACGACCACCACGCCGCCGTCAAGTGCTACGACGACAGTGAGTTGTTCCGCCAGGGGGCAGGTGTAGAATCTGAACATGGGACTTCAGCCCGTTGGACAAAGATTCAACAGAATCATCCAACACGCAACGAAAGTATCGAGTTCATGGCGTCTGGTCCTGCAGCTGCGAAAACATGGTTCCAGCCTGCGGGGGTAGAATCCAGCTTTCACATCCAACACCCTAAAATTGACCCAAATCTGGGGCGCAAACTTTGGTCCTGGAGTGCAGGTCAAGCAAGTTGTCAGTTGCCACGACAACAGCGAGCAAAACCAGGGGCCAGAGGATTTGAGGCAGATGAAAGATTTGCTGACCAGGCTTCATCCATTTTCCAATTTAGACAATTGTACAGGGAGATCTCTTGTCCCAGTGGCATCAATTAGGCCCTGGAGTGCCTGGAAAGAAAGCAGAGATGATAAACACACACATCACTGGCGTTGTTTTGCCCTTGTTCGCGACCTCACACCAGTTCCCTGCAGAACGAAGAGGGTTCAGGAGGTGGACACGTAAAATTCCATATTTGACGACATTTGGATGAATCTGTCACACGCTGAATACAGTAGTATTGACACCAATGCAGTCACGTTGCCCCTCTCTGCTCCCGCAGTTCGCGTGGACGGGCAGGGCGGCGTCGGGCCGCTGCTCGTCTACAGGGAGAACACGTGGGGCTCCATCTGCGACCGCAACTTCGACGACACCGACGCCATCGTCGCGTGCAGACAGCTCGGATACGAGGTGCGTCCGGCGCCGGCGCCGATGCGCTCACGAGTGGCGATTTAGCATTGAATCAGTGCGCGTGGCCTTCATGAGAGAGATTCAAATGTTACAACTTCGCAATTCCGCGTCCGGCTGACGAGAAAAAATACCCCGTGTGAACACCCAGCAAATAGTTGGCTTGCGTAAAACCCGTGGTCCAATTCAACAGAACACAAGCAAACTCGATCAGCTTGATCTCCCAAAGTCCCTTCCCCCCCCCCCAAATGGCGATTTTTTTCTATTCGAGCAAAACAACCTGCAGCAACTCAGCGGAACTTTCAATGCGCAATAAAAACACACAGCTGAATGTCCAGAATGTGTGCAGGGCGGGCGGGCGGTGTGCTGCTCGGCGTTCGGCCGCCTCTCCGTGAACACGGTGTGGAACAACGTGCGCTGTACGGGCGTCGAGCCGCGCCTCGCCGAGTGCAGCCACTACGAGTCGCGCTACGTGTCGTGCTTCTCGCGAGACTACGCGTCCGTTCTCTGCTTCACCAACGAGACCTTCGCTGGTGAGCGCAGAGGTTTTCAGTCGAGGGCGTATCTGGTCAGGAGGCCCAACCCCAAACGGGGACTGACTGACTGTGGATCTGTCTTAGAAAGTTGAATTTTTCAACCTGAGTGTCATTTCATGATGCTGTAGTATGTGCCTGTCGGCAATACGAACGGGTGGTTTGTGACACCAGAAATGTCCCGCCTCCCTCTCGCCAAATTTCGTGATCTTCCCCAGCTGCAATATGCTGTTGGAGCCACCAAGGGTTTCAATATACATCCCTTCCCTGGGACCACGAAATTGAACGTATTCCACAACACCGTTGTTTGCAGATGCGGAGGTGAGGCTGGTGACTGAAGACGGTCAGCCCGAGACCGGCATCGTGCAGATCGAGTACGCGGGAACCTGGGGCAACATCTGCCCCAACACCTGGGACGACGCCGACGCCACCGTGAGGAACACACACACACACGCACACACACGCACACACGCACACACGCACACACGCGCACCCACACACACACACACACACACACACGATGCGGGGCAGGTGCGCGTCAGGGTCGTCCTGCGGGGAGAGATGTGAAGATACAGTGGAACACACACACACACACACACACACACACACACGTACACACATATATTCACAACGAGACTTAGCATTGTTCACCAGCAAATCTCATGGACTGTTTTGATTGTTTCAGGTTCTGTGCAGGGAGCTGAACCTGGGAGCGAAGGGCAAGGCTTACTTCAACCTGGATGTGCCAGAGGCGGCTCCTTTCTGGCTCAAAGAGGTGACATGCTGCTCTCAGATGACATTCTGTCATCTGCCTCTCTGTTGTTCCAAACTCCTTTGCTTGTTTGCACTCCAGCTCAGCTGATAGTTTTGGCGGGCCTTTTTCGCCAAAAATTCGAATTGGTAGTTTGTTGTCTTGTGGCTCCAGCACCACCAGTCTTCGCGTATCTGGAGGAAAAGGCCGAGCCCGCAAAGGCCGGTCTGGGGTGCACTTCTTTTCGTGTCCTTGATACACATCTCACCACCAGATCTATTGGCGTGACAGAAAATTACTTCGGAAGACGACACATTGTTCTGACCCACAAAGCTGTTGTGCCGCAGATTCACTGTACGGGGAACGAGACGCGTCTCTCGTCCTGCGTCAACACCGGGTACGGAGCCGTACGCGGCTGCAAGTTCAACATGGCGGCTGGAGTCATCTGCTACAATGAAGGTGGGGCTTTATGCAGGAGAAAAAGACAATACGGAGATTCCTTGGGGACAAGGTGTTTTGGCTCACAGATGGCGAGAAACTCATTTGCTGAAGAAAGGCCACAACCTGTTATTAGTGTTCTGTCCTAAGTAGTGTGAATCCGGTGATGAAATATCAAGTACATGACTGTACTAACTTCAGCAGTTACTCTCATGTATCGTCTGGTTGTCACATGTCTGTGACAGTGTCCGAGTATGGTGCAGTGGTCTGATAACCAACACAAGATGTTTTGTACTGAGCTGTTAGTTCAACCAGAGGAGATCGTACTCTGCACCATGAGTACTCACTCAGACCTGCAGCTGCTTCCATACATCTGGGCTCTTTGACTCATTCATATTTCAGCTTCTTATTGAGAGCAGCTACTGAATATACATGCATCCACCACTGATGCTTTTATGGTCTTGTTCTGTCAACAATATGGATTGACTGAACATGCTGTTCCAAATTATACCTGACAATGCAATATCCAAGTACAAGTTGATCTCCCAAGGTGATCCTGGAGTGTTCTCGGCAAGAACCGACCGTGCAACTCGTTATCACAGTGCATGCGTACATCACAGTGCTTATTACCACAGTCTTTGCATTAGTGAATTGAACCGCAGCGCCCGCTGCAGCCAGGTGGAAAGTCTGACCCTGGACCACCTGGTGTTTACACCTCTGCGAGCTTTTGTCTCTTCTTGCAGCATTTCAACATCGAGTTGCATTGCCTTTTGCAGAGATAAAGCTGGAGCTGGTGGACGGGATGGGGACGAACTCGGGACGCCTCGAGATCACGGTGGACGGGGAGGTCGGGTCCGTGTGCGGCTACGGCTGGGGCAGCAGGGACGCCGACGTCATCTGCAGGGACCGCGGCTTCAGGTGAGCGCCCCCTCCCGGAGGAGTGAGGCGGGGACTGCTGGAGCCCCGTGATGTCGCCTTTCACTCGCAGCCACATTGCTGAACAAGGACTTCTTTATTTCGAGCAGATGATATCGGTTGCAAGGACAAAGAATTTGAGACAAAGCGTTGAGTATAAATGGAGATGTCAGTTTCTACCAGCAGTTGCTCGCTGTCGTGCATTCACTGCAAAATTTTAGGTCTATCCCTGTGTAAGAGGAACCTTTTTTGTCCTGAATTTGAGCATTAAAAGCAGGGGTGTATTCTGCACAAGGGCAAGAACCATTCAGGGGCCGTCGCGTCAGAAGACGCAGGTGAACGCTCGGGTGCGTCTTTGCTTGAGCACGACAAGTTGAACACGGTGTGACCCTTGATGACCTTCCCCTCCAGCTCTGGAGTCCCCGAGACTGTGTCGGAGCCCGGCACCGGGAGGGTCTGGCTGGCGAACGTGGACTGCTTCGGGAACGAGACGTCCTTCTGGGACTGCCCGCACGTCGGCTGGGGCAAGACGGTCCGCACCGGAGGCTGCGATACGCACGACCAGGACGCCGGCGTCTATTGCTATGGAAACGGTGGGCGCAGTTGCTTTGTTCCTGCTCTTGTTGAACAGACGTGAGGCCTCAGCGTACGAGAGATCTCAATTCAGTTTCCACCTGTCAACAGTCTCAGGTTCAACTACGAATGGGCGACAGCTTGACAACCTTCAAAGAATCACAGAGTCTTTGACTTGGCACACTTGATTCACTCAGAACGCATTTTTTCAAAGCATCCTGTATGGAAAATTTCGTGTTCAATATCAACAAGTCTGCTGCATAGATCGAGCACGACTTTGCCAATTCCTGCAGTTCGGCTGGTGGACGGGCCGGGACGGAACTTCGGGGCGCTCGAGATCTTCAGCGGCGCCAATGGGGCGACGGCGGCGGCGGGGGCGGCGGCGCAGGGCGGAGACGACGCCGGCGTCTGGCTCAAAGTCTGCGATGACGGCTCCTTTAACAGGTCCGCACAGATACACGCACACCTCACTCACACACACGCAAAACTGTCGTTCTCCAAGCACGAAGTAACACATGAAACAGTCTTCTTCTCATCTCTAGTGACAGAGTATGGCCGTGATTCATGTATTCAAAGAACAACCTGGAAGTCTGGTGGGTTGCGCCACAGAAAGAACATTGCGTCTGGCAGCCGAGAATAATTCACAGTCCGGTGTGATCAGGGCTGTTTTATTTCATTCAGTCAAAAACACAGCAAGCTGCATGTCGCTCTCATGCACGCGTATTGTCACGGTTCTGAGTGTCTGGTGGATGTTTTGGTTGCAGCGCGGCTGCCCAGGTGGTGTGTCGGAACCTGGGTTACATGGACGGTGTCGGGCTGTGCTGCTCTGCGCTCGGGGCTCTGCACAGAACCTTCAGATACACCACCCTCATCAAACAGGTTTGTGTGCACGCTTAGTGGGGGCCAGAAGCTTGCGCCCGTTCAGGCGAAACCTTTGAACTTTTGTGCTGCGCCCGTGAATTCACAGAATACCATACAACGATTCTTGGCAACTGTATTTTTTCTCTCTTTGTTTTTGAAACAAAATCATTGTTTGACGGAGAACTGATTGAATATACAGCACAATTTTGCATCAAGATCTCGTGTTCTCACTCAGTGAACGTTTGAGCGACGTTGTCGTGCTTCAGATTTCGTGTGGTGGGGACGAGACGGGGATCGAGCAGTGTCCGCACGAGAGGGGCGAGTGTCCCGAGGAGAAGTACGTCTCCGTCTTCTGCAGCGAGGCCCGGCTCGACTCATCCACAGGTCGGTCAGTCAGTGCACCTCCACAAACAAACATTGTCACTGCATAGGGAGTGACTTGATTTCACGTTTCACCTGGATTGTGCTGCAAATATTCTGCGCGTGGCTCAACGTGCATCTCAGCTCGGCGATTTCGTACTCAGATAATTTGTCATCCGCCACAACTTGGATTTCAGCTTCCACCATTTTCTATCGCAGAATCAGGCTTGGCCAATTTCAGGATTCGACCAATTCAAGAAATTTTGGCCTGTTTTGTCCCAGCGACCCAGGCTGTCACCTTGATCTGCGATTTTGATTTCATACTGCACGCCCATGCTGTGGTTTTGGCCATCACCATTTCCTTGCCTCGCTGCAGCGCTGGAGGTGGAGCTGGTGCAGGACGGTCAGTCTGAGGAGAACGGGCCGGTGCGGGTGACGGTGGGCGGGCTGCAGGGCCGCGTCTGCGCAGCCAACTGGACGGACGCCGCCGCTGGCGTCGTGTGCAGACAGCTCGGATACGCGGGCGGCGTCGCGTACCAGCTCTCCACGTTCGTAAGTCATCTTTTTCCAAGTCTCTGAGGACAGTGCCGAATCTGGTTTCGGGAGGAAGCCTGAACACCAAGAGGAGCCGTGCAGATGACAGGAAAATATTTTGCCCCAAAACTGCAGGGTCTAGGGTGACTCTAGCTCCCACTGAATCTTCCTTTGAGTCTCTGTTGCTCATTCGAGGTCTGAGAAGAAGAACCAAAGCGCCCATGGTTCGCGCAATGTGTGCGTGAACGTGAAAAGGCAGACGGGTAAGAATCTCTGTGCTTTCAGGTCCACGTCCAGACGATGGTGTTCGCTTCACCTGCTTCCGGTTTAGATGTCAAACTGTTCTCCTTCACCAATCAATGTCGCTTTTGCGCCTGCAGAGCGGCGAGGAGTCGTCTCCGTTCGTCATGGGTCACGTGAACTGCTCACGTGACGCGACGCGTCTCGACGACTGCAGCTACACGGGGCCCGGCGAGGACGTCGGCTGCCAATACCAGGACCGGTCCGCCGGCGTGCTCTGCTACAGGACCACCGGTGAGCGCCGAGGTCGCAGGGCAAACATTTCCAGTCGTAAATGGTGTGACAAAGCAGCGTGGCAATTTCTTTGTGGTTGATGCCCACGAGATACAGCTTGGTTCTGTCTACCAATAACACGTGGTCTCGATGAAAAGGCAACAAAGGAAGGTCGAACATATTCCCGTGGTTCTGCGTGGCAACGCATACAGTATTTGACTTTAATTGGGTTCAATATCCAAGCAGGGGCAGAGGTCAAAATTACAGCTCTTTCCCGTCACGGCGTCACGACATTCAAAATCTACGTTGGTGTTTCCTTGGCCCAGTGTCTCCCTCGACCAATCCAGGAGTTAGTCGCCTCAGCAGCACCACCTCCTCCTCTTCTCTCCCGCAGGCGTGTCTGTGAACGTGACGGGGCTGGACAAGCCCAACTACGGGCGCGTCGAGGTGACGGTGGACGACGTGGCGTACGTCGTCTGCAACACGGGGTGGGGCGACCTGGACGCGCGCGTGCTGTGCCGACAGCTCAACTACACCGACGGGGTGCTCTTCAGGTGAGCCGAGCCTCCAGCCTCAGCTCAAACCTCGCGCGCTTTGCCTTGGAACCTTTGCATTGCGTTCTGCATGCATTCAGACACCAGCGCTGCCCGAACTACGAATGCCTCGATTCTGTGAATAGCGTGATGTCAGCCATTCAGTGAGAATTTCCCAATTCTGGTCCCCAAAGGACAGGGGCCTCAAGTGGACCTAGCATCTGGGTTGTTGTTGGGGGGACCCCTCCTCTCAACCCAAAAGAACCCTCGAAAAGTAGGCTTTGGATTGGGATGAGGTTGTGAGAAGTGATGGGCCCTGAGGCCTTCATATCCATTAGATGGCTCACCCTGCCCTTTGGATCTCGTGTTTGGAACTCTATCCACGCGACCTGGTTCCTGGGCGTGGGGTAGACTCATTGGTGGGGAGCACAGGGAGCGGGTTCCGCTGGAGGGGGGGTCTCCTTCCTGGTACTTTACCCACGCGACTGACTCCGGCGCCCCGGGGCGGTGGGTGTTGCAGGCCGCTGCTGAACCCGGCCCTCGCGGAGGGGCAGCAGGTGACGATGAGCGCCGTCAACTGTAAGGGGACGGAGGCGACTCTGCTGCAGTGCGAGAGCTCCGGCTGGGGCCACGTGCCCGGCTACTGCGCCGGGCCCGCGTACGCTGCCTACGCCTACTGCTTCTCGTCAGGTAGACTGCCCAATACCACCACGGACCATTGTGAAATTGTGCGTGTGTGGGAGTCTGGTACGCGTGCACGAGATGGAACTCTCCTGCTTCGAGAACGAACAAAGCAAACTTTTCGCTGCAAGCAAAGGTCATGCAGAACAACTCCGAAGTATTTTGCTGTATTCACTACAATTTTAAGTTTTGTGACTCCCAAGTATTTTGCTGTATTTTAAGTTTTGTGTTGCAAAACAGATGTAAATGCAAAACGTGCTTAAATGTGACTTGCCCATCGGAGGCAGGCTCGTGACAGTGTTTGACCGCACGTGCCTGTTGCCGCTGCAGGTCGGCTGAACGACGGCGGCTCCTTCCCGACGCACCAGGGGGCGGTCGAGCTGTTCGTCGACGGCCGCTGGTCGACCGTCTGCGACGAGGGCTTCGGCGACAGCGAAGCGCGTGAGTCCTGGGCCTGAGTCTGCAGCAGACTCGTGTGGTGTTCGAGGCAAATCCGGATGGGGTCCAGGGTCCCGGGTCCAGGGCGGGGTCCATGGTCATGGCGTCAGGATTTCAGAGCACCAAATAAAACGAGTAAGCCTGCAGGGCATTTGTCGTACGTCCACCCGAGCTGTTGCTGGGACAACATCTGCATCTCCCGTGGAATTTCCTGACAAGGGGGCCACCCTGGGTCACACCGTCACCGACATACACAGGCTGACAATATCAGTCGTGTTTCGCGCGGCTCAAAGCACGTGAGAGGGCTGGCCCAGGGGCCTCAGCACGAGCACTTTGCGAGAACAGGCCGGAGAAAGGAAAATGCAAGCGGCGTCCATGGACGTTTTTACTTCTTCCTTTGGGCAACAGCACATGATGCAACGGACTCTTGTTTCAGAGGTGATCTGCCGGGAGATCGGGTACACGACGGGGTACGCGAGCTGCTGCAACGCGTTCGGGAGTCACTACCGGGACAGCTTCGTCACCAGGATGCGGTGTCAGGGCACGGAGACGCGCCTCCTCGACTGCGCCCACACCACGCTGGACGCGCGCGACACCAGCTGCAAGTACGCCTCGGCCGTGTGCGTCATGGAGGAGAAGCACAGATTCGGTGAGAACCAGGGTTGGTTGATTCGCAGGGCTGAGCCACAGAGTGTGTGGTAGTGCAAGCACGTCGAAACAACCGTGTTCGATCCAAAACCCCAACCTCGAGACTGGAAGCCCCGCTCCTGCCTGCTGCTTTGTGTTGACGAGTTCAAATTCAAGACGGCGCCTGAACAATCAAACCTGGGGCGTATTCGATTGCACCGCAAACAACCGCAAATTTGTGGTTGGTGTGGGTTGGTGTGCAAGCAATCGAACAGAAACATCTGAAACAGACCGCAAATTTCCACTGCAAACAGTGGAGGCTCACTTTTGATGGTTCAGTCAGTTTCAGGTGGGTGAAAACTCAACCCGAAATTTGCGGTGCAATCGAATACACCCCTGGTAGGGTCCGAGCAAATACAAACTTTTTTTTTGGCTGAAGACCAGGCTTCCAATGGAAAACGCTTGGTTTCATTTCAGACCCACTTGCCAAACAACGCAACTTGTTGCCTCATCTAGATACTGTAGGACTTTTTGCGACAATGCTCAAAATGTTCAAAAAGAGAGCAGCAGAGTCAGTGTGCGCGTGCGCGGTCGTTGCAGACTACACGACGCGCATCTACTCGGAGGTGGACCTGCGGCACACGGGGCGGCTGCAGATCCAGTTCAACGAGCTGTGGGGCCGAATCTGCAGCGACACCTGGGACGACAACGACGCGCTCGTTGCCTGCAGGAGCCTCGGCTTCGATAACGGACAGGTCAGGGTGGAGTCCAATGGCATCAGAACCAAGAGCGCAGGCTCCTCAACTTGGACAGATGAAGATCAGGGTCCAGGGGGGTCCAAACAAAGAGCACAGGATTTCACACTGGACAGGATTGTGATGAGGCAGGGCCTGGGCCCCAGGCCTCGGAACCAGGAGCACAGAGAACACAGGGACCAGAGGCCAAGGCCCTCAGTAACCCTGAACCACACAGATAATCACTGTCAAGGGCCATTGAACAATTTTTAAAGCAATTTTGTACATGCTGCGCAAAACTTTGAAGCCTCTCCCTTCTTTCGTGAGTAAAGAGGTGTGTGTCTCTCCTCTCTGGATGCGCCCTTGGACGCCACGTGTACGTGGCCCTGTTCTTGCACGCGCAGGCGTACTACCACTTCGAGTCGTCGAGTAACTTCCTGATGAGCGCGGGTCCGTGGTGGACGGGCGCCGTGCACTGCGCGGGCGACGAGGCCGACCTGCGCGACTGTCCGCACACGCCGCTCGGGAAAGTCCGCTCCTGCAACTCCACACACAGCGCAGGCGTGCTCTGCTACGACAACATAGGTCAGTCAATCAGTCAGAAGAACCTTGAAATCTGTTGGGTGAAGGTTGGGTGTGGTCTGAAAGAGATCCATGTCAAGACACAAATCAGGCGAATGATCCAGCAACCTGAATCTTGCTGAAGTTGAATTGGTCGCTTCTCTTGCCAGAGTCTGTGCATGAAACGACCTGGTCTGGTTGATGATTTGTGTGACGCAGCGTATTGTCCCTCAGTTCACTATTGGTCTTGCTTTGCTCTCGCACTGTCTTGTCTTCTGTCCCGGTCTCAATGGTCAGCTGTACTCATTTCTCCATTAATTTCATGTGTGCATTTGAACGGAACAATCTTAGATGTCAATTTTGCTGGACTTTGCCTTGCATAGATGTGGCGACATGCACATGTTTTTCACCTTTTGCTTCGAACACAGACACACATGACTACTTTGCTCTTTGATTGGGCTTGCCATTGTGACCTGAAAAATTTCTCAACTCTCAACTTGTTGCTTATTGCCCATGTTTGGCTGTCGCACTCTCGAAGTTTTGCGAGTGGCGGTTGCGGATCTTTTGCGGACAACTTGCGGGCAACTCTTGGCACTTGTGCCTCCGCTTGTTCGTCCGTCTACGGCAGCGCCACTTCCTTCTTTTCCTCTGCAATGGAGCATCCAACGTGAGTTCCGTTCGTCGCACTCCCCGCAGGCGTGTCGTTCCGACTGGCGGGCGGTGGCGACTCGTACGGCCGAGTCGAGGTGTCGGTGGACGGGGAGTGGGGCACCATCTGCGACATGGACTGGGACCGCAAGGACGCGAGGGTGCTCTGCAAGATGTTCGGATACGTGGACGGGATCGGCAGGTGAGTTCACGACCGTGAGAAGAGACTGCGAGTGTCTCGATCTGTGTGCACTTTTCTCCACAGAAAGACAAAGTGTGTGTCAACCGTCACCAAAGCGGAAGCGGGTTTGTTTTTGTGAAACCCATGAGACTTTCTGACGTGGAAGCCTTGGAACGCGAACAATAAATGGGTGGAGCTCAGAATACTATTGGTTGTCGGGGACAGTTTCTCCTTGTGACCAACGACGATTGACGCTGCCCATGCGGCTGCTGCTTGTCTCCGCGCAGGTACTTCTCGACGTACGGGCAGGGCTCGGGTCCCATCTGGATGTCGCGCGTGCTGTGCAGCGGCAACGAGACGAGTCTGACTCAGTGCCCGCACTCCGGCTGGAAGGCTGAGACACGCCGCCTCTGCACCAGCCACACGCGGGACGCCGGCGTCAAGTGCTACAGACAAGGTGCGTGCGCATGTGTAAGTGCGTGGTGCCAGAACAAGGGTCGAGCGGTGAGGTCAGCGGGGTTATGGTGAGGGGGAGCTTTGAGGAGGGGAGAAAGGGGAACTGTGTGTGCTGTGAGTGGAACAGTTTGTGTGAGCTTGGAGTAGGGCCGAGATTGAATAACCCAACGCAACAGTTGTATCTGCTTGTTCTTGTGTTGTGTGATCCACTTGTGGAGCGATGGGAGAACAGTGGTTGTGTTCCCTTTGTTATGGATGCATGCTCCGCCGCTGATCTCTGCGCGTGCGGCCGACCGACTGCTCGCTCCCAACGGCGTTTCTGCACCTCTGTCCACAGTGCGAATCGACGAGTCGACGTCACAGCGCGGGAGCGCCGGCCCCGCCCTCTTCTACCACAACAACACGTGGTCGAGCGTCTGTTCCGCCGGCTTCACAGACCTCTCGGCGCGCATGCTCTGTGCCGAGATGGGGTACCCGAACGGGCGCGCCCTCTGCTGCTCTGCGTTCGGGTACTCGAGGTACAAGGTCATGAACTACACACTGCAGGTGGGTACACCGCACTGAAAGTGTGCAAAACGTCGAGAGCAAAGCAGTTTGTGTCGACATGATTTGAAGTGAACAATTGCTGAAGACAGAGAATAACCGGTGGCACGCAAGGGCCCCCTCATGGGCGAAAACCAATGCCAATGTTTGCACTGGAAGCAAAAACCAACCGCATCTGGGGAAAACGTTTGACACTTGTGAACAAATTTGTGACACTTGCATTTGCAGTGTCAAGGCAACGAGCTGAACGTGCGGGACTGCGTCACGACGACGCCGTGTCCGACGGAGGACTACGCTTCCGTCGTCTGCTTCAACGACACCAGCATCGACGACGGTGAGTCCAGAGGCAGACCTGGGGATGGATCCAGGGGCGGGTCCAAGGTTAAATCTTGGGAATAAACCCAGAGGAGTATCAGGGTCGGGTCCAGAGGCAGGTCTGGGGCAGGGTGAATCCGGCATGGATCCAGAGGCTCTTCCTGTCCCGAACAACGATCTTCCCAAGAGACAAACACGTGGTAAGAAGGTAAGAAAGGCAGAAAAGCAACAGGCTCTCCAGTCTGAGCTTTGTCAGGTTCCCAATCCCCCTGTTCTGAACTCACCAAATCGTGTACTGAACTTTCCGACTGGAACTCTACTTGGTGCGACGCACGTGCGAATTATCTTGTGGGTGGCACATTCGGACCAACACACAAAAAAAAGCGCAACAACCTCTCAATTTGACTTGGAAGCCATGCGAAGGTTTTGTGCTAGGGCCGTGTATAACCTGCAAATTGGGGTGCCTTGACTAGGATAATTTCAAGTGGCGTACTTCTGTCCAAGTTCTGATGCGAGCGTCAAAGCATCAAGAATTATAAAAGGG
>JAAUXT010013063.1_pt1 | contig 13404 bp, 10 predicted proteins | sample 7278171 | NCBI WGS metagenome assembly JAAUXT01 (sample SAMN14350112, study PRJNA611818) | marine sediment metagenome | isolation source: surface marine sediment (1.8m) | place: French Polynesia: Moorea | collected 2018-08
GGATTGATGGTGACGGCGGGGGCCGCTTCCGTCAGCCCGTAAGCCTCCACCAACGCTTGACCGGTAACCGCTTCCCACTTTTTGGCAACAGTCTCGTGCAAGGCCATGCCTCCGCCGAGGGTGAGGCGCAGTCGGGAGAAATCGAGCTTTGCAAAGTCCGGGTGGTTGAGCAGCGCGTTGAACAACGTGTTCACGCCGGTGATGGCGGTGAAGCGATACCGGGCCAGTTCCTTCACGAAGGCCGGAATGTCCCGTGGGTTGGTGATCAGCACGTTGTGAGCCCCGAGGGCCAGGAACGTCAGGCAGTTCGCGGTCAGGGCGAAGATGTGATAGAGCGGCAGCGGCGTGACGATGATCTCCTCGCCCAGCTTTGCGACCGGTTTCACCCAGGCCAGGGACTGCTGCACGTTGGCCAGCATGTTGCCATGGGTCAGGACGGCCGCCTTGGGAACGCCGGTTGTGCCACCGGTGTACTGCAAGAACGCCACGTCGTCGTGGCCGACCGTCACCGGCTTTAGCTCCAGCGCTTCGCCCTTTGCCAGGACCGCCGGGAACGCGATTGCACCAGGAATGTGCCAGGGCCGCACCATCTTCTTGACGTACTTGACCACGAAGTTGACCAGGGTGCCCTTCGGGAATCCGAGCAGGTCACCGATCCTCGTCACCACGACGTGCTCGACCCGGGTCGAAGGCAAGATTTCCTCGAGCGCCCAGGCGGAGGTCTCGAAGATCAGGATCGCCTCGGCGCCGGAATCCTCAAGCTGCTGCTGCAGCTCTCGTGGGGTATAGAGGGGATTGCAGTTGACCACGGCGTAGCCCGCCCTCAGGGCCCCGAAAAGGGCGACGGGATACTGCAGCAAGTTCGGCATCATCAGGGCGACGCGCGCACCCGGCGCCAGTTTCAATTCGCCCTGAAGGAAGGCGGCGAAGGCGCGCGAGAGGTGCTCCAACTCCCTGTAGGTGATCGCCTTGCCCATGTTTGCGAAGGCGACCTTGTCGGCGAACTTCGCCGTGCTTTTTTGGAATAGATCGCCGAGAGAACGGTCGTCGATTTGGTCAATCGTCTCGGGGACTCCGGGCGGGTAGCTTGCCAGCCAGATCTTCTCCATCGCTCCGCACTCCCTTCGGAACCCGTCGAAGCAGGGCACCGCCCGCCCGCGACGGACAGGCTCCGAGCAACATGGTGCCGCAATCCGCTCGGTCTGAACCGATCTTTAGTCGCGCACAACCAGCACCGAGCATTTGGCGTGCCGGACTACGGTCGACGCGTTGCTGCCGAGCAGGTAGTCCTGCATCTCCGGGCGATGGGAGGCCATGACGATCAGGTCGATGCCGAGTTCCTCGGCGCAGCGCAGGATCTCGTCGTAGACGGTGCCGTGGGCGACGACCGGCAGAACCTCCAGGCCCTTGGGGAAACTGCTGGCGATGAAGCGATCCAGCGCTTGCCTGGCACTGGCCAGCGCCTTCTGCTCGAAGTCCTCCGGGAAGTAGCTCGCGACCACCGGCAGGCCGAAGCCGGGTACGACGGTAACCACATGAAGCCGGGCGCCGGACGCGCGCGCGAAATAGACCGCCGTCTCGACGGCCTTGCCCAGGCTGTCCGTGTGGTTGAGATCGACCGGAAAAAGAATGTTCTTGTGCATAACTCGGCGCTCCGTTCAATCCGCCACCGACGCGACGGCCGCGACGGGACGGCCCCGTCTGCGGCGCTGAAGGAGATAGACGACGAGCAGGAGCGCCAAGGCGGGGACGTAGAGAATCTGCTTGGGCAGGCGCTCAGCCGGGACAACGACCTCCGTGATCTCCCAATCGAAATCGAGCTTCGCCTGCTCGGCCGGGCTGCCGAACTCGATGGCATCGATCAGGATCTTGCCGTCCTCCTCGCGAAGACCGATCCCGGCGGAGGCCTGAAGACGGGCCGCGCCCTCGCCCGGCGGTCCGAGCGGCAGCAGGACGACCTTGGAGACCATCGCCCCCGTGGTGAAGTCTTCGCCCTCGACCTTCAAGCGGATCTCGCTGTCGGGCGCCGCGCCGCCCGCGATCTCGACAAGACGGGCCGGATCGGCGGCGGTGAAGGGCGGCTGAACCATGTCGAGCCAGAATCCGGGCCGGAACAGGGTAAAGGCAACGAGTAGCAACGCGAGGATCTCCCAGATCCGGCTCTTGACGATGAAATAGCCCTGGGTTGCCGAGGCAAAGGCGAGAATGGCGCAGAGCGCGGTCGCGATGGTGAGCGCGAGGTGCAGCGGCCCCTGGATGTCGATCATCAGCAACTCGGTGTTGAAGATGAACATGAAGGGCAGAATCGCGGTGCGGATGTCATAGGTAAATCCCTGTATTCCGGTGCGGATGGGATCGCCTGTCGAAATTGCGGCCGCTGCGAAGGCGCCAAGGCCGACCGGCGGCGTGTCGTCGGCCAGGATGCCGAAGTAGAAGACGAACATGTGCACGGCGATCAAGGGGACGATCAGGCCGTTCTGCGCACCCAAGGTGACGATCACCGGCGCCATCAGGGACGACACGACGATGTAGTTGGCCGTGGTCGGCAGCCCCATGCCGAGGATCAGGCTGATGATCGCGGTCATCACCAGCATGAGCATGAGGTTGCCGCCGGAGACCAGCTCGACGAACTCGGTCATGACCAGGCCGATGCCGGTCAGGGTCACGGTGCCGACGATGATGCCCGCGGTCGCGGTGGCGACTCCGATCCCGACCATGTTGCGGGCGCCGGCGACCAGACCGTCGCGCAGTTCGGCACCGCCCCTGCGCAGCCCGCCGCCCAGGCCGGCCTCGCCGCGCAGCATCGACTTCAGCGCGTGCTGGGTCACCACGATCACGCACATGAAGGTGGCCGCCCAGAAGGCAGAGAGGCCCGGCGAGAAGCGCTCCACCGTCAGGCACCAGATCAGCACCACCAAAGGCAGGAGGTAGTAGAGGCCGGCCTTGATCGTTGGCCCCGGCTCGGGCAACACGTCGATCCGCTCGATCACCTCGAGCTCCGGGTAGCGGATGGCGTACTTCAGCAGCGCCAGGTAAGCCAGGCAAAGCAACGAGACGGCCACGTAGGGCGTCGCCGGCCCTGCAACGACCTTGATCCAGCCGAGGCCGTAATAGACGACGCCGGAGAGGATCACCAGGCCGATGAAGGTCAGCAGGAAATTGATCAGGCCGCGCAGGAACGGCGTCTCGGTCCGCCGGGGCAGGCCCTTCATCCCGGCCTTCAAGGCCTCGAGGTGAACGATGTAGACCAGGGCGATATAGGAAATCACCGCCGGTAGAAAGGCGTGCTTAATCACCTCGACATAGCTGACGCCGACGAACTCGACCATCAGGAACGCGGCCGCGCCCATGATCGGCGGCATCAGCTGTCCGTTGGTCGAGGATGCGACTTCCACCGCGCCGGCCTTCTCGGCGGAGAAACCGACCTTCTTCATCAGCGGAATGGTAAAGGTCCCGGTGGTCACGACGTTGGCGATGGAGGACCCGGAGATGATGCCGGTCATGCCCGAGGACACCACCGCCGCCTTTGCCGGTCCGCCCCGCATGTGTCCGAGCAGGGCGAAGGCGACACGGATGAAGTAGTTGCCGGCCCCCGCCTTCTCCAGAAGCGCGCCGAAGAGGACGAATAGGAAGACCATGCTGCTGGACACGCCGACGGCGATGCCGAAGACGCCCTCGGTGCTCAACCATTGATGCGACATGGCCTTCGCGAAGGAGGCACCTTTCCACTGAATCGCCTCCGGGACGAAACTGCGGTCACCGAAAAAGACATAGGCGAGGAAAATGATCGCCACGATCGTCAGCGGCGGGCCGAGAGCTCGGCGGGTGGCCTCCAGCAGAAGCAGAAGCCCGGCGCCGGCCACGACCAGGTCGGTTGTCGTGGGTAGGCCCTGCCTTTCGGCCAGAGCTTCGTAGAAAAGATAGAGATAGGCAGCGCTGAAGGCGCCAACCAGCGCGAAGACCCAGTCCTGTATCGGCACGCGGTCCAGCGGCGAGCGCTTGAGGGCCGGCCGGCCCGTGTAGGCGAGAAAGACCGCAAAGGCGAGATGGATGGAGCGGGTCTTGGTATCATTCAAGACCGGCAAGACGTCGGCAAACATGAAGGGCAGCGGCGAGGCGATCCACAGCTGAAACAGCGACCAGAGCAGGGCCACACCGGCCAGCAGCAGGCCCACTGATCCGGGCGGGCTACGCAGCCCAGTCTCGACCGCCGCCAAGACCTTGGCGGCTTCCGCCTCGGAGGAAGACTCCTCCCTGCCGGGGACTTCTTCGCTCATCGACACCGCTTTCCACCCACCCAGGCACGCCGAATGAGGCTAGGGGCGCGGCCCGGGAGCGCATTGATCTAAACCAATTTCAGGCAGTTCGGAGCATCTGTCCACGGCAATCGGCCGGATAGCGGCAGACCGCAGGCGAGCCGTGTTCTCTAGCGGGCGATTGGCCTCGTCGCGCGGGGCGATGGGTGGCAAACCGGTTCGGCCGATTACACGGTGCTGGACCCTCGGAGCTCACTGGAAATCCCGCCAAGTCTCGCGAAGCGGCTCGGCGACATCTCTTGCGCCGCGGCGCCCTGCAGTCCCGTCGCCAAGGCCTCAAGCGCGGGCCGGTTGAGCACGACGATGCGGCTTGGGCGAGGCATCGAAAGGATCGATTCACGTTTTAGCCGCGAGAACTCGCGCGAGACGGATTCGGTGGTGAGGCCCAGGTACTCCGCAATTTCGGGGCGGCGCATGGGCAAATGGATCTCGCGGCCGAGGCTCGAAGGCGCTCCCGAGGGACGACAGAACTCGAGAATGAAGGACGCCAGCTTTTCCTCGACCGTCTTGCACCCGAGAGTCAGGAGGCGGTCCTGAAGAGCGGAGATTTCGTCGCTTGCCAGGTCGCAGAGCGCCTGGTCGATCTTCGGATAACGGTCGGCAAGGCGACGCAGAGCCTCCCATTCGAGCTTGAACAACTGGCAGTCCGAGACCGCCTGCGCGGTCACTGGCCAAGGCGTACCATGGCGATGTAACGAGATCAGGTCGCCGGTGGATCGGAACGTAACGATCTGACGCCGTCCGTTTGGCAGGACTTTCCAGAGCTTTACGATGCCGTCTGCGAGCACAAGAAAATCGCGGCCGATCTCGCCCTGCTCGGCAAGGACCTCGCCGCGCGTAACAGCGACGAGCGCAGCAAGACGCTGAATTTGCCGTCGGCCCGTCCTGTCGAGGATCGAGTCGAAGAGAGGAAAGGGAGTCGTCAGTGACTGCCCACCGTCAATCAAGCGCAGCATGATCAGCCGTCGGCTTTGACGATTGTCACCGGAATCCCCGCGTGGCGCGCAATGTGAACGGCCGTCGAGCCGTGAACGAGCCGGCCAAGGCCATTGCGGCGCCGGCTACCCAGCACTATCAGTCGGGCGCGATGGGCGCAGGCGACCTCCATAATCCTCGAGGTCGGCAGACCCACGACACATAGCCTTCGCGCCGTTCCAAGGCCTGCATTCCCGGGAGTCTCGCGACCGACTCGATCCAAGAATTCGTCGAGCCTTCGCTTGGCGACATCTGACATCGGCTCCAGCAGATCGTCGCCACCGGGGCTGTAAGTGCCTGGGGAGTCGCCGGGATCGTGGACCACGTGGAGGATTTCAAGCGGCGCTCCGACCGCCTCAGCATAACCGCAAGCCCAGCGGAGGGCGGCTTTGGAGCTTTCCGACAGCTCGACCGCTACCACGATCGGCCCCGCTCCGCTTGGCTGAGCTTTCGTCTCGTCCTGCAAGCTTTCCTGTTTATCCAAGGTATCAACGATTTGGTTCATGATCTGGTACCGGAGTGCCGTGATCGAAAAAGACCTCGATTATTTTTTGTACCCTTGGCGCTTTAAGTTTTTGTGATGGCTATGTTTCAGAAAAATGACAACTACCCTCTGGCTGATTGCGGACCGCAGCATTGCAACGCCTTTGCGGCGATGGAAGGCGCAGAGTATAAGTCAGGAGTCCAGTGGCGCTGGAACGCGCATGCCAAAATGGGGTTGCGTCCGGCCCAATCACTTCCCTCTAGTTGACCCGGCGCACTTCTGGTGCAAGTAGCGCAGGCTCCCAGCAACGACGTCACCCGAGAAGGTTCGCTTGAATTCCATGATGGCCGCTGATCCGCAATCAAGGATGCCAACTGGCGCTGCGGCGTTCGATCTGGTGCCGATCGCAGAGCTTCAGGACATCAAAGGAGTCCTCTTCCCCAAGAGCATCAAGTACCGGCAACTGATCCTGACCGGGCCGCCGGGCTCGGGGAAATCGCGGCTTATCCAGAAGATCGGCGGCTGGCCCGAGGAGGGCTATATCGACCTCACGCTGGACATCTGGTGGCGGGCCCAGGCCCTGAACCTGCGCCCGCGGGAAGTACACCTCGGTTTCCCCTTTGTCGGCCACGAAGAGGTCCTGACGGTCTTCGACCGGGAGTGGCTGGAGGCCGAGCCGCCGCCGGAAATCGACTATGCCAGGATCCTGTTGCCGCCGGCAAAAACCCATTTTTTATCAACAAACTGGCGGGCGCGCTTCGTCTTCGAGTTCCTCATCCCGCCGGCGGCCAAGATCCTCGAGGGGCGCCTGGACCGCAAGAGGCACGAGGTCCATCCGATCGACCGGGACGTGACGCTTGAGCAAGTAGAGAAGCAAGTAGACGTGTACCGCCAAGCCGCACTACACTTCAAGCGGGCCGGGATCTTGATCTATGTCAGAGACGATTTCGAGGGCGTGCCCAAGGATATTGCTATTCCTGCCGAGGAGGACTGAACGCTCTAGGCGCAGGACGGGGGAGAGCAAGGGGCAGGGCAGTGCTAGACCGGGTTCGGGATCTGTTCTTTCAGACCGATCCAGGAGAGGTGGCGTCGCTGACGGGCGAGCCGCAACTTCTGGTCGGCAAGTTGCGCTTGGCAGCGGAAGCTGGGCCGATCCGGCTGGATATGGGGGGGCGTTCCCTGTGGCTTCGCCCCGAACGTCAGCTCGATGGCAGCTGGCGGGCCAGCAAGGATTGGATCCTCGCCGAACGGCACAGCGAGGCGGATGCAATCTCGGGATTTCTGCGAATTGCCAGCGGAGACAAGCTCCGGCTCGGACGCGGCAACGAAACCTGCCAGCGGCTGTTCAACTTCCCGAAAGCCGTCGCCAGGAGGCAACTCGAGATCGTCAACAACGGTGGCTACATCACACTCGCCCGGCTCGATCCGCTCGCTGAGACCTACGTCTCGCGCGTCGAGTCTGCAGAGGAGATTGAAGGGCCGGCCAGCCGGCGCCGCGCCTGCCTCAAGGAGATGCGCCGGATCTTCGGCGGTCCGATCGAGATCCTGAGGCCAGAGGAAGCGCTCATGGCGCTGCGCAGGGTCAACGTCATCCTGCGCGATGAGCCCTGTCGCCCGAGAGATTCGCTGGGCCTGCCAGGCGGCCTTCTGAGCCTGCCCGAGGAGCCGACGCCGATCATCGTCGGCGATCTGCATGCGAACCTCGACAATCTCCTCAAGATCCTGAGCGAAAACGACATCCTGGATCTGCTCGGCCGAGGCAAGGTCAACCTTGTCCTCCTGGGCGATACCGTGCATCCGCAGGGGGACACGGACCTGACGCAGATGGACGACTCGCTCCTCATGCTGGACGTGATCGTCAAGTTGAAAGCCCGCTTCCCGCGGAACGTATTCTGCCTTCGCGGCAACCACGAGAGCTTCGACGAGTCCGTGGGCAAGGGTGGCGTGCCGCAGGGTCTCCTGCTGAAGCGTCGCGCCAGGGAGTTGCGCGGCCCGGCATATGCGGATTCGCTGGCCGAGTTCTTCGAGCTGTTGCCCTACGTACTCAGGTCCAAGCACTACATCGCCTGCCACGGCGGACCTCCGCGCAGCGATGTCACCGTATCCGACCTGGTGAACATCCGCAGCCGTCACCGCCTCGGGCAGGAGCTTATCTGGAACCGGGTCCGGCGGCCGAACCATCCCGGCGGCTACGGCAAGAGGCACGTCAGCGCCTTCAGGAGCAAGCTCGGCGTCGATCAAGACACCCCATTCATCGTCGGGCACACACCCTTGTCGCCCGACGGAACCCTCTGGCTGGACGTCGGGAACATCCCAAACCACCACATCGTCTACAGCGCCAATCCGCACAATTTGGGGGTCTTTGTCGGCCTGGGCCCGGAGTTGGTCCCCTTGGAGTATCCGGCCGAGGCCTTGCTCGACCTCACCAACGCGTTGGAGGTTTCCGAGCAGGAGCCAGAGGCCCTCGCCGTCTGACGCGCAAGCCGAAAGCAAGAAAAAGGGGCTGGACCGGATCGGTCCAACCCCTTTGGCTCAGATTGCCCTCGATCCCTAGCGGATGGAGGGCCAGGCTGCGGCGTCCGCACCCTGCCGGTGCAAGCGCCGCGAATTATCCCGGTCAGCTGAACATGCCCTTCAAGGTGAAGTAGAAGAGCGCTGCGAGCACGCCACCGATCGGCAGGGTGACGATCCAGGAGACGACGATTCCGCCGATCACCCGCAGGTCGATCGCTCCGATGCCGCGCGCCAAGCCGACGCCCATCACCGCGCCCACCGCGATGTGCGTGGTCGAAACCGGCATACCGGTCCGCGAGGCCAGGACGACCGTTGCGGCGGCCGCCATGGTCGCGCTAAAGCCGCGCGTGGGCGTCAGTTCGGTGATCTTGGTGCCGATCGTTCGCATCACCTTGTAGCCATAGGTCGCCAGCCCGACGACGATGCCGAACCCACCGAGCAGGAGGATCCAGATCGGCAACTCCGACTTCTGTGCGACCTCGCCGCCGGATTGGATCAGGCCGTAGACGGCCGCAAGGGGTCCGACACCGTTGGCGACGTCATTGGAGCCATGGGCGAAGGCCATCCCGCAGGCGGTGAACAGCATCATCGGCACGAAGACCTTCTCGACGCTGGCGAAGTGGTATTCCTGATCGGCAGTCTCGTCGACCTTGACGCGGCTGATCAGGGCCCAGCCTATGGCCGCGACGATCAGCCCGATGACCGTGGCCGCGAGGAAGCTCATCGGGATGCTGAGATCCAGCTTGAGGTGCTTCAGACCCTTGAAGAGTGTCACCAGGGCGATGACGAAACCGACCAGGAAGACGTAGATCGGACCCCATCGCTTGGCGCTCTGGAAAGGATTGTCCGTGTTCAGAATCAAGCGGCGGATGCTGATCATCAGGATGAAGGCGATCGTGCCGCCCAGGACCGGCGACACCACCCAGCTGGCCACGATCTGACCGATCTTGTCCCACTTGACGGCGTCCAGTCCGATGCCGGCGATCGCGAAGCCGACCACGGCCCCGACGATCGAATGGGTGGTCGACACCGGCCAACCGCGCGAGGAGGCGATCATCAGCCAGACGGCAGCGGCCAGTAACGCCGCGAGCATCCCGAAGATCAAGACTTCCGGCGTATTGACGATGGGCGTCGGGTCGATGATGCCCTTGCGGATCGTCGCGGTCACATGCCCGCCGGCGAGCGCGGCACCAGCAAACTCGAAGATACCGGCGATAATGATTGCCGTGGTGACGGTGATCGCGCCGGAGCCCACGGAGGTGCCCATGACGTTCGCCACGTCATTCGCCCCGATGCCCCAGGTCATGTAAAGCCCGAAGATGACGCCGATCGTAAGCAAGATCGTGCCGTATTGGGCGATAACTTCCATGGCCGCTCCTCCCCTCTCTGTCGTTCGGACTTCCTTCAGCTGGCGAGCAAGAGGCGCAGCCGATTGCCAACCTTTTCTGCGTAGTCCGCCAAATCGCCGATCCACTGGATCAGCTGGTACCAAAACATCACCGAGACGGGCTTCATCTGGTCTTCCTGCGCGAAGAGCCGATGCGTCAGGTCCATGCCCATCTGATCGGTGTCGTCTTCAATCTTGTTCAGCTCGTCGACCATCTCGGAGACCCGCTCGGACTCACGCCCGCGGAATCCGGTCTCAACGAGCTCGTCGAGTTCCCCGATGACCTCGGCCGCCTTGTCACAGGCCTGGACGCAGCGGCGCGCCAGACTGATCAACGGCTCCTTGAGAGTTTCCGGGACCTCCATCGGTCGCTCGACGAGCAACCCGGCGATGTCCTGCGCCGTGTCGGCTATGGAGTCCTGCATGTCGAGCACTTCGAGCAAATCGCGCCGGTCGACCGGCATCAGCAGGCTCTTCGGCAGATGGGCGCGGAGCTCGTTCTTGATGTTGTCGGCCTCTTGTTCGAGGGCGAAGATCCGGTCCTTGACCTCGGTCACCTTGCCCTGGTCCCCGGCACAGAGCGCTTCGAACAAGCCCGGCACCTCGCCGGCGCAGCGGGACACGACCTTGATGTGTTCTTGCATCGGCTTGATCGGCGAACGGCCGAACAGGCTTGCGAAGGGACTGGTTCTGGCCATGAGCGACTATCCTTCTCCTGCTTCAGCTTCCAGCAGCCGCGCGGACGCGCGGCAAGCGGGCGCTGGCCCCCGAGACCGGCCTTGAAGAGACCCCAAAGATGCGAGATCTGACTTCGCCGCTTAGGAAAGATTCCTAGCAGACTCGCCCCTGACAGTATTTGATCTTAATCAATTATTTGCGAGGTTGTTGCAATCGAGGGTCGATCTTCACCGGGTCGGCAGACATCAACCTGTCAGATCGGTGCGGAGTTCTTCCTTGCCCTTCTTCCCATGCATTCCTGCCTTGGCGGTCGTGCCAAGTCCTACCAGCTGGCTACACAAATTGATCCAAATCAGCGACCCTTGTGCGAGACTGTTTGAGCATTGCCGAGGATCCGGGCGGAGGAACCCCGATTTGGCGGCACATGTCGGGTAGTGATGACCCGGCCACGGAAATCGGGTGCGCCCAAGGGCACCTTCTTGGCGTCCCAGCGAGGACTATCCTTGCAAGGTCAAATCCAAGCTGTGCGGGGGATGAGGGAGATGGCCGGCAAGATCCTAGTTGTAGACGACGAGCCAGCCATCCGTGAGATGATTGGTTTCGCCTTGTCGCGGGCAGGCTTCTCCTATGTCGAAGCCGCCGACGCCGGGCAGGCGCAGGCCTCGATCCTCCACGAGACCCCCGACCTGATCCTGCTCGACTGGATGCTGCCTGGACAATCGGGGATCGAGTTCGTCAAGCTGCTGCGCAGAGATCCCGTGACGCGACCCGTCCCGGTCATCATGCTCACCGCGCGCGGCGAGGAGGAAGATAAGGTCCGAGGCCTTAAAGATGGCGCCGACGACTATGTCACCAAGCCCTTCGCGCCTAAGGAATTGGTGGCACGCATCGAGGCCGTGCTGCGCCGCATGAAGCCGGAAGCGACGAACGAAACGGTGCAGGTGAGCGGACTTCTGCTCGATCCCGTGAGCCATCGGGTGACGACCGGCGAGCGCGACCTCGACCTCGCCCCGACTGAGTTCCGCCTGCTCCACGTCCTTATGACCCATCCGGAGCGGGTCTACAGCCGCGATCAGCTGCTCGATCTGGTCTGGGGCAGGAATATCCATGTCGGCCCGCGCACGGTGGACATGCATATCAGTAACCTGCGCAAGGCACTCGAGGCTAGCGGGCACCAGCGGTTGATCCAAACCGTGCACGGCGCCGGCTATCGCTTTTCGACCCGGGGTCAGCGTTGATTCGTGCTTGGCGGAACGAGCTTCTGATCTTTGCCGCCATCGGATCGGCGCTCGTCATTCTGGGCATTCTGATCGGAGAGACGCGTCTGCTGCTCGGGCTCGGTCTTCTGGGCTACCTCAGCTGGCACCTGGGCAACTTCCTGCTCCTGCAATTCTGGATCGGCCGCCGTCGGGGGTTCCGCCTACCGGTCTCCCTGGGCGTCTGGGAAGCGGTCTTTGACGGCCTACAACGCGAAAGGCTGCGAAAGCGGCGGCGTGGCCGGCGACTGATCACCTTTCTGTCGGACTATCGAGACGCCGCGGAGAGCCTGCCGGACGCCCTGGTGGTTATCTCCCAGACAGGCGCCGTTTCCTGGTTCAACCCGGCTGCCCGGAAGCTCCTGGGGCTTCAATGGCCAGCGGATTTGGGCAAGAACGTCACCCGTGTGGTCACCCACCCGATCCTAGAAGACGACCTGGCCGCCGGCCGCTCGTCGCGGCCTCTGGAGATCCCCTCCCCCGCCAACGGTGCCTGGATGCTGAGCGTCCAAGTCACTGCAGCCTTTGGCAACCAGGGGGACCGTCTCCTGGTGGCACGCGACATCACCCCAGTTTTCCGCCTGGAGCAGGTCCGTCGCGACTTTCTGGCCAGCGTCTCCCACGAGCTGCGGACGCCGATCACCGTGTTTCGCGGCTACCTTGAGACCTTGCAGGAGATGGTGGAAGGCAATCCACAGTGGCACACACCGCTGGCGCACCTCGATCAACAGGCCGAGCGCATGCAGGCCCTGGTCGACGACCTTCTTACCCTCTCGCGGCTGGAGATGGCAGAGCGACCGCAGGCCGATGAGCCGGTCCCTGTCGCCGAGATGTTGGCCGAAATCCTGGCGGAGGCGCGGGTCCTCAGCAACGACCGAAAGCACAGCTTGCTCCTCAAGATTGATCCGTCGGTTCAGCTGCTCGGCGAGGAAGGCGAGCTGCGCAGCGCCTTCTCCAACCTGGTCTTCAATGCCGTGCGCCACACCCCTGCCGGCACCCAGATCGAGATCGATTGGCAAGGAGGGACAGATGGTGCCAGCCTTACAGTCTGGGACCAGGGGCCCGGCATCGCCGCCTACCATCTGCCGAGGCTGACCGAACGCTTCTACCGAGTTGAAGCCGGACGGTCGCGGCAGTCCGGCGGAACCGGCCTTGGCCTCGCAATCGTCAAGCAGGTGCTCGATCGCTATTCGGCCGAACTGAAGATCGACAGCGTCGTGGGCCAAGGCACCAGCTTCACCTGCCAGTTCCCTGGCTCGCGGGTCCACATAGAACCGGAGGCGCGGCTCTCCGAGGCCGGATAGAGCGACCGCGGAACGACGGGACGCACTGCTGCGAAATCCCGTGAATATGACAGAAACTTTTCGGCTTCATGACAAAACCATAACAAGCGCCTGGCATTCTCTCCGGAAGAGAATTGATCAAACGCATTCTTGGATCCGTGCGGAGGGGCCTCGAAGCCCCAGCCCGCATTAGGGAGGAACCATGCCAAAGACCGCTAAACTGACCATTGCTACGATTCTCGCCGCTGGCGCCGTCTCGCTCGGCGTTTCGGCCCAAGCGCGCGAGCTGATCCAGAACAAGGGCTCCGACACCCTGGTGAACGTGGCCCAGGCCTGGGCCGAGGCTTACCAGAAGGTCAATGCCGACGTCGCCGTAGCGGTGACGGGTGGCGGCTCGGGCACCGGCATCGCGGCGATGATCAACGGCACCGTGGACATCGCCAACGCCAGCCGCGCAATGAAAGGAAAAGAGCTCGAGCTCGCCAAGTCCAAGGGTCAGAACCCGATCGAA
>JAAUXT010011129.1_pt1 | contig 13402 bp, 20 predicted proteins | sample 7278171 | NCBI WGS metagenome assembly JAAUXT01 (sample SAMN14350112, study PRJNA611818) | marine sediment metagenome | isolation source: surface marine sediment (1.8m) | place: French Polynesia: Moorea | collected 2018-08
AGTGGGGGAGGGGGGGTGGTTACATTCCAAAGTGTGGACAGACGCACACATGAATACTAAGGGTTTTTAAGCCGACAGCGGCACCTAGATGGCCGGCTACGCGACCATCAATCATCTCTTACAGGGCCGACAGTTGGGGTGCGATACATCAGCGAAAGTCTGATCAGCAAAATCAGTGGATCGAACGAGCTGGGTCAAATAACTTCCCTGAATCTGACTTTGACAAAAGGAGGCAAAAAGATCAAGGTCAGATGTGCACTGCTTTCCGACTTTGCGTTTGTACGAGTTTTCTGTGGAACAATTACTCATAGTTGCACAAAACATACCCTGGTACCTTGTTGTTCTGTAGATACAACACAGTCTTCATTTTCTTTTTTTCCCAGTTCATTGAGAATCTTGACCGGTGTCGACAGCTTCAAAACTTGAATTTGAGCAACAATATGATTGAGAAAGTTGAAAAACTTGACAAGCTGACGAAGTTGAGAGAACTGAATTTATCGTTCAACAAACTTTCAAGGTTGGTCTGCATGACACTGGAACGTCACAAACATCGAAAAAGAAACTCGCCACAACACTTTTCTTGACGGGCACAGTTTTCTGCATTCCGTTGGTAATTGTTTTCGAACAAGATGTGTGGCTTGGAAACGACTCGTATTTGTTCGAACAAAAGTGTTTGTTGGTCACAATTCTCCTGGTCGTGATGCAGGATCGAGAATATGGAAGCCTTGGTGAACCTTCAGGTTCTTAACCTGACAGGAAATGCAGTCTCAAAAATTCCAAACTGGCTGCCAAAGAGACTGAAAGGTCTACAAACAATAAGACTTTCAAGGAACAAGATTGAATCGGTAATGTTTGCTGCATTTGCTTTCAACAGTAACGCTTCATCAACCCATTTCCAGAACTGAGTCCAATCGTTTTCTGACGGGTAACGTTCGATAACTTGTTGCAGTTGCACGAGTTGGTGAAATTGAAGCAGTTGTCGGATCTGTCGCTGTTGACGGCAGCGGACAACCCCGTCTCACATGCGGCGCATTACCGACTGTACTTGATTTTTCACATCCGAAGCTTGGAATCACTCGACGGACAACTTGTCTCTTCACAAGAGAGAACAGCAGCAGATGCTCGATTTGCTCAGGGTTTGTTGTTTGTGATCAGAGCCACGTCAGTGTGTTCGTTCTCTTTGAGCGCGCGCTCAATCTCCACACAACAAACAAACCTGTTCATTTGTTTTGCAGAAGAATTGGGTGTCTTGGAAGGAGAACTGGAAAGGAAAGAAAGTGAAATGTCGAAGCTCAAGGACGCTTTGAATCAGTCAACCCGGGACACAGTTGACAGCCGAGCCAAGAACGAAGCTTACGTGGAAAAAGTGAAGAACACGTTGCAAAAAATTAAAGAATTGGAAACAGAACTCAGCACGAAGGATGACCTGGTAATTGCAATATTTGCGAGTTCACCTCTCCTGAAAAATCTTCACAACAACAACAGTTCTGGAAACAAGAATTTTTTCCGATATTGTGGGGATTTCTTTTCTCGTTTTAGCTGAAGAGAAAAACGGCTGAACTCACGAGGGCGTGTGAAAAGCATTACGAATTGGAACAGGAGCTAGCATTTTACAAAATCGATCACAAGTTTGAGCAACTCGGAAAAGTGCCTTCTCCCGACACTGAGGTCACTATTCCCACTCGCGTCCTGTGGTGGGTCGATTTGTTCACAAAATCAACTTGAGGTGATGTTTTGACTCAGCGATTTCTCGCTTGGCAGAGCGCAGATGATGGGCTGATTGGCGAGAGTCCGTACATCGGGAAGGGCAGATTTCGCCAGGAGATGTTGTCGAGGAAGCGAGGCCGAGGAGACGCTCAGCAGGAACAAATACAGCAACAACACGAAGAGCTGGACAGGGAGCTACAGGAGAAGAGGCAGTCGGTCGAAAATGGTACAAACATCGGGCTGGCGGTGTTCGCAGAGAGAGAAGCAAACAACAGAATCTGCGTTCGTTGTCAGAACAAGTTACTCCGATTTCAGCACAACAACGTCTGCAAGGTCTTCGAAGGGAACTGGATGGAATTCAAAAACAGATTGTTATGGCAACCAGAGAACTGCAGAAGTTGAATGACGTGAGACCTTCCCGCCACTTAACTGAGGACGACAAAGAGGCAATACGAAACAGTCTGGCAAGGAAAATTGACAAGGTAATTGTTTGAATGGTTCACTTTTGATGCTTGCTTCTTTTATTCGCCTTGTCAGCTTCGTTGATGTTTCTGTTTCATTGTTCAGTTCTTTGGCTACAGGTGAATGTTCTGCGGGGAGAGGCCGACAACATTGAGCTCGAAATGGAGGAAACTCGTGCAGAAATTGAGCATCAGGAGAAGGAAGTCAGTCGAATGAGAGCGCATCTGAAACGCATGAGCACCAAGGACTCTCTCTACGTAAGAACCCGCATCTTTCTTCACGTGTGATTGCGGTCTCACCGAGCTTGAAACGAGAGATTGACTTCACATTTCTTGTACTTCTTCAGAAAAAGGTGGAGAAAGAAATGGCTGATGCGGAAGTGCAGTTAGAATTGAGCAATCAGGAATACAACGTTCTGCACAAGAAGCTGGAAGACATGCTGACCACAATAGCCAGAGAAGCCAAAGACATAAGAAAACTGGAGCAAGAGTTGAAAGAAGGTGGGTCAGAATCTGTGTTGAGAGAAAAATTTGATCCAAGGTGTTGAAGCTTTTATTTACTGATGACGGACGACAACAGATTGGTCTACATTTGCAGGTCAAGCGCTGCAAAATGACGAGATTCGCGAAGAACTGCAGGACGTCATTGCGGGGTTGCAGGGATACCTGTCACAGGTCCGACAGAAGTCCGACAAAGAAGCTCAAGACCACAGAGCGCTGCTCAGAGATCGGGAGGAACTGCTGAATGCGCTTGCTGACTTGGAGAAGGACCGAGATGAGTTGCTGAAAACTGAAGCGGAAATGTCAGTCTTGAAACAGGTGAGTGCATTGGACCTGTGCAGCGGTTTCCTCAACAAGACAAAAGAAGATTGGGCGATTTGGCTGGGATCTCTGATCTCCGATTTCCTTTGCACAGTCAAACCACAATTTGCACTGAAAAAAATTGTTGCACTGCAGCACGTTTTATCACTGGAAAATTCCATGGAGGCGCAACGTGACCTGAACGAGTCTCTGAAGCACCAGCTGAACGAAGCGCATGCGCGAGATGAAGATGAGGCCGGCTGGTCGAGGCGCCTCCTGGAGGCAGAGCAGGAAATTAATCGGCTTCAGCGGACGCTGCAGAAGAAGGATGGAGCGGCGCAGGTGACCAACAGAGAACTCACATCTGCGGCTTTGTCGGTTGTGAGACACTTTGGCAATGAATTATTTGATCAACTTCTGCAAATAGGTGCAGAAGGCTGAGTACGAACGGCAGCTGCAAGAAGCGAAGCGAAGTCTTCAGAAGATGAGCGAAGAAGCGAAACAAGCGAAGAGACAAGATGATGAGCTGGATGGGGCGCAACTGCAACTCAGCAGATTGCAGGTAAGATCTGATCCTGCAGATTCTCACTTCTAAATCAGTAGGAGGTGACCAAATTGGTTCGATGTTTGGTGGGTGATGACTTCTTGATCTGCAGGCAGCGAACGCAGAGTTGCAGAAACGTGTGCGGGACCTGAAGCGAGAAGATAAGAAAGTGAAACAGACGTATGTGGACCCCGATGAACTGAGAAGAAGACTTGATCAGTTGGTCAGAAGCATCAGAGGAGGAGAGGTAAGGGTGAAGCTCGCGGTAGAGGTACAAAACTTGACCTTTTCTCGCCAGCGCCTTCCAAAGCTGGGCTTGACAGTCCAACTTTGGTTTCAGAATGAGTTGAACCGAACCCACAAGGGAGACAAACTTTCCCAGGCTCTGCAACCAGTTCAAGAAGAGCTAAAAAGGGAATTCGACAAAAGGACGAAAGAAGTGGACAGAGCGAGAGCTGCTCAAGCGAAGGTAGCGCGGTTCATCCAGCGGCTTTTTTCTCTTTTTCCTTTGGTGTGGTTATTTTTCTTTCGAGTCCTGTGTTTCTTGAGTGCACGGATGTTGATTTGATCTTCCAGTGAGCACTGATTTTGGTGTCAAAAATCCCCATTCAAAACTGAGGTTGTGCACACCACGTTGAGAACTCAGGGAGCCGTTCACGAGGTGAACAAGAATGAGTGAGATACTGTTGTCAAACAAATTGCCAAAAACACGCAATGAAGAGATTCACAAGTTCAGATTGAGGAGAGAGTCAGGGCAGTTGGTTGCAGCCTTGTTGTGCCTTCTCTGTGATTTTCTTGGGAGTACCATCTAGCTCAGAGACCCGTGTTCGCCCGGCCAGAACGCGCACTTTTTTGCGACCTGGGTATCGAAAGAAGTGGTGTGCAAAACCATGGAATGAGTTTTACACTGGGACCTCAACAGAAATGGAGAATGTGCTGTTTGATGCGAACACTGAATGGGCTCTTGCGCAGACCACCAGGCCTCCAAGGCACAAACACAGCAGAATAGTTTGAAACTTCTCTCTCTTTATTGCCTTTTGAACATTTTTTGGACCAGTCGTCAATCTGTGCAGATTTCAGGTCATTTCATTTTCGGGCACCCTTTCTCGTAGTTTTGGTGTGAACACGCTAAACTCAGCTCACAGTGAATACAGACTTCCTGCCTAAAGTTTGGTTGTCAGCCGCAAACGCTGACACTGTTTTATCCGCGTATCCGACTTTGTGCTGAACCGTAAGCGTGACTGACCGACTGGGGCCAGGGAGGGGGGGGGTGTCAGGGGATCAGAATGGGGTCAGGGGGTGCCCCCTGCTGCAAGTTTTCTGTATTTCACTTGGTTTCTTCTCCAAGACACATTTTTTCGCATGCAGCTAGCTGATTCTCAACTTGTAAGTCTGGTTTGGTTTGTTTTCTGAGCACGCGTATCACATTTGGTTCGCGTCGTCGTCTTTTTTCTTTCTCCTGCATTCATTTTCTTCGCTTGTTCGTAAATTTTGTTCAGGTTGAGGAAGAATCACAAACTTTGAAAGCTGAGTTGGATCAAACTCGATTGGTTTTGAGACCAAAAGCTGAAATAGCTGTCCAAGCAAAGGTACGAAACATGTTGCGGGTCAGAGGATCAATCAGTCTCATTGACTTCCAAATTACTTGTTCGCTGATTTGGTTTCATACTCAACTCGATCGACTCTTTGTCAAGCGAATGACACGCAAGAATTTGTTGTTTCCGCAGTCTGGTTTTTTTTCTGGCTCCTGATTTGGGCACTGTCTGATTTGCAGATGATTGATGAAGACAGGAGACTCACGAAACTGTCTGATGAACTGGAGAAGTTGAAGGAAGAAATGGTGAGAAAGCTTGCGTCCTTCGAAGCGTTGACGCTGCTGTTGAATGCGATTGCGCTTCCTCGAAATTGAGGGTTCAACCAGTTGAGGTCTTCTGAAGATTCTGAAGGAACCGTGGAGGAGCATGTTGGAAAGCTTCAGACCTTGAAAACGGAGGAATGCGCTCATCTTTGGCCTGTTTCCTGCAGGCAGCGCAGCGGGCACCAGAGGGCGCTGCGGCGGACAGCGTGAGGTCTGAGATGTCCTCCATCCCGTCCTCGCAGTGGTCGTCGCGCAAACACGAGCTGTACGACACTCTCAACTCGGAGGAGCAGGACCTGTTCGACGAGCTGCAGGATGAGATTGAGGAACTCAAGAATCTGCTTCACGTCAGGGACAAGAAAGAAGCTGCTCACAAGGTGAGGTTTATTGCTTTAATTGCACTTTTTCAAATTTTGCCAGTGGCGGTTTCTCTCCGGAATTGCAAAGAGCAAGCGCTCCAGGTCTTCGCGTGGAAAAGATGTGAAATAAAAGTCGAAGTAGTGAAGTGATTTTCCTGCGTTGTCCCTGGATTGACAGGTTCTTTCCACAGAAGAACGTTTGCTGTGTAAGCTCTTCGTGCATTTGTCTCAGGCTGCTGCTGCAAGTCAGACGATCGGAAAGCTGAGGGACATCATGTCCAGGCGAAGAGGCAGCGGTGCAAACAGGGGGAAGAAGCACCAGAAGACACACGCGCACTCCAAGGTTTGAGTTTGTTTTGCTTTTGTCAATGTGCACTTGGTCAGGACTCTTTGTCACACTTGTTTTGGCACGTCGCGCTGTGGATTTCTTGAACCGAAACGGGTACAACAGAGTCCAGACACGGAGAGTCGACTGCAGTTTTTACAATTTAATTTGAACGTTCTTGCGCAGCCTGTTGAAGATGAGAGACTCACTGAAGCTGCGGACGATTTGTCGAGAGCTGAAGCAGAAATCGACGATTTGCACAGCCAGCTGAGACACAAGGACAAACAGCTGCGCGCGCAGATCCGACACGGGGACAGGTCTCAACACACCATCGGTGAGTGCTGCAGTTCTCATGCCGTCAAACGTCTTGCTGGTTTAGCAGGATTGAAAATAGAGCAGACAGACACACAGACACACACACACACACGCACACAGATACACAGACCGTCACACAAGCACACACACACGCACATACAGATACACAGACTGTCACACGCACACACACACACACACACACACACACACAGATCGTCACACAAGCACATACACACACACACACACACACACACACACACACACACACACACTGGAACAAGAGGCACAAGCAGTTGCAAACGTTGCACGAGATTCATGAGCAGAACCTGTCGTGTGTCCCACAGGTGAGCAGCAGGAAGAACTCGAGCAGCTGCGCGACATCCTGGAGGAGCAAAAGGCCGAGATCATCAGACTGAGTGAACTGCTGGACAAAGCAGGCAGAAACTTTGAGTCTTTGGGTAAAAGAACTTGTCTTTCAAAACCTGCACATTGGGCGCCTCGACCGGTCTGCTTTTCTGTGTTGGGTCAAAATGCGATGTTTGTTGCCAGTTGATGACTCGGACATCCAGCGGCTCCACCAGGGGGCAGCCCACGTGAGACGCACCGTCGCTCAGTACGCGCCGAGATTCAGAGGCGTCGGCATCGAGCCCAGAGCGAGGAACACACCACTGCACCAGGCGCCCGTGGTGTGTGTCGCCTTTGATCGTGTTCGGTGAAGCCGTCACTGCTTTTGTTACTGCTTTTCACAACCTTGCAGAGAGTGGAAGAGGTGTGGATATAAAATTTCAGGATGAAGTGGACGGTCTTGATCCCTTTCATCACCAGATGGCGCCTCAACAGCATACGATCCAACCCGACAGACATGCGCCTGCAGTGTCTTTCCGTGAGCAGCATCTTTTTTCTTCTACCTGACTGAATTCACACTGAGTAGGAATTCGGACGATCTGAATGTTGTCGTTTCAGAACCGTCAGGACATCATCCAATGTTGGAGCTCGGACGATCTGAATGTTGTCGTTTCAGAACCGTCAGGACATCATCCAATGTTGGAGCCAAGTGCAGGACACGTGGTTTTCAGTCGAGGTGACAACGCGTTGCCTCCAGTTTCCGCTTCTGCTCCAATGGCTGGACAGGAATCAATCCCTGTCTTTCCAATCACTCAGGTAAAAGGTTGCGGTGCGCGATTTGTTGTGCGATTCCTTGCTATCCTGCTTGAGATCCAATATCAGAAGAATTCCAAGATTTTATCGTGCTTTTCCAGCTGTATTTTCCAAATAGTGTTTTGTCAACTGGACCAACGGATGTTTTTGGACCCTGCAGGGTTACCCAGCCGAGCTCGGTTTTCCGGGGGCGGTCAACGTGCACACGCCGGTCGCTGGCTCCGCACTGCGCGCTCAGACGATCGGGCCAGTGTCAGCTGCAACTGCTCCCGTCATGCACAGCACTCCAGCTCAAGGTAAGCTTCGTCAAAATTGGACAACAGGAAGAAAAAAAAAAGTGGTCTTCTTGTGAAAACGGTCCTTTTGGATTGCTGTACTTGCAGGTGTTCCAATGAAGGGAATTCTGAAGACTGGTGCGGGTGGTGATGCACAAGAAGAACTCGTGTGCAACGTCCCGGAGCATCACGATCTGGTAGCGTCTGTACCATTGCGCAATATTTTGAACAGAAACGTGGGGGAAAATGTTAAGTGCTGACAACGATTTCTTGTCTGTTTACAGGAGGATTACATCAGCAACCTTCAGGAGAAGTTGAAATTGTACAAGGCGAAACTTGTGGAACTGACGGACGCTGGAGATACGTCAGACTCTGAGGGGACCAGGGTCAGGTTCAGACACGGAGAGACCGCAGCCTTGAGGAGACTCAAGACTGAACTGGAGGTGAGTGAAGGGGAGGAATACAGCGACGTGGTGCAACTCAAGTGATTCAACAGCAAGTTGCATTCTTACTGTCCCCCGTGCGATTGGTTTCCCCGATAGAATCGTCGAGACGAGTTGGAAGGCCTCGATTTGGCAATAGAGAGGCAGAAAATGAGCCTGGCTTCGATGAGGAAAGCAGAGAAGATGTTGGTGAACGAGAGAGACGCGGCGCGCAACGAACTCAAGGCGATGAAACAGGAGAACATCAGCAAGGAAGACCGACGGAGGTGAGGGAAAGTCACCTTCTTCTCAATCACCAAACAGCTTCGTCCATTCATGAACAACAGTCTGCAGAGAATATTTGGTCTTTTTGCAGAATGTTCATCAGAGGGGACAATGACATCGCGACCCTGGAATCCGACTTTGATTACGAATACAACCCGAGGGTCTATCGTGGTCGGAAACATTACCTGATGGATGAAATCAGCTGTCTCGAGGAGACGCTTGCCAAGCGAAGAGCGGAGCTGAGAGAGGCCGACGAGTTGCTGTTCGACTGTCGAGAAGACCTCAAGGATGCCAGGCAAGAGGTGAGGTGTAAAACAGTTCACACAGATAGTTTGTGTTCTTGAGATAACCACAAGGAACGACAACAACTTCCTTTTGTTTGCTGGTCAAAGGCGAAGACGGTGATAGACGAATACATGGCGGCCAAGTTGGGTTGTGTTGAGACAGCGCGGGACAGAGAGGAGCTGGAGAGGAGAGCGAAGGAGAAGGGAATCCAAGTGGTGGAGGCTGAAGAGCACCTCGGAGAACTCAAGCGAGAGATTGGAAAATTGCAGGAATTCAGGAACGAACAAGAGCAACGTTTACAGAACGTACGGAAAGTGAGAATTTTCTCTTTTGCGGCTTTTGTTGTTTGGCTTTTGTTGTAGTTCGCTCTGGAAACAAGAAAAGGGACTTTCGCTGAATATGTTTTCAGAAAGCTGCTAAGGCAGAGCAACAGAAAACGGACAGTGGGTGGAAGCGGCGTGTTTCAAGGTGAGTGTGCTGCCCACGATTCCGTCGTACCGTAGTCCGCATGTTCGCATCAAAAAACTCAGAACGACGTGATAACAGCCGAGCCAGCCTGAACGTGTCTTTCTGTTCTGCTGACAAGCGGAGCGTCACCCTGCCGACAGCAGACGTTCGGTACTGATGTTCAGTGACCCAATCGTTTCGTTCATCACAAAATGTGTCTGGGTTGGAACTTGAGGGTGTTGTTTGAAACCATTTCTTTTCGGCCTGTGACATGACGTCGAACGGAGTGTCATCTCTCTGTCTGTCTGTCTGTCTGTCTGTCTGTCTGTCTGTCTGTCTGTCTGTCTGTCTGTCTCTGTCTCTCTCGCGCTCTCTCTCTCCTCTCTCACCTCTCGGTGTCTCTCTCTCAGTGTGTGCGCTGGTCAGAACTCAAGTGTCTTTGCTGGTGGTTTGAGTGTTGGGCTTGAGTGGGAAATTCTGAGACTCTTCCATCACATCTTGGACAAATGCAGGTGGAGGCCGACAAAGTGTCTGAATCTAATTTGGAGAAGGTGGTGGCAAAATTATTCATTCATCTTCGAAAGAATAAAAACGAGATCAGGAGGGCTCAGCGCGTTCCCCCCTGATTCTTCCAGAGTTGTCTGTGCCGTACTTTTCTGTGTCGCATCTTCTTGTCCCGGCAGCGGATCTTCTGCGCGTGAGGCTTCCCAGAGTGACCCGAGCTCGGGCGAGGAAGTGAAGGCGCAGGTACAGTGCAAAATCCCAATTCCCAGCGACCAAACAACTTCATTTGGACAAAAGCAACGAAGAGCTCTACTTTTGCCTCCGTTTTTGTGATGAAGCGTGAAGGTTGTTGGTAGCAACAGCAAAATCTTTCCTGTCTTCGTCAGTTCTCTGTGTACAGGTGTTTTTCCCCGTCGTTCTTTTCTCCCAGGTGAGAGAAAGCAAAAGGGAATTGGCCGTGGTGAACAAAGAGCTCGCACAACGGAAGCCTGAGCTCAAGTTCCTGGTCGATGCGATTCAGAAGCACCGTGCTCAGCTGGACACTCTCGACAGAAATGCAGAGAAGGTACAAACAAGAAAATTTTGTCTCGTGGAAAATGTTGCCGCCTTCAGTCACACTGTGCGATGTCTTTGTGAAAGAGCATTCTGGAGAAACCACCCAACGAGCTGGAAATCGAAGTACCGGTAATCTCTAAAATTCTGAACTTGACAGGATGTGGATGAAAAGGTGAAACTTACGCATGAAGAACAGATGAAAATGGACCGTGATCTGCAGGAAAAACAACACAGATTGAAAGAGGTGAAAAACAATCAGTCGGCTTGTCTTCCAGTCATCTCAGCGCTGTGTGATTTGTGGCCTTTACTGATTTGATTCCAATGACATCGTGATGCCAATTCCTGTCAACATTTGGAAATCAGGTGCTGAGGGAAATCGGACACGAGGAAGAGGTTTTACAAAGCGTTGCCATGACAACAAACCAGCAAAAAAATCAGTTGCAGCAACTTGAGGAAACAGCCGAAGAGCAGAAAAAGGAGCTGGAATTTTCAGCCAAAAGTCTTGCCGAACTCCGAGAGGTAGGAGCAATCAAAGCTTTGTTGGTCTGTACACTGTGATTCTCAATTCATTGATCTCATTCACTAATGATGTGAAACTCAAAAAGTTTTTGCATTGCTACTGTCCGTCTTCAGACTGAGGCCTCTATGAAGCTCAGCAACATCGACCTGGATAATCAAGCCAGTGAACTCGCTCGCACTATTGAACGGTTGACGAAGGAGATAGACGAGCTTGTGAAGCAGAGATGTGACCTGGTGGCGGGACTGTCTCAGCTCCAAGACAATCGGTTGTCCATGGAAGAGGCCCAGAAAAGTTCTGAGACTCGAATCGACAATCTGAAAAAGTAGGTTCTTTGAATAAGTTTTGTTTGGAAAACGACTGCTCGTTCGACTCCAATTGCTTCCTCTCGATGCAATGGTCGCTGTTCCACTACAGAACACAAGCAGACTTGGAGTCTGGTATTCAGTCCAGTCAGAAGAGATTGCAACAACTGGAAGGCGATTTGGCGGAAGTGGAGAGAGACACGGATGAGGCGAGGCAGGAAAAGTCGAACTTAGAGAACCTGGTTTCCTCACTGACAAGCCAAGCGCAAGGTACGACGGGACCGGTCCAGCCCTTTCGTTGTCGCTGACTTCCTCTGACACGGTGACAAACGTTACGCGCGTGTCTGTTTTCACTTCAGAAGGAAGAAAAGAGTTGCAAGGACTTCGCGTTGCGTTGGAAGAGGTGAACAACAAGACATCGTTGCTTCATCAGGTGGATGTTTCGCATGCGTATTAAAACGAAAATCTGTGCGAAATAGAAATCTGCTTGTGGAGAGTATCAACGCGAATAATTTTGTCTTTTCAGAGAGAAACAGAGAACCAAAAACTTGAACAGGAGAAAATGGCCGTGTTAGAAGCCAAAGTACAAAGTCTGGGTGAGATACCAGAAAAAATAGCTCCATGGAGCTCGCGTGATTTGTGCCTCAGTCAAAAGTCCCAGGCAAGAGAAATTGGAACACTGCCAAATCACAAGGAGGCCATTTCAATCAATTTCCTTCCTAGCGCCTAATCCTTGATCAAAAACAAATCTACAGACCAAATATGAACACAATTGAGTACTATTTTCATAGAGAAACTGCTGCTGACATAGTTTTGAAAGAGGCTGCCTATAGTGTTCGCGCTCGACCAGTGGCCGGCGCAAATCACTAAAAAGAGATGAATTTTTTAATTAATTTTTCAACAGCCATCACAGAAAAAATTGCCTGACGGGGGCTTGTTCCTTGTTTCGTTTCGAACCAACTTGACTGAGGTATTTCTCTGTTTTACAGAGGCAAATGTTCGAACAGAGCATAACCAGTCACCAGACAAAGCAAAGTCCAGACCTGAAGTCAGTGAGACGGTACGGACACTGTTCCACAGCAAAGACGGTTGTGAGGTTGTCTGTGGGTTTTCGTGAGGTTTACAGACCTTGGTTGGCACAGAAACTGCCTCTGTCAACTAGACTTTGAACTTTGTGTCTCGGCGGAGTGTTCACCTCTTCTTCTTCCAGGAAAATGAAACTCGACATTTGAAAGCGGTGGCCGAGGCGCACTACAACAGAGCGAACCGTCTCAGCGATGAACTCAACCAGCTGCAGGCGGAGCACATCGAGCTGAGGAGACAGGCGAGCAAAGCTTCAGTCGTGTTGCAGGGCGGGGCCCAGGGTGCGGTGGAGAAGGAGCTGGACCTTCAAGGATGGGTGGGTGGGGGGATCTTGTTGAACAATTTTTTGGTCGGACCAGGGTGCGGGTGCTGCCCCCCCCCCCCGTGGATTCACTCTTCCTTTTGCAGGCTTGAGGATTTCCTTTTGCAGGCTTGGATATTTTGATGTCCCTGTATTAGTTATCCCGATTGACTGACGATTGTGTTTTGACTTCAGATCGATTGGCAAAACTACTCAGCGGAGCAAACTGGCAAATTAGAGACGACCTTGCAAGAGCTGAAGGAAGAAATAAAGGAGGTTGGTGGTCATAGATCTGTGGTCCGTCCGTCTGCTTGAATGATTGTTGTGAGGAACATTTGTCTCGTTGCACTTTCATCATTTCGTCAACTTCAGGAAATCTCGAGCGGAATGCACGAGTTGGATCGGTCGCGAAACGAGGCCCTCAGTGAGTTGGAACAACTGTACAACCAGAAGGACGATTTGGAGCAATGTCTCGACAATCTCAAACGAAACTTGCAAATGGTAAGTTTTTGCGTGATGTGGTGAACAAAGGCAAACACAATGTAAAGCCCACTGCCATCAATCAAACGGCAGGGGACTGTACGCGGTAAGAGCCATTGAAAGAGTTCCCGCTGATTCCTGCCATTTTTCGTGTCTTGCCGATCCATCGCAGTCGGTTGTGAACTTTCCTTGCATCTGGAAATGAGAACATATAAAAACGATGTGTGCCGTTATTGCGTGGGGATTCGTAGCACTCTGGCCGAGTCGAGATGTTCTCGACTCACAAAGCAGAAGGCTTCAGTGGCCCGCCCTGTCCGGTAGGAATGTAAGGTTGCAGGGCCCTGAACTTCTGGTGCTCCCCCATCATCCCTTTCATGTTCTCTGGATGGCCCCAAGGTTTGCTAGCAGGCATGGA
>JAAUXT010101551.1_pt1 | contig 13402 bp, 18 predicted proteins | sample 7278171 | NCBI WGS metagenome assembly JAAUXT01 (sample SAMN14350112, study PRJNA611818) | marine sediment metagenome | isolation source: surface marine sediment (1.8m) | place: French Polynesia: Moorea | collected 2018-08
CAATCACTGATGCTCACTGATCATTTTCCCAAAAGTGGGTCCAACCCCCCCCCCTGGTTAGACCCACTTTACACACACAGATGGACAGACGAACGGACATACAGACTGATGGTGATTACATTAAGCGTGGGTAACACCCTTCGGGACCACACGCTTAAAAATGGGCACAGCCAACAGCAGAGATATTTTGGACTGAAAATTGCAACGAACATTTGGGCCGTGCATCTGAGACTTTTCCCACTGGTGTCGGTGTGTGTGTGTGTGTGGGGGGGTAGATCCAATCTAGAGCTTGCAGTTCCAGACAACATCGTTGAGATTCTTTTGTTTCGTGTGTGGGTCAGTGGGTGCAAACTAAGCAACGCAAACGCTTTTGATATGAACCAGGCCTAAAACGACCCAAATTTGGATCTCTCCCTCATTTAGAGCAAACCTGACTCACTTGGATCTTTTTGTTGCAGCTATAGTGACCACAGCTGTCACTCTCTGACCTTCGTATCCAAAAACAAAACACTCGATGCTTGAGAGCGCTTGAACTTTGCACAGTCACTGCTTTGATAAAATTACTTGACCTACATTTTAACATTTGTGATGACAGAGCTCCTCGGCCGCTGTGCAGCAAGTAACGACGATCCAAGCGTCGCGTTTCCTGGTCGAATTCGCGCACGTTGTTCGGAATTCGCCAAAGCGCACAATTTCAACGAAGAACATTTTTGGGTTGGAATGAATTATTATTTGAACAATAGTAGACAAATTCTGAATCCAGTATCTGTCTAAAATACAAGAACACCGCCCGGTGTGGAAACACGCGGACTCCAACCATCGTGATGAGGAAACCACCGCTTTGTGAGTCCCAAACAAAATTTGTGCAGGGGTTCCGGAAATATTTCTGTTGGGTGGCAAAAATGTTCTGGGAGCGCACGAGTTTTTTCTGGCCAGGGGAGGGGGGGCTAAAGGCAATGTATTTGAAAAATTCCATCCGGACGGGAGGGGGCGTTCCCTTGGGAGCTTCCTCCCCCGGGGTTTCTGCCGAGGTGGGGGCTCGTGATGTTTTTCTCTGCGCACTACAAGATGAGGAGGTCCACGTGCGCGCCTCGGCACACGTCGCGCAGCCGCTCCCTGGCTTCCCGCGGGAGGGAACTGCGCACCAGGCGCACAGTGACCCCCGTCTCCCCGCAACACCGCCCCAGCAGCGCGCGAAGCATCCCCTCCAACTCACCCAAACACGCGCACGCGCTCTCGCAGTGACCCAGATCTATGTAGGTCAACCTGGGCAGTTTTCCACAGCGCACTGCTGCAGTCAAGGCCTCAATGTCCTGAGGAGCGACCTTGCACGTGGCGAGGTTCAGCGTGGTCAGTTTGGGCAAGGGCGCGGCCATGATGTCCGGAAGTAGCCCGGTCAGGTCGCTCGCGGAGAGGTCAAGGTTCTTCAGGCTGGGCAGCAGGTTCCTCTGGAGGGCCTCGCCCAGCGGGTTGAAGTCGTCCTTGCCCTTGGTAAAGAAGCTGAGGTACGAGCGCGTGCACATCTGGGAGAGACCCAGGTGGAGTTCCCTGAGCCTGGGGAAGCCCCTGGGGAATTCCCGTCCTCCAAACAGCTTCTCTCGCCCGGACGTCAGGTTGTTGTTGCTCAGATCCAGGGTCTCGAGGTAGGCGCAGTGGGACAGACCCTCCAGCACGGCCTCTCCGACGTCCGCGCGCATCCCACATCTCGCGAGACTCACGACGCGAAGTGACGTCATCGTCTCGAGCGCTTCTCCCAGTTCCGCAGGCACTTTGTTGGTGTTCCTCAGAACCAGCTCCTCTACAGCCGTCTTCCCTTTCAGCGCCTTGGCCAGGGCCCGGTATACGGCTGACTTCACGCTCGAATCGGACAAGTCCACGTGTTTGAGGGAGGTGAAGGTCGTGAGCACTTCGGGCAGGTCCGCGGGCAGCTCGCTGAGCCCGCGCAGGCGCAGCGTGACGAGGGTGCGCGCGCAGCCGCGCAGCGCCGCCGGAAGTAGCTCGCTGACCGGAAGCGGAAACATCTCCATGGCCTTGAGGTGCTCGCTGGGTCGCTGGGTGAGACTGAGGATGCGTGCGTCAGGGCCCAACCGCTGCGTCTCTGGAAAACAAGAGGGCAGCGCCGTCAACACTGGCGCGTCGCCAAGAGCGCACTCACCGAATCGGTGACTCCATCTGAATCCAGGATCTAACCCTGGATTTACACCCCACACCCAGGGGCTGATTTCAGCTGGGTTAAAGAAACCCAGACAAGAAGGGGGTTTCGCACATTCTACGCTTGTTGTTTGTTCGGGGTCCGGGCCGAGCACTGATGCGCGCAACTTTAGTCCTGGCCGACGTCCGACCCTCAGAGGCTCAAAAACGGGAGTAGACGGGGGGGGGGGGAGGATCAATTTTTCAGGTCTGGGGACGAGGTCGGCCCCAACAGATACAAAACAGAGCCTTGCGTTGGAAACCGGAAGTTGCGTAGCGACTCACCCCTCAGGAGCTTCGGGACGTCCTTGACCTTCTCCATCGGGTACGCTCTGCTGTTCGCCGAGTCCAGGTACGCGATGCGCACCACCTGGTGAGCGGAAATCTTTCGCAGCGTCGTCAGGAACGACAGCATCGCAGACACGTGATTCTCCAGGCTCGCGACGCACCGCGCCTCCTCCCACGCGGTGGCGCCACCAAACCCACGTGACTTCACGTCAAACGTGAGACGCGCGTAGTCCACGTCCGGCCCGAACACGTAGAGACGACTGGGAACGTGGATCACGTCCAGCGCCGCCTGGTGGCTGACGTAGAGGTCGTAGAGGGAGGCACTGCTGGCGCTCATGTAGTTGATGAACTCGTTATGAATCGGGTCAAAGTCGCGCAGCACATCCGGGGCCTCGCAGACCACGGCCCGGAGGAAGGGGACTTCTGGGTCCAGCATGCTCTTGGGGAAGTGCGTCTGCGTGGTCACGTGGGTCACGAGGGAGGAGTACAGGAAGGTCAGGAGAGGGAACGGGCCCCCGTTGGTCGCGCTGGACGGGTGCCCGCTGGACGCGCTGGACGGGTGCCCGCTGGACGCGCTGGACGGGTGCCCGCTGAGCCCCACGGCGAACCGCAGCACCTCATGGTGGCGCATGACGTCGGGCCACGTCGGGAAGAGTCGGCGCAGAGACGCCTGAAACGAGACGTGTGTGTGTGTGTGTGTGTGTGTGTGTGTATGTGAGGGGTGGGGACGACTGAGGGTGGACCGGAAGTGCGGACCAGCCCTCAGTGGTTCCAAAGAGAAAGTTTGCATGTGGCTCCGCAGAGGGTGGATCTGCATGAAGAAGGGCAGCTCACAGACGGGCAACCGACAACAGGGTGGGCAGATCCAGAGCAAGTTGAATTTTGTCCCGGGTCTGTCTCTGTCCTTTGTGTCAAGCGTAGCTTTGTCTATTGACCTGCAGATCCAGCCTGCCTCACCCCTCCCTCTGCACCACCACCATCCCAGCTGTGAATTCTTCCATCAGAAGATGGCCAAGCACGCCCTGCCCCCTTCCACCCCTTCACACCCTCCGCCCTGCCCCACCTCTATGTCCTGCCCCCACCCACTCACCTCGTCCATCCGTGCCACCACCCTCCCGGCTGTGAACTCTTGTAGCAGACGGTGGTGGAAGCTGAACGCCAGGCTCTCCTCCCCCTCCGTCCCCATCAGCAATCCCAGCGCAAACGCGTCCGGCCCCACCGCCTCCAGCACCTCCTCCTGAGGGGAAAAAGGACAGAAAAGGTAACAAATTTCAGGCCTTGGAGATTTCATGCAGAAGAAAGTAACAACCCAAAAGACGGACAATCAGACTTTGTTAGGGCAAGCTGTTCCACACGCACACATCACACACACGCACATACACCACATTCACACACTCACCCACGCACACACGCGATCCCCCTAAACACCCTCACCCCTCAACCCACCCACCCCAACACACGCATACACACACACACACTTACACACACACACACACACACACACACACACACACACACACACACACACACAACGGGGACTTTATGCGATGACGTGTTTCACTGAACGCACTGTTTCCAGGGAACTGCCCATTCCCGAAACACCAGTCGACATTGGCGTTGAAGTGGCGTTTACTGAAACGTCGTTGCATAAAGTTCCAGAGACCACCAGTCTGACACGAGCTGATTCATTCTCAGCTACACGTGTGTTCAGGACTTGGGCCGATTCCACCCAACTCACTCAACACTTTTGTGGATTTTCAAAGTTTCTCGGCACAGGCCTCTGACCTTGGAGAAGAGATGCTGTTCCCTGCGCAGCGCGGTCAGCGCGAGATCCCCGAGCTTCCGCAGCGCGAGGCCCAGGTCCGGAGAGGCGGTGCCCCCGGGGCCGGGCCCTCCGTCCCCCGCGGCTAGAGGCGTCTCTCCCGCGGCACGGCGCTGCCGCTCCCACCCGGGGCACCGCTCCACGATGGCCCCGATGATGCCCGTCCTCGTGCCTGAAGCGACGAGGAACGTCAGCTGCGTTTCTGACGCCGTCCGTGGCGGCTGCAGCGCCAACGCTGAATCGAGGCTCGGACTCCGCGCCACCACCACCAGGGGGCAGTTCACAAGCACAGACTTTGCAGCTTCTCGACAAAGTGAGCAACGAATGATCAGCAACGCGAATGCAAACGTGCAGAATGCTGCACGACTGTGGTTCCAGTGACAAGTTCAGCGATGGACACTGAGGGTCAAACGACAGACGCTCAGAAACCACGTGGCCTCACCACTCGCCACCAGAGCGCGCCCTCACCTGGGAGAGAGACTTTGCGCAGGAACAGCACGCAGATCATGTGCAGGAGAATAGGGATGTTGAGCAGACCGGCGTCCCCGACGCCGTGGCGCGTCTCCCGGGCGTCGGCGTCCGCCTCCCCGGCGACCCCTCGCTCCCTCACGGCGGCCAGCATCGCCTCCGCCCGCTCCTGGCTCCCTAGGTACTTCGTCGTGTACTCCACAACTCGCGTCCAGTCGAAGCCGGTGATCTGTGCCTCCACGTCCACGTGATCTCTGACGTCACTCAACGCCGTGACGTCACGTGACGTCAGCAGGACGCAGCATCTCCGCAGCGCCGATTTCCGGATGGTTTTATCGATTTGGGCGTTGGTACCCGCCTTGTACTCGTCATACCCGTCCAGCAGGATCAGTACCCGAAGTCTGGATTGAGCACTTCCGGTTTGAGCAGACTGACCATCCAGAATCTTCTGGATTTCCTCCGGCGCGACGTCGTTCCCAACGAGACCCGGATGTTCGTCCACGATGAGCGTTGCCACGGAGACGTCCGAGCTGACGTTGCGCAGGGCGACGTGGAACAGGAAGTGGAAGCGGCTCACTTCCGGCGACGCCTCGTGCGCCCACGTGACCGCCATCTGGCGGAGCGCCGTCGACTTGCCGATGCCTCCCGAGCCTGGGTGCGCAGAATTCAAACCAACACAGTGCGTGAAACACAAGTGGAGTCCAAACGCCCAAAATACGAGGGGGGGGGGGCTTCAGGATTTGATCAAGGACGGAAATTGGATCGGAACGTTTGTGAGTTTTTCTCCAGAGGGGGCTGGAGGGCGGAAGTTCCATCCTTTCCGGTTCCGGTGAACATGCAGGACGTGCCACGTGAGCCTCACCTGTGACGAGGATCCTCGCCGCGTCCTTGCCGCCCAGCTGCTCGTCGCTTAGCAACCGCGTCACGTCGTCGACCTCCTCGAGCCCGACGTCGTACGTGAGACGCTGTTTGCGGAGGACGCTCAGCTTCGTGTAGATCCGGTCGAGCGGGATCGACGTCGGCGTCTCCGTCCAAATCTTGCCCTTGGCCGTGCTGAACGGTTTCTCCAACAGCGACTCCTTCGTCCACTCTCGAATCTGATGCAAACCTGGAAAACAAGAATGGGGGACAGTAGTGAGAGGCGCTTTCTGGGCAGGTTCTTCCCTCCGCCGTGCCCACCCATCTGCACCAAACGTGCAAAACAAGAACACGCCCCAAACGGCTATTTTGCACACTCTGGGATTTGTGCCATACTTGCCCCCAGCAAACAAGAAAACAAGAACCCGAGCTTGACGGCGCTGACACGTGCTCGATCTCCCCCCCCCCCACCGTCTCGCAGTGCTGAGCAGCGGCTCCAACAGGAACGTCGTCGCCCAGACATGGACGAGCACGAAAAACAAGAACGCTGACGGTGCAGAGACACGTTTCCGTGCAATTTTGTGCACAATTCACAGAGCCGGTGCTTGCACCCACTGCGCAGTCAACTCAAAACGAAAATGCTTGACGGTGATGACAGGTGCGTCATGAAGAGACGTCTCACACACAAAGCGTCAAACTGAGGTGACCGAACGAACTACACCGTGCACGCGTGTGCAATGAAGCGTTTCTGATTACAACAAACGAATTTACCCACAGGCCTACACGAGTCGCTCACACTTGCTCGCCTGAAACAGCAAACAAAACAGTGTCCCAAACAGCGAAATGTGGGAACTGTGCTCGATCATTCAGGTGTGGAATCCTACTGACCCCAATTTGCTTTGTGCGTTCCAGGTTCGCCCAGTTCCAAGTCTCAGTACATGATATCAAATTTGGTGACATTCAAAACAAATGGGGAACACGAAGTTTGTGGCTGTGGTCAATGTCACCAGTTCGCAAATGACCAGACTTCCAATTTGGTGGCGGAAACTGGCACGTCCCACGCCCCCCCCCCTTTCCACCCCCACCCAACACCAAGACATCAACAGCAGAAAAACTCACGTTCATTGCTCAGGATTCCGGACGCAGGAGACGCAGCGTCCTGTGCGGAGCGCGCATGCGCGGGCGTCTCGGCGGGGCCGGCGCACACCGGAAGTTCACAGCGCACCAGAGGGCGCAGCGCCGCCCACACGGCGTCCGCGACGGCGCCGCGTCGCACCCACCCGACGACGAGGTCGAGCACGACGCGCGTCGGCAGCTCCGCGCACTTCCGGTTCCACGTGTACAAAACCTGCGCGCGCCGGAAGCAAATATATGACGTCATTGGTTTTCATGCAGGAAGACGCGCCTACACGTGTTCAAGAAATCTGTGACCAGCGTGTGATTGGTGGGTCCAATCCTGCACAAAAGTCGAGTGACCTTGTGTCAGCACGCTCTACCGACGCGCCCCCAGGGCGCGAGACCGCGCCGAAAACACCGCGACATGGTCCAACCATTCTGAAATGGCCAGGCATCGTGGCTCAATTTGGCATTACCAGGTCCTATCATTTAATCCGCTGGAATCTTCATGTTCTGCGGCCGCGACGATTGTTGCGATTATTGCGCAAGAAACAAGGCAAATGGCTGTACAGATCATGGTCAAATCGTATCAGCAGGGGGCGCGAGGCAAGAGGGGCGTGGTCGTTTCACTGGCCTCGTTCGATTCGACGCGCCTCGGCCCGCGGTGTACTCACTCACCTGGAACACCTGGTGCTCGGCCATCGCCGGGAAATCCGCCCTGATGAAGGAGAGTTGGGCGGCGGTCACGCCCAGGTCCGCCGCCATGCCGCCCATGTGCTCGTACAGCGTGTGTCGCGCCACGCGGTGCAGCAGCAGCTCGCTGACGCGGTCCTCCGGGCCGAGGGGTCGGGCTCCCGGGGGGAGGGGCTCAGCCCCCGCCGGGGAGAGGGCTCCTTCCCCCGGGGGCTGGTCTCCTCCCGCCGGGCTGGTCCGGGCCTGCGCACCGGGGGTCAGCTGTCTCTCCGCCGGATTGGATCCGACTCCTGAGTCCCCGTCTTCCGACACCGGATCAAGATCCAGCCGACCTGCCTCCATGGAGTGACGATCTTCAGTGAGGCCGGATTTCCGTGTTCATCGGATCCAAAGTTGGAAGATCTGGAACACGTCTATTTGATCCCCCCCCCCCAAAAAAAAAAAAACGTGATCAATGAGAGAATCCAGCTCAACCTTCCGTTCAAAGTTGCATTGGATGTGGCAGTTTGATTCAAATTGTTCAAAACTTTTCTTTCTCACCAGGTGACACGCATTCCCGTAAGCAGGACACGCTCTAAATGCGCCGTGGCGGAAGCGCTTGTGATGGAAAGCGAAACGAAGCTGAGAACGAAGAACCGGAAGTGACGATTCAAGATGGCGGACGCAGCGATGTTTGAAACTTTCTCCAGTTTAAAAAGTTCGTAAAAGGCAATATTATTGCGCTTGTTCACATCAACTTTTGCAACAGGAGCCACAGGTTTGTCAGCAAAGTAGTTTCTTCGTTTTTACCAACAGTTTTCAACATTTTGTCACAAAATTTGACAAAACACTCAAGCCGGAAGTAAACTCAAGATCTAGATCTAGAAAGCCCCAAGTTGGACTGGCAGAAAACGTACCCATTTCTGCAACAGGTGTCCTCAATCTGTGACATGGAACACCACAAAATTTGCATTTGAGCTGTTTTGTGCCCACAGTGGTGAGGACCCTACGTCCTGACAGGCCCTGAAAACGGCGAAATCAAACCAAGAGCCGCGACAGGTGCGACGGTCTGCAGATCAAGATCTACGAGGAGGTTTCAAGTCAAAAGTGGCACTGTGTATGTTCTTGCCCACTCGCGGACCAGATCTACATTGCCAAGCAATTAGCTCATGCAATAGTTTTGTTGTAAACAAAGAGTGCGCTCGTCTGTGTTCAAATGGGTGCACATCGCTGAACATGCAGAAACTTCGTACGATGGGGGGGGGGGAGGCAGTCCAGACAATCGGTTCGGGTGTGTGTGTACAAGGTTCCCACTGACGGTTCAGGGTGGAGCCTTGCACGCGAAATTCCAGTCTGGAGAAGGGAAAGTGATGGTAAATATCACGCAGGAGGGGCGGGGTGCCCGTGTCATTTTGGTGCGTCAGGGGTGCGTGTTCCTCAGGCCTTTCCCTACCACCGGTCAGCAATGTGTAGATTTCTCTTCAACTTCGTTCCACGTTTTGCTGTCAGATGTTGAACGTGCGTGTCTGCGAGCCGGTCTGCGTGCATAGCTGAACTGCGCGTCACACAGCTCTAGCGAAGATGGCTGCGACTGAGAAACTGTCGGACCCCCGAGCCACTGGCTCCTGAACCGCCTGAACTGGGTCCTGCACCGGCTCCTGGCGATGCTCGCTGAGGACCTCCGCATCTCGAAGCCGGACTTGTGAAAGTTGCTGACTTCACTGAAAAACGACGCAAAACTGACGAGTTACGAGTATGTATCACAGTGACGGACAATGTGAAATGTGAACCAAAATGGCGGAGAAAACACGTGAAGGAAAACTGACTGATTTGGACATCATAGAACTGTCCAAGAGAATCACCAGTCCACCCGAGCTGAGAGAGATTGCTGCTCACCTTGGGGTAGAACAGCACCTTGTTCAGGCTGCCATAAGTGATCACAATCAGATACTTGGGGCCGTGCAGCATGTTCTGCTGGAAGTGTGGAGAAACAGGCAGAGCACACCAGAGGAGGCCTACAAGAACCTGGAGGTGGCTCTGCGCGCAGCTGGCGAGCCTCAGCTCCTCGGGTGGCTGCATTCGAGAGCAGGAGGTCGACCAGGAATTCCGAGCGAAGAACGTAAGTGCACGGTTTGGTTTCCAAGGGAAATTTGACATCTCTGTGAAAAAGCACAAAAATTCTGAAGTCGTCTGATTCCGGTTTTGTGTTCTTCGTGCCTCAAGTAAATTATTATGAGGTGCTGTTTGGGGAAAATCGTGGTCTCTCTGAAACACGTATCTGTAAAATTAGCCTTGTACGCACGAGGGAGGACCGCACCGAACGTCCCTAACAAATTTACCAATTTGCATCTTGTGTTTTGTCAGGACTGGCGGAGTTGCAGGAGCTGACGAAGCAGTCCCTGCGGGAGAGACCCTTCAGCACGGTCATGACCAGACTGTGGACGGACTCGCCTCGTAAGGAACCGATGGAGGGCATCTACACGCGTCTCTCCGTCGTCAAGAAGCACAGAGAAATGTGTAAAACGTCCACGTCGGGGATAAGCGATATTACGCAGCTGCTGAGTGAGGATCACCTGTCGAAAGACTGCCCAGCGCGCATTCTCGTCAAAGGTAATTCTGTCACTGAGTGGTGAGCTGAGTTATCTCGGAAACGCGATTTAGATTTTGAATGAGGACAAGAGAACGAGTACACAGTCGAAATTTTGTTTGAGGATCGGGTGAGTTTGACCTCACACTGCCCTTTCAGTACTCGGTTTTGGGGTACAATGCCCTTCAGTGAAGGAGGTCAAAACGATTTTGATTGCAAGGAAAGATGCGCGTTTCTGTATGGTAAAGTACTGCTTGCATGCGCGGAACTTTGAAACTTTTGTGCCCCTGACGAATCTATCACTTTTCTCGAAGTTTCTCCTGTATTGGCTTGGTTCGGTTTCAGGTCACACAACATTGGATCTTCGTTCTTTCCCCAATCTGTACCCAACTGAGAAGTGTTCTTTTCCCTGCATTTTAGGCGTGGGTGGAATCGGGAAATCGACGGCGCTCAAGCATCTGGCGCGAAAGTGGGCTGAGGGCTCCGCACCGGAACTGACGCGCTTCCACTTCCTGTTCCACGTGACCCTCAAGGAAGTGCGCAAGCGCGGAGACCAGAGTCTTCCGAGTCTCATCATCCAACAGCACAAGCGTCTGAAAGATCGCGCAAAGAACGTCCAACCTGAAGAAATTAAAGCTGTCCTTGAAGGCCGGACGCAACAGAACGCTCTGCTGCTGTTGGACGGTTTCGACGAGTACAAGAAGGGAGTGTGCTCAGACGTGGATGACGTCATCGCGGGGGACTACCTCAGCAAGGTCACGATGCTGGTGTCGTCCCGGGAAACAAGCGAAACGCCGAAGCTGGAGGAAAACGCGGCCTTGGTGGCGGAGATCACAGGGTTCGGCGCAGAGGCAGTGCAGGAGTACGTCACCAAGTACGTGGGCGACGCTGGGCGAGCCGCACAACTGATCGAAGCCGCCAAGAAAATTCGTCGCTCTGGTGACGTTGCCTGGTGGTTGTATCGTCGTCTTGACCCGTCGGAGTATGAAAAGGCGCTTGTAGCGGCCAGTATCGCGCGAGTTCCTCTGCTGTTGGACATGATCTGTGCGCTGTTTGTGCGCAAAGTTTCTCTTCCGGAGACCAAGACGGGCATCGTGGACGCGATTGTGCAGAGGTGCATACAGTGGGATTCGGTGAAGACCAGCGAGACGAAACGACTCAAGAAGGACTCAGACCAAGTTCTGGTGAATTTGGGGAAGTTCGTGCTGGAGCAATGGCAGAAAGCTCGAGTGGAGAGTTTCTCAGAGGTAAATATTTCGAATGTGGTCAGACAAGCTTCACTTTGGTTTGATTGTTCTGCCGGGCAACCAAATGAACGAAACACTTCTTCCTTCCAATGGATTAGAATAGGACAGGTGGTTTTGTTTTTTGATTCAGGAGGAGATCGTGTCGGCTGCGGGGGACGACGCGCTGCGGCTCGGGCTGCTGATGCGGACGGAGGGCGACCCGGCGGAGGAGGAACAGCCGGCGCTGTTCCGCTTCCACCACCTCCTCCTGCTCGAGTTCACCGCCGCCAAGTACGTCGCCACTCTCGACAAGGTAAACACGCAGTCGAGGGTTGCTTCTCTTGCCTGGTTGGCTTTCGTTCAAATGCTTTTTGTGTGACATGGCGCAATTGAGTCCGACAAAAGCATTTCAATTGGAGTGTTTTTATATGGGCACTTCCTGGAGGGGCTGGTCTTTGTTGCACACTTGTAATGGCTGAGTCTGTGATCATCACAGGGTGACGACCACACAAAGTGTTTTGCAGAATCATCACCTTCCCAGTCCCCACCCCTCCTCGAAACACAACTTGGCTCCAAAGCAGCAGCGTGATGTGACACCTCTAGAGTTGTCTCCAAAAGTGTTTCTCGCGAGCCATTCAGTATTTTTGCAATGTTTGATCCAGGCTTCCTTGAGCAAAGCGTTCCCCACGTGGGAGTCGGTGGACCAGAACAGAGAAGTGTTCGCGTTCGCATGCGACCTGACGGCGGACCCTGAAGCTCTGCTCGAAGTCATCCAAGAAACGTGGATAGGCAAAGAAAAACGACGCTGGGACGATCTGAACATCACCCCTGGTTTGTTCCGCAGCAAGCACGTGAACCAAGTGGATCTGGATGACCCGAAAGAGCGAGCCAGGCTGGTGGTTGTTCCCAGCAGGGTGTACCTCTTCTCGAGTTCGAGTTGCTTGTCTGATGAGGTGACGAACGTGGAGTTGCAGGTCGACCCGTCCGCGTCTGACCCTGACGCCAGGCCCGGGCCCGCTGAATGCGACGTTTCCGTTGGCGTTTCAGCTGTCCCAGGTGTGTTCAAATTGATACAGCGCATCAGTGAGCATCAGGAACTGTCCATTTCCAGACTGAAGGTCACTTTGCCTGAAAACGTGGAATCGCTTGGCGTCCCACTGTCCGTGCTGAATATCAGCAAAAACGTTTGGGACATAGATGTGTGCGGCAGCCCCCAGGGTACCTCTCCCGAAATCATCCAATGGATCTCAAATCAGCTTTCTCACTGTGACAAACTCAGCACGCTCAGCCTGCAACAGGTTGAAGTTCCGAGCGAGCTCGTGAAAGCAATCGAACAGACGAACAATCTCGAGAAGGTCAGCTTTGAAAAGTGCACAGTGAACAGAGTCTGGCAATACTCAAAGCATTGTCGAAGTGTCCGTGTCTGGAAGCCTTCAGTTTCAAGAAAACCGTGTTGTGGAAAGGTGCTAACACAGTTGAAGCCACGCACGAGGGACGCTCCGGTTCCTCTGACAACTCCAAATATTGTGGACCAGCGACAGGCAGACGAACGCAGCAAAGTTTGAGCATCCAAGACGCTACCCGCAAAGTCGAGAAGCTCGAGAAAGCGATCGGAAACATGTCCTCTTTGCGTAAAGTGGATTTTGATGAGTGTCAGATGCCGAAGCTCCTTAGTCACGCAGTGTTGAGAGGTCTCGCTCGCTGCTCAAAGTTGAACGACATTGGACTCGAGGGAAATGAACTGACTGGTGGACTTGTCAAAGAACATTCTCACAGGACACATGGCCAAACTGCTGGGCAGTGATCCACCCTCTCTTTGCCACCTGAGTCTGGAAGATTGTCACCTGAATGGGGCTGACATCAACAGCTTGGTTCCTGTTGTGCAGAACAGAAGGCTTGAATGGCTGGACTTGACAAAGAACATTCTCACAGGTCACCTGACTCAACTACTGGGCAGTGATTCACCCTCACTTGACCACCTTTACCTACAGGATTGTCAGCTGAGTGAAGCTGACATCAATAGCTTGGCTCCTATTGTGCAGAACAGAAGGCTTGAATGGCTGAACTTGTCAAAGAACATTCTCACAGGTCACCTGACTCAACTACTGGGCAGTGATCCACCCTCACTCAATCGTTTTCTTTTCCTGCAGGATTGTCAGCTGAGTGAAGCTGACA
>JAAUXT010005243.1_pt1 | contig 13400 bp, 16 predicted proteins | sample 7278171 | NCBI WGS metagenome assembly JAAUXT01 (sample SAMN14350112, study PRJNA611818) | marine sediment metagenome | isolation source: surface marine sediment (1.8m) | place: French Polynesia: Moorea | collected 2018-08
CATAGAGGAAGGTAGCCTAAACCACTGAGCTCCAACTCATACTCTACAATAAACTATACTACAACATCACTACTGGGGCTTCACTCATATATACAACAACATGTTTGGGTTCTTTCACATGAAATACAGAGCAACGCAAAAACACCATCTGAAAACCACCTTGAAGGCATCAAGTTCACATGTCTGGAACACACTACAATTGTGAGGGTTTTTGGCACAAATGTGTGATAAATTGGTCTGCTTGTTGTGTTTTGGGTCCAAAATATATTGCCCAAGGCCGGAAAAAACAACACAAAATTGAACATTTTCAGAATGAACAAAATTTTGTCAGTGGCCTTTGGACCTCATTGAACAAAAATTTCCAAACATATGTTCATCTTGCCGGTGAGAGAGGGTTGCTGGTGAATTTGACGTGTCACAAGAGTTTTGGAAGTTCTCATTTGTATTTGGTGTTGGAGAGTTAACATTTTTCATGCTTGTGCAAAAACGCAACTCAAGTGAATGACCTGATGACCAACCTAAATTGTTCAAATTTCTATGAGTCCCCAGGAGGCCTGGATTTATTTTTTGCACAAGGTGTTTAGGTGTTTCAAAAGCTGAGAACATGGCTGTGAAAATCTGGCCTGATTTTTACCCAGGGCTTGGAAGACTGGTGTCCTTTAAAAATTTATCACAGAGTAGCAACCCAAGGAATGTTGTTGCAAATTTTGAATTTGCTGCAGAGTGACCTTCCATAATTTCTTGTCAACAGATTCCCTCCCCACCTGCGTGGTACAAATGTGTGGTTCATTGGTCTATTTGTTGTGTTTTGGGTTCACAGGTCTGTACCTGTGGGAGTCTGGTAACAAAGTGTTCACTGGGCTCACCCTTGGTGGGACTTTACTTGCCAGGCCTGGGGTCACATCCATGGTGTGTTTGTGTCCAAGCTGTTCACCAGACCCCACACTCACTCCAGGAATGAATTGAAACTGTTTTCATGTTGTGTAGAACTTCAGTTGAGAGGACCAGCAAACCAGAGGTTTTTTCCACAAAATGGTAGCCTCAGAACTGCAAAAGTCCCCATTCACTGCCGGGAGACCTGTAACTCAATGTTTGAAAAGCATTTTTTACCACGAAGGAGTGGTCAAATCTATCTCCTTTGATACAACTCAAAAAGAGATTTTTGATACATGTTTTCAATGCAAGTTGGGACGCTTTCAAAATTTCCTTTTCAGGGCAAGACCAAGCCGGGCTACTGGACATTTGGCTAAAGCCCTCTTCAAAGGAGAACAAGTTGAAGCACTTTCCATGAGAAGACAGCCTCAGAACTGCAAACGTCTCCATTTTTCCAAATTCACCTCATTTGACTTCACTCAGTATGTATTTTTGATGTTTACAGAGCACTTTGAGCCACTTTTAAAGTTTTCTTGCCAATGCACCCACTCTACACCGCGCACACCCAAGGAGGACTTGGACTTAGAAAATTTTTGGTCGGTGGAACCCCCCCAGTTTTGGACTTGAGGGACCCCTCCCCCCTGGTTTCAGACTTAGAAAATTTTTGGTCAGTGGGACCCCCCCCCCCCCTGTGAGTGTTTATGCCAGGTTCATGGCCTTTGGGCCTGGGAAACAGTATAAGTATCATTTGTGTGCTGGCAGCCGAGGAGGCAACATCTCATTTGGGCTCTTGAGAGTAGCAGGAGCTGCCATTATACAGGTCTGGGGGCTGCCATTTTGTTTTGTAGCTCTACAGCTCTACTACAGATATCAGATTATATGGATATAGGGCTGCCATTTTGTTTTATGGCTCTGCTACAGATTTCTTCATCTACGGCTGGCGCGACATGTGACCTCCTGGTCATCTCGTTTGACCAAGCCACTTCCATCCAGAGCACAAGTGACATATTGAGTCACTTGCATTTTGTCGGCAACAGCAGATACATAGCCACTCCTTGTACATGAAAGAACAAGGTTTCATCGCAGATCCACAATTGCAACAGAAAAACCAACAGTTTCAAAAACTTGATATTTTGGTCTGTGATTGATTCTGAGTCATTTGTTTGTTGAAATGATGTTGGATGGAACTGGAACTGATTGAAAAAAGAAATTTTTTCCAGATAAAAAAAGGGAATAGTGTGAAGTTATACGAAACTGAGTTTGAATCATCTGCAAATATGTAAGTCGCTGGTGGATTTTGAGTCAAAATGGAAACGTACCAGGTACATGTATATTGCTTGTTCAAAGAACAGATCGTATGTGATTTGATCAGGCCTTCTTTACAGATCAAGAACAGGAACGGTAGGAACTTGCAAGAAACTGAGTTTGAATTGTCTATGATGTGTCTGCACAGATCTGTTGACAATGGTTGTTGGTTGGTGACCAGACATTGTCAAACATTTGTTCACAGATCAAGAGTGGCACTGAACGGAAAGTCAGTTCAAGTCATCTGCCACAAGAAGGGTAATACATTTAGCAATTCAGTTTGATATGGCAGGGCAATTGAAGGCAACACCTCAGGTCACACACAATGAAAAAAGTTTGCTCACATAAAGAACAAAGTGGCGTCTCACTTTGCAGTTGAATTTTCTGCCTTCTTTGTTTTTGTATGTAAAGAGAAATCCATCTACTGACAAAATTACACTCAAAAGGGTTTACCATGAAGGAACAGTCAAAACCACCTCATTTGATTCCAGAGTATTTTGAGCCACTTTTGAAATACAGTGTAAGTCTGGTGCTGAACATTCCCTCCCAACATCACCCAACACCCTCCAACCTCCGCCGCGGGACTTTGGTGGAATCTGGCCTGGTGCAACCATCCCACTTGATGGGGGTCAGATGATAGCACCAGGTAAGGCCCCAGGTGGGATCTGGCCTTGTGCTATCAACCTACCCAGGGGAATGGGTGGACGATTGCGAGCAACATGCCGTCATTGCCCCCTCCTCCTGTGCACAGACACACAGTTCCGTTTGGCATGAAACTCAATAAGTTGTGGGTTTCTTTTTCTCAGCGGTCTTCTTTGTGGCAAGGCAGGGAAACACAACCAGACTTTCAAGTGGAAAGCGAGCTGCATCCCACTGTCATCACTGTCAAGGAAACCAGAGAAATTTCCAGGGTTCCCACTGCGGTTGACCAACAAAATTCCATGATTTTTCCAGGTTTTCAAAGTTTTTTCCAGGTATTTTTTTGTCTTTTTTTAGCAGGCTTTATGCACTCTTTTTCCAAAACAAATGAAGTAAGATGTAGTAATTTTTTGCAAAAGAAACTTTTAGCAAAAAATTTATATTTTTTCAAAGGAATCTACAAATTATGTTTTTACTTTCAGTATAAATTTTGAATTGTTACTTGTTTTGGGAAGGCTTTGTTTCAAAATTATATAGAACAATTGACCTCTTGCTTGAGCTGGATTTTTTTTCCAGATGCTTTTTCTGTTGAGGCTCTTAGGCCTTTTCAGGGTGAGGTCAAAATTTTTCCCCAGGTTTTTCAATATTTTTCCAGGTTTTTGTCCCTAAACCCCCTGTTTTTCCAGGTTTTCCAGGTCTGGCCCTGTTTTTCCAGGTGCGGTGGGAACCCTGAATTTCCCTCCAACCCTTGCAGGGAAATTTCCTTGTAGGGGCAGGTGTGCAGGGAAATTTACTTCCAACCCTTGGAGGGAAATGGAGGGAAATTACCTCTAACCCTTGCAGTGAAATTTCCTACACAAAGGGGGAGGGGTGCAAGGAAATTTCCTTCCAACCCCCAACCTCGCCTCAGTCAGTCAGTCACGGTAGAACCAACACAAGACGACGCGGCTCGTAAACAGCAACGACCCACAGAGATAAAGCGTTTCTTTTGGATTTTTGAGTTGCTGCAGTTCCAGCGTCGTCCGACGGGACAAGAGACGCCAGATTGATCCTTTTGACATTTTTATTCTTTTCTTTGTGCCATGCACCTTGGGCATTACGCAATATCACAGTGACACTTGATAATATAGACTGTATGCTTTTGTACACAGTATCCTCAGTAACAAGACAAAATCCTCCTCCTCTACACGTAGCTACGTTTGATGATTCCTCTCATTGCATCTCATATGTACAACACTCATCACTCAGTAGAAATCACTCCTCTCAATGTCGACCAATTGGTCAGAATGCAGACAACATGCAAACAGAAGATGGCAAACGGGGAAACGTAACTAGGTCCACGGGGCTTTTTTTTTTTTTTCATTTCAAAACCGAACAAGTGTTCCAGAATTGACCCGGGATTCGATTCCAACAGTGTGGCACTGAAACACAACTTCGCCACTACTTTTTCTGTGAACGAATCACGAATCCAGGACACTGTTCAGATCGAGTTCAAGTTCCTCAGTTCGCAACTTGAAACCACCCGAGAACCCACAAACTCACAATCAGAACGGCCCAGACAAAATGGCACAGGGTGACTGGTGCAAGCACATTTTCAATGATCACATCACAATTGTCTACAAACTCAAAGCAGCTGCCTCAGTACAAAGTAAAGTTCGTGAAAAAAGCATGCATTATTTCTTCCAACCCATCGTTTCGTACACGAAACGAACTGCGGTTACTGCGCCACCCGGTATTTTCACCCTCTGAAACTTCACGAAATTCAAAAAACGGCAACGAAGTTTTTGATGTTTTTGCCTTGCAACGGAATGCTTCCATGAAAACTGAACACGTTCTGTACAGCAACGCAAATAAAACAAACTTGCTTGTGGATCAGAATCAGTCAATTGTGGGTTACTTCACCAAACCAATGTAAAAGTAGGAAAACATGAATTGACACTGAGCAGCAATGCGAGTTTGCACGGCAAAATAAGTTGACGCAAAAAATTTCATTACAGCTAAACCTCGTAGGAAAGAACATGAAAAGGTAGCTTCCACTCGGTACAAAATTACCCTGCTCTTCTGCACTAATCGACACACCCAACCAAGCACATGGCAGTGACTTTTCTTGACAACAAGCAAACGATTCAACACAATCCTTGTGCAGAAAATTTGGATCTGATTTCGTAACGCAGAATCTGCCTGCATCATTCTGAAAATTCCCCGTTTTCTGTTTGAGAACACCCAAGGTTCTCTTGCAAGGAAGAGGACGCGATTGTGTACATTGACAACCAGCCCTGTTTTGTCTGCGCCCTGACCACATTCCCGCTCATTTTTCACCGTGAAAGAAACGCGCACTTGAGGTTCTGCAGTACGCTCTCGCATATCAACGTCAACTGTTTGCGTTTCTATGCGGTTAAGATTTGGAAGCGTAGTCGGTAAGAAATGGCACAAGCGAGCCCAACGTCGTCAAACTTTCTGCTTTTTTTTGGTTAGGAATCTTGAATAATCACTTCGGAGTAACAATTGTCTACGTCTACCCTTGATCCAAAAACACTTCTGGGTGCAGGCGACGCCCGATGCACTCGACACTGTGAACCCACACGAGTTCGTCCGGACCTTTCTCCCGTCCGAAATTTCTCACTGATGTCGAGTGAAGCACATTAACCTGTGCTTCTGTACAAGAAAGCTGGAGCAGCTCTTCCTCTTGGCACTAGGGGTACTGTTCAAGAACACACACAATATGCTTTGTTTCTCCTGCATACAGCTATGGAAGCTGTCGCCAGAGAATGGAAATTATAACCGAAACAAAGATGTTTACAAATGTCAACTGAACCATAATTTTGGGCCCACGATGGTCGACAGGCTTTCATTGATACCTAACCTGTCCTGGGTGCGTTCACACTGATGTCACGCGTTCAAAGGAAATGCAGTGCGAACTGATCCCGTGGTCACCAACGAATGAACACCAGGTGTACTGTACCCACAACGGTGAGGGAACAACTCAACATCGCACTGGGCCACCCAATGGCTTGGCTGTTCTTCTTGGCTTCAAGTTACACAGAACAACATTGGGACACACTCTTTGATCCCAACCTGTGAACTGCTCTATAAAAATAGAAATCTCAGTGTCTTCGAACTGCAAGGTTTGTATCTCATCCAGTGCTCTGTCTGGTGAATACGCACACACTGTACACGTCTGCGGGACAGCCAGTGTCGCTTTGGTCACTTCCGACGCAACACTGACCATCCACCACAGCATTCATGCCGGCTTGCTCCTCCACACCGACTCTTCCTCCATTCTAAGACGCGGCCGTCTGTAACCCTGAGTAACGACTGTTGGACGACCGCACTGACGAGACGCAGAACACGCACTGCCGTGGCTTCCAACTGGTGTCATGTGACTTCCATGGCGACGATTTCTTTCTTCACGATGTTGTTCAGGTTATCGTGGTTCTCTCTGAAACAGAACAAGCAAGGAGTCAGAGACGTGCGAACACAAAGTTGCTGTCAATCAAAGACGATGTAAAACGATTTGGTTTGCACTGCATTTACTTGGGCATGATGTCGTTCTGACTGGCGGTTGAGCCCAGCTTGAGAACGGCAGGATTTGTCGGCGTCACAGCTCGAGCGCCAATCACAGGCGACGGCGCTGCCGCATTCACACCCTGCGCAGCCGCGGTGCTGCCTTCTGCTGATGTCACTGACGACGTCATGCCGCCGAGAAGCGATGACGATACGCCGCTCAGAGGATAGTTCAGCTGCAATACTGTCGCGGCAGGGGAGGTTGAAAGCCCGCTAGTTTTGGCTGCAACGAGAAGGGAATCATCACCACAGATGTGGCCACAAAATTTCACGCTGACGTGGTGGTCATTCAGATTTGTTGACACAAAGACGACCACCGTTGAAACCAGCTGGGCAAAACGCAGAAAGCCAGATTGCCATAAGCCACACAGAAAACACAACCCTGAAGCAATTTCAGCGTGAGAGTCTGCGTCGACGATAGCACATTCAAATGCGAGTATGGCTTCTGGCAGCACGCACGTTTGATCTGATCACCTGTAGTCTGGGACTGGGACATCAGTTGCACCTGAAAACCCCAGCCTTGGTCATATTGAAAGCGTTGCACCTCGGAGTGTCATTTCTCCAAACGTGCGTTCATCTGGTTTTACTGTTGGTTTTTGAATGTTGTTCAAAATGCAATAAACGACACACTCCTGTACGCTTTGGCTGAACCGACAAACAAGAGATCACGGATTACAGAGCGCGCTTCGATGATTTCCGATTTTTAGGGATTGGAGACTTTTGTCAAACAACGATCACCGGGGGGGGGGTCGGAGTTCCAAAATTTTGAGGCAGTGGAAAGGCATGAACCTTCCCCACCCCTTTAAACTTATTCCAACATCCTCTTCCCTTCAGACTTGTCCCAAACTTTTGGGACCGGACCCCAGTTCCAATGTCAACACACATACATACAGGACAACACCAAAGTGACCGCACCAAGCGCGCTCCGCCACCAAGGTGGTCGCGCTCGCGAAAAGTGGAGGATTTCTGTTTGTGCGAAACACTCACTGTCAATGACTGGTCCGTTGGACAGGCTTGGCGGTGGCAGTGCGGCGCCAGCACTGCTGCTACTGCTGTGCTGCTGCGATGCTGATGATGCCGCCAGCGCGCTCGCCAGAGAGGTGTGCCCCAGGACCGCACTGCTCTGCGTCGCACCGCCGCCGCTGACCACGGGGCTCGACCCGCTGTGTGGTGGCGGCGGAGGCGGCACGATCAGCCCGTTGTTCTGCGGCTTCTTCTGTTGCTGTTGTGCGCTGCTGCCACCCGTAGAAGTACAAGCACCGAATAGCGAAGAGGGAGTTTGAACATGGGCGGAAGAGTGGGGAGTTTGAGGGGTGGAGATACCAAGCACTGATGCGATTGAACTCGAGGAAGAGGCAGGGGCTCGCGTGGTCGTGCTGTTGCTGCAGTTGGAGGCAACTACTCCGGGTTCCTGCTTTATCACAGGCCGTGGCTGCTCAGCCTGTGATTGTGTCATGGAGCTCTCACTGCTGGGGAGTGACGCCAGGTCTTTAGTGGACGTGCACACGGCTGAGGCTGCAAATCGCGCACTCGCCGAGTCCAGAGTGAAACGCGACGTGGGTTGTGATGAGAAGGAATGGTTCAAATCAAAACTGCTGTCTGAATCCGTGTTGTGTTTCAGTAACTGTTCTTGCTGGTGTCTTTGCATGGCGAGCAACTGTTCCTGGTGGTTGTGGAAACTCTCCAGGTAAAAGTCTGATGTTTGTGACAGCGGAGACAGACACGACCCTCCACCAAGAGCTATGTCGTCTTCCGTTGGCGTTCTCGGGCGGAAATACGGACTAAAATGTGAAAACGATCAGGTGTCAGTGAAACCAAACGCTACGACCGGTCTTGATTCTTGACGATGGCAGAAACGTGAGCTTTCGATTCGGTAACTCTGCTTACATTTTCTGTTCCTTGATGTGTGTGACGTAGTCGGTGAAGGGCGACGCCACTGAGCCGGGGCTCGTCAGATCTAACTCCGTCAGAGGATCGTCCCAATCCGTCAACGCCCGGTCGATTACCACCCTGCAAAACGAGCACTCACACTCAAATTGTGTTTTCCTGAAGTGTTCACCACCATCTCGGAACTCCTCTTTGACAACCAGACCAGTGCAAAAGTTCTTTTGGATGAGAATCTCAACGGTAGAGATTTCAACACGCATCCCTTCTCGTTCAAAGAAACCTCTTCAAATGAAGCTCACCATGAACAGGCCTGGAAACACTTGGAGAAAACAAATGCTTGTCTCTTGACAGGCAGCAGGGGAGCAAACGCCTACCTGCCACCCCTGCCGATCCTTCGACGTGCGTAGCCGATACACCTGCGCGGCGCGCTCAGTGACGTCAGCGAGTAGCGGAATCGCAGGTCCTCCGTGCCGCCGTCCTCGCGCCCGCACCACGGCCAGTTGCCCAGGCCATCGTTGATAGGCTGCAAAAATTCACGTTCTTTCAAAACCGGCAAACAGGATGGAAACGAAGCAAAATCTGTTCACGCTGAAGACGAAATCAGATCATGAATGAAAGAAGTACAGGAAAGAACATGCCTGGTGATACTGGACGTTGGGTTTGCGCTTGAAAGCGTATTTTCCGTCAGGATCGTCGTCCGCCACCGGCTCCTGGTCAGATGGAGAGAGCGGCTGCAGCAAAGACACACACATCAGCGTTCTTCATCTTTCGTGTCTGGAGCATGTTTTCCCATCACTTTTTGCCATTTGCCTGACCAACAGTGACAGTTACACGCCACTTGTGAGCGCACTTGTGTGAATGTCAATCAGTTTCGCATAGGTGGAAATTCCTTCTGAGCCAACACAACCGTTTCAAAGAAATGCCGGTACTCACGGACGAGAAGTCCTCGTCAGAACTGTAGTCGGGCCTGAGGACGTCCACCTCGGACGAGTAGGAAGGGAGAGTGACGCCATGCCCGTGGTGCACGCTGTGATCGACACCACCGCGATGATGATGAGTGTCCCTCTGGTGGTGGCGGTGGTGCGTCTGCGCGTGGTGCGCGTGCACGTGCGTTGAGGCTTTGTGTTTTCGCTTCTTGTACTCTCGCTTCTTGCGCACGTACCCACCCTCCTCCTGCTGGTAAAGACAAGCACTGACTGTCAAAACTGGCTCTCAGCAACAAGAACACAGTTCTTGCTGACATGGCTGCGAGCCTTGGCTTTTACCTTCGTGGCCCACTGGTTGTTGGTGAACGCCTGAAGCGGCACGAACGACGGCCTCGCGTGTCGCTGTGCCATCGCCTCCTTCAACGACTCACCCGTCCAATCACCCATCTGGTACCTGCCCAAACCAATGCGCTGGTAAGACGAGTGCACAGAAAACATCAGATTGGGAAACTTTCGATTGAACTGTTTTTCTCACGAGAGGTAACGCCCCCGAAAATTCGATAATATTACCTCTTCTCGACAACCTCAATGGTCAACTGCAACATTTCCTTTTTGCTCTTCTCTCTTCGCTTCACCAATTCCAAAATTGTCCTGAAAAACAAAGAGTTGATGTGTACCTCATCAAACAAATACTGTTTCAGTTGATAAGGAAAGGACAAAACCACAACACGCCCTGGATGGACAATGCAACTTACAAAGCCTTGTTGAGATCTCGCTTTAGTTTGAGCATTTTCTCGTAGGATGTTTCGTCGTTCTTTCGGTTCTGAAAGATATCGCCATCAGCATGTCAAGAAAACGTGACAATAAATTCCACAACGACGAACACTGCTCAACAGATGGTCGCGTCTTCAGAGTTGAGGTGCTAAACTGACCTTCCTGGTCTGCATCTTCTCAGTTCTTCTCCTGAAGGCGACGTACGGATCGTTGGTTGAAGATCCATCACGTTTCTCCGTCTTCACTTGGGGAATCAATCTCTGTTGCTGCAAAAGTGCGAACAATTTTGAGCAACACAACTTCATTGGAGAGAATCACATCAATGATTCATGATCTCGAAATGGTCAACTTTGGAAGTTGGAAGTCATTCACAAGGCACAAACTCCCGTTGGACAGTATGTTTCTCGAACACAACCAACCATCAAGCTGAAAGAACGTTTGCAAATTTCCACAGAATTTTGTCCTCAGCCAAAGCGGATAGAAATTCCTGCCTGATGACATCTGCTGTGGCTGGTGGGGACAACTTGCTACGATACAGGTCACTGTTCGCTCCGTTCATTCCAAGACTTTTTCAACTATTTTTGTAACCATAGATTCAAGGGTCTGAAATTTGGACCAGTAAAAAGAGTGCTAGAAGCAGTGTAGACATGCGCCGACCCGCAAAGAGCCAGCTCCTCGCGTTCACAAGGAGAAACGTTGGCTCTTGGGGGCACAAGCAGGAAAAGAGAGTTTTGATCTACGACGCTTCTGGCGGAGAGGGAGGGGGTCCGAAAGCAGTTTGAAATCTGATGTGCAATGTGCATTTTGAAAATTTTCACTTCTGGAGGGGGCATGGGACAAGGCACTCAGAATTGTGATGTGGACCAGATTTTGACAATTTGTATTTCCCTGGGGTGTGCAGGGCTCCAGCAATAGCAGTTCCTGCGCCAAAAATGCCCATCGTTCCACACACGGCCAAGCTTTGGCCAACTGGAAACTTGCAAGATTTTCGCTTGACTGCTGAGTGATTGGCCAAGTGACTTGCCAGAGGTCGTGGCAAGTCACACAGCCTGGATAAATGATCAGCATCAAAGTTGGAAATTTGGCTGTGGGAAATCCCCCCACCCCAGCAAGTCACTTGTGGACTGCATGGGCAAGACATACCGACAGTGACTGCACCAAGCCTGCAGAAAGCAACCGAGCTCAGAACGTTCCACTGGTGCATGGGACATCAGTGATAAAGTTTTGGTCTGGCAGGTGCAAGCTGACTTGACATCACTCACCATCCTGAGGCGTTTGTTGAGCCAGTAGTCGTACACCGAGATGATGAGATCGTCGTCCTCCTTCAGCAAAGCCTTCGCCTCCTGTAACGTCACCACCTGAAACACACAATTAGACACCCTGCAACACACCAACAACAGCAGACAGGGACAAAAGGCTGTTTCACGCATCACGCAAAGCTATTTGTTCCTCTGTGAGTGTCTGAACTTTCCGGAATTTCTCAGATGAAGGATGAATGATGAAAGTCCGTGTTGTGTGGATACGTACCACTTGGCCGCTACCCTTCTCCAGCCTGTCCATCATGTTTTCGAACTGCAAGGCAGTGACCTCCATCTTTTTCGTCTGCTTCGTAAGCCACGCCTCGTCCTCGCTGTCCATGTCGTAGTCCGGAATCTCTTGGTCCATCCCAAACGCTGTTGATGCGATAAAATCACACTGAACATCATCAGGCACAACCTGACACGTGGAAATCTGTGTTTCACAAAACGAAATCTTGAAACAGTTGCAGACCAAGACGTTGGAGAAACAAGCACTGGAAATGTCAAGTGCGTTTTTTGGACTGCACGAAACTTGCATTGAAGCCACCGACACGCACCTTGGACGTGGACATACTGCTTGGGTGGTTTGAACTCCGCTTCCGGTCTATACAGTCTGGTGTAGTGGTTGTCGCCAATGTTGCCGATGTCGGGTACGGGGATGACCAAGGCTTCTGCAGTGCCATACACCTGCTGAGCTGACAACGCCCTCTGCAGATGATGCTCCTGCAATGACAAAAGGATCTCGAGATGAACGATCTGATATGCGTGCGTTCTCCTGCTGCTACAGCAGGGAAATCTGGTTTGCACAGCCGTGTTCAAGCATTCCTGAAACACGAGGGAAACGAGCTTTGGCTGTCAAGCCAAGTCATGACGTCACGTAACGTAGTATTATGGGATGGATATTTTTACTATGACTGCATTCATCTCTGACAAGCATTAAAGAGACACCGCATCAAGTCAAAGCAAAGTTCTATACGTCTAGTCTGTAGCCGCAAACGGAAAATGGAAACGTTCAATGCAAAGCAACACAATCGGGAAACAAGTGTCCACCCGCCAAACAATATGTCGGACTCCATGAGCATTAGTCACGTGACTTCAGCAAGCCCACATTTTCCCATATTGCATTGAAACTAATGGATGAATTTGTTTTATCAATGCATTGACACCTCCTGTAGCGTTATTGTTTCATGCTCAGCCAGTCCCATCACCGCAAATGACCGAGAACAACTTTGTTTTTGCTTCCGAAAGTGTGCGCAAAATTCAAGATGGAGGTCCGCAAATCGTAACGCAATTCTAGTGTGTGAAATTTCACTTACACTCTCTTCCTCCTTTTCCATTCCTGTCGGCATTTGCGGCACTGCTCGATTAATGGCCGCAAAATCCGGCAAGTCTGGAATTTCATCCAGCTTGTAGATGGGCATGGCCTTCGTGGCGTCCAGCGCCCGAGCCCTAAAACTTAGCTTGCTCATCTTGCCTGTGAATGACCTAGATGCAAGGAAGCCCAGCTCCAGCTTTTCCCGGGTCCACACAACCAAGGTTTTTGCCCCAAAGGCAAATCCTTTTATCTTTTATAAGATAATTTATCAGTTCCTTTTCCTGTCTACATGGTTCACATCTTCTGTGGGTCTTCAAATAGTGCGGGGTCCATGTTCAAATATTTTTCAGCAGGGAGAAGCCACTCCAAAATGGCGGCCTCGCCAAGTTCTCCCACAAGTCGCTGCGGCCGCCGCGGCTGCGCAGTGAAGCTTCCGGTGCAGCTGGCCACAAAAACAAAATACGAAAGTCTGCACGTAAAAAGAAAATAATTCGCGGATTTTGTGCCCATCATGCCAGATATTTCACTTGGAAGTGAAAGATTAAGGAATGTGATATTGTGAGGACCTCGAAGGTGATGAGTTTCTCCACTTGTTCCGTGTGAAAAGTTCTTGTGAGGAATGGAATCGTAGCTTGTGGAAGCTGGAAGTTGCATCACTGACCGTTGAATGACGGCTTTGTTTTTGGAAACGATGGAAACTGCACTTTTGATTGATGGTCGCGCGTAGCCGGCCATCTAGGTCCCGCTGTTGGCTTAAAAACCCTTAGCATTCATGTGTGCGTCTGTCCACACTTTGGAATGTAACCTCCCACCCAACCA
>JAAUXT010009581.1_pt1 | contig 13400 bp, 16 predicted proteins | sample 7278171 | NCBI WGS metagenome assembly JAAUXT01 (sample SAMN14350112, study PRJNA611818) | marine sediment metagenome | isolation source: surface marine sediment (1.8m) | place: French Polynesia: Moorea | collected 2018-08
AGTCCGGTCCGGATTTGGGTAAAGTTCCACCCCAGCTTGACACAAAAGAAGATGTTTGCACGCTGCTGCAAAAAACTTGTCATCTCAGTATGTCGCTTCATGCTGGATTGACGGTCAAAAGAACTCTCTGTGCAACAGGAAATGATGACAGTTCTGTCTGGGTCATCAGGCATCGCGTTAACGTAGTCAGAACAAGTTCACTCAGTGCCAAATCGATGACCATGCTGAAGAACATTTCGCCTCAGAAGTGGTTTCATCCTCGTAAAACGTGTTCATTGGATCACACCCTCGCTGCAAAGTTCTTTTCGAAGAAAATGGAGTTCTGCTCGCATGTGCAACAACAAGTGTAAACGCAACACAACTTTCACGAAATGTTCACAAGACTAACTCGAATTTACTGGCTACGTCACGAACAAAACAGGTGAACTCCCTCTAACCCGAGAAATTTACTGCAGGCAACTCTGGTTCTGCGTGTGCCCCATTCTGAAGATATTTGGAGACACGAGTTCCACTGCTGGCTGGGAATTCACCTGTTTGAGACTGGCGGGCGAGAAGCTGTAAATCTGCATCACACCAGCGGATCAGAGGAGCGCCCTCAGACCCCGCAAAAAATAAATGTCCCATCCCAATGTGGATCATCGTACGCAACCACACGAAGCAAAACGAAAACGGAGTGAACACATCCTGCCAGGGGCAGACCTCCGAGCGCTCGCAACCCTGGATCCGCTGGCGGGGTCAAACTCCCGAGAGCTGATGCCAACAAAATTTTCTTCAAGGGCAGTCTTGTTTCAAATTTCCCCGGCGAGAATTTTGGAACAAGCGCACATTGAGGGTCGATGCAGGAGCCGTCGTGACTGAACAAAAGCTGAAAACGGAGCTGGACAAAAAGAAAGAACTGAGATCATCGAGAATGAACACGTACCTGATTGTTCGGAGCAAAGGGGTTACCTATGGACTGCTGGCGCGGCGGCATGGCTGGCGGCATCTGCTGCTGGAAAGGCGGCGGGGTGGGTGACACTTGGCCGAACCCTGTCGGAGGCTGCTGCATCACCGCACCACCGCCACCGTGCACCACCGCACTGCCTCCGTTCACAGCCACGAACGGCTGTTGACAAGAGGAGGAATGGAAGGCTTCATCAGACGCCCAGCCTTCGGCCTGTGAAGGCGTCGACTCCACCACCGGCGCTTGTGATTGGTTGAGACTAGTCATGCTTGATTGGCTGGTGCTGGTCACATGATCAGCTGGACCAGCGGCAACAGTCGCGGTAACAGGGAAGCTCGGACTCGACTGGACAATCGCTGAAGAAGCAACGTAACTTTCACTGAACTGATTGGTTTCACTGGTTCCCAAGACAGGTCGCTGAGACGCCTCGTCTGGCACAGAGGCTTGTTGTGCAGCTGGTGGTTGGGACTTGTTGCTGAAGGCCCACTGTAACTCTTCCTTAATGTGTAAGTTCTCCTTAATTTGTAGCTTAGCCTTAATGTCTACAGATGTGAGCGGATCCAGGGAGCCGAAAGGATCTCTCCTCATCTCACCTGTCGTCACTCCATTAGTGTTTGTTTCTTCATCTTTAGGTTCAGTGGATGATGCCGCAAGCTTATCCGTTATGCTTTTGTCCGGTTGATCGGTTGGCGTCGGTCGTTCGCTGAACGACTCCCAATGTGATAACGCCTCTTTTGGCAGTGTCAAAGCGCCGTGTGCTTCAGCTTGTGAGTCGGAGTTGGAATGCGAGTGAGATTCGTGGGTGCTGCGGCAATCACTGTACTGGCTGCTGGTGTCTGCATTGGATTGGTTTCCCAACGAACATCCGGATTTGGGACGCGAACTCTCAAAAGGGTCGCTGGCAAACGGGTCATCGGCGAATGGGTCAGGATCGACGGTTATTGCTTTCGTGGTGAACACTTCTTCCTCGGGAGATTCTGAAAACGGGTCCTTGGGCTGCTCGTCCCCGAACGGGTCAAAGTCCTGAGGGAACGGATCAGATCTACTGTGGAAGGCGGGCGAGTCTGTGTGACTGCGCGCCGAGTCAAACGTCAGCGACTCGGAGACGCGGTCAGTGTCCATGCTGTGCTCGGAAGGAGTTTGACTGCGATCATTGGTGGAGGGGAAGCTCACGGGGAAGGCGTCTGGGCCGGCGGAATGTCCGGTGCCGCCGCCAGAGAAATCAGCCGGCGACGCCCGGAAAGAATCCCTGAACCCATCCTTGGGTTCAGCAGAGTTGAACGCCGGTTCCGACTGGTTTCTGACTAGAGTTTTATTGGCCAAGCGACGTGCTGTTAACTGAGTGTTGTCTGACTGGCGCACGTGCGTGTCTCTTACGAACGTCTCTTGGAAGTTTTCTACGCCCGAGGGTTGCTCAGTTAGTCGTGTTAGGGTGAGTGAGCCTGCAGTGCTGGTGCTGGATCCTGGGGTGCGTGGGCGTGGCCGCGGGCGCGCGCGCGACACTGACCCCGCGGTCGGTGCAGGATGATGCGGGCTCGGCTCGTGCGAACTGGGCCCGCTACTGCCCGTCAACTGCGGAGAAGGGTGCCTGTCAAAAGAGTCTGTGCCAGGGAATGCGGAGAGCGGTGGACGGGGTGGCAGGGGCGGTGTGGTGCAACTGCTGCGCCTCGTGCCTCCGGGAGAAGACGTGTTGCTGGTGACTGAAGCGGAAGTGCCTGGGCGGGGTGGCAGGGCGGGTGGGTTGGCGTCTGCAGGGCGAGGCGGGAGAGCAGGCGCCATCTCGCTCACATCCACAGTAGTCTGTCTGTTGAGTCGGGATCTCAATGACCCGCGCTCGGAAGGCAGTGTGCTTGACGTCATGTCTATTGTCGCGGCTCGTGAGAACGTTGGACGGGGCGGTGGCATAGGGGCTGGTGAGTCCTCAATTTTGGCTTCTGACGGCAGTGGAGGAGGAGGTGCTTCGGGGGAAGGCAATGTGAACGAATCTTCAAAGGCACCATTCTTGGTGGGCGTGCTGAAGGCCAAGTCATTGGGCTTCGCACTGCGCTGAACCGGAGGACTTTCCGCTGGTTTCGGCTTCAGTTGCGACGTGTCGAACGGTCCTGACACTTTGGACCCGAGCACTATGTTAGAAGTGTCAAACGGATCGTGCTGCTTATCCTCTAGTGACTTGTTAGCGAACGACGGGTTAAACGATTCACTCACGTTCATTGATCCCGAGCCGAATGGATCTGGCGTGGGGTTTGTTCCCGGTGGTGAGAACACCGACTGAGGTGGCTGTTGCTGAAACTGCACATCACCCCCCGCGACATTCGGCGGAGGCGTTGCTCTGGCCCCCATCTGCTCCAACGTTGGCTTCGACGGCTGCTTGAAAAACTCCGACTTGTCGACGAATTCCTTCTTCGTTCCTGCACCGAGGACGTCCAGGTCTTGAAACATGTTTTCGCTGGACGCGTTGCGCCGCGGGGGCGTCGGGCCCGGACTCGGGCTCGTCGTGCTCGATCCGGGGCTCGTCGCTCTGAACGCGTTGTTCATCGTGCTGCTGCCGACCCCGCCGCTCGCCGCCGTAGTCGCTGAAGCACCGTTGGAAGTTGCGCTGTCGAACACGGACCCACCGGTTCCCGCCGTACTGGTGGAATCCCCGAAGATAGAGCTGGGCTGAGACAAGCTGTTGGAGAAAGCGGCATATTTGTCCTGCGTCGGAGCGGCACCTGTCGTGGTCGTCGTTGGCGTTGAGCTGGAGAAGAAAGGATCATCTTTGAACGGATCCGAGGCCATCTTCATGCTTCCAAACGGCGATCCCCGTTGCTGAGCTTGTTGTGCCAAGGCCTGCGTTGGTTCAGGGTTGGGTGTGCTGGTCGCTGTAGCTTGTACAGCAGCTCCCCCGAAGGGACTGGCGCCGAACATGTCTTGCTGAGGTTGCGCCGGAAAAGCTTGCTGCTGCTGCGGTGGGTGTGGTGAGCTTTCGAATTGTTGAGCAGGGAAGGCATGTTGTTGTTGTTGTTGTTGTTGGAAAACCTGTTGTGGCGGCTGCTGCGGTGGAGCAGCCCCAAAGTCTTGCGCCGGTGGGAAGGCGTGTGACGGCGGGAAGGGCTGTTGCTGCGGCTGCGGCACCTGACCGACTGAGGCGCCCCACGGCTGTGGTGACTGCTGTGGAGACGGCCGAAAAGTGGCCGGTCTCGGGGAGGCCTGCGGCGATGGTCGCATCCCCATCCCGGGAATCCCGACTCCTGGCGCCGGCGACTGCTGCGGCGACGGGCGGCTCAACGCCGCCGGGTCCGGACTCTGCTGCGGCGACGGGCGGAACATGTCGCTCCCACTGCTGGAAGAAAACTGCGACGAATTCTGCCGCGGAGGCGGAGCTGGTACCGGGCCTTGGTTTGCGAAGCTTTGCTGTGTCGCGAACGGGTCTCCCTGCAGAAAGAGGTCCTGAAGCGATTGAAGCAACGCACGGTGGACACCAAACAGGCGCGGCGACATGCCTGTACAGTCCTTGTACGGCACCTTGGGTTGGACATCACGGACCAAGCACGAACCAACAGTTTAAAACCGCTTGACTGCCCTCCTTTCATTCCCAGGAAGTTTTTGCGTTTCAAGCAAATGAACTGCGAACGGCCGCACAATTTGCCTTTTCAACCAGAAACATGCAACTTGTTGCCATGAAATCACATCAAACCTGTGGAGATTGGAAGGCGTCGTTGAAGTTGACTGGGAACGCGGGCGACGCGCTCGGGTCCGGTCGAGTCACGCCGCCGACTGCGCTTGGTGGGGAGGTGGGCGTAAAACTGGCGTTCTGCCCGCGCCACGGGTCTTCGGCGCCCCAGCCCGCCCCGGCGCTGCCAGGCGTGTTGGGCTGCGGGGGCAGAGCGTCCATCTGGTTGATTCCCTGGAAAAGGAAGCGACGGACATCAGCTTCAACAAAGCGTTCATTCAGTTCACACGTGGAGTCTCATTCACGTTTGGCGAGTGCTTCTTTGGCCTCTGAAGTTGTTCACATGTCGAAAACTGTGAAAAAAAAGAACACAGAACGAGAGAAGAAACACGCAATTCGTTCGCATTTGTGCAATGTTTGCACAAAATCTTGTCCAGTGAACGACCGCTGTGCGTTACAGATCAAAAAGTGACACAACAAATGAAGAATACAATTGAACAAACTTTGGCATTTGTTCACCCAGCTTCGTGTCTTCGAACACGTTGTAAACTTCGATATCTTGCGTGCAAATCCAACCCTTGGTTCAGCTTTCTGCATTCAGTGTGCACAAAAATGCTGTTTCTCATTCGGTCGGTACAAGTTGTGAGACATTGTTTTTGTTCGCTAGATCTACTGTTATTCTAGCTCAAAACTATCTTCAACAACTCGCTGTCCTGAAAGACAAAATCAGGCAAAGCAAGATACGAGGAGAAAACAAGTCTCTCGTTCCGAGCGACCAGACCAGGGATCAGGAAACAGCAAGGCAATTTGTTGAGAAAGCCACCTTCTTCGGCTGACGTGCAGAACCGAACTTGTTGCAGTTTGGGAAGTTTCCCAGTGTGTTTGTGCTGTTGTGCAGAGTTAGTCAGACCAACTTGTAGAGGAATGGCAAAACCGATTTGTGTCTGTCAAGAGCACGCGTGCACTACGCAAAATGGTGCTTCAACTTCCCTCAGGATCTTCTTTTCTTCACTTGACACAGACACCACACAAGAACTTGGACCCAGTTCACTCTGGGGAGCAGGAGCCGTACAGTGTGCGCTTGGAAGAGAAGTTGCTACAAGGTGCACGGACAGCGTTAGTCGCCTCACTAATCTCTCACCTGCTGGATGAACGCAAGCTCGGACTCGAGGTCCAGGAGGTTGCCTATGGCGGCCGCCCCCTGGCCCCCTTGGGCCGCGGAAGCTGTCTGGAGATCCCCGGAGCCTGAAGACTGATGGGCGGTGTTGGCGGTGGGGCCATTGTGCACGGCGCTAGCATTAGACTCCTACATTGGATGGAGGGAGACAAGGATGGATGGATGGAGCAAACACTGTGCAACCATGGTCATCAACACTCATCACAGGACACAAACTATGTACAGGAAACACACCTACAAATTCTACCTCCACAGCTTGTGCGACAAACTCTCACCTTCCATGAGCCACCAATTTTGGTTCACACACGTTCGTTCAATATTGTCAGTCTCAGTCCAAACTGGGATGCTTGGGCGGACAGGAGCTAGACAGAATGAGGCACAAACTGAGAGCTGTGGAATCTGGGATTCATCGAGCATGCGTGGCCGACAGCACCGCTCATCAACTGCACAAGACAAAGCTGCACAGAGCGTCATGGAAACAGCTCCCGAAACCACACAAAAAAGTTGTTTTGCGATCAACATCAATGCAGACAGAAAACAAAGGTGCGCTCAGTGTCAGCAGCTGCGAAAAGAATGAAATCAAAGACAAACTGATTCCGGAAGAAGAACAAAACACAAACAGGTTCGTGAGTCGAGTCAACTTATCCCGAACATGGCGTTTGGTCACTTTCTTGGCAGTGGGCCCGGATGTCACAACGCCATTTTGTTTCGGGTCAAGCAAGCCCAACGTTCACGGTACACATTATCTGAGGTGCAATCCCTTCGACTGGGGATGAAAGGTGACTTCTTGTCAATAAAGTTTCAGTTTACTGAATTCGATCATTACAGTTTCAAGAGTCAGCAAATAGAACACATCACGTCAATTTCGTTGTTATATTTCTCTTCCTTGTAACGGTATCAGTTCATTTGTGTCACTAAATATTGGTGACTAGTACTCCCTTGCAACGAACTCAATGGCGTTCGAAAGTTTTTGAGTTGGTCAAGGTTTGATGACCCCAGAATACGAGGCGCAAGGTCAACGAATTGACGGCAGATATTTTTGCAGCTTCTCAAATTCTTGGCACCGTTCTTGATGCAGATCAAACCAAAGGTCCCTGGCTGCTCGGCGTGTTCCAAAGTTGTGCTCGGTCACTTTTCACAACCGAGACAGCAGGCAGAATTTACACGCGTATCAGAATCATTCTTGTTTTGAATTTTTCAAATTCAAATTCTTTCTTTTTCACATCGTGGTACACGCTGCAAAGGAGTAGAACGTAGAAGTTCCACTGCAAGGTTCACCAGAACTAAATTCATCAATCCAGAAAAAAAAAGATCACAGACAAATAAAGAAAAGCGTTGACAACATTTCTGACAAGAGATCAGCTTTGTATCTTTCTGGACAAGTTGCTTCAACTGGCCGAGTGGCGGGGGGGGGGGGAACAACACAAAGAAGGGAACGTAGCTTCAACAGTTTGGTCTTAGATCGTGTCAATTTCGTGGAATTGTCAAACGAAAGACAGAACAAAACGAGCACCATAAGCGCATGCACAGAGCAGACGGTCACTGTACTCACATGACCCCTCCGATACTGCTCAACTTGTCGCAAAAGAGTGACTTTTTTCTCCTAAAAGAGAACGCCATGACCCCAGAGTTAGGTGTGGCGGCAGCGTAAATTTTGGGTGCAAAATGAAGACACCATCCCAAAGCCACTGAGTTCGGATCAAGATCCACAAATGTTTGATCCGACTCTGAACACCTCACGTTTTCCATAAATTTCCCTTCCAAATCATTGAAGACAAATCATGAAAACGGTAAAGGAATAAAAAAAAAACATTTGAAAGTTTCACAAGGCCGTTCAGAGAATGCGGGAAGAAGGCAGAAGTGGGTGGACGAAGGAAGAGACTCCTTACGTTGGCGAGGTTGTCGGCTGTCTGGTCGCTGGGTGTTGGGGAGGTGACCGGTGTGGCGGGCGACTGCGGCTGCTTCTCGGTCGACTCGCGGCGCCGCTTCGCCTCGTCCATCTCGCGCTTCTTCATCTCGAACACCACTTGGAAGAGGTCGCGCAGTGTCAGCACCAGGTTCTCAGCCTGCAAAACAAACGTTCTCAGCACGCTGATACCCATGATTTTTGTCAACGACAGGTCCGCGGACAGAAACCATTTGGACCTTCAGTCCAAGCCGTGACATCCAGAAACCGTGTCTTTTCACTGACAAGTTCAACCTGCAATAGCACTGCTAGTGTTGTAGTGTCAACACCACCAAGGAAACGTTCACATGATTGAATACGACCCCCCGTGTTCGCGAATGGGGAAAGAGTTCCAGACCAAAGAGTGCTCTCTGGTGTCAACGCTTCAGGCAGCGACTTTGAAGAACGGAGGCACTGTCCTCGCTCTGATGGTGCACAACAGTCGGCTTACAGCTTTCTCGGTCTTGATCCCGAAGAAGTCGTGTCTGCCGTCGCCGAGCCCGTACACGTAGCCGAAGGCGCGGTTGTCCGACATGTCTCGCGAGATGAACGAGATCTTGTGCACCGCGTGGTGGTGCAGGGTCGTCTGAAAAGGCACAGGAAACAACGTTTTTCGTCAGCGCTGAGTACGAGGAAAAAATACCCAAGTAGACGCAACAAACACGCTCTGAGAAGAGCAGAACATATTTTGTTCAGAGCAACCCGAAAACTGCCAAAGGACGACAAATCCGTTTGATTGACAGCGAACAAATCTGAAAGATCGACAACGAACAAAAATCAGATCACAAAATTGTTCACTTGTGTTTCTTCTCTCTCTTCGGTTTGTTTTTCGGACGCGAAAGTGCCAGTGAATTTATTGACTGAGTGATAACAATGGGAACGCAACAGAACTGTCAATTTTTTTTTATCTCATCCAGTGTTCCTCGGTGAAAAGTGATAGTCTATTGTTTGGAAACCACATCATCTCGCAACTTTCGAGCACTTTGTGTCAAGAATTGATTTTGAATCGTTCTTTGGTACGTCAATACCAAGGTCTGAAAGGCACGTACTATCTTCTGGTGCAAGTGAGTAAATCAAACATCATCGATTCGGTCTTAGAGGAGCATTGCGATGAGGAGATCAAACGAGAATATTTTCTTCTGCCACGAACTCTATTTGCCCTCTCTCGTAAACAGGATAATCGCATATCTGCTTGGGCGAGCTGGACAAAGTGGTGTCGGGTGGAGAAGGAGCTTGTGTCAGCGTCATTTCGGGTCAAACATTTCCAACCCAGAATATCTGGTTGTTCGCCTCGTTTTGCGTGAACAGGATAAAGCTGATATCAAACCTCACTGCCGACCCCTTGTCAGGAGAAAGCAAAATGAAGCCTTTTCAAGGCTCTGTCACCAACTAGAAAAACAACACGTGCCAAAGGGGAGCGGTCTCTGCCAGCGCTGCAAACGCGCTTGTCACTTCAAACATGTGGTCTCACGGCATGTAGCTGACCAAGCTTTTCTGACCGGAAAGCCATGTGGACATTGTACAACTGTGATGTCACACCACCCCACCCCTTCGTGGACAGACATTCACCCAAGATGTCCCAGTGTGAATGCGTGTGGTAGCTGACCAAAACGTCACGGTTTTCGCTGGAATTCATTGGATGGCCTCTTTTGCAAGCGCAATAAACGCGCGGCCATTCAATCATCTGATCAATTTTTTTTTCTTCAGCCTTTTACGCTTGTTGCCCGATTTCCTTGTCAATTTCGATTTACGCCATCTCTCCTCCATTTTCAGCACTCTCACCCCTGTCTTCTCGTCCAGCAGTTTGAGGCCTTCAAGCGAGACGTTGATGACCATCTTCTGTTTGTGCTCGCCGGACGACTTGACGGCCGTTTTCACCTTCACCATCGCCTCCTGACACATCTTGTCGCCCCGCGCCTCGGCCACCGGTTCGATCCCAATCAGCTTCGCCTTGAAGTTTGTGCCGCCGCCCTGGAATCGCGATGGGTCGTTCTTGTCTGCAATGACAAAATATGTGGATTACAACAGCCCTTCTGAATGCGGAAGCTGTGCAAGAGCCAAGTATAATCTGAAGGTCGCACGAAGAAACGCCGAGAAAGATTGGTGTTTGCAAGCCGTCTGACAACAGTTCAATTTGGAAAGATTTGCTGAATATATTTGTCACCAAGCTACAGCTATCGTGACTCCAACTGTGTTTGTGACTGCCTTTCGTTTTGGCAGACGAAAGTGAACCACCTCACGTCGGACAGCTACTCAAAATGAAACAAGAAAGCCACACCAAAAGAAGTTCTGAATTGAGAACAAACAACAAACGCGAGGAAAAAGCGACAGATACTTCTGTGTTGCCTGGAGTTGGTTCTGTAAGATACCGATTTCACCAGCTTCCTGACGGCCAAATCTGGCAGCATCAAAATTACGCTGGTGAAATTTCAGTAACCTTCGTCCCGTCATGCTACATGATGCAAACTGTCCCACAGGCGCAGCCAATGACTGCAGATTCTAAATCCATTTACCACATCTTCCAACAAGGTTCCCCAATCACCAAAGAATAGGTTTTTGGCGATGTTGTGCCAAAGGAAAGATAGACATGTCGACTGAGGACATCAGAAAGTGGGAACATTACTTGTGAGTGTTTGGTAACTTCTCGAGCTCGATTCTGTGGTGCAAAAGAAGACAAATATCAGATGAATAAAATCGTTCGACGATTATGCCAGGTCCATGCACATATAGGCACACGCGGACGTTCACACTGTTGTCTGGAAGAATTTAGTCTGCACACAAAGTGTTTGTTTCGAAGATTTCAGGATGAGACGTCAGTGTTATACAACTGCATTTGTCCGACAGTCTTTCTGAAAGGAATGACACTGGCATTTCCAGCCGTGATTTACAAACCTGCAAGACGAAAGCACGGTAATCCGTAACAAGACACACGAGCGCAGTCTACGCCATAACGAGGAGAGGTGTCTCTTTGCGGGTATCGCTGAGCCACCTTGCACCGTCTATCAGTGCACCTCGGGCTGCTCCAGTAGCTCGTGATGATCCCTCCAGCCACAGATAAGTGACGGGAGGAACCCAGTTCAGCCAGGCCGTATCAATCTTGTCCCCGAGGCGATCGATACGAGAATCACTGCGGCTCGGACGGAGGCGATGAAGCACGCACTGTACCCGTCCCAGGTCTCCATCATTCTGTCAGAGGGGCATGCCATTTCGGATCCGAACTGATTTGGAAATTAGATCGCCGGGCAACCATTGCTGGAGAGAAGAAATTTCCCAGTCCAGGATGAATTGACTGCAGATTTTACTTCCATTCACCACAGCATTCTCCTGCAAGGTTCCTATTCACCAAAGAGTCGGTGCTCGGAGTTTGGTTCACTAAAATCAATGAGACCAACACCTGCCGTACCCAAATGGAAATGGGTTGAGCTGAAACAAGTGAATCCACCAATATTCACACAAATCGTCTCCTTCAGTTCTTCAGTAAGAGCGCGAGCATCACACGAGTTTGGGCACACAGACTCAATGTGGTGTGTGGGTACGGAATACAAGTTCGACATGCACTGCGGGTTCTGAAGCAGCGGTGAAGCACGTCACTGAAGCTGCTGCTCTTCGTGTCGGGCGCGATTCCGCGGGGCAAATCTACCAACAGAAGAACGAGCAGGGGCGAGCGCTGCGTCGTACTTGAGCGGACGAAAAGCTGAATGCGCAAAAATCTACCACTTCTCTGCAACCCTTGGTCGTGAAACACCCACTCCTCGGTGAAGGTCAACTCTTCAATCGACAAAACCTGTTCTCCCTGACACAAACTCTTCCATCCAAGCACTTTCACCAACTGAAATCCGCACCAACCAGTTTCAACAAGAGCTGACCGCAGCAATCAGTTCTGGACAACCACTGAGCCAGAATCCAAGCTCTGTTTCCAAACTGGGATGAGATCAATCAGACGGGCATTGGAGCGACAGCATGCGAGCTGAACGGCCTTTTCAACAATGCTGCACACAAAGCTGAAAGCACCTCGATCCGACATTCTCATTTGTTTCTTTTTATTCCATGGTCACTGGAATAGGCGGTTGGTTTGGGCTTTGAATGGGACACTGACCTCTCGAAGGTCCTATCAAAGGAAACCTTCTGAGCGTGATAGGAATATCTGATTCAGCCTTGGGAAATGAGCTGTGCGGAAACAGCACAGCCAAGCAGCCAAGCAAGTTTGTCCAGACAAAAGTACAAGGTCACTCGTCACCTTTTCAAGTAATAGTTTGGTTTTTGGAGGTAATTGGTAACTTCGGTCCCACACGAAGAACAAACACTGACTTTGACATTCAGGATGATACAGAAAGCCAGAAATGTCCGAAAATGATTGACTAAAGACTTTGTTTTTGTCTCGTAAAATTTCACAACATGACGGTGTTTTTGCTCAGGGTGCACCAGTTCTGTTGTGTTTGACATGACGGGGTATCTTTATCCCGCAATCTATTACCCAGATCTGCACCGACAGCCATGCATATTTGATTTCGCCAAGGTTGTTTCCTTTATGTAAACGAATGGAGGAAGTCCCAGCAATATCATAACACGAAGAAGAAAGTGTGAACAAACACAAAAGATTTGTGTGCTTTTGTTTTGCAATTTGCCTCGCCGATAAACAGGAACTGGGTTTGCCAACCACAAACTGGCTTTGTTGGCGAGGGTTGAAGAAACAGGTCTCTTCTCTCTTTGGACTTCAAAAACTATTTGTGAAGGTGTTTCAAATGGGCATCTTGGAAGACATTGAAAAATAATCTATTCCACGCGTGCACAGAGTGAAGGTTGACCAACATTCACCTCGTTTGCTCATCCTGGTTTTCTTCGGTGTTTTGTCCGGCTTGCCATCAGTTTTGTCGGAATCGATGTTCTCCTTGTTCTCATCAGCCGTGCTCGACATTTTGCTGGGTGGTCCGTTGTTCAGTTCGTCTGCAAAAACAAAACAAAACGTTTCATTATGGACGGTTCCACTTCACCGAACAAGTGAACATTCACACGAAAGAAGAATCCCCTCTTCACCTCTTCATTCTTTGAGCAACAAACGGGGGGGGGGTGTGGTAAACAAGAGGTCGGACATCAAAAGACACGTGACTGACGAGTGACGAAGCTCGATATCTTCAGTACCTGAAAAATTTCTCCGCAATTTTTGGAAAAAGTTGGTGCAAACACTTCCACCGACAATGACTGCAATTTCACGCTGTAGAGCAAGATCGCACCAAGGAAAAATCGTGGTTGCGGGGAAATATCAAGACAGAGATTGCGTTCCTGATGAAAATGTGCAAATGAGGATGCATAATGAACCACAAGGACTCTAAGCACTCGTAAATCTTACAATGGATTCTCCTTGTTTCAGCTACACTCAGCTGTGAAGGGAAGTTTCTTCAAGGACAGATTGCTGAAAATTTCACAAGACAGAGCAGATGTGCCTCGTGTTGAAATTATAACAAAACTAGACTTTCAAGTAGAGAATCAGCCGCGGGCAGTGTACATCGGCAGGACAGCACTTGTCCCAATCTACCAATACCCCATTCAGAAAATGTCGGAGTTGAAAATTTTTTTTGCAGGGGAGGGGGGGTATTGGTAGATTGGGACAAGTGCTGTCCTGCCGATGTACACTGCCCGCGGCTGATTCTCTACTTGAAAGTCTAGTTTTGTTATAATTTCAACA
>JAAUXT010024431.1_pt1 | contig 13400 bp, 15 predicted proteins | sample 7278171 | NCBI WGS metagenome assembly JAAUXT01 (sample SAMN14350112, study PRJNA611818) | marine sediment metagenome | isolation source: surface marine sediment (1.8m) | place: French Polynesia: Moorea | collected 2018-08
CTCTCCTGGACCACCCCGCCCAAGAACCACCCCACCCTGGACCACCCCCTCTCCTGGACCACCCCGCCCAAGAACCACCCCACCCTGGACCACCCCCTCTCCTGGACCACCCCGCCCAAGAACCACCCCATCCTAGACCACCCAACCCCTGTGACCCCTGGACCACCTCAGCCTTGGATCAACACGCCCCTGGTCCACCTCACCCAGCAACGAGTCCCGGTCAGACTGCGCTGGCTGTGCCTTGGGTCGCCCCGCACTCCACGCAAACATTGACATTGGAGAGCACACCGAACAACGCAGGGGTCAGGGATGGAGTATGTCGATGCGCGCTCGGTGTCCCTCGGCTCAAGGTCCGGTGCTGATTAGCAGGCCACAGCGCGCTGAAGAGGCTGTGGAGGTGCGTCGCTCGACCTCCACATAACATGGACTGATCTGTCGGCTGTGGATCCAGGGGCCCGTCCGCTGTCACCAAGTAAATGGAACTGACGCCCAAGATGAGGATGAGGACCGCACCTGACGCCACAAATTTTTTATATTCCCCCTCATCTGACTCAACATGGGCTGATATTTCTCCCCCCCCCCGTTTAACTCAACATGGGCTGGCTCAACTCAACCAAATTTTCAAAATTTTCTGAAGTGGCCAAAAAATCTTTCAGTTGATTTTTTTTTTCTGAACTAGTGTGAGACCGCGCGCTTTTCAGGCGATCGCCCTCTTGTTGTTGGAATCTGCCTCACTGTGGGTTCAGGCTTGACCGAATCCTGGATCTGTCGTTTTGTGCATTGCACCGCGCATAGTTGAACCGTCTGACAGTGAGTTGTGTCTCTCACGCGATGCCCGGGGCCTGCACTCCTCTGGACCCTGGACACAAGGAGCGACAGTCGTTGCAGCCATTTCAGATTCTGGTTGTCGCATCCAGGATATTTCAATGTTGTCAATTGAGCCTGCTGCCTTTGTGCGCCAAAATAATTTTTTGGGCGAATGGTTCAGTATTTGTCAGTCGGGTTCCGATGCCTGAACAATTCCAAAGGAGAGACGGGGAGATCCCACCTTTGAAAATTGAATGAGGCTTTTTTTCCGAGGTGTCTCGCACCGCAGGGTGTGCCCTTGTTGAGCCTGCAAACCTGCAGTCGATCTTTCGTTTGTGCTTGTTCTTTAACAAAACAATTTCGGACCAGGCTTGGCTCCATTGCGTTCAGATTCTGTCCATCCGTCCACGGATTTTTCAGACATCGTTGGTAGGCGTCCCCTTGCACCCCCAGAACCCGCCGCCCCTCCCAGATGAAAAAAAAATTCTTCACAATGCGCCAAAAAAGCCAACATTTGAGTTCCCCAGCTCATGTATTTTCACGCAACTCCAATTGACGTGACAAATCTTCCTTTCTGTATTTGTCTGACTTGAACACAAATTTTGTTCGCTATTCGATGACACAAAGCGGTGTGCTCTCATGAAAATTCGCCGCACCGCCGGAACACCTCTGGGGTCCTCTGACTGACAGAGAAATCCAACAATTAATGGACCTGGGAAAAGCCTTCGCAACAAAGAAAGCAATGTTCGCCTTGTGCCTCACATCCCCCCAGAGGCGGTTAAACGATCGCGACAAACATCTCGGTGTAAATCCTAAACATGAGATTTATATGGGATTTACCTTGGCAACACACAGCGCGAGTAAATAGCTGCGACAACGCTGGATACTTGCGGATGAGTACGTATCGCATACTGTGTGTCCGTACTCGACAGATCGCACGACTTCGGTGTGTGAACAGAATGGCATTATGCCGACGGACGTACAGTCAACAAATGCGTCGCAGAAAACTTCCATTTTGACGTCATTTTTAACCAGGGACCTGTGCATTGAGCCAGAAAAAAATGGCTCGGAATCTTAAGTTTTGAGAGGGTCTTGTTTTTCGCCATTGAAGAAACAAGTTGATAAAAAGTTACTCTCAGTGGACGAACAGGTCCCGAATACTGACGTGGATTTGGACACATCACCTGGAACTGTGTAACTATCCACTGTGTCTGTTGCGCGAGCAATCCAGGCGAAAACGACAACTAACGACACACCTGAAAGAAATTTTTGGGACTTCAACTTGTGTGGACTTTTGTTGTGCAATTTTGTCGCGCAGTTTCGTTGTGCCCCTTCGCAGAGGAAACACCAACGCAAACGAAAGGACGGACACTTTTGGGGAGGAATATTCTGTGACTTTTCATGAGAACGAGTGTGAGGGACAAAGCAAGATGGTAGGTTGCTGCAACCTCGGACCCTGCAGGAAGAAGCAAAGTTATGACTTCGACTCCTCCTCCTACGAGGACAGTAACGCAGAGAAGGGGACCTACAGGCAGAGCAGGGTCCTGGAGGGAGAGGAGAGCGAGGAGGAGAGGGAGGAGCGTGAGGCAGGGGACGGACAGGTGAGGGAGGATGAGAGAGGAGAAGACAGCGGAAGAGACTCGAGAGGAGCAGGAGGACGAAGAAGAAGAGGGTCTGGAGACGAAGCTGGGGAGAGAGTGAGGCGAGACTCGAATAGATCATCCAAACGATCAACGTCCTCCGAAAAACGAAGGAGGAAGGGAAAACACGAAGAAGCAGAAAGAAAGGCAGAGGAGATAAAGAAAGACAAGACAGACGATGAAGAAGAAGTTGATAAAGACGAAATAAAACGTACAAAGGCGGAAAAAACGAAAAGTGAAAAAGAGAAGAAGAAAGAAAAGGACAGAGAGAAAAGGGAAAAGGATGAAAAAAAGAGAAAAGAGAAAGAGGACAGAAAAAAGAAAGACAAAGAGGATAAAAAGAAAAAAGAAAAAGAGGATAAAAAGAGAAAGGACAAAGAGGCCAAAAAGAGAAAGGAAAAAGAAGACCAGAAGCAAAAGGAAAAAGAAGAGAAAAAGGACAAGCACGAGAAGGAGGAAGATGAGAAAAAGGACAAAAAGAGCAAAGACAAGGACAAAGACGAAAAGAAGAAAAAGGGCAAAGGCAAAGATGATAGAAAGAAAAAGGGCAAAGACAAAGACCACAAAAAGAAGAAGGACAAAGACAAGGACAGAGAGAGTGATGAGGATGAGGAGGACGAAGTTCAGATCGAGACGAGGGTGTTCAAGGACGAGACTGTGCAGATCGCAGAGGGCGCTGACGTCGACCCTGAGGAGAACACCACCTACACCACCGTCGTCAAGCACCAGGTGGAGACGGTCACCGTCAAGGACATTGAGGTCGCCCCTGACGACGTCGTCCCTGACGACGCGTCCGACACGAGCAAACACAGCTCCTCGTACAACCCGAGGGAGGAAGGCACCTTCCACTCACAGCACCACTATTCCGCTGGAGCATCCTCAGCGCGGCCAGGTTCCCATGACGACGCAGTGACCCACGGGAGGAGGAGGGAAACTCCAGACATCGAGCCTCTGAACAACAGCGTCACGTCATCCACCGTGGTCAACGTTGCGTACGATGATGATCGGGACGCGACGCGTGGTTCGCGTTACGACAGAGACGCGACGTCCAGTTCGCGCTACGATAGGGACTCGACGCCAACTTCTCGCTACGACCGAGACGCCACGTCCAGTTCGCGCTACGATCGCGAGACGACCCTCAGCTCTCGTTATGATCGGGACACGACATCCAGTTCCGGTTACGCCAGGGACACGACGCACGATGACGACACGTCGCGCTACGGGGACAGGAGGTACGAGTACCACTACAGCAGCAGCAGTAGTCACCGCCCCGGGGCCGGGCGATCCTCTCCGGAACGCGAGACGACGTCCGTGACTCACGTGACTCCCGCGGCGGAGGAGAGCGGCGGACTCAGTTTCTACGAGAGGTACATGCGAAACTAACGCCACCTGGTGGTGCAGTGGGAAACTGCAGAGAACTGTGCATCTCACATCGACTGACCCGTACTCGGACGCGTACTCTCTTGCTCACCGCTTCAACCTTCCCACCCTCCCAACCGCCCAAAGCAACCATCGTATTCGTAGATCGATTCAGTGGAATGGTGCAGATAGCCTCTTTTTGCTGTGGAATCCCTCCCATAGAATGTCGTGCCCCTGGACCTGCAGCGAAACAAAAGCTTCAGACGTGGGGACGTGGCCTGGGAAATGGCTCAGCTGCCTCAGTGATGCCAGGAGCCCTGTTGTCTGCGTCAAAGGAATCCCATTGCAATACCCAAGGTGTTTTTTCGACAAATGGGACGAGGCGGACCTGAGATTGTGACACTTGCTCTTCGATCCTGCTTTTCGTTTTGCGCGTACAAGCGCACTGACCAGTGAGGGACGCTTCTGTTGTGTGTGCGCACGCATCAACCAGGGAGAGACAACTAGCGCGAACGCACCAACGAGGGTCGGTTCTTTTGCGTATGAACACTGAGGGAGACCCCTTGCACAGTTCTAAGTGAACCAATCCTGTGGTCAACCCTTACGGAAAAATGCGACATAATTTTGTGAAAGAAGTTGCAAGCTCTGTTCGTGTGTAGATCTGCTGCTTGTGTGGACTGTACAGTAGGAAAGGAACGTGCGTGGACAACAAACTTTCTCCCAGCTCGGAAGATTCCAACCCTTCGACCTGCCACATGTACAACAAACTTCAATCAGCTCATCATACACAACTCGAGGAGGGGGACGCCACGTCGGATTCAGGTCACGTGTCACGGCGGTACTCACCAAAACCCACAGTGTCGCATTCCCTCTCAAGTCACGTGTGCCGTGTTATTGTTAGACAGGCGGCGGTGCCAAATATAGTGCGTCGCGCTGCCAAACTTCTGTCGCGGGGGATGAAAATATCGTTACATAAGCATCCGTCAGACGTGTCTACAGCTCCTTGTTGACACAGGCTGGGATCGTGTGGGTTCGAACACAGCATTCCTTTCCAAGGCGTGTTCCTTTAGTGGCTGATGATACCTGCATAGTGTGACTGCAGGGGCGGATCCAGGCTGTGGTCAAGTCGGGGTGGGCCAGGGTGCCCCTAATTGACTGATCCAAGTTTGGAAAGTGGTTCAGTGATTGGGGCGCACCAGACCCGTCGCCTGCGTCCCCTGGATTTGCCCCTGAACGTAAAAACATTGCGGAGTAATAGAGAGGTTTCGATGCACCCCGCCCGATCCCTCCGCCCGGTCCGACGCCCGGCCCGATGCGGCGTTGCTCCCGCGGGGGGTGGGGCGGGTGGGGTGCTCGGGTGAAGTTTAGATTCTCCATGCGGGAACGCAGGAGTGGCGGGTGTTTTTACGTGTTGCTACGGGGTTCACGCTGTTTTCTTTTTGGACCGGAAGTCGTGCCATTGTGGACGCAGCTGTGTTTACGTTTGGAAAAAGGTAAATTTCACTATATATTTAGCCGAATATTGATCCAACAATGATAGAGGAGTAAAGTACAATGGATCTGGATCACAATGGTATTGTTTATGAATGAGTGTGTGGACATTTGGAAGAGTAAACAATGTGAAGCTGTGTCGGTGAAACTCGAGTGCCCAAAAACCATGTAGATCTAAGTCATGTTTTTGTTTGAAAAGGCAACCATGCTGAAAGGAAGCCGCAATCGATGTTGTTGCTGTGTGTCCACACTCTGGTTCACCTGTGAAGCAGACAGACGAAATTCTGAGGGTGAGTTGAAGGAATGGATGTGCATGCATGTGTGTGCATGTGCGTGTGTGTGCATGTGTGTGTAAATGGTATGTGGGTCAATGCGTGCAGGTGTAAATTTTCTACTTCAGGTGTGGTTTCACCTGATGTCCCTTTGGTCGTGATGAGATGAGTCTCTGATTTTTGGGAGCTCATTGAAATGTTGTGTGACACAGCAGAACTGTGCAAGTATTGGAAGTGCGAGTTCTTATGTAGAACAGCAACTTGTGTTTGTGTCGCAAGACAGTGTACGTTTCGTGCAAATGCATTCGATGTTTGTTTGCACCATGCGTTGTTGAGTGGCCAATGCAAAAAGCAGAACCTGTGGGGTTTGTTCCTCCTGTAACCTGGCCAGGCATGGAACCCCGGCGGGGGAGGTTTGTTTTTGATTTTTTTTGTTGTACAGTAAAGCCTCATTCCAGTGAAGACAAGTGTAGATGAAAAGAACATAGTCGGACAGTGCATGAGAAGGGGAGAATTTTGAGTATAATATTGAAAAAAACAAGAACAGCACGGACAACCTTGTGACAGTAGTGAGACACACCTCAAAAAAAAAATTCTAACACCGTTTTGTGATTGTACAGGTCTGGCGATACGAGACGCGCGACAGTGCATGTGAGTGCTAAACAAGTGACATTCTACACATGTGAGGTGGGTATTGCAGGCTTTTCAATGGGCCTGGTGACAAATGCAGGAGTAGTTGATGCATACGTACGAACACTGTGTTGACCTTATGAGTGACATTGTAATGCGAAAGCACACTGCAGGAGTATTGATGTCCATATTATTTTGGTGCAATTCTTATAATTTGTTGTTGAATTTTGTTCAGGTTGACTTGCTGTTGAGTTACCATGTTCGCGGTGCAAGAACTCCATGCTTTTCCTGCACAAGTTGAAGTCTTCAACGACATTGAAGAGGTGGACGGCGCAGTGCAAGAATATGGGCTCGTAGTCGACACTGCAACATGCGAGACGTGTCCTCCAGTTTCTACTTCCATGCGGCTCCCTCACCTGTTTGCACACAAGTACTGTGGAATGGAATTTCTTGAGTGGGGCAAAGAAGAGTGGCAGTTGTGCCAAATGGTTGCATCCTTTGTCAAAGACAACAAAAAGGAGTTGATGGAAGATACAGATGAATTTTTCAAAAGTGGGCGTGCACCAGCTTCAAGTTTGATGCATTTCAGTACCGCTTTGAAGAAGAAATTTCAGCATCGGGAGGCACTGCAAATGTATCTTTTGGCCAGAACATGCAATGCGCATACGCGTGTCTTCTTCAAGAACTTCATTTGGAGTACTGTGTATGACAATGCGTTGTTTTATGTTGCTGTCAACTTGGCCGCCATCAGAAATGACTTTGTTGCACTGCACTCTCATGAGGAAGAAATGATTGAGTGTGTCATTGGTGAAGTGCGTATGATGGTTGATCCATACGTGGAAATGTCCGGCAGTGAAAGTGGTTCTGACATGAGCACAAGCAAAATCCACAGTGAGTGGCCAAGTGAAGTAGACTCGGAAGGTGAAAGTGACAAATTGTTGCAAGAGTGTACTGTTGTGCTGAAGTGGATACCACTTTATGAGGCTTTTCCGACCTTGTGTTTGGCAACATCAGTTCCTGTTGAGCGTCTTCCGAGGTCCACACTGTACCCAGAGCAAATTTTCAAGAGTCAGGTGTGTGAGAACACACCGAAGTGTACTCTTTTTCCTGGGCATGTTTTTGTGGGTGTGTCCACTCCAAATTGGATGCAGTGCACTGTCCCGAAAGAACGTCCTTCTGTGAGCAGCAAGCTGCCAGGAAAAGTTTTCTCAAGTTGGGTGAAACCTGTTGACAAACAGTCAGTGAGCAGCAAGTTGCCTGGGCGTGTATTCACCAGCCACGGCAAGCTGCAGATGAACTGGTATCACTGCACAGTTCTAAAGGAAAATGTACCAGTGTCTGTCAGGAAACCTGGTCGCACGTTTTTTTCGGCATCAACGTACAAACAGAACACAAACGATGCTGTTCCAAAAAGGTTTCAACCAGCTCTAAGTTTGACCAGAGTGCTTTGTGGCATGCATGGTACAGCTGAACCTTTGCTCATGTTCCACTGTCATGTGTGCAAGGCTCGCATGGATAATTCATGGTCAGAATTGAAACGTCATGTCGAAGTTTTGCATTCCTTGTACACCTGTAAGAATGCGCATTGCGTCGCTGCGTTCAGGACTGCATCTGCGAGACACATTCATGCGTCTGTGCACATGAAAAAAACACGTCAATGTACCAAGTGTTCAGAAACTTTTCAGCATCGCTTTGCACTGCAACGGCACATGACTGTGCATGCCACTCGCAGAGAACACAAGTGCCAGTTGTGCAAGAGAAAGTATTTCAGGCCCCAGGATCTCAAAGAACACTTTGCCACTGCACATGAGAATGAAATGTTTGGTTGTTCAACCTGTGACTATCAAGGCAAATCAAAGAGAGCTCTGAAGCAGCACAAACTGGTTCATAAACCACTGGCTCTGCAGTGTGAGTGGTGCGATGCGACGTTCAGGTGGAGGTCGCAGCTTGCTGCGCATGTATGTGTGTAGACTTGTACCTGCTGTGCGGCATTCTTGTTTCAGTTCTTTTTTATGATACTCCTGCAGTCTGCTTTGACATGGTTTTTGACGTTTTTGAACCCCAGATTTTTGTCTGTGATTGCCATGTTCGAACTACTCCTGTAGTTGGTGAAATGCGTTCACTTTTGCAGATGCCTGGACTGGTTGTCATCAAAAGTGGTTTGGCCAATTTACCAAATGTTTGGCCATACAACATGGAACGTTTTGCTACTTCAGAATTGGGGGTGCAGTTGCAGATGTGCAACAAGCTTGTTGTAAAAGCAAAGAAGAGTGTTTTTTTTGTTATTGCCAATGGGCCGCGTCCAGAAGAACAACTTGTGCACTGGGAAGTGCATGTAGCCAATGTCAAGAAACATTTGCGGCAACATGAAGATGCACGCACTATTGTTCAAGCCAAGATGTACAAGCACTGTGGACATTTCAATGGTCATGCCTGATGTGACAATATGACGTACTGTTACATGCATTTGTACTTGCTTGTAGCATGGCAGAAGTGGAAACGTGCACGTACTTCGCTACACTGGCGATGTCGAATTTGGTTTCAATGGAAGACCTTCTGCTGTTGATGGCTGCGCACAGCGCTGACAAATTGATGGAGGAACAACCACACGATGCGTATGACAAGTTCGACATTGACAACTTCTCAAATGCCCAGTGTAAATCTCTCTTTCACTTTGAGAAAGATGACATCATCACCCTGTCAGAACTACTTGCATTGCCCCACACATACCAAGCACAAAACAGAATTGTTTGGCAGCCCCTTGAAGGCACATGCCTACTTTTGAGACGCTTGTGTTATCCTGGGCGTCTCTTCAATCTGGCCCTATACTTTGGACGTTCAATTCTGGACTGCTCTTTGATTTTCAACAACATGCTTGCTGATGTAACACACCATTTTGCTCACCTTCTGAATGATGTGCACCAGCCATGGATGGACCACAAGTTGTATGCTGAGAAAGTGACAGCAAAAGGGGCTGCTGTCAACAATATTTGGGGTTTTGTTGACGGCACCTTGCAACACGTCTGCAGGCCAGGGCAAGATCAGCGTGAGTACTTCAGTGGCCACAAGCGAAAGCACGCTTTAAAATTTCAACACATAATGTTGCCCAATGGCCTCGTCGCACACTCCTTTGGCCCATTCCCGGGGAGAAGGCATGATGCTTCACTGTATGGTGTCAGCGGGGTGGACACACAATTGGCTCAAGTGTTTGCAAGAGACAGCAAACAACTGGCAATTTACAGGGATCAGGCGTACCCGCTCTGTCCATGGCTGTACACACCATTTGGAGGAGATCATTTGACTGCTGAACAACAGCATTTCAATGCCTCCATGAGCCCACTGCAAACTGCTGTTGAGTGGGGCTTTGCAAAATTGTGCACGTACTTCACCTTTGTGAACTTTTATACCAACCTGAAAATTCGCCTTCAGCCAATTGGACACTACTTTCAAACAGCCACTCTTTTGGCCAATTGTCATACCTGCTGTTACGGCTCAGAGGTTTCCACATATTTCGATCTCGAGCCCCCCCTCTGGACTTGTACCTTCAGTGAGACGGTACTCCTGCAGTCTTATGAAGCAGTTTGTGATACAGAAACACTTGTTATGTTTTCATATTTTATTTCCAAACAGTACCTTGTCAATTTACAGGGTTGTTGAATGCCCCAGGAGGGTCTTGTTATGTTGATACTCACTGTGCAAAACCGTTGAACATTTTGCAAATGTTCCACTTTTTTGAACGAGAAGAACATGAAATAAACAAGAGCATCCAACTGATGCAAAATATGTAATGAGGAACATTTTCAATCAAGCGGTATGCCACACAAAATGTCTGAAGCATCTGACTCACCAGAATCGCTCGCTGGTTCAGAACCCACCTGCACTTCTGTGGAAGAGTTATGTTTGATCTCTGGACAAAATGGGGATTTCAAATTTCCGAACATATCAACATTGTCCGAGCTGTCACTTGATGTCTCCCAGTCCAACAAAATTTGAATAATTGATCTATGAGGAGGTTGAGTCACATCGCTGTCGTCATCAGAGCTGTCACCTGCATGAAAACCAATTACAATTCATGCGGCTTCAGGACACGCTGCAGTGTTGCAGGTTGCATGACATAGAGATCAGGCTCAGCCTGAACATTGACCTCCTCACGTGCGTACACAAGTGGAACATCATGCGCAATTTCATTGCAATGGACGTTTGCAAAAACTGGTTCTGCATTCCGTCTTTCCCACTGCTCATGCTGGAGCTGGTCTTCCTCAAGCTTCAGACGCCTCTCCTGCAGATCAAGCTCTCTCATGTGTGCTTCACAAATCATCTCAGTCAGTGCCTCGAGATGACCCGCAGCAGACCTTCTGTTGCCTGAAAACCAAAGAAAAATGGTAAGACAAACAGTCTGAAGTGTCACCATACATGTCAAAAATGTTCATTGTGTGCGAGAATTGCTCACGTTTTCGTGGGGGCTCAGCCCAATCGCGGTCACTGGCTTCTTTGTTTCGTGACTCTTCCTGTGAAGGCCCTTCACCACCACTGTCATCATTATCAAACTCTCCCAGCAGCAAATCGCATTCCATTTGAGGTGTCACTGCAAAAAACAGAACACAATGATCATCACTGTGCAACACACATGACATGTCACAGGCGTGCTTGTTGTGTGTGTGTGTGTGTTTGTTGAACATTTACCTGCACGCGACTGCCGCATTGCCAACAGCCTCAAATCTGCTTTTTTCTTCTTCGCATCCTTCTCTGCTTTTGCAGCTGCTTTCAGAGCCTTCTGCCTCTCTTCTGTGTCGCGTCGGCTCTCTGCTATATCAGCAAGTAGTTTACGTTTCTTGTTGTACTGATTGCACGAACTGGACCTGAAATGAGTGACAAGCACACTTGTTCATTTACCGCAACACAAATATACAATGATCACCAGTTACTCAACCACACGCAGTACGGAAGCATGCCAGTACTCCTGTAATCACTTACTTCCTCAACTCCTGGATGTTCTCCTTGCTTTCATGCTTCAGCAACATGTCAAGATGATCTTGCAAGCTTCTCACACTGATCTCTTTCGTGGAAGGTCGGGTTGTATGAATTGTTGCATTTGCATTGTCTGCCACTTCAGGCCACTTGTCAGGGAAACGGTAAGGTTTCAGAGATGCCACTTCTTTCAATATGGCAATATCCATATCAGGGTAGAAGTAAACAGGCTGCAAGACAGAAAAAAAAACACCTCAGACAAACACCAAACAAACACAAAAACAATATGCAACACGACAACCAGTACTCCTGCAGTCTGCAATGCAAATACCACCATTTGCCATCCCTTTTCTACATATCACATACGTGTCAAACAAACAAGTTGCCTTCAATGCACATTCTCACCCTTTTGGACCAAATAACACACACAAATAGCAATTTTTAGACATTTCCTCACAATTTTGAAACAGTGCTGACAACATGGTGACACCCCCCCGCACGGCACCCCCTTCTTAACTTGACTTTTCAACCACTTCTACCCTTCCAATGTCATTGATACTTTGACAAGTTGTGCACAAGAACCTCTTGTTCATTTTCATCAAGAAAAAACTCACCATTTTTATCACACTTTTCCTCTAAACCACTGCGGAAACACTGAACGTTGTGATCGTCTGCCCCATGTAAAATGGCGTGATTTCAACCTCACGCGGGCTCTGTGACATCAGAGATTCATGTGCAGTGACCTGGACGTCGCGCCGGGCGGGTGACAAAACCATCCCGCGGGTTGCATCGAAAACTCTCTAATGTTTAGCAAAAATTACTGTTGTATCGATTGACAATGCAAATTCCTGTGTGCACATTGTACTCGTACACTCTTCGCGCGAGCTTTCTGCGAACGTTCATGACGATTGATCTGTCCATCAAGTGCTGCCAGACCGGACAGTCGGATTTGGTCAGGATGGCAACCTCTGGGCGGTCTGACTGTCCCTTTGAAAATTTTTTTGGTGAAGAAGTTTCTAAATGCTGGACCTGCCTGCTAAATTCGGAGAGGGGGCACAAAATTTGTTTCGGGTCTTTTGGATGGTGCATCACAACACAAATCGTTTTGCTTTTCTCTTGCGGATTTCGCGTGGGACACAAGACGCAGCAAAAGGATCTGGACCATTTTTGGTACACTCGCAAATTTTCACTGAAAGTGTTTGTGGGCTGCAAATAAATGTGCGTGTGAACTGAGTGCTGACGTCCACCTTCTGTCAGAATTACTTGCTGTGTAAAGCTCCAAACGATGAATTACTGAAAGCTGCCAAATACGAGTTGAACCAGAATCTTTGCCCGTTCATTGTAGAACGGTAAAGAAAGGAAGCAGAACCGATGCTGGTGTCACAATTGACTATGTTTGGTACATTGGGATGTGCGCAATAAAGGATCCAGCGATACACAACAATGTGCGTGGGCTGTGGACTTGAGGCTGAAGAAGTGCGAGTTTGACCTGGGATGGGCGAATGGAATGGAAACCGCGCATCAACTTGGAAACCACAAAATAATCTGAAAATTCAACTTCGGTCAAGTTTGTGAAGGTGCACCTGATGTCATCGGGACCTTATCTCGAGTGGTTTGTTGGTGACACAGAGGATGAGAGGATCCGTGTGTTCCGTACCACGAGGTGAGGCTCGGTAGCGGAGGATCCTGGTGGGATCGACCCGCCCACACAGGGGTCAGACCCTCATGGATCCTGAATTCGTCCCTGGTGTTTTGAGGTGTCCCTGCAGAATCGTTCGCCATTTGCCTTTGGAAGAACAGGTGCCTGGGACAGGTCCACGGGTAGTTCGGGTGGACCTGGAGTGGCCGTCTCCTGATCCTGTTGCCGCAACTGTAAATGGGGTTCTCAGTTCCATTCGTGGCCGGTCAACTCGTTTTGATGCGTCTTTCCAAATTCATCATGACCATCCGATCCACTGATACACAAGTGAAATTTACGTCACACATACAGTTCAAATTCAGAGAAGTGGGTGTTTTGGTTGCGACAAAACTGGAACGGTGACTACGACACCAATTGTGGGAAGGAACACACGCTGACATTCCTACGAACACAGACGAGAGACACTGATTTTCATCCGCGGAAGTATAGGTTCTTGAACTGCAGAGCATTCCAGAAGCTGTTGGTTCTTGAACGCTGTCGAGACAGCTCTGCTGTCGAGACAGGGTTCAAGAACCAGCTTCTGGAACAATCTGC